>Ga0065707_10000432_pt1 | contig 83694 bp, 37 predicted proteins | sample SwiRhicommuniRL3_FD_59094 | JGI IMG/M metagenome (GOLD analysis project Ga0065707, IMG submission 59094) | Switchgrass rhizosphere bacterial communities from Rose Lake, Michigan, USA - RL3 v2 (version 2) | ecosystem: Host-associated > Plants > Roots > Rhizosphere > Soil | place: East Lansing...
TTCGAGAATGGGAAGAGAGATTTGGTATATTTCTTGAATTGGGCCTGGTTTTCATTATCTTGACCCAAAAAACATTTCCCATACAACCTCATTATAGTAGCAGTATCAGCCATAGTTTGAGCTGATGCTTTGGTTTTCCCATAGCGACGTTTAAATATCTCATTAATTGTCAATTTATCTTCATATGGAAACTTTGGAGGTTCCTTAGAAACATACTCTGGATTTCCCAGTTTTATTTTGGCATACTTGCTCACAAAAAACTCATTTTTGTTCACAATTCCTTTATCAAATTGGGGATTGTCGTCATCAGTAGCTTTTAATTCCCATTCAGGATGAATTTTATCATAATAATTGAAAAATGCTGTACATTTCTCTTGTAGTGGCTTAGACTTGATTGCAGAAACGTCGCCACCAAAGAGTTTGGTGAAGTTCTGGTATTCGGAAAACAAATAGTTGGTGTAATGTAAGTCTCGTTTAACAAGGTCGTCAGATGCTTTAAAACTCCTTTTATCGAATCTTTCATGTACAAATAATACCTGATAGAACTGTGAATGGTACGCCACGAATAGTAAATATGATAATCCTGATACTAACGTTATACCAATAAAGATAAACAGTTTTCTCAACGAGAACCTCATCACAATTAGTGAAGTATCAGGGAGATTTAGACCAGGCCTCGTATGATCTACCGATAAGAATGCACTTCTACCGTAAAATGCACTTTTGACAAAACAATTTGCAATTGGTTAAGACTCTGACCAACACACTAAATTTATTGATCGATTCACTATTCTAATAATACAACGAGGGCTCTCTTATATAGAAAAGAACGCGTAACCTTCGAATCATTCCTGGGGGCTTGGTCAATTGCCATAACATATGAAAATTAACTTTTTAGGCTAAAGTCGGTGTGCGCGGAACAATCGGAAACGGTTATAGTAAAATACAGCCGTGTTTAAGACCTACAAGAGTAACGAACCGGTGAGATATTGAAGGCGTGTTTGGTTCTAGAGAACAATAGAAGGTGTTGGCCATGTTAATTAAATGTTTTCATATTGTTGATAATGAGAATGATCTTGCAGCGTACACTACATTCTATCTTAGTACTACTAAATTCATGAAAAGTGTTCATTAAACTTCTTAACGGGCTTTACCATCAGCAGCCTTGACAAAGATAATATCACCATCTTCAACGAAGTAATCTTTACCCTTGGATAACAATTTACCGGCAGCCTTGACACTAACTTCGTCCTTGTATTCAATCAAATCGTTATATTTGATAACTTGGGCCAAAATGAAAGTTCTTTCCAAATCAGTGTGGATAGTTCCGGCAGCTTGAGGAGCAGTGTACCATTTTCTAATGGTCCATTCTCTAACTTCATCTGGACCACCAGTGAAGAAAGAGATCAAGTCCAATTTTTGTCTCATGGCAACAATGATCTTTGGCAATGCAGAGGTAGCACCAAGTTCCTTACAGTAAGCATCTCTTTCAGCGTCGTCAGCCATACCAGCTAATTTTTCTTCCAAAGATACGGAAATTGGAATGATAAGATCACCTGGAGAGTGGACATCGACCCATTCCTTAATCTTTAAAAGATGCTTGTTCTTTTTTCTGACGTAATCTCTTTCGGATAAGTTGATCAAGTAGATACATGGTTTGGCGGTCAACAACAACATACCGTTGATAGCTTCGACTTCCTTTTGAGTCCATTTCTGGTTGGCAATTCTCTTACCTTCCTCCAACAAGCCAATGATTTTCTTGACTAATTCAGCTTCTTCCTTCTTTTGCTTGACTTCCAAGGATTGACCACCTCTCTTTGTGATCTTGTCAATACCTTCCAAGTGCTTTTGGGCAAATTCAATATCTTTCAATCTCAATTCGTCCTTGATAATTTCCAAATCGGCGTATGGGTTGACTTCGTCCATAATATGGATAATATCAGCATCTTCGAAACAACGAACCACTTGGAAAATGGCATCGACAGCTCTAATGTTGGCTAAGAAATTGTTACCCAAACCTTCACCAGCATGGGCACCTTTGGTCAAACCGGCAATATCGTATAAGGTCATGTAAGCGCGAACTTCACTCTTTGGTTTGTATATACCACATAATTCTTCGAATCTGGGAGATGGAACAATAACTCTGGCTTCTTCTGGATCAATGGTGGCGAATGGATAGTTGGCTGGGTTTCCTAATGGCGATCTGGTAATAGCTTGGAAAAATGTGGATTTTCCGACATTGGCTAACCCGACAATACCGGACTTCAAGTTGTTACCTGGTCTTCCTAATAAAATAGGCTTTTCTTGTACTCCCTTCTTTTTTGGTGGCATATTTGTAAATGTATTATAAGTGTCAAAAGGACAGGGTGAGTTCTGTCAAAATTCAAATTTTTGCTAACTGATGATGAAAAATTTTAACTGCGACATTGGTGCGATAATGTCGCCAGACATTATAGAGAATCCTAAACTCAATCTCCAAATTGGTAGTCTCACTACATTTATATATTAAAATTTTACTTCAGTAACCACTTAGATCAAACTATCCAAGATGTTCAGATGTATAAATATTAGAAGTATCAGATCATTCAGCAATACTGGCATATTGAGGAATGTCGTTTCCAAATCATCTTGTCCAGCTGGAACTGTGTTGAATTTGAAAGTCAGAAAAAATGGTGATGAACCAGTAGCATTAGAAGACTCTGAATATCCAGAATGGTTATGGAGCATGCTTGACAAAAAGAAGACTGACGATGAAATGAAGACGGCAGATTTCATGAGATGGAGAAGAAAGCAGTTGGGAAATGACAATACTAAGATAATTAAAGGAAATAACTTTTTGGCCAACATGAAATAATTTATGAAATAGTTGAAGGTGTGAAATAGTGGTGGTGTGAAATGGTGGTAGTTGGTGTGACATAGTGGAGGTTGGTGTGGAAATGGGATAGTCGGCATACCAATCGTTATAAAGTAAGCTGGTGGAGCGAATGTTGGTAACTGAGGAAAGGAAACGAATCTTCATAGCTGAAGTTTGACCAAACTGGACGATCACTAAGATTGATGAACCTTGTGGATAATGAGAGTCTAAAGAGACACTCTTTTTGTATCTCACTTTCTGTATCCCTCTCTATCTCTCATTCTGTTTATTTGTCGCATCGTTAAGTTCCATATTTAAACGATACTCAACATCAGAATTCAAGAACTAGCGGCAACCTATGTATATAGCCGGATTCTTATAGCTTAGATGTATACAATGTCTAATTACTAAAATACTCCTCGACTAGGAATCAAATATCACGTTTATGTCTTACTAAGGTAGGCTATTATGCACCAATCAATTTTTACAGAGTTGGGTAATCTCTTTATGCACATCAGACACTATAACATTAAATACTATTGCCAAGCAACAGATCCGCAGTACGTAAAGACAACCATTCTTCAAATAATATGTAAATTGTAGTTTGTAGACGTCCAATTGGTGTATTTTTATAGCCAATTCTTATTTCGAATTAAGCTAGATTCGAAAGACACACTACATTGAATTGGTACTTAGTAGCTCACAATTCAACAAACGACGACGGGCCAGTCTCGGTCACAAGCATAAGTAAATATATAACATATTAGTTATCATCCGTGAGGATATCCCCGGTTTATCAAACGCAGGGCCAGTCTCGAAATTTTTTCAACCAGTCATTCTATGGGTATAGCTTATATTTATAATCTAAATCTATTATCTATTCAATAACGGTGATTTGTTCATCGTGGGAGTATTTAACTTGAGCCAACGATACGGTCTTGTCGTCCAAGTTGTAGACAGAGTATGCAGATCTTAAGAAGATATCTCCTAAGATAGTGACGTCGCTCGGAAAGAACCCTATTCCACATACTTGTTGATTTGTTGCAGAGTTAACACCAACTTGGATAATCAAATCTGATAATGGGGCCGTGATTTCTTTCTGGTTGTTGAAGTTGAAGACCCAATTGTTTGTTGGAGTCTTGACGGAACATGGAACGACCCATGTATTGAGGACAGTACCTTCATAAAAAGCATCTGGAGACACGGCACGGGCAAGCTGTGCAAGGGTATTGTTTGGCATAGTACCTAAAGTAGTTCCAGAATCCAAAACAGCGCTCATTCCATTGTAGTCGATAGTGGTACTTCCAAGAATGCTATTTTGCACAGAAATATTAACGAACTTGCTCAATTTTGCTGGAGAGGCGGTTGCAACAGCAATTCTTGGAGTATGGCTCTTTTTATCGTCTTGACTATCGCGACCACTCTTAGGTTGGGAAGGAGTAAATCTCGCAGTCCTTTGGTCGACATTGACAGAGATCGAAGTCAATGGAATCTGAGTGTAGACATATTTATCTTGTTCCATAACAATATCAATAGGAACCAAGGATCCAGTATATTTTGCACTATCAACCCCACCAAACAAAATGGAGCCAGTGCTTGCTTCTTGAGAAGTGATGTATAGAGAGTATGCAGCCTTGTTGATAAAACCTTGTTCCTTTAATAAACTTGGAACGTTGGAGTACTTCTTTCCTTTGCGGGCGAGTACTTCCAAATCTTCAAATGCAATACCCAAGATCCCGAAAGGCGAGTCGGTATCGTTAGCTACCGCTATGCTGGCCAGTTTCAACTTCAAGTTTGCACTCAAAGAAATGTCGTCGGTACCCCAGCCACCTTTAGAATGAGTATCGTCCATGTAACTGATATAAGCCTCGGTATTGTTGTCCTTAAAACTCGTTGATGCATCTTTGGAAAACGTTCCATAATGAGTACAGTCGATGTTTCCACCGTTGGTCACACATTTTGGATTATCTGAACCCACAACCCAAAGATCAGATGATCCAGTATCGACCAAAACCTCGACGTTTTGTGCTGGTGTTCCAATAGAAAGATTTGCTGCATAAAAATTTCTTTGGTTACTCAAGCTAACATCATAGTAGTATTCGCCATCTCTCTTAACATGAGTGCTGTGGATATCAAACTCTTTGTTGTTGTGACGATTATTCGATGCCTCGTTCACTGATGAACCTCTAAAGAGATTGAAATCCATCTTGTAGAAACCATCCTTAGCTAAAACACTTGCTAATAGGAAGAAAACCGACAAGTTGAGACCGTTGGTGATAATTTGCATCTTAGAAATAAAGAATTGAAAAGTCCACAGTGTATGAGAAATAAGATACCCCAAATCCTTCTCTGTCTGGGATATATATATATATATATGTATTAGACCGATTCGGTGTAGCCTTGATCGGCATTATATGTTAAACCGTCACTAAAACAGTGACGTTTTGTACTAAAATGTTATTGATGCAAAAACGTTCGAGCCCCCACCGACTTCGCTTATTATTTTCGTCCTTTTGAGAAGTCATAGGGTATGTGGAGGAGACTCACTTGTAGAGACTCATTGGTACAGACTCATTAGTGGCACGACCTCGGCTTCAATTCCCACTATATCTAAATACTGTTACAATAGTCTCGAAACTGTATACTAATTTGGGCATTCTCGGACCTCTTGATTTAGCGTATTTGTGCCTTAATTTGGAACCCGCGAGGTTTGAAGCATCTGCATGTTTCAGCGTCGAAGCCTGGAAATTGTAGAGACAATTGGGAAGAACTAATTGGAAAATCTTCGTGAAGAATCGTCGTGAAGAATCGTCGTGAAGAATATCAATCTAGACCTGAAAAGGGGCTAAGTTTTGTTAGTTCCAAGTGCCGAGGTATCAAATCTCATGATTTAACCAGTGGGAGCTCAGTGATTAAGCCCAGAGTATTTACCATTCAGAGTATTTACCATTCAGATTATTTACCAACTTTCGCTCTGACGTAGTCGCGCAATTGTTTATAAACGACCAAAGTTCATATCCAGATGTTTACCATACTTTGAAACTGTGAAAAATTAGAATCAATAGAATCATCAGGTCACATGGTTGAAATTTCTCGGAATTCAATAAATATAATGATAGATAAATTTCTACTATATAAAGGGAATATAATATGATTCAGAGTGGATACTTAGTCTTCGTATAGATAGACTATATGGGGAACACATAAATGTTACACAATTTAGTGAGATAATGTATATATACTGATAATATACTGATTATATACTTCTGGTAAATGGAAGGTTTCTTCTTCTAAGATTCACAATAGAAATCTTATAGAAAGATAGTTCATTACATGGACTCAGTTTCTATATCACTGTGAACATATCTTATTATAGTTATACCTTCGTTGGGAATTTACCTCTTTTCATTATTAGTCTCATTGATACCACGGTAGTAGTTCATTTTAGTATAGTCATTTTAGTATGGTTTCATTGGAAAGGACTCATTTGAGTAAGGACTTCTTAGCAAGGGGCTTCTTTTCATTTCGAAGCGACTTCTTTTCATTTACCATGGATTATCTTCATAGTTTTCATCCCCCCACTCTTTATGAACTAATGAATTTGGTAACTGAACCTGTTTAAACAATTCATCTCCTTTAAAGTCTGTACTTTTGAATTCTGAACTCTTGACATGTAACCCATTTGTGGCACTATGTCCGTTTTCAGCTTCTTCGTCTTCATCTTCGTCTTCGTTCTCGTATTCATACGTTTCGTTCAAGTTTCCGTTCTTGTTCTCAGTCAAAATGTCATCAATATCGTCAACAATTGCAATTGGTAAGCTTGGTTGATACTTCTTACTTCTCAATATTCTCACTCCACCTATTCCAGCTCCATACTTGCTAATCAATTCATTTGAATTAGGTAACACAACTTCAAACACATAATTAGGATTTAAGTATATATAGATCTCCTTCGACAAGAACGTCGATTGCGTCATATAATGTAAGTATAGTCTTGAGATCTGCTTTTCTCCCTGCTGAATCATCAAAGTTTTGATAAAGTTGGCCAACGGTTTTGAAATCTTCTTTTCATCAACTTCATATTTATACAACTTATTCACCACCTTGAATAATTGGTAGTAATTGAGAGAATCAAATTGATTTATAGTGTTCACCAAGCTTTCTTCGTCCGCAACCAGCGACATACATTGTAACCATTGCAATAATTCGATTGTAGGTTGCAATTGGCACTTCCCAATTTGATATAAAGAATTGTAATAGAATTTCAACTTATGGGGATTTCTTACATCTTCAGCCTCATCGTCAACAGATATTTGGACTCTGCCTTCGCCAATTAAATTGTGTAGCTTGACTTCAGCATCTCCCAAAAGTTCATTTAAGCCCCCTATTTTGTCCGGTGTATGAGACTTATAGTTATGTGATCTTAACCAATCTTCAATAGTAGAAATGTTAAGTCTGATTTGGATTGCTTTAGCTCTTGAACAATACTTAGACTGACTAATGATTCGATTGAAAATAGTACAATCAGCATAGTAAAACACTTGGGAGAATGCTTGGGACGTTAATAATGAGTCAACTTTATGAATCTTCAACACATAATCCAATGCTCCTAATACCTGGATATATCTGATTGGTGAAGGTCTCATTAATTCGTTGGGTGTTGGTGGATACAACATTGTGAGGATGTCGTCATATGTACTAGGATGTTTTTTGGACTTGAATAAGTTCCAATCTTTAGCATATAATACATTTGAAACGTCCACTAAGTTTGTAAAGTTCAATAAGCAATCATCCACCAATGTGTTCAATCGAGAATTTATCGAGAACGATAACGTAGCAATTAATGACTGCACAAGATTAATAAGTTCCTGCAAAAACTTGGGATATGATCTATAAATATCATTTTTGCAGAAGTAGAAATGCAAGAATTGAATTACTGACAACCAATAACTCAACGATACAATATCTCCTGCGGGAGTTGTATTATTTTGATTTGTGCTATTTGTTTGTGTGGCCATATTGAATACCCCAGACTTGGTGTTGGTAACAGATCTTAATCTGGCAGTGAAACATTCAAACAAAAATTCTGTCAATTCTTCACTAGATACTTTCAAATGGGAGTATCTAATTAATTGGAATAATGTTGCAGCTGGTACTTTTGTATCATGTTGAAATTGAGGTTTGTTAATTCTCAATGTGAAAATGAAATCAAGCAACGATGGAATATCGCTATCAGTGAATTTGATATATTGCTCTGGAAGTAACTTTTCATACACGAAGGTGGGTAATGAATGGATTAAGGGGTCTTGTGATAAAAAGTCTTCGTCGTCTTCTTCAAGAACCACTTCTTCTTTCTCATCTTCTTCAATATTACCGGAAGTCATACTTTGTAATTTGAGTCTTGTTTCAAAGTCATCAACCATATGATCTACTGGTTCGAATTCCTTGTAGAAGATCTCCTGGCCATCATTCACTGGTTTGTCTAACAAATTATGGGACTTGAAATATTCATAAATCTCACCACTTCCAAGACTAGCTAATGAAACGGCATTCTTTTTGGTATCTTTCCCAGGAGATAAGTATGGATCTGCTTGATAATTAAGTAGAATCTCCACGATATCTAATTGTTTGAAATGTACAGCCCACATCAATGGCGTATAGTTCACCAATGTATCGTTTTGGTTTGGATCTACATCATGACTTGAAAGAAGAGAATCCACAATTAAAGGATTATTGAAACAAATGGCAAATATCAAGGGTGTCACACCATGCTCCTCGGAAGGATACAATTGCTGTACCACCTCTGGGTTGTTCCGAAGAATGCTTTCAAGCGTTACAAGATCTCCATCGACACATGCATTTAAAGTTTGAATCAAACCCTTCCCAGTTACTTCTCCGTCCATTGATCCATCTAAGTTGGCTTCTAATGCAATTTGTAATCCTTTCTTGACAGTCAAAACTTGACTGAGTAACGGATCTGAATAGTTGAGAATGCCTGGTAGACTAGCGCCATTTCCAGCAAGACTTTCAATAGCCGCTCCGGTATTTAGCCATGCATCCATTTCAGTTGATTCTAGTTGGAATTATCTTGAATTGTCGTGGTGATCTCAAATGACGTTTGCAGTTCTCGAATCCTTGATCATTTTTCGATATTCTACGTTGCTTATGTAATTATCAACCCGAAAAACCATATTTGACATCTGAAACGAATCTACGAATAGGAAACGAATCTACACCACTTCGTACAGGGAATCGAGCCAAATGTCTAGACTTAGCAAGCGATTGATCATCCCAGTCTTTTTATTACTGGTAGTAGTATTGGTGCTCTTTTTGGAATCCCTTACGACCAGCGGGGCTCAATACAAAACACATATAATTGACACACTCAGTCATATGGGAACTCAGGATGAAACGTCACTACCAATAGTCCAACAAGTTCCCAAGCCAGCATTAAAAGAACCACTCGCTACTCCTATAGAAGCAAAGGAAGAAACGGAACTCGTTCTTGATCCCTGTACCGTTATCAACCCCAACAACCATGCATTCATTGATTTACGTGGCTTGCTGGTTCTGGAAGAAAAGAAGCCTCATCCATGGCCAGCAAGAGGTTATGATAGTGGACTCAACTTTACCCTAGGAATATGTGCTAATCCTTGGAAGAAAGTCGCAGATGTTACTGAAATCACCGACAACGTCAATGTGACCTCGGTAGGTGCTTATTATATGGATCCTAAAACTGAAAAATACGTCTCCATAGGAGAATATTCAACCACCCCCAAGTTCAGAGGGAGAAAGCTTACGTTGACCTATCAAAATGGATCATACTGTGAAAACCTAGTCAATAGTAAGACAGGTCAGAGATTGAGAAAATCAACAATTATAACGTTTACCTGTGATCGTGAAATGATGGCCAAAGCCTCAATCTCATATATTGGCTCTTCTAATGATTGTAGTTATTATTTCGAAGTCAGATCCCATCATGCATGTCCAACAGCTGCAAAAAGTGACAATTTGGCGGTAATATGGATTTTCCTTCTCATTTTGCTCGCTGCGTTGTTTGTCTACTTCTCAGGTGGAATCTTATACAAGCAAATGAAGAGAAATCTGCCCAAATTTTAGAGAAGTGCAATGAATGATGATGCAAACGGTTCAATGGATACCTTTCAAGTTTTAGAGAAGATAAGTCCAAACCTTCAAGTTTTAAAGAAGAAAGTTCAAATTACAAGTTTTTGAGAAGCAAATCTACAAGTTTCAGAGAAGATAACCAAATCTACAAATTTAGACCATTAACAGGAAATCTCACACTTTTTTGATTTAGATTATTGCTCTAATATGCATTCAAAATCTGAACTATAATTGAACTATCAAAGTTAAACACTAGCATATTGTAACATAGTTAATGAATATTCATAATATGACTACCATTCGTCTGGCCCAAAAGTCTCCCCCTTCTTCAAGGTATAAAATGGAGCACCTTTAAAATCTTTGGTGTTTCTATATACGGTGTTACCCCACCAGATAAGTTTCCCACCAGGATACGTAACACACAAGAAGATGAGCAAGGCTGCTATCGCAACACCGGCATCAAACCCAGCAGCTATGACATTATTATATCTGGTATGGAAATGAGTATAATACTTTTTGAGGTAATAATTGAAAGCAAAGCACGTTGCAAAGTATAACGAGTAATTGTACAACGTAGAAGGAGGAATATTTCCAGAACCAGTAAAAAATACTGGAGAATTGATTCTTCCGTACCATTTGGTTGGCCATCTCTTCCAAAGAAGCCATGTAAAGACGGGGAATATTGCTCCGATTACAAAGAAGTACAACAAAGCATGGTACCTCTTACCAGCAGAGAACAATTCTTCAACCAATGAAAACGTAATACTTGCAGTAAAAATAACCTTACCACTTGGACACGAAAATTCAGTGCCTGGAGTACAGATATCCTTGATATTGAATCTCATCCATTGTTGAACCCCAATATTGACCAACGACGCAAGAACAGTCCCATAAATCTGAAAGAAAAACAACACTCTTGGAGGGATTTTCATATACTGGCCCAACTTCAAGTCTTGGGCAAAACTCAAACCTTGACGGTTAGGAATGAATCCAAGTAACTTTATCAACATGTTTGCGATTGGATTTCCTTTGAAAACATAACCAGCGATCAATTCGGTGATAATGTTCAACCCGACGTGTTGGTTGGTGGTGGCTTGCAACAATGCTTCAAAGAGAAACGTAGAAAGTGCAATCACGACCCCTAAGATCAATCCCCAGGTAGGCATGTGAGAAAACTGAGGATATCCTGATATCGCTCCAAATCCAAAACCAAGGGCCACGACAAATAGAACTCCACTCCACCACATTGGCACATCTTTATAATGTTTCTTGATGAAACGTCTATGTACGTCATCACCAAGATGAGACGCATCTTTGAAAAGAGCCACGATCTCTTTTCCGTTATAAAGAATGGAGTGTGTGATAAGTGACGTAACGGCTGCAAAATTTAATGCGTACGACAATAAGTAACTGTACGGAATGAATACAGGAGAATATTCCTTATACGCCTTCATATCGACTTTAAAGTCGTCGTCCAAGATTCTCGACACATTGAATACCTTCTGTTTGTTGTCGAAGGACGAAGAACTGATCATTGGCATATACTTTGCGTACCAAGTGTTGGTGTAGTACAAGATCGGCAAAATCAACACGAAGAAGAAAAACACCGACGCATAAGTATTGGCTGCAACATGGAACGGAGTTGCCAAAGGATTTACCCCGAGGGCTTGGGTGATTTGGGTCCAATCAAATGTAAGAGGAACACCTACTGCTAAACCAGTAGAAGTCCCAAAGATCTGGTTCACCAAGATATTTTTTGGAGCAATCCAACAAATCCAGTTAAAATTGGAGAGTGCTTTGAATAAGAATCCTGGAACCCAAAACCATGCAAATGAACCTAACGACACGATTGAAAACATCTTATATCTCGACCAGTTGAACCTTGAAACTCTCACCGACTCAGTCAAGTTTGTTTTAGCCAAAGTCGAGAAAATCGTAGCGGTGATTAATGCCTGTGGCCAAATGGCTTGTGCGGGATAAACCACCCATCTCTGAGATAATTGAGCTGCTGAATACCCCAACATCTGAGACGTCAAGGTAAGCAATATTTGATATCCCACACTCAAATCAATATGATAAAAGTCGGTGGTTGCAATAAGAATATTCATAGCATAAGCCGTTGATGATGTTAATGAAATGATGATCGTCAACAATGCATGTTCTTGCATAGAATATGGACCCGGGTTTAAGTCAAAAAACGGAGCATGCTTGACTTTAATATCTGGCAACATAGCGAGTCCTCTACCTATTGGAAATGAGATGATCTGTGCCACCACATATCCAATAGTGATCGAAGGATATCTTAACGAAAAGAACTGGTTTACTCCTGCAAATACAATCACAAATATTGTGATAAGAAACCATGATCTCCAATGATTTAGCCTTACGTTTGGATCCAATTCAACAGGCACTGCTGCTCGAACTTGTGGATATGGAGAATTGTTCATAAACGTTGGGTCACCTTCAACGAAATCAAGATTATTCTCATCAATATCGATGATTGAATTCACCTCTGTGACGACCCCTTCATCCTTCTCCTTTAGTATAGATTTATCCGATATCATAGTACTATTTGACTAGTTGACTAGTTGATAATAGAAAAACTTAAGACGACATAAGAAAGGGACTCGACGGTCTTATAAACATAATGACTCTGAACAAACTATTGGTATGACTGTGGGCAGAATTTATTATCTAGCGACGAAAGCGAATCCAAAGGCCGCCTGATAAGAGAATACGCATATCGATAAGGCGTTTGAAAATATTATCTTGACTAGTTGAACCTCAGTTGTAACACCGTCTTAGTGACAGAGCATATTCAATGCTGCAAAAATGCACCTTGCCACGTAGAACAGCCTGATTATATTCAATTGCGTCATATCGTTCGTTAGAACACGTTTGATCGCGTCATCTAAGGGTTCCGAATTATCCAGGGATCCACAGTTTTTCCTGTGGATATTTTCCTGGTTGACATATTTTTAATTTGTGTCATTTTTGGTTCTGTCATTCCACTTTGGAGTTTTTCCGTAATTTCTTATCAATGATTGGTTTTGAGTAATTTTCATTCTATTAGCTTTCGACAATCTCTATGACTGACAATTTTACTGCTAGTTTTCTATAATTTGCTCACTGTTAGTTTTCCATAATTTGCATCAGTGTTAGTTTCCTAGAATTTCCACTTGTCAGTTTCCTAGAATTTCCACAGGTTGCTTTTTTCGATGTCCATTCTGCAAACTTTCTTCTTTGCATAAGCCACAGTACATTTTCGGGAATAAAATGATGTAAATTACTACATACTAAAATAACTAGAAAAGTATATCTAACTAAGATTGCTGATAACGAGGAGTTTGCTTGTCATCTCGGGTTTTGCTTGTCATCTCGGGTTTTGATTTAATATCCACTCCCCGTAACAATCTCGCTAAAATTGGAAGTTTCGGATTTAGATTCAATTTTGGCGACAATCTTTCCGCTGGAATTTGCTAATCTGATAAGAGCACCAATCTTGCCTCCCCAAACATCTTTACCTAATAAATGAAGAGTGTGGGATGTCGAGTCACTTGGAACATAGTCTGTTCCGTCTAATGGTAACATGTTTAAGATGATCTTTAATTTAGTGGCTGCGTTTTCCAAAGTGTCTGTACCACTAACTGTGACTACTGCACTGGATACGTTAGGTAAGGTATCATATATGGCAGTGAAATTGGAGTTGTAAAGTGGAGTAATGAAGTCTCCTGCCGAAAGTTCCAAATCATCGATTTGATATTCGTCCGACCAACCATCATCTCTTGGATCTACGTTACCTTCGTCATCGATCACATCCTTATTGGTGTAAGCCACAGTGTTTCCGAATGCTGCAAGAAGCTCGTCATCTTCAATACCCGGTGTGCTGAAGGAAACGTAAACGGTACCGGTTTGGTCTGGTCTCAATTCCTCTAATGGAATAATAAAATCTTCTTGGTAATAATCATTATCTGGCTGAGCAATGACACTAATATCTTGCAACGCAGATTTTGGTAACGTGTTGGTGATATCATATTGCAACACCAACTTTTGCGAGTCGATGAAGAAATGCTTTACTACTGTCACGACAAATTCATTTTCCTTCTCTGTCAAGTATACTGGAGTAATAGTAGATTTCGATAATTTCCCGTAGTCAGCTAATTCGGGTATAGATGATAATTCTTGTGCGTATTCTTGTTGTCTCAACAAGTCCTTGGCTAAATCATCACCTCCAGACTTTTCTTCACTCTTGCCAGCATTCTTTTCGTTGTCACTAGGTTCTGTACTTGGAGAATCCAATCTATTTATCTTTCTGCTGTATTCAATCGATTTCAATTCTTCACTAGAAAGTAATGGAACTTCGCTAATGTCGAATTGCTTGTCGAAGTTGCCTTCATTATTTAAATAGTGAGTCAACTTACTTTCCAATGCAGCCAAGTCGTATTTCGAATCTGTTACAATTAACTTCTTTTGGTTGTTTTTGATGAATTTGATCGATAATGCTGCACGGTCTCTGACTTCATCGTCAACATCGTTCAAACATCTGCTCAACAAAATCTGAATATTAGATGAAATTTCTCCTCCACAAACAGAAGCAAATTTGGCCAATGAAATAACTGCCGATGATCTGACAATAGAGTTTTCTAAAACAAGTCTGTTGTAAATGTGTCTGATGTAATAAGAAGGATTTGCAGTATGAGGGCCCTCGTCACCCAATAAATGTAAAATACGAACCGATAACTCAGTGAATTCACAGTCTTCGATAAACTCACATAAGTTCATCAAAATTAACTGCTTTGCATTTGCTTCTGGCAAAAATTTGATCAAATCAAACAAAGCATCCACAATACTAGTCTTTAATTGTAAACTTCCATCATCTCTCAACAAGTCAGTCAAGAAAGAAACCAATTTCTTATGTTTGGCAGGAAACTTCAATGCTAAGTTCTCAATTGCTTCAATGATAACTATCTTGAAATCTTCAGTGATTTCATCCATTAAAGAAGTCATCTTAGAGATCAATCTATCGACACTTTCTCCACCAGTAGATCCAGTATCAACTGTTCCAGCTCCCATAGTCTTCAACAAAGTAGTGATGGCTAAGGTTGAAATTGATCTATTGGGATCATTAATCAAACCTTCTAATTCAAAGTTTACAACAAGAATCTTTTCCGGGTGTTTAACAGATATCTTATTAATCAATCTGATGGCAGCGAATCTGGTTGCGATTCTTGGAACTCCCAATAATTTTTGTAAAGTGGTGATAATGCCCATAAATTGGTCGTCTTTGATTAAGTGTTGCAAGGAAATCAAAGTTTTGCATGCTTCCAACTCAACCATGTCTGATTTATGTTTTAATAAGCCAGCTAAAATTGGATACATGTGTTGAATCAAGGATTCATCATCAGTCAAAATCTTGTTGATATATCTAAGCAATTGAATGATTGATAACGAGTTCTTCAACGACGATCCTTCGGACAACGTAGTAATCAACTTGACTAATGCCATTTTATCGTGGCTTCTCAAATGGTACAACAATCCCAAAGCATGGTATTGGTACATATAAGAAGTGGAAGGTAAGTTTGAAGTCGAACTTCCGTAGTATTCATGTAATTGAAACTGGTTCGATGGGAATTGTTTGAAAGAAGATACGGTTTCCAAAGTTTCATTTGTAAATCTCTTGACGAAGTCCTTAGCATTTGGTAATAAGTGGTATGAAGAAATCAACGCTGCTGATGAAACCACGGGGTTCTTGTCAACAATAGCATTTTTGAATAATCTCTCTGCTGCATACACAGTAGTTGAATCTAATACCTTTGATAAAGTTCTAATGGCATTTGGTTTGTAAATAGCATCTCCACTTTGAATATCCTTCATGATTGAAGATGTGACCATCAAAATATCATCAGAGGTTGCTGCTAATTCCTTAATAGCCAAATAAACCAATTGTCTCAAGGACAGGTCTTTATGTTGAAATAACTTGGAAATAGAAAAGAATAACGTGGTTGATTCCTGTGCTGGGAACAGTTCTCCATGATAAATCAATCTTAATAATTTTGCCAATAACTCACGACACTTGGCCGCTTTTACAGGTGAAGCGTTAAATTGTTGTAAACACTCCTGAAAAACAGCCATTTTGTCAGGCAAGGCAGATTCATTGGAGTAAGCATCCTTATTCTTGTATGATTGAGTAGACATCGTAGATCCGATCTATCTAAACACCTCTTCTTCTTCTTTCAAAACAACAAATTACGTGTTTGTTCATTTTTCCTCCAACTACCGATTTGTCGAAATTTTGGATTATGTAATCCGAGTTGATCCTCTAACAAAATTTTCACCCACCAGTGCTTGTCCTGGTATCAACTTCATTAACCAGTATGTTGTCGTTTACTTCCATAATTAAGCGTCAAGTGTTTGCTCCGGTCCTTAACAAAAACTTGTTTAATGCCACCCCTAAATTCATAAACTTTTTGGCTGTTCCAGCGTTCCTTATTCCAACCAGAGGCTTCAAGGTAAGAACCTCCGTAAAGAAGTTTTGCAAGGATTGCTACATGGTTAGAAGAAAAGGTAGAGTGTTTGTCTATTGTAAGTCTAACGGAAAGCATAAGCAAAGACAAGGTTAGTTTAGCTAACGAAGCTAAGTAATACATCCCTAGTGGTTACGAAGAAGAGTTGATGAAAGCTGGCAACAAGGGACAATCCACAAAGTCATTGGATACTAGAAAGAATGAAAATTCGACCACTCCAGTTGCTCCAGTTGCTCCATCCTTTTGAATATTCAACAAGTTAAGGGAACTACGTTGCACGGACATAAATCATCACTAAATCAACTCTATCTGGCAAATTTCACGTTGCTTCACCCTAAATTTACCAAGCATCAAGTCGGGAGCATATCCTACCTTTAGGTTCCTACGAATCTACACTGTACATTACCAATCCTTTTATCTGTATATACTTTATAAATCGAGAGATATATAACTTAATCTATCTTCTAGTCATGTTAATCAATAAAAACTATGCGATTTAATAATAAAGTTGGAGCCTGTAATGTTTCTTGAAACAATTTGATACTTTTGATTTCCTATCCTTAGTTAATAATTTGGGCCCGTAATATATCTTAAAACAATTTGTTACTTTTAAATTCCTATCCTTAGTTGATGTTTACCTCGTTGCTTCTCTTATTCTGAGTTTGTGCGGCCAATTTCACTGCTCTTGTTGTTGGTGTGTGCGGTGCCCTTAGATTACTGTAGTTTATGGCCTGGTTAAACGACCCTCCCCGAGGGTTTACTGGGCGCTGTGACTGAATAAGTTGGTTCTGGAATGTGAGAGATTGGTTCTGGCCATTTTGACCATTTCCTATTCTTGCATTAGTCGGAGTCGAAGACAGAGACGACATCACTGCATCTTGCCATAATTTATTCAATGTTTGTGTGATTTCGTTTTCCTGGTATACTTTCGATACCTCCTTGAATGAATTACCATTAGAGGCACTAGTCTGACTGTATATCAGTGGAGTAGTATTACCATTTTGCTTTTTAGTGGACTTTGGGATGTCAATCTCTTTACTCAGGAAATATTGATTGACTCTACTCAACCCTTCTCCAACAGGATTAGAATTTCTCCTCACGTTCAAGTATTCTCTGTTCAATCGTTCAAATTCTGTTCTGGATTGAATCGAATTCTGATGATTGTTTTGAACCATTAAAAGCAACCCATTGATATTTGTGGTGCTTGAGTTCTCAATGGGATTACCCATATTCATTGAGTTTGCACTCAGTGAGAGAGATCCGTTGCTTGTAATTTCATTTATTTGGTTGTTGTGCAATTTTCCAATGTTCGCCAGGCTATTGTTTCCCCCGCTTGATTGTGGAGCATTAAAACCTCCAGGTGTGATTGGGAACATTCCTTGCTGTTGCATATTGTCCCGTGCTTGATTAAAGTAGTTAGTATTACTGATTAAACTTCCATTTCCTCCATTATTCGAGACGCTATTGAAGTTGTGAGCAAACATCAAGTGGTTCAACGATAAATTTGATCCATTGGCTAAATTGGAATCAAAGTTGGAAAGATCCATTAAAGAATTCTCTCTTTGGAGCCACAACCGTTGTTGTGTTCTAGTTTCTATATTATTTGCATTGTGTTGATCTGTTGACGAACTATTCAAGAAGTTTGAAAAGTTGTTGACTCCATTGTGCATTTCATTTTGACTTTTATTTTGATTTCCACCTTCTTCGGTGATATTTCTGCTGATATGAGGATAATCTTGCTCATTTATAGCCTGATGGTTTTGCCCTTTTTTGTTTGACATGAATTGTGAATTTGTTCTTTTTAAGTTACTGAAAATGGTTTGGTTTGGTTGATATGAATTATTTTGAATCACATTTTTGTTTGTTGTGACAGGCTCAGCAATATTTTGTGTTTGTATAATGGGGTTGGCTTGAAAGGAAATTCCACTGATTGATTCTGAATTGTTTCCAACGAATGGCTGGTTGTCTGAGACGGAGTTGTTCCCTATATTTTTATAATTTGCGTTTGAAAAGACATCATTGCTTGCAAGTTTAGCTTTTTCACCCTTGGCATCAAACTTCTTAGTTAATCCTGTAGATTGTGATAAAAGTAAAGAGCCGCCATACATATTGCTTGCTAAAACCAAATCATCAGTTGAGCTTTGTGCTGAAGAATAATTGGTTGGGAGATTTTTCATATCTTTATTGCTGTCCTTGCTTTGATCGCGAGAAACGCCTTGTTGGGGCTGTTCAGTTACTGAAGGAATGGATGATCCGCTTGATTGAATGTATTCGTTGGACTTTTGATGTGGGTAATCGGGTTTTGCAATCTTGGTTTTATTCCCATCTTCCATATTCTCTACAGTTTGAACGTACGGTAAGCTTGATTCGCTTTCAGGGATTACACGAGTCGCAATGTTGCTGGATTCGTTATTCAAATCATAATACGGCTGACGGTAAACATCTTCAGAAGAGTTGAAGTTATTGTACTTTTTGCCATCTTCTCCCACATGAAAAGATTCTGGTGTTAGATCTTTATCTTCATCGTTCTCCAAATCTTCGTATTCTTCATTTTCAAAGTCATCATTCAATTTCAAGATTGCCTTTCCCTTACGTCCGCTGGTTTTCAACCCACTCAACGGGATCAAATTGGACGACGGATTCATGCCCTTCAATGAACTGTTTGATTTGTTCGATTTGAGAGATTGTCCTGATACTGTCTTGGTTAGGGGTTGGAGTCCGCTTAGCTTTGTGAATGAACGGTTATTCCTCTTGACTCCACCACCCGGTCTCGTTTTGACTAAGCCATCAGTGGACTTTGATCGGTTCAAATTCGGTCTTACCAAATGTGCAGATGAATTAGAGGATGTTGATAGTTTGTTTAATAGTTTATTATGGGACATAGATCGATTGTGAGCTTTAATCTTTGAGTGTCCCTTTTTCGAACCCGTTCCATGTGTGGACAACAGCTGCGTGGACGAGGTTTGATGTGCTAACTTTGGCCGTCCTCGTCCATTGTCTGTAGATACCGTAGGTGAAGATGAATTAGACGACATTTCCAACACACATTAGCTCTACTCTAGTTTCTATGTTGCCGCTAACTTTTACGGTTGAATTTCTTTGGAGTATTATTATGCAGGATATTGAAACGTATGGGTCATACATCTTGGAGGTGATGGAGAAGGACTAAATACGGAGAGTAGAAGTTGCTATAGAATTTGTTACACTAATTGACGTTGATACACGGATAGAAGTTATTTCTACAACCGTAAATTAATTTATTAATCTTAAATATTTATCTAAAGAAGAAATAATTTGTTTTATAGATTTACAAAAATTAGTAAATTTATCATATAAAATGGAACCGACTAATTGAGATAGAGATAAGGTTGAGGAGCGTGAAGGAATTTCTCCGAGCCCGGGAATCTCAAGATACGGAGTGTCTAGGCCAAGTATTTTAGTTCCAACCACAATATAGACCTACAAAAAAAGAATTTGGTATAGACTGGCTCCCCAACCTCTTCGATAATTTCTCCTATAGTTGAAACGTGCTTAAATCAGTTCATACTAATTGCAGTGGAGTAATTTTCAGTTAGAGGGGGAAAATTGGGTGCAAAATCTCACAGAGCCTTCTACACTATACAATAAACGAGAGTACATAGTTGAATCAAGATATCCAACGTTAAGATTCAGATGATAAGATCTTTATAACGTATTCTAGGAGTAGTGATATAAATCAAATTCTTCACTTTGTGATTTATATTCGTTTCAAATTGCTCAATTGTTTAAATTTTATGAGTCTTCATCCTACAACAAACCAATTCTAAAGAAAGAGGCTTCATTTGGACAAGGAATCAACGTGGGAGTGTCTAATATACAAAAACCAATAAAGGGAAGTTCTATCCCTAAACTGTCTACGCAACCAATTGATCTTCGCTAAAGCCTCTACACAACCAATTGATCTTCGCTAAAGCCTCTACACAACCAATTGATTTTTCCGAATTTTGTCATAAATTACGAGAAATCCCAATACAAATTCTTGTCTTTCTTTGTGTACCTTTTGTGGCATATTTTGTATGGTAGTCACCTTAGTCCATACAGTCCCTAATTTAACAATTATTCATACAATCCACAATAAAACAATTACTCGTATTCGGAGATTTGCATGCCAATAAATAGAAAGATTCACCACGTGCTGATTTGACGTATTATTAAATAGACACCTTTTTTCCTAATTTCTTAAGTCCACCAAGGTTCCAAAATTATCAGCTATTCCTAACCTCTTCTTATGGTTTCTTTCAAAACCTTCTTGATTAGTTTGCCGTTGGTTGCAAATGTGCTTGCACACACAATTCCAGGAATTGACTCCATTCAAAAACAGTTGGTTGCTAGAGATGATGTGAATGGGATTTTTGATGATTTACCTGCAAAAGATATCGATTTCATCAACTTACACTTGAAAGAGTTGACCAGCTTCAATGGCAGTTCATGTGGTAAATGTAAGAACAAAATCAAGTATGGACAGGGTTTGTTGAACGCATATCCTGAACAGAATCATTTAGTTAGTTTATTGTTGTTCAAGTATTGTATCGTATCAAACAACAATACTGTATCCAAATGTGAAAACAATGACTTCTTCATAACCACGAACTCTAAGAACTCCAACAAGTTTACAGACAAATTCGATTCAGGTTTAACTTCTTCAACAAGTATTGATTTTTTTGACAACGACTTTCTTCACATGTTGCAAAACTTCAATATTTCGAGTGACTTGGATTTGGACTACTATTGTTACTATAAATCGTCTCAGTCATGTTCTATTCCAACTCCAAACGTTGACGAACTCTTTGATATTGAAAAGTGGTGGCCACAAAAGTCCGAAATCCATTTTTCGCAGCCAAAATACAATTCCACCAGAGACACCTTCAATGTGGTACACTTTACTGACTTCCACTTGCAGTTGAGATACGAATTGGGAAGTGAAAGTAACTGCTCAACACCAATGTGTTGCTTGCCTGAATCTGTCAATAAAGATTTAAGAAGCAAGGATTACAACTTTGACCAGTATTTCAAACATTTTGGATCCAAGAGTGAAGAATATTCTTTTTATCCTGATGCTAATTATGATGAGAACAATGAATACCACACCGGAGAATACTACGACTTTCCTAAATACAGAGGTGTCAACTTCAACTCGGCTCCTGCCACTGCATTTGGTGGATACTTATGTGACTCGCCAGAGCTTTTGTTAAACAACAGTTTGGCGTATATTAGTCAAGCCCACAAGGACAAAGATTTCGAATTTTCCATCTTCACTGGAGATTTGGTCGATCACGATGTCATCCATTGTGATGCTGAAACTACTAAAAATGCCGAACTTAGAAACTTTGAATTAATGAAGACTTACCTCGATCATATTCCAATCTACCCAAGTTTAGGAAACCATGATACTTTCCCATATGGACAACTTTCTCCACTCAAATATGACTTCAACAACTCTTACGATGGTAACAATGAATTAATGATCGAGGTGTGGGTAAATAACGGCTGGTTACCTGAATCAGAAAGAGACGTTGTCAAAAACCATTATTCTGGCTTTGCCGTCACCACCAAGAGAAACTTGAAAGTGATCTCGTTAAACTCAAACTGTTACTACCAAAAGAATCTCTGGTCCTACATTAATTTGTCCACTGATCCAGATTTATTTGGCCAATGGGAATTCTTGGTTAATGAATTGATTGAAAGTGAACAGAACAACCAACGAGTCTGGATCATGGCCCATATCCCCGTAGCAGACTATGATGCTTTGCCATTCCAAGCCCAAATATTCGGAAAAATCGTTGAACGGTTTTCTCCATACACTATTGCAAACATCTTCTATGGACATACACACAGAGACCAATTCCACGTTTTATACGCATCCAACTCAAGTAAGGACGCTGAAAACGTTGTTAACATGGCTTGGGTCGCACAATCCATTACTCCGTTAACTAATAACAATCCTAGTTGGAGATACTACGAAGTTGAAGATGAAAGTTTCGATATAATCAACTCTTACAACTACTACACAGAGTTGAACCAGACCTTTACAAACAACGGTGCCGAACCTGAGTGGAAATTTGAGTACTCGGCTAGAGATACTTTCGATCCAAGTGGAGAATGGCCAATAAAAGCTCCAATCAATGCAACCTTTTGGCAGAAGTACGTCGTTGATAACTTGAAAAATGAGTCCAACATCGAATTCAACCAATTATACTCTTCGTTACAGTACAGACACAGTCCCTTGGTTCCTAATTGTACTAATGGAACAAAGATTTCATCCAGATGTTGGAATGAAAATTACTGTAACGCTGGAAACTTCTTGAGTTGGGACTACAATAAGTGTCAACGTAAGTGATGAAGTATCACTTAGAACTTTTAAAATATAGATTTACGCTTGTTTTCTTGTTAGTTACTTATATTCGGTTCTGATTTATCAGAAATTCTTTAGAGGTGTTTAGAGTAGTGGTTAGAGGGGTTTTGGGGGTAGTAAAATAATTATTAATATATATTTAATAGAGGAGAAGAATAGATAAAAACGTGGTAAAATATGTAAAAAATATATATTGCATTAGCAGAAAAAGGAGGAGCAGCCAGAGGTGGTATATTAGTTTTCGAAGCTTTAATAAGTGGAACATCACGTAACCCATCATTCGTGCTACATTATTTCCTCAAGCAATTATAGGGTTCACTTAAGCAGAAGCTTGTGGCTTACTCTGTTCATTGATGTAAACACTTAAAGCACCGCTTAATTCTAATTGAGGTCTAATAATTATATTATTTAGGAATTGGTCATATTTTTTGACAAGATAATTTTATATCAGATTTGAATATTTTTTAAGTAAATTTATAAAAATATTATTGTTAATGATAAACTTAAACTCAAAATTAATGGTCGTAATTTAGTTATAGCAGGGAATGTATACTCAGTTCATTGAGCTATTAGTATCTACTCAAAACACTAGAAATATATAAGTTAGTATACTTTTTATAGTTATTAAACTACATTTGCATTTAATTCTATAGTATTATTATCTGCGAGGATCTACCCCCCGCAAAGACGAACGTGGCATAACACCACAACGAGGAAAATCTATAGACTAGAAGTTTGGATGTGAAGACTGGTGGTCCTCGGGCATTGATTCAAACTCTTGCACCTGGGCATAATCAAGAAAGAAGATTTATATACTACTACTTGACTTAATAAAATAAAATGTCTAAATTAAATTCTCTTCGACACATATCAGTTAAACATACTAAATAAAGAATTCTAATACACAGCGAGTCTATTATGCTCGCACAGTAGATAAATGAATATAACTCGATGATCCAGTAAAAGTTGGACAATTTTTAAGAGTTTAGATTTCATAATAGCGTGATGAAAGATAATGATGACCGTTCTATAGGCAAAGTGACCATTGTTCGTCTTATCATTTGAAATTGTTTCAGTCAGATGAACCTTTTGATCGGATTCTTGTTTTAAAGTCTATCATCATCTTTTCTTGCTCGGATCTAGATATAAACTCTATCGTCATCTCCTCCTTCCAACTTTCCTCTAATAGCCTCCATCTGTTGGGTTTGGTCTTTCCAAATCTTTTCTTCAACATCCTTCTTTGAGTTTTTAACGAAAAAGGAATCGTCAGGTTTTCTGTATGACCCACCAATTCTGTCCCATAAAGTTGTGAATTGTCCGTAATTGTAGTTGAAATACAAGTGGTGGATTGTGTGGCAAGCAGTACCATTTACAAATGGATCGTTGGAGATATAGTTACCATCATGAATCATGACCGTCCAAAAGTTAACAAATGTGAACAAGACCAAGTATAACACCTTGTGTAAAGGAAATAATAATGGATAAAGATGGTATGGAAGACTTTGCGCCCAACCGTCAACTGGATGGAAAGCATGAGAAGCAAATGGAGTACAAACAATCCACTTGTGATGAGGTTTGTGCAATCTCTTGTACACTTGAGGCCAATGTAAAACTCTGTGAATGAAGTAAATTCCACAATCAGTAAATAAGAGGAATTTTGGAACTTGCATCAAAACTTCTTTCCAACCACCAGTAGATTCGTTAATATCCATGTACAAGAAAGAATAACCATTCAATTCAGCAATAAAAAACGGAGCCGTCAACAACACCATAGTTGGGATAGCAGTTGCTGCACGATAGATTTCCAAGCCCATTTGGTTCTTAAGATAACGTGGATGGTTGAAGATCTTACGATCAAAAACGTACACATAAGACAAGTATGCAACCGAAAAGTATAATATCCATCCAAATATAGTAGTGATTAAAAAGAGTGACAACACTTCCCTAAACGTATTAGATCTTGCCAAAAACGATCCGTCGATGTACTCTGTAGCCGGAAAAAGGTTTGGAACCAAGCCGTAAATCTCGTTGGTATTTTGATAGTTGGATAACTTTTCATACAATACTGAAATAGGGGACAGGGCTATGGTAGTCGAGTTTGCAGATATTTCCGATGCCGTGGTGAATTTGAAATTCTTCACCATACTTGCAAGTGGAGAAGATTGAATATATTGGTCAACAGCACCATTTTTTGGCAAGACTTTAGCATAAGCTTTGTCAAGAAGAAAATAATCACAGATTTCTAATACGATATCCATTTTGAAACTATGTAGAAGGTGATGGGATCAATAAAGTGAAGTGAAGAGTTTCAAGAACAAGGTCAAGTAGTCAAGATGTTTTAGATAAAGATGTTCTAGGGTGACTGGTTGTATAAGTTATCGAGTAGAGTCGTATCTCGTAACGTTTCTAATTTTGTTTCTCTTTTGTTTCTCAACTCTAGATATATATATAAAAAATTCTCGTACAGGATTGAATGTTTGTATACATTTTTTATACGACCGGAACGACAAAAGATTTGAAACCGAGTTTCGCATTCGCACACATCGGATGACATGGCTCTCTATGAAGGCAGTGTAAGAAGGGGGTTTTGGGGGTTTATGGACGCAATCTGAGTGTTTGCTCGTTTAGGTTTTATGTGGGGAGATAATTGTCGTTAGTAAAATCGTATGTTTAGTAATGTCTGATGTTTTATTGACCACATGCCTGAACGATAGATGCATCAGCTAACTATGTTGATGTATGGAGCCAATTGGTAGACTGCCTTAGTGAAGATCCTCTCGTCAAATATGTTAGATGATTGAAAGAAGATTTGTTAGTGCATACTTCTGACTATTATACGAAGCACGAAGTAGCGACTTAAGTATTTAGTTCTGGTGGGCCGTCTGGCCTGTCGTTTTCCAGGCAAGAACTATAACCTAACAACTGAATAATGTAAAAACGCCAATATCAGTGCCTGAGAAAGTTTAATTTGGCTAGTATAAATTAATCAGTTTAATTTATTGAGTAGTTGCAAAAAATTAGTGAAGTATTATATACACCAAAAACCTACTTTTTACGAGTAACTTCTGGTATATATGGAATATGGACTATGGAATATATTGGCTATACAATAATTCTGAATGGTATCTTAGTATACGGTGATTATAACTTAAAAAGTTGATAACAAAGCACAATACTTAATGTACTGTTAGGTTTGTTACAAAAAGTCCAACAAGTCGCTATTGTTAGTCTTGGCCGGGGTGTTGGATGGCTTGGGTCCAGTCGAATTTGGAGTTAATACCAAGTTTGAATTGAATCCGGGTGGATAATTAGACTTTTTTTCGGCATTGTTAGTAGAACTCCAATGAGAAGTGTTTGATTGAGATGTACCCCAGTTAGAATTTAATCCCATGGAGTTTACTGGAGTTGGAGCAGAATTCGACGAGGGTTCTGTGTTCCAAGTAGGAGTGGTTGATTTGGTAACTTCTGTATTCCAATCGATGCCAGAAGGTGATGCTTGTTGGAAGTCTTCAAAATCATCTTCAGGTTCTACTTTTTTAGGAAACGAGCTTTGCAATGTGGAAAGCAATTTATTGTTTGAAACGTTTGGAGTGTTGCCAACAGATCCAAAGTTCAATGGCGATTGGGGTTTCAATGGCACATACGGTTTCAATGGTGCATTTGATTTCAATGGAGTGTGAGGTTTCAACGGAGTGTTTGATTTCAATGGAACAGAAGGTTTCGACGGGGTATTAGGTTTCATTGGTACATTTAATTTTGGTTGTTGGTTTGATTGTTGCTGTGGATTTCCACGACGAGTTGGCTGCAAAACATTCTTAGATTGTGGTGCTTTCAACATTTTCTCTTTGTTACCATTGCTAATAGTCTGTGATTTGATCAAAGACTCAAAGTTTCCATTATCGGTCAGAGAGCTTACCAGACTCGTTGGTAAAGTTAACATTTTCTTTTCCACTAAACTTTCTTGTAATCTATTGATGAGAACCATAAACTGCTCGAACTCTTGTTGTGAACAGTCATTGCAACCAAATACCAAGCTGTAACATTGAGGTAACACCGATTCAACAGAAGACTCCAAGTCTAAGGAAATATGTTCACTTCTACATAATTTTCCAAAGAATGAGAGCACCTTCCCAACAATTCTCTTGTCCCTACTCTTCAAATTCTTAAATATTGGGAAAAGTTGATCGTTGACTATAAGTTTGTCGATAATCTTTTTCTCCACCAACATATCAAACGTATCTATAGTAACCAATTTTGTTGATAGGACGGTCGTAGTTTTAAAGACTTGACAAAGCAAGGGAAACAATGTGTTTTTGATGTAAGGAAACTCGATTGAACCAATGAAATTTTCCAATTGTTGCAAGAATGTTTCCTGTAGTTTGATCTGTTCTTGGATCTGCGTCTTATCAGTGGACGGAGCCAATACTATTTCAAGAATACTCTTGACCATATCAATCAATTGTACATCTTTAAGTTTCTTTTGCAAGGTCGGAAGGTTTTCCACCAATGCTAATCTGATTGGAACACTTGAATTGATCAATTTGGTGAATGTACCAGGGGTTTTTTTCGTTTTGGGATTGTTTTTAAATATCACATCGTAAATCCGGTCTTGAAAGGTGAGTCCAGATAATGCAGAACCAATTTTGAGAGTGATGTCCAAAGCGTGGCTAATGACTTTGCTGATATCGTCCGCAGTGACTGGACTAGGGGAGACGTTCAACTCGGATGTTATCAAATCCAAAAGCAATGGTAGCAACTTCAGAGTCTTGAAACTTTGAGGAAACTGCGACAATAAATCCGTATTCGATGTAGGATCTATCTCCAACAACCCTTCCAAAAATATGAGTTTTTCGTCCATGGTTTTTGTTGAAAACTCGTCAATAAACCACATAGCCTTTATAACACTCCCGTTGAAGTAATCGGAATCAATAAATTGGTCAATGGTGATTCTGTCAGATGGAAAACGTGCCATGATTTGCGTGAACATGGGGTACATCTTTTCGGGAATATTCTTTAACAAATACTTCAATTCGCTTGGTCTATGATTGTAAAATTTGTTTTCAAACTTCTTGAATTCTTGTTTGTAGTCAGAGATACTCGTGTTATCAAATGTGTTGATCAACAAATCGCCGTTGTTGTATAAGTAATACACTAAGCATCCAAATGACCAAATGTCGTTTGCAAAGTCCAACTTCAGCTGGGTATCAGCCAATAGTTCAGGCGCAGTAAAGTTAACATTTAAGTTGTCAAAAGTAACAATACTGGAATTGTGCATGATGTAAAAGTTGTCTCTTTCAGAAGGAGAGATTTCGTTCAAGTTCTGCAAAAATTTGAATCCTGCAAGCTTCCAATCTCCCTGACTATTAATGAAAATCGAGCTAGGTTGTAAATTGAAATGGATTATTGAACAATAGTTATGCAAGAATTGAACCCCTTTAGCGATCTGAAGCAATCCTTTCTGAATACTTAACTCATCTAGTTGTGTTTGGATATCGGTCGTCAATAAATTTCCAGTAACTGCTTCACTAACAAATAAGAATTTCAGTTTGGTTTCCTCTAATACTTCGAGAATAGTTAAAATCTGTGGATGTTTGAGCTTGCTGATCTGACTGATCTCAAACTTGATAAGTTCATAACACTCTGCTATTATAACTTTGGGATTCTTGGTGTTACTGCTATTTTGACAGAGTTTGTAAATCAGGGATTCAAACTTGGACTTATCAAAAATGAACACCGATGCAACTTTTCCGCTTGCTCTATGTTTGGCAGGGTACACAGCCCAAGGCTCTGTCATAAACGATGGGTTCTCCAGCACATTATATGTCGACCTAATACCGGAAGAAAATACCGACCTAAACATCCTTGTCTATAGATTGGATATGTTACGTAAACAGTGTATAGAAACCTTTTTACGAAGTATTAGGTGCAGAATCGCTTGGTGCATTATGTGCAGGACACAATGTCAAGTATCAAAAAGTGAATTTTCACGACATCAAAAGTAAGCTTAGTTGTCAAAAATGGAACTTTTACAAGAAAACTACCACCATTCAGCCGAAAGGCTCGATAAACCATCACAGTACTTGATAAAAAAGGCTGTCCGCAGACAAAATTTCGAAAATTTGGAAAAATCATTACACCTGAAGACTGTATATGTGGGAAACTTGTCACATTTTTCAACCGAAGAACAGATTCATGAACTCTTCCTGAAATGTGGATCGATCGATAGAATAATCATGGGATTGGACAGAAACAAATTGACCCCTTGTGGATTTTGTTTCGTTGTATATAAAACTGAAGAAGGTTCTCTCAATGCTATGAAGTTTTTGAAGGCAACCTTTTTAGATGGACAGAGTTTATCTATTGATTTGGATCCTGGGTTCCGTGAGGGAAGACAATTTGGAAGAGGTATTTTCGGAGGTCAAGCTGCTCAAGAAGCTGCTGATTCAGAAGGTTACAAGGGAGAAGGAAGAGGTGGCTTTAGAGGTGGAAGAGGTGGTAGAGGTAACTTCAGAGGTGGAAGAGGAAGGGGAGCTTTCAGAGGTGGGTTCAGAGGTAGAGGTGGACCAAGAGGTGGTTTCAGAGGTGGTAGAGGTGGCAACGGCTCAAGCTTCCCTAGACAAAATAGTGAAAGTTCTGTATATTTTCCTTCCAACGATCCTACATTCGATTCAGGATCAACATACATACCTTAATAGTTACAGGTCTTCAAAAGTTGTATTTTTAGCATTGTTTATATTGATATGTAACTATTTATTGTCTACATGAATGAAATGATTTGTAGGATAGAATTCTTATTCCAAGGATAAACCAAAGCTTCTCTGAAAATTGGATTCTGCTTAAATTGTGGTACCCTCTGCCAAAGAAGTCACTCAAGTGCCATTGCATTCATCGTCTCGAAGTCAAACTCACGATAGCATTATGCTGCGAAATGCGGCTAGATAGAAGAAGTTCCGTATCCCGGCTTGGTTGTTTGCCAGCGGAATCTCACTTGAATACCAAAATTGTTTCAAAGACTCCAAACAATAATCAAGGATAGACTTCGATTCTCTTCCGAGTCAACAATTCTATTCATATCGCCCAGCTACTAAACAGAGACTTCCAACCTAACGCGGATCCTAATAATAAACTATTCTCTTTCAATGTACTTTGGTTCTTTCAATGGATTTCATGGTCCTAGTAGGTATGTGCAAAACGATCGACGGCTTTTTAAAGCTTTTTAAAAAGCTTCATTGTGCAAGTAGGTATCACCAACAGGCTAGAGGCTCGTGTTCCTGAACCAAGTCAGTGTGTGCCTGCCCGAAACCACATCCATTTTTTTTGAAACTAGGTTGAACACCAGTCGAGCTTTCTCCAGATTTTAGTGATACCCGCTTCCTTTAGGAAAAAGGGTTCCTGAAGTTTCGGACTAAGATAATGAAACATGTAGAGCTTGAGGGTGCTTCTCGCCTAATAGTGTGTTTTATGAGATATTTGCACGAGAGAAGGGAGTCAATAATGTACAATTACATTAACAATACCCACCGCTATTTCAAGATCTTGAATCATCAGATTAGACGACTTTAACAACTCCATAGTGTGGGATTGAAATTTTGGGTTCCAAATTGCAAATCCTCCAAAAATTGTGGCTCTCGTAAAATATTGCGACCATTACAAATCAATAATCTTCATAAAGAGATCTAGTCTGCAATGAAGAATGATGAAATGTCACAATAGATTGATCGAGTCCCCGGATTGACTACACGAGCTTAGCTGAGGCTCTTCTAGAATTCCTGGATCTAGGCTCTGAATCACCAAAATGTATTTTGCCCAACAGGGATCTAAAGAATCTCATTTGTTGGAGCGAAATGCTTCGGACGATGGAAATGATACAAGCAAGAACAACTATATTTTGGCATTGGGTACTTTTACAGAGTAAATGATAATCATGGATCCAAATCATACTTTCAGGGTCATCGGGGATCAAATCACAATTTAACTTTTTGTATAATTCACGATCTTATTTGGTTGAGTAGTTGGTAATGAGGTCGGGTAGGTCAAGAGGTCCAAACTAACTAGTAGTGCCAATTACTAAGTGGACAGAGAGTGACTATTAACTAGAGATGTTCAAGTACATTAGAAAGTGTAATACATCGTGTTCAGATTATCTGTCAGAGTAGAACTCTCGTTGGCATACTCAGTATTTCGAAATCTTCAGGGGTTGCGGATTACAAACACAATTTTGTACCCTTAATTATTTCGTCGAATGATTTACTCTTTATAACTATACGATTATAATCCTCAAGATATACTGAGTAGAGTTTGTTAGACTATCTTGTATCGAAAACCACATCTCAGAAAGATATATCACTAGGAACTCCAGACTCAACACGGCATAGTATCCAGTTTTACAGTGCTGCGAAACCACCTACATAAAAGACAAATTGTACATGAACGAATATTAACATTGTCTCTTCAACTTATAATTGGAAGTTTGAGAATATATGAGACCATCCTAGAGAAGAATATGTATAGTGAAGACATTTTCAAGCACTCAGGGCCAACTGGATACTTTAGTGTAGTGACAAGCTAAAAAATAGTCAAATTGCCTGCAGTGACTAAATGCGTGTGTCAAAATTAAGAAATAATTTGCGACAGAGTGAAATAATTTGCGACAGTGTCACATCTCGTGACATGTTTCTTCTAATATCACATTGATTAATTATAAAAGATAATAATCGGTAGGTGACTACTATTCAATACAATTCTTGATAAGAGTCACATCTTTTTCATTGGTAAATAATCTTTTCTGAACCAATCGTTAGGGTTGAAATCCGAACAAGAAAAATAATAATTTAATCACTGTAGCGACTTTATTATCCCAGAGCCCCATAATCTTTGATATACGCTCCACCGAATGAAAATAGAGCTAGCCTTGCGGCAAAAATTTCACTCTTATCGAGGACTATTTAGCGGAGGTAGTGATCTTTTTTTAAATTATTTTCACCGTTTTCGTGCCGCCTCCGGTGTTAGAATCGGTGGATGTAAGTCCGATAACTTACTATCCATTAGATAACAGAGAAGATACCCATACAAAACTTCCATAAAAGAGCATATTTATATATTGTGACTAAGTTTTGCAACATATGATAACATCTCTTATTCTATCGTGGGATCCAAGGTCTACTGAGCCCATAATTGGCCAGTAGCTTTATCGTAAAATCAAAGTTCATTATGCAGGATAAGAAATTCTTATCAGAACAAATCACAAAAGCCATGTAAATATGCTCAGTTGCGGGCCATATTTCGACCGATCTACATTCCATAAGTTTCAACTCCCCCGAGGAATAATGAAAAGTATGGGGATACTCATCGCATTGGTATTTATAGTAAAAGAATCCCAATGATTTAACGCCTTTTCTAATTATCAATTATAATATGTCTGACGTTGAAAAATTTATTCCTTTGACTCAAGGCGCTGGCTATGGTGTGGTAGTTGGTGTTGGGGCCCTTTTTGCCATGGCTATGATGTTAACAACTTACGTGTTGAGAAGATATAATAAAGAAATTATGACTGCTGAAGAATTTGCAACCGCTGGAAGATCTGTAAGTATATGCGAAATACGAAATTATACTATGCTGTTACTAACTCAATTAGGTTAAAACTGGTTTAATCAGTGCCGCTGTCGTGTCATCTTGGACATGGGCTGGTATGTACAATTTTCATGCAAATGCTGCAAACTACACTTTTGAAGGGTGCAGCATTTGAGGTTTTCTATATTTGGGACTTTACTAACTTTACAGCTACTCTCTTGACTTCTACTACTCAAGTGTACAATAACGGTGTTTCGGGTGCGTACTATTATGCTGCCGGTGCTACTTGTCAAATTATCTTGTTTGCTTGTTTGGCCATTAAGGGTAAAGAAAGAGCTCCTGCTGCTCACTCTTACTTGGAAATTGTCAAGGCAAGATATGGAATGAAGACCCATTTTGTGTTCATTTTCTGGGGTATTGCTACCAACATTTTGGTAACAAGTATGCTTTTAACCGGTGGTTCGGCTGTTGTGTCAGACTTAACTGGAATGCACACAGTTGCTGCTATTCTTCTTTTACCACTTGGTGTTGTTGTTTATACTCTCTTTGGTGGAATCAAGGCAACGTTCTTGACTGATTATGCCCATACTGTTATCATGATTATCATTATCATGATTTTCGCCTTTACTACTTTTGCTACATCTGATACTTTGGGATCTCCTGGTGCTGTTTGGGAATTGGTCACGAAATTAGCAGAGACTCAACCAAGAGAAGGTAATGCTGGTGGATCTTACTTGACNATGCACTCAAGATCAGGTGGTATCTTCTTTGTTGTCAACATCGTTGGTAANTTTGGTACNGTCTTTTTAGATAACGGTTATTTCAACAAGGCATTTGCTGCGGATCCNGCTGCTGCCATGCCTGGTTATGTATTAGGTGGTTTGGCATGGTTTGCAATTCCATGTTTCACAGCTACAACCATGGGTTTGGCTGCTTTGAGTTTGGAAGGTACTCCTTCATGGCCAACATATCCTAACAGAATGACTAGCGCCGAAGTTAATGCCGGTTTGGTTTTACCTAACGCAGCCGTTGCCTTGTTAGGAAAGGGGGGTGCCGCATGTTCTTTGTTATTAGTCTTCATGTCAGTAACATCTGCCATGTCTGCAGAGTTGATTGCCGTATCTACCATCTTCACTTACGATATTTACAGACCTTATTTTGAGCCCAACGCATCTGGTAAGAAATTGATCTACACTTCCCACGCTGCTGTGGTGGCTTACGCATATGTTATGGCAGCTTTTGCCATTGGTTTACATTATGCCGGAATCTCGATGGGTTACTTGTATGAGTTGATGGGTGTTATCATTGGTGGTGCTGTCTTGCCATCTGCGCTCACGTTGTTATCCAAGAGACAGAATGTCCAAGCTGCCACTTTCACTCCTCCAATTGCCACTGGTTTAGCTATCATGTCTTGGTTATTAGTTGCTAAGTTCAAGTTTGGCGAAATCAGTTTAGACACAACTTTTGAAGATGATGCTATGTTGACCGGAAATGTGGTTGCATTGTTGTCACCTTTGATTATTATTCCAATTTTAACTTTGATCTTCAAGCAAGACGATTTCGATTGGCAGATCTTGAAACAGATTGAGCGTGTTGATGAAGAGGAAGAAATTTATGCTGCTACATCATCTTCCCATCCTGACCCCGAGAAGATTCACCCTGTCAAGTCCCATATTTCCGTTGTTGCCAGTAAATTGGCAGAATTGCAAAATACCAAAATGCAAGATGACGAAGAACTCTTAGCCAAGTCGTACAAACGTGCAGCTGTCATCTGTTTAACTTTAACCATATGTCTTGTTGTGCTTTGGCCAATGCCAATGTTTGGTACGAAGTATATTTTCTCCAAAGAATTCTTCACTGGTTGGATCGTTGTGTTGTTTATTTGGATTTTCTTTACTGCTTTCATGGTTATTGTTTATCCAATTTATGAAGGCCGTGATGCTCTCGTAACTACATTCAGAGGTATCTATTGGGATTTAACTGGACAAACCTACAAGTTAAGAGAATGGCAAGACGATCATCCAGAAAAGATGCATGCCGTTACTTCGCAGGTTACTGCACAGTTATATGCTTCGTCTCGTCAAAAGACTACTTTTGTCGATGGAAAGACTTTGCATGATGGCTATATCACTCCAAGAAATATTGAAGTAGAGTTGGACGATGTCAAGAAAGAATAGTGTATATTATATTTATTAATACAGTTGAGAAATTTAGAGTATTATTGTATGGGCCATAGATAGTTGGACTGTTTATTATGCAGCGAATATGTGAGCGCAATCAATACGATACTGTTAGTTATCGTATTGATAGAGATCGTATTGTTTGTTATGTTCTTGATACAACAACGCTAAATTTCATAAAGTTTGCTAACCAACCAGTCAGGACTAAAGGTATTTAAGTTGAATTGTTGATAAACCCGGAAACAATAGAAAAGTCAATCTGACACCCTACTCTTGAAATAATATCTCTCAAGTGAATAATTCTAAGGTTCTAATATATTGACCCCTCCCACCCCCTTTGAATATATTCCTTGTATTCCTACAATTTTTATTCGATCTTCGAATCAAAATCTAAATGATCACACAGAATTATTTCTCTCGATATCCATATCTATGGTCCATTGTTAGTTCTTTGCTCCCTATTACCCTTGAAAGTTACGATAAGCCGATTTTCACATTTTGCAGCCTAATATTACGTGCATTGCACAATCGGTGCGCCGCTTCCTTTCCTGATAACCAGACATTTTTATCCATGTCCCGCTAAGACAGGTAATCATTTTGATACAAGAGGTTTGTTGATTGTTTATCGCCCACCAATCAGAATCTACCTGATAACTATAAGCAATAGCGGAATCTCAGATTACTATTCCAACCAATCGACCAAATCAGCACAAATGGACTAAACGAAAGTAGCAACAGTGTAAGCAAAGTTGCGATGCTGACTTCTCCCAATTTAAATCGTTCCTTCAGTCCATTGTCGTAAATTGTCAGTTATGATAAGCGAACGGATTTTTATGTTTTGCAACACTCGCTCGTAGTTGCCGCGGGAGACAAAGTACAATTTGCAAGATCCATCTGAATAGCTAAAATCCCAAACTACTAGAAAGCGGCCCAAACTACTAGAGAGCGGCCCAAAGTTGCCAATTGGACTTTGGAGCTTATATCAGCACACACTCAGCCAATCATATCGTGGAATCTTGCCATTGGTTTGAAATATGTCACAAATTACCACTCCGTCGGAATCTTCCATTTATTGGGGAAAACCAAAATCGGATCTTTGTAGGCGCGCTCGCGATACCGATGTGGGCCATGGGGAAACGCGATGGGCGAGTCAGAGCGAGTTATCGGCACCCATACGCCATGATAACAATATATATACTTCGGTGATTCCCATACTTATGATCCTTATATATTTAGATCATTTTACTGATATTTAGTGAACTTGTGCTGGTAACTACAAGTAATATATAATCCCAAGTCATCTCTCACTCACTTGGCCTATACTATACTCTGGTTCCATCTTATAACATTAACAACGCACATATACTCAATTAGATCCACAACCACACAATGTCATATATTGGTTGGACTATCCAAGAATGGAAAGATTTCCATTTCAAAAACACTCCCAACGAATCGTTTGATTTGTTAGCTTCTTTATTGGCATCTCAGAGCGCTACTCCAGAGGATCCAGCATGGATTTCATTAGCTTCTGTGGACAACTTGAAGCATCAATGGAACTTCCTACAATCTAAAGCTTCAAAGTTAGATTTGCCATTATATGGTGTTCCAGTGGCCATTAAAGATAATATCGATGTCAAGGGCTTCCAAACTACAGCTGCGTGTCCTTCATTTGCCTACTCTCCAATCGACGACGCTACCACCGTCAAATTGTTAAGAAGTGCCGGTGCAATTATTATCGGTAAAACTAACTTGGATCAATTTGCTACTGGCCTAGTAGGGACTAGATCTCCATATGGAATTACTCCAAACACCTTCGACGACAAGTATGTTGTAGGTGGCTCATCTGCAGGTTCTGCCTCTGTGGTTGCCAGGGGAATTGTACCTATTTCATTGGGTACAGACACAGCAGGTTCTGGAAGAGTTCCTGCTGCATTGAACAATTTGGTTGGTTTGAAACCAACAAAGGGTGTCTTTTCTTGCAAAGGTGTTGTGCCTGCTTGCAAGTCTTTAGACTGTGTTTCTATTTTCTCGTTAAACTTACAGGATGCTCAATTGACTTTCAACGTCATGGCTCAAGAAGATGGACAAAATGACGAATACTCCAGACCATTTCCTGCTAACCCACTCTTGAAATTCTCCCAATCTCCAAAAATCGCTGTTCCAACCGATCTCTTATGGTATGGCGAGGAAGAAAACCCTAAGTTATATGACAAGGCCGTAAAGCTCTTTGGAGATAAAGTCGGGGCTGAATTGGTTTCCTTAAGTATAGAACCTTTATTGGATTTAGCAAAATGCTTGTATGACGGCCCATGGGTCTCTGAGCGTTATACTGCCATAAAAGAATTCCTTGCAACTAATCCACCAGCAGATTCCTTAGACAAAACTGTCCATTCTATCATCAAAAGTGGTGAAAAACACAGTGCAGCCACGGCTTTTGATTACGAATACAAGAGACAAGGGATTTTGCAAAGAGTCAAGGTCTTGTTGAAAGATATTGATGTCGTCATTGTGCCAACGGCCCCATTAAACCCAACCATTGCGCAAATTAAAGCAGAACCAATCAAGGTCAACTCATACCAAGGAACTTACACCAACTTTGTCAACTTGGCCGACATGTCTGCCTTGGCCATTCCAGGTGGATTCCGTTCTGATGGTTTGCCATTTGGTATCACCTTATTGTCTCACAAATTTAACGACTATGCTCTCTTGGAATTGGCCAGTCGTTATATTAAAGTATACTCCGAAACAACTCCAAGATTCTACGGTTGTTTGAAGGATAAATCTGTCTCTACATTGGGAGATGAATTATTACAAAATGTTCCTCTTCCAAACCCTAGCACTCAAATTAAGTTGGCAGTAGTTGGTGCCCACTTGAAGGGGTTCCAATTGCACTGGCAATTGGAAAAGGTCAACGCTTCCTTCATTGAGTCAACTACTACTTCCAAGAACTATAGGCTTTATGCTTTGCCAAAAACTGGACCAGTCGCAAAGCCTGGTTTGAGAAAGGTTTCTAAGGATGGTTCCAACATTGCTGTCGAAACTTACTATGTTCCAAAGGAATTGTTCGGTGAATTCATTAGCATGGTACCAGAACCTTTAGGAATTGGATCTGTCGAATTAGCTTCCGGTGAGATCGTTAAATCGTTCATCTGTGAAGAATTCGGCTACAATGTCCCAGGCACAACCGATGTAACTTCTTTTGGTGGATGGAAAAACTACCAAGCCCATTTAATTGAAGAAAAGGTCCAAACCAAGAAACCATTCAATTCTGTTTTGGTTGCAAACAGAGGTGAAATTGCTGTCAGAATCATCAAGACTTTAAAGAAATTGAAGATTAAATCTATCGCCGTATACTCTGACCCAGATAAGTATGCAAAGCATGTTTTGGACGCAGACGTTGCAATTCCATTGCACGGTGTGTCTGCTGCTGAAACTTATATTTCTATCGACAAAATTATTAAGGCAGCCAAAGATTCGGGCGCTGAGGCTATTATTCCCGGCTATGGTTTCTTGTCCGAAAATGCCGACTTCTCTGACCGTTGTGGAAAGGAAGGAATTGTATTTGTTGGTCCTTCTGGTGATGCTATCAGAAAGCTCGGTTTGAAACATTCTGCCAGAGAAATTGCAGAAAAAGCTGGAGTTCCATTAGTACCAGGTTCTGATTTAGTCAAGGACGCAAAGGAAGCAAGAGAAATCGCCGCCAAGTTAGAATACCCAATTATGGTCAAGTCTACTGCCGGTGGTGGTGGTATTGGTTTGCAAAAAGTTGACTCTGAGGCTGACATTGAAAGAGTTTTCCAAACCGTCCAACATCAAGGTAAATCATACTTCGGCGACCCTGGTGTATTCTTAGAGAGATTCGTCGAGGATGCTAGACACGTTGAAATCCAAATGTTTGGTGATGGGTATGGAAAAGCAATTGCTCTTGGTGAAAGAGATTGTTCATTACAACGTCGTAACCAAAAAGTTATTGAAGAAACCCCAGCTCCAAACTTACCTGAACCAACTAGACAAAAAATGAGAAAGGCAGCCGAATCATTAGGTTCTTCTATGAACTATAAGGGTGCTGGTACTGTTGAATTTATCTACGACGAAAGAAGAGATGAATTCTACTTCTTAGAAGTCAATGCTAGATTACAAGTTGAACATCCAATCACCGAAATGGTAACCGGTTTAGATTTGGTCGAATGGATGTTGTACATTGCTGCTGACACTCCTCCAGACTTTAGTCAAGAGATTGTTGTAACTGGTGCCTCTATGGAAGCAAGATTATATGCAGAAAACCCTGTCAAGGATTTCATGCCATCCCCAGGTCAATTGACTGAAGTTAAGTTTCCAAAATGGGCTAGAATCGATGGCTGGGTCGAAAAAGGTACTGTTATCTCTGCTGAATACGATCCAACTTTAGCCAAAATCATTGTGCACGGAAAAGACAGAAACGATGCTTTGAAGAAGCTTCGTCAAGCTTTGAATGAAACTGTTGTGTTTGGTTGTATCACCAACATTGACTACTTAAGATCAATCGCTAACTCTAGCATGTTTGCCGAAGCCAAGGTAGCTACCAAGGTATTAGACTCTTTCGATTATAAGCCGACCGCGTTTGAAGTTATTAGTCCGGGTGCTTACACCACCGTTCAAGATTATCCAGGTAGAAAGGGTTACTGGCATGTTGGTATTCCTCCATCTGGATGTATGGATGAATACTCGTTTAGAATTGCAAACAGAATTGTTGGTAACGACAAGACTGCTCCTGGTATTGAGATCACTTTGAATGGTCCTAAACTTTTGTTCCATCATGATGCAATTCTTGCAGTCACTGGTGGTCTTACTGAAGTTGAAATCAACGGTGTTCCAGTACGTCAATGGGCACCTATTAACATCAAGAGAGGAGACAAATTGTCGATTGGCAAAATATCCGAAGGTTGCAGAGCTTATTTGGCTATTAGAGGTGGTATTGATGTCACTGAATATTTGGGATCTAGATCCACATTTGCTTTAGGTAACTTGGGTGGTTATAACGGTAGAGTCTTGAAATTGGGTGATGTGTTATTCTTGGGTCAACCAGAAATCTCAAGTTGCACCTTGCCATCTGCCATTTCTCAACCAACCAAGATTCCTAACTCTTTGATTCCAACCTTCAAGAACAAGGTATGGCAAGTTGGTGTTACATGTGGTCCTCATGGATCTCCTGATTTCTTCAAGCCTGAATCGATCCATGACTTTTTCGCAAACACTTGGAAGGTTCATTACAACTCCAACAGATTTGGTGTTAGATTGATAGGTCCAAAGCCAAAATGGGCTAGAGCAGACGGTGGTGAAGCTGGATTGCATCCTTCCAATGCCCATGATTACGTGTACTCCTTGGGAGCAATCAATTTTACAGGTGATGAACCAGTTATTTTGACCTGTGACGGACCATCTTTGGGTGGATTCGTTTGTGAAGCAGTTATTGCAGAAGCAGAAATGTGGAAGATTGGTCAAGTCAAGCCAGGTGAACAAATTCAATTTGTTCCAATTTCATATGCTACTGCCAAGTCCTTGAAGGCTCAACAAGATGAGATCATTGAAAACTTGCAAGGTGAGTTGCCATCGTTGGAAGCTAAAGCAATCGAGCCAGAGAACCCGGTTTTGTTTGAATTCAAGGTCACCTCAAATGCCCCTAAAATCACCTATCGTCAAGCTGGTGACAGATATATCTTGGTTGAATATGGTGAAAATGTGTTGGACTTGAACTTATCTTACAGAATCCATAAGTTGATTGAAATGGTCACGGAAAACAAGACCCCTGGAATTGTTGAAATGTCGCAAGGTGTTAGATCTGTGTTGATCGAATACGATGCACAAATCTCCCAACAAGGATTGTTGGACGTGTTAGTTTCATATGAAAAGGAAATCATCTTTATTAACAAATGGGAAGTGAAGTCGAGAATCATCAAGTTGCCAATGGCCTTTGAAGATAAAAAGACTTTAGATGCTGTCAAGAGATATCAAGAAACTATCAGAAGTGAAGCTCCTTGGTTGCCAAACAACGTGGATTTCATCGCCAATATCAATGGAATCACCAGAAATGATGTTAAGGATTTGATGTACACCGCCAGATTCTTAGTATTGGGATTGGGTGACGTTTTCTTAGGTGCTCCATGTGCCGTTCCATTGGATCCAAGACATAGATTGTTAGGTACCAAGTATAATCCTTCCAGAACCTTCACTCCCAACGGTACTGTTGGTATTGGTGGTAACTATATGTGTATCTATACCATGGAATCTCCTGGTGGATACCAATTGGTGGGTAGAACAGTTCCAATCTGGGACAAATTAACTTTGGGTGAACACTCTGGAGACCATCCGTGGTTGTTGTCGCCATTTGACCAAGTTGAGTTCTACCCTGTTAGTGAAGAAGAAATCGATGAGTTCTCAGAAGAAATGAATGCTGGTAAATTCAAGGTTGACATTATCGAGTCGGTATTCAACCACACTGAATACTTGGAATGGATCCAAGAACATACTGCTTCTATTCAAGAATTCCAAGACAGTCAAGGAGGAGAAAAGATGGCGGAATTCAACAGATTGATCCAAGTTTCCAACAGTGAATTAGAACAAAACGGTACCAAACCGGTAGAAGATGAAACTTTCGACGAGAGCTTCGAGCTTGTATATTCTGAGTACTCTGGTAGATTCTGGAAATCTTTGGTTGAAGTTGGAGACGAAGTTTCTCAAGGTCAAGGATTGATTGTCGTTGAGGCCATGAAGACTGAGATGGTTGTCAATGCCGCAAGAGCTGGTAAGGTGTTGAAAATATATCATAAAAATGGTGATATGGTGGATGCAGGTGATTTGGTTGTCGTTATAGAGTAAACTTGTAGTATGTCGTCTTTTGTGAGAGAAAGTGACCTTCATGTTTATATATCTAATAGCCTGTATAGTACAATTTATTAGTACGTTAAGATTGGGTGGATTAGTAGATTAGTAGACATAAAAGTATAGCAGACAGATATCTATAGTTCTTAGAGTTCGTAGAGTATTGTGAGTAAGAGTTCTGAGAGTTCTAAGAGTTCTACGAGTTTCCCAATTCAATGAGTTCATTGAGAGAATTATGAGTATATCATGAGTATTATGAGTTCTGTGAGTTCTGTGAGTTCTTTGAGTCCTTTGAGTCCTTGGAGTTCTGTGAGTCCTTTGAGTCCTTAGAGTCCTTGTTCTACGAGTTCTTATTCTTAGAGTCCTTCGATTCTTCCCAATCACGTCCCAATCCATTCTCACTCTATATACAGTATCGAAATACTTGTAAAATTAAAATTTGTAAACAACTCTTTAATACACACAACAACCACAATGTCAGATACACCAAGCAAGACAGCAGCATTACAACCCGAGGCTTGGACGAGCTCATCGAACGAGGTGCTAAAGCTCTTTATCACCGACTCTTCAGGAGCACACAATTTTCCGCCTGTATTCACGTATCCAATATTTGGAGATGCAGAAACCATTTATGGATATAAAGAGTTGGTGATCTTCTTATGTTTTGATCATTATACGTTTTATCCATTTTTGAACATCAAGTATACAGAGAAGTTGGATGATCCGGAAATCGTCGAATTGAAACCGAAGTTGATGGAATTCTTACCTGAAAGTACCGTGTTTAAGGACGAAATTGAGTGGGTCGATAGTATTAAGGAGGAGAAGGACTCTTACAAGATTCCCGGCGAATTGTACGATACATTTGAAAAAGAAATTGATGGACAAAACTCGAAGTTTGATATCTATAAGTTGAATTTGCAAGACGTGGGTGGCATGGAGTTACATAAAAGATTGCAGATTTTAGCATTATTATTCATTGAGGCTGGTTCATATATCGACTCCAGCGATACTCTATGGGACGTCTATGTTCTCTATAAACAATCGAGCGACGAGCCGTCAATCGTGGGATATACGACCGTGTACAATTATTGGAAGTATCCAGGAAGTGAAAAGTTCGATAAAGGTGAACTTGAGGTTAGAAAGAAAATATCCCAATTCATTATATTGCCCACATGGCAGGGCCAAGGGTTGGGAGGAGAATTCTACAGCCGATTATTCGACAAATGGTTCATATCTCCTAGTGTAAGTGAGGTTGTAGTGGAAGATCCTAATGAAAGCGTTGACGATATGAGAGACAGATGTGACTTGGAGAAGTTGAATTCCAAGATCAACTTGTCATTGATCACCACAAAATTGGATAACCAATGGATAGAGAATACTCGCCACAAGTACAAGTTGGAAAAACGTCAATTTTCAAGATTAGTGGAAATGATTTTATTATACAAGTTGAAGAACAACTTGGGCTACGACACCAAGAAAGATATTCGAGTGTTCATCAAAAGACGTTTATATGAAAAAAATAAAGAAGCTTTGAATGGATTAGAGGAAAACGTGAGAAAGGATAAATTACAAACTGCCTACGAAGCTTTGGAACAAGATTATTACCGTATTTTGGGAGATATTAAGTTGAGCATGAAGAGAGAAATTGATGAAAATAATGAAAACAAGAAGAAGCAAAAAGTATGAGTGGATGAGTGAAGTGTGAATGAGAGAATGAGCGTAGCGAATGAACGAATGAACGATCAGACAATTCTTTAGAGCTCATGCTGACATATTGTCCGATTGCACAATTACTACAAAAGAGATGGAATTACGAGCCACTTGGATGATATGAAGATTATTACAATTCAACTTGGATTATATTCTGTAATAATTCTGTTATTCTGTGGTATTTGTGAAATATCTGAAATATAATCCTTTTCCGGCCAATCTATTGTGATCTATCTCCTGTTCATTATTCTACCAATCCGATGTTCATTACTTTTACGACTCCCAAGACATTTTTATATTGGTGAGACTCAATGGATGATGGATTTCGAAATCTCTTATCCTATCTGGAATACGAAATACATGTTTATAAAATCTTCTGTTGATAAATTCAAATGTAAATTCAAATTGGTGTTTTCATTCAGTCGGGCTAGATACAGTAACAAACGGTCACTAGAGAGAGAAGAATTTATTTGTTTAAAAGATTACGAGCCAATATTGAACTTCGTGGCTTACTAATGATTTTAATGATTTCTAAACATTGTAAATTCCTACACTATTCAATATATTGTTAGACTAGAAAGTGTTCAACTTCGATTGTTGGATGGTGGAGTCACTTATTTATCCTTAGTGACGTAATCATTCCTATCAACGTCACTAAAACTACTCTTGGCTCCTTATTTTCGGGCCTTGTGGAGATATTCAAATTCTAGAGATCATCGGTAGCTGCTGACATCACTAATCTAAATATTTCGTACATTATCTAATCACGTAGTTAAATAGCTTCGGTACATTTCCTGCATACGTCATAGCATTATCGACGCTTTGTGTAATATAAAACCGGTGGTTATATTAAATTAGCGACAGAGAACGTGATGCATAATATTGAGAGCAATGATATCAAAATGACAATAAACAAGCTATGACTTCTAACCATGATTGGCAGGCCTAGTTAAGATTATTAGACAACTGACTGATGAGTCGAATATAACATCGGTTACTGCATCTATATATTGGTGGCTACAACTGCGGATAATCTGTGGATTATCTGTGGATCATCTGTGGATTATCTGTGGCTATATCCGTTGCTATTTCCGTTGCTATACTGGTTGCTCTGAGATGATATCTTACATTCGGCAGGATCCTTTTAGTTCCGAAGACATAATGCGCAATGACGTAATACAGAAATTGCGAGGCTTCCATGAATGATTTATTTCAGGGAGAGTAACGTCGACAGCCCAACTCGATGGTCTAGTCACGCAGTACTCTTAGGGCATGCCTAGCCAAGCAATTGTAATGACAGACTAGTAGCAAATGACTCGGGTAAGAATAATGATTCATGGTGTAAAATTATAGGTCTGAATCTCCACTACTACAGAATACAGACAAGGGTATTCTCATCTCAAAAAGTATATGTAATTAATGCCTTGTATCGCCCAGATAGTCGTTGCAACTTTAACTAATTAATTCACGTCATTTCCACACCAATAATTAAATCAGACATTTTTACCGAGAGCCAGCAATCAAGCACAAAAGCTCATCCTGCATATACCCAACAAGTCGAGCGACGAATTTCACCCCTATAGGAAAAATATATAAATGATTGAACCCCCGTTCACTTCGTTTTTAGTGTAACAACTTTTCTCTTCCTTATAAAAATTAAAATGCATAGAACATATTCCTTAAGATCCCAAAAGGCTCCAACCGCCGCTCAATTGCAGTCGCCACCACCTCCAACCTCTACAACCAAGAGTAAATTCTTCGGTAAGGGGGGAATTGCTTCCAGTTTCAGAAAGACTGTTGCTGGTGCCACGGGCCCAGAATTGTCTAGAAAGTTATCTCAATTCATCAAGATGGAAAAGAACGTTATGAGAGCCATCGAATTGACCGCCAGAGAACGTAGAGATGTTGCCAAACACTTGAGTGCCTGGGGTGAAGAAAACGACGACGATGTCTCTGATGTCACCGACAAATTAGGTGTCTTAATCTACGAAATCGGTGAATTGGAAGACCAATACATCGACAAATACGATCAATACAGAATCACCTTGAAGACCATCAGAAACATCGAAGCTTCCGTCCAACCTTCCAGAGACAGAAAGCAAAAGATTACTGATGAAATCGCACACTTGAAGTACAAGGACCCACAATCTCCAAAGATTCCTGTTTTGGAACAAGAATTGGTCAGAGCTGAAGCCGAATCTTTGGTTGCCGAAGCCCAATTATCCAACATCAGTAGAGAACAATTGAAGGCCGCCTTCAACTACCAATTCGATGCCACCAGAGAATTGGCCGAAAAGTATGCCTTGATTGCTGGTTACGGTAAGGCCTTATTGGAATTGTTGGACGACTCTTCTGTCACCCCAGGTGAAACGAGACCTGCTTATGATGGTTACGAAGCCTCTAAGCAAATCATTATCGATGCCGAAAATGCCTTGTCCACTTGGACCTTGGACTCTGCCGCCGTCAAGCCAACCTTATCTTTCCATCAAGAATACGATGAAGAAGAAGAACCTCTTGAAGATGACTTGGAAGGTGCTGAAGAAGAATTTGCCAAGCACGATGAAGAAGTTGAAGCTAAATAAGCAAGCCACTAAGTCAAGCGAAGTTAGTTAGTAATCAGAACATTCTGAGTTATTCAATTCAAAATTGCCAAACCAAGTAACTATCCAGTACTATCTGAGTTCCACCATACTCTCGCTGCCAAGCAACATTCCTACTCCATCAGAAGTTTCAAGGGAGCTTTGAAGTTGCAAGACGCTATTTTGAAAGTATCGTTCTAATTGTTATGTTAAATTGAAATTCAACTCCCGAGTTCTTGGGTTTTCCAAAAAGTTCTGTGAACTCTTTCAATCTTTCTCTCTTACCTGCGAGGGTATTTCGATATGTTGTATTAGCTGTATTATTTTGTGTCATAGTTTTATACATTTTTCTTTTAATACAAGTATAATCTATGACATTTTGATTCGTACCCTAACATTGTTTCGTTTCTTCCTTGCCTGATGGGTCGAATCGTAACCCAAAGTATTCGACCAGTGCTCAGCACTTCATTCAATATATTGCCATTTCTCAAACCTGCACATACAACATGATGTTGGAACCTGTACTTAATGTAATATCGCCAGTTTCACATTGAATTTTCATCATATTTCGAGTTGTCAACGCAAGGACACTCGCAAATGAGTTGGCTGCTAGCTTCCGACTGACTGCGGTGCCACCCTTGGAGTTGATGTTGGGAATTAACAGCGAGAATTTGATACATCTGAAGTGATTTTCATCTTCACTCACTGGCTCGCCGTCTCCAGTTGCTTCTACAGTGGTTTTGAGGAAATTGAAAAACTTGAACAACTTGTAGTCCACCTGGGAATTTACATCTTCGGAATCTTCCTCTATTGCTTGAGCTCTTAGTCTAGCATAGTTAGCGGCACTAGATGTCGACGTGTGTGTACCTCTCGAAGTATATCTGCTATGGAAAGTATCATCAATATCGCCAAATGAGAGATTCAAGATCGAATCTCGTGTACGATCAAAATTATCGTAATCGAACTGGACCATATCTTCAGCGCCGATATCAATTTCATCCAAACCAATTGCATTCCGTAGACCGTGAGTTCCTCTAACTTCTCTTGCTATTTCGTGTTCATTATCAGCAATATCCATCCTATCAACTACCTGCATGTATTCGATATCTTTTGAAATATTGTGCATTATTTCATTTCCTTTTCGATGGCTGCGAAATTCTGGAATAATCTTCCCCAATACAACCTCGTTCACTTGACGTACAAACTTGACAGCATCGAGATCGTAATCTCTTACTAACTCTTCAAATAGCTTGTCCGAGTCGCTTGTTTTACTTATTGTTTGCTTTTCGTAGTTTGCAACATTTGCTAGCATCTCTGATTTGGTTAGTTTCAAGTATCCTCTGGCATCTACAGTTAAGAACTGGAATTTTCGTTTGCCTCGCTTGTTGTCGTCAATAGTGATGATATTCTCTGTTGTTGAGATGTGAAAGTTGGGGTCATTTGTGATATTCTTCGTGACTTCTACATTGGCTTCTTCTTCTGGTGGAAACGTATTTAAGTCGCCCATTTCGAAATCAAATGGATGAACATCTTGGTACACGTGAACAGGCTCTTGATTTATGTTGACTGCATTTCCTTCTCTATTAAACTCGAAATCAACTTCATTATTGGGCTCGCTGAAGTAATTTTGATTGTGGCTGGTATTGAAATCCTGATTCATAAGATTCGTGAACATAATTTGGTCTGTATCAAGAGAAGAAGATCCAAATGATGGCTGCATACTCTCATCATATGTGTTTGGAAACATCTTTTGATCCAATTTTCGAATCTCGATCCTTCTCTTTTTTACAGAGCTCAACTCGTCGTCATCCCCCCAGAATGGGTTCAAATCAAGGTGGATATTGAACAAAGGATCGTTTTTTAAGAAAATTTGACCCTTGGAATTGTTTTCTGTTTTACCTGAAGTGGTCCCCAAGAAAACCTCTTTACGATGAATCAAGGTCGAAATCATATATTCCTTTCTTAAACGCGTGTTAACCAAAGCAATGTCATTGTATAGGTATCCGATCTGAGATTTGAAGACGAGAGAAATTCCATAGAGAATTTGTGATAAGTGGCGGATATTGTGATTCCGAGAGGTACTGGCTAACTCTTGACAAACGTCTCGAATTGAAATGTTAAGTATATCGTTCTTTACTGACTTTTTACTTGCAAGTTTTGAGCCTAACGTCGCTAACAACCATGCTGTCTGTAGACCTGACCTCTTTGCTACTAAAAAATTTCCTTCTGTGGCTTCCATAGTGAGTAAACCTAATACAAAACAGCCTAAATGAAATTTTAGGTGTTCTTAGAGTGTTCTTAAAGTTTTACTAATGGCTGTAAAACTGAAATCTAATATATAATATAAAGCGTGCACTACCCAAAATTGAATGGGTGCAAAACACGAAAGTGAAATAATTAATTCCCAAAAGTTTATTAAAAGCCTTGAAGTTCTGAGTATAAGTAGAATAAAAAGATTAAAAGTATAGAAATAAATAGAAAAGACGTAATCCCCCAATTCAAACTAGGTCAATACGAAGTACCTTATAAAAACCAGTTCAAATTTCGTATTTTATCATAAACTATGACTATCCATTTGATAGTCAATTCGTAGTCGTTTTGTTCAATCGCCTCGTGAAGACCAGTCAACGTACTGTATTGGAAGCGACGTGCAATCTGGCTATTGTTTTGAAGCGGAGAAAATTTGTAGAGCCCATAGATAGCGTGGTTGAAGTACGTGGCGTTGGTGGCCATGTATTGAAAGTCTTTTGTGCTCAACTTGAATTGTCTCTCCAAATGTAATAGTTTAAAATTCGCCAATTTGAATTGAGCATAGTGACCTAATTTTTTATAGTATTTGTACCACGGATAATCTTCTATAAGATTTTGTTGGACGTGTTCGTTCCAGCTATCAAATAATTTAGATTGGTGCACCAGTTCCACGAGCAAGATATTCAATTGGTGAATCAAGTCAGAAAATTTGATTTCACCTTCTTCAATGTCTCCTAAATCTTGGGAGAGTGACGTTTTTGCAAGTAAATATGACGATACTTTTTGGGAGCTCCATTTCTCTATAGTATTTTTGTGTAATTTGGTGAAATCAGAAAATGCTATTCTTATTAGTTCACTATAATTCTGGGATTTGTAGTGAACCACTTCATGCTCACTCAAAGTGATGGCAAGCAAACCGACGTACCTGATTAGCAGACCGTGGAACAAGAGATCTTGATCTATTCTTCTTTTCATCAACCAGTCATAGGAATAGAAGTTGGAGTTAGGAACGTAGATTGATGAATCTCTCTTCAAATCGTTGTCGAATCTTATATTCACGACTGGCGTACTCAAATGGTTCTGGAAAATTAATGCGTCAGAGTTAGCTACTTGCTGACCCAATATTCCATTCATAGTGAGATTGTCTTGCTTCGACCAATATCTGTGTAAGGTAGTGTAGTTGGCATCATCATCGTCATCGTCATCGTCATCTTCATCATCGTCATTACCTGCTCCTGCTAAAGTTTTGTATGAGGCTGATGTTTTGGGGATAGGGATAAACCTAGCAGTCCGCCTCAATATGTCCTCAAACATGGGGTTAGCATCAACATGAAATTTACTACCCATCACACAGTCACTGTCAATGTTTATATAACTGATGATAGACTTTTTTGGATCAAAGGATTTAGTATCATTGGTAAGGAGCTGCGATCCTAAAAGTCCATTGTTACTACCATCCCAAGAAATAAACTTGATACCTCTTAAAGGTTTCCATCCCAGAATGACCAATCTTTGGAAGTTTCTCATAATTTCGAACATGACTGCATGATTACTCAAAGGGTTTGTAGAAGTGAAAGAATCACGTCTGGCACCAATTACGATGTCGCCATCATTCATTATTCCTTTGATGGTCCCTACCACATTTGTCAATTTTCTCGATACTTCTTCTTTAAACAAACTGGTTACGTTCAATTTGATGTCTCTAGGAGCAACTGAGGGATCATAGTCCCAACCCTTAAAAGCTCCCTTTTTTGAAGATTTGCTATCGAGAGTACCCAAAATCGCTTTGGCAGATTTGATATTGATAGGCACAGCCACAATTGACGGTTTTTTGAAATTTCCCAAGGGTCCATGGGCAGCACTATCTCTAGAAATTGCCATATCCAAATATTTCTCACTTTCTTTATTAATCTCAGTAATAAGATCGTAGTAGTAAATGAATCCTTTGGCACCAAAACTTTCAGCAATGAGAACCTTTTCAGAGGCACCTAAATTGGAGCCAACGTGAGACTTGGCTATAACTATCTTGTCCTGGATTTTGATGTTGTTTGCAACTAATAATTGATAATCATCCAAAGTTCCTTCGTTGACATAAATAAAGTCTCCCACATATGAGCCATTTGCACCAAATCCTACGTAAGCCGGAGTCTCAAACTTCGATTCTAACAAGTCTGCGGTGTAGAATACGTGCTTTTTGATTGTATCGATCAATTGTATTGACAGGAAAACTGGTTTTTGTAGTTGGGGATAATCATAAGTGAATGATTCAGTTTTGAAGCCGAATTTTTTGAAGTTATCCTTCACAAAAGAAAGTAGCTCCTTGTTGTCATCCGATATGATGTTTACTGGACTGTTTGCGTTGATTTTGGTGAAGTTTGTCAACCAATTATCAATATATTGTTCAGTTGTCAAACTATTGTGTGAATTACCAATACCTGAGTAGACAAGAAAGTTTCGCTGGACATCAGTTTTTGTCAAATGTAATCCGTGCCATCTTCTGAAATCCCTGCTGAGAGACGTTCTTGGTAAAAACGATAAATGAAGGATCAACACGGCCACTAATCCTAAACTAAAAAACCCCCAAAATCTATACGAAGATAATATTGGTGACTTTTTGTAAAACTCTTGATTACTATCCTCATCATCATCGTATCCACTTCCTCCATAGGTTCTTTGAGATCTGGCATCAAAATCGGGGTTCTCTTGCGTGACATTTTCGTTTGAAGTCAGTAGCAATGCCGTTGTTTCACCATTATTGTTCTCGCTTGGCTCGGTAACACCAGGTTCCATACCTTGCGACATTAATAAATACTTTAACGACGATATATCTAGAACTTGACAGTATAGCGATCTATAACACTTAAAACTTTAATACTTTGGTTTCAATACGGGTAAGTAGGAGCAAATGGTGGAATCACTCATTTAGGGATTTTAAACACGATGTTAGTCACATGATCAACCCCTAAAAAGTTGGCAGAAAACGTTAGAGGCTCCGCGCTTTTCTGATAAGTGACATATCATAGTCAACCGAAGGAGTTGGGAATTAGTAGCCCAAGCTGGAGACCGAAGTAAGTTCGGGTTAGAAGTGACAATGCTGTCTGCTGATTGTGGGAAAGTTTATGATTCTCAATTGCGAACGCGGCTGGAAACATATTAGAGTTGAAATACGCCAAATCTAAGACGGGCTAAGCCTTTAAATAAGAAGGTTTTCACTAAAAATACAATTTCGTGGATTTTACGACAACTTCTGAAACTAATCTGATATAAGATTAAGGGCTAATATACATACTACTTATTCATTACTGCACTAAGGGTCTCTTTGTCAAACATATTACTTCCTGACTGTAACGATTTGGCTAACAACACGATGGATTTGTCGGTGAAATCAGGTTTCTTTCTTAATTCGTCGATATCATTACTGAACTCAGTAGCCATCATCATCAAATAATCGTTATTCAACTTAGCACTGTCCTTCTCTAATGACTCTTTGATTTGGCTGCTATTGGCCAAAGAATGCAAGTTTTTACCAAACCCTGAACTGGTGGAAAGTGTGGTGGTGGTAAGTTTCACGTTAGCTAATTTCTTGTTAACGCTGTTGTTTAAAGGCTCTGGAGCCAACTTCTTAGATTCGTCATCGGAGTTTATATCTATGTTATCTATGTTTATGTCGTCTTGTTTGACTACTTCAATTTGGGTAGTTTCTTCTTCAGCTGCTGATTCCTCTGATGAAGAAGAGGATGAGGAATCTGATGAGAAATCTTCCGTTCTTCTCTTCTTTCTTCTTCTCCTGGAGTTTTTGTTATCTCTCCCTATCTTTTCATTCAGTACTTGTACAGCTGGCATCTTGGAGTTGAGGTATGAAATGTTCTTTTGATGGTCTCATCTTTCTTATTTCGAGATGCCCCAGAACTTTTTGATGTACTGCACATAGAGAAATATCTATACTTAAAGTATCTGAATAACCAGGATAAGTTTCTAATAGTATATTACAGTGGCTAGCTATCCATAAGGCTAAATAGTCGTTTATCGTTGTATCGCTTAATTACGTCGCTCAGTTACTTTTTGGTTGATGCTCCCTTTGGCCCTTTTCTCTTCTTGACTGAAGAAGTTAAGTCATTAACAGCAGGTTTTCTCTTAACTGCAGACGATAAGTCATTGATAGCACCAACAATACCGGCAGAAGCATTACCGGATGATGATGGTTCACCCAATATTCCTTTAATGATATCTAATTGTTCAGATTCAAGTTCTTCAATTGGATCTTTTTTCAATTCTTGATATCTTATTACCAAATCCTGAATCAATTCATCATTATCTTTCTTCTTTTGTGGATTGGTTTCTTTAGCGTTTCTAGCTTTCACAGATTCAATGGCGAGCTTCATCTGTTCGGCAGCTTTTTGTCTCAGTTTAGGGTCTTCCACACAAAACTCAAGAGCCAATGAGAGTTTGTAATGAGATTCCGAAATCAATGACGAATTCTGGGGGTTATAAAGCTTAAGCCTAATATCCAAACATTTCTGCAAATCGTCTGCTGACTGAGGAAAGTTTTCCGCTTCCAAGGAAACTTCTCCTAATAAATCATATGTCTCGGAAAGCTTCTTCGTCAAAATGATGAATTCATCTTCAGTTTCATCGGTATCACTTTTGAGATATGGAGGAGTGGATTTATTCTCACTTTCTTCAAGTTTGGTCTCGAAGAGTGCTCGAGCCAAATCCAAAATCTCCCATGCAACTTCAAAATCACTTTGCTCTTCTTCTTGTTCATCATTCTTTTCTTCTTCAGATTCATCGTTCTTTTCATCTTCAGATTCTTCATTCTTTTCTCCGTCTTCTTCTTGTTCAATTTCTTCTTCTCCAGCAACAGGAGCTGCATCGTAGAATTGGAAGTTCCCTGCATCTTCCTTTTCTTCTTCCTTTTCTTCATTCTTTTCAACATCACTACTCTTAGTACCTCCAAACACTTCTGACTTGGATACTGCACTTTGAAACAACGCCTTACCATATAACAATAACAAATCGGCATCGTCCTCACTGTGCTCTTCTACAAAAGTCTCGCAAGCTTCAGCATATTTTTCACTAGCATCATCGTACTCTTTGGCAGAATATGCCCTTGAACCATCGGCAATAAGCTTTGATACGCTTTCAGAATATCCCATAGCTCCTTAGTGGTTGTATGAAATACTTCAAGTTGACAGAAATTACTACTACGCGTTTTACATACTGGGGCCTCTGGCCCAAATGTCCCAAATGCAGTATCATCGCAGGTTCCATCAGAATTAAAAAACGGTTACAAAGGTAAATAAATCGTCATTTTCAAGATAACGACAAACACAACTGAAAGTGATTCTACATGAGAACTTGACCACATTATTTTACCAGAGTCCCACCTAGACAATTACTTGTTTACTATTTTTTGTTTTCGTGATGTCATTTAATTCTAGCCTTACCAATGCGGACCAAGGTAAGAAACCCCCCCGTAGGAAGCCACCTCCCGATTTAGTTTTGGAGACACCAGTGGAATATCAGGGTAATTCGAGCTACCCAACATATCTGGTTTTCCAAAGCTCTCCTATACCTCAAATACCTCAGAACCAAGTTCCCCCAAGACCAATTCCAACGAACCATCAATCATCGTTTCCTTTTAGCAATTATCATACACCTTCTAATACTTCGCTCGACACACAACTTCCAGCGTATTCTACCAGTCCACAATTACCATCCACTCCCGGCCAGAGAGTGTCCTACTCACCTCAGCATTCATCTGCTCCACAAGTACCAATAATCACATCGTACAGTACGGTTAATACAGGCACAGGGGCTACTTCAACTACTTCATATTCATCTATTCCTCAAATTCCATCATTAAGAACGTACTCTGTTCCGGAAATACTGCCAGTACATCCAAGACCGTCACAATCGTCCATTGCTCAACATATACGTAACATATCAATAAGTGGCCAAAACCTTTCCAACACAGACGCAATTAATGGTGAAGATGGAAATACTCATGATGAATATGATGATTTTAACGACTCAATGATATCCAATGAAAGTCCGAAACCAATGGGACCAAAAGAATTCTTTGAATATGACCTGCCCATTGTAACCACTTCAAGGGACCAATACAAGAAAAGACACTTCCAACATCTTTCGAGAACGAAATCTCAAGAAACGAGAGAAAGGGAGTCTCAATCTTCATTACCATATCCAGAGAATGAAATTGATCTTGACTATCTTGGGGAGCAAGAATCCCAGGACCAGAGCTTCATTACTAATGAAATAAGCATAAGGCAGTCGCCCACTCTTAACCACTCCACAACTACGCCATCAAAGATTCCCGAATTACATACTTCGAACTCGCTTACTCATCCAAGACTGCGAAAACTGCTCTCTGCTTATGAAAGTGATCGAGATAGCTTCAATTCGTCTTCTTCCCCTTCTCCATCTCCATCTCCATCATCTTCCCCTACAAGGAGAAGAGAACAACTTATTAGAAACAATACTGTAGGGGGTATCTCAGCTTCCCCTAGATCAACATCACCTTCAAGAGCATATACATTACGACTACCCACTCAACATTCTCCAACCAATAGTTACTTGGAAAGTATCTCCATGCAAAGGACGCCTTCACCTACAAAGTCGTATGGGAGATCGCCAACCACTTCCTCGCCGTTTGTGACGGATGCTGATCTATCCTGGCAACAGAATATATCAGAAGGTTACGAGAACGACCTGACAAGAAATGATTCGTTTGACTTCGAATACAACGAGGACTCCTCTAGATTTAACTCGACTGAGTCGGGTAATTACAATAACTACAGTTTTTTGAATCAAGATATTCAGGCTCAGACCCCATCGTATATTGACCTTTCATATTTACCAGACTTGCCATCGATGTCGGAATCTTCGAAAAGATCGAGCTTGGGGTCACTTTCAAAAATGCAATCTCGAAGTTCGATGTCGTCCAACTTGAGTCTGAATTTTCCATCAGTTTCAAGAAAGCGAAAGGAAGAGGCTTTACCACCAGTTCCACTTGATCTTCCACAGCTTCCATTTTCTTCTGCATCGTTAGTAAGCCAACATTTTTCAACTTGTGAGGCAATTTGGTTATTGAGCAGTGTTTTTCAATGGTGTCTTAGGTTGAGAATATGGCTTCATGATCTGTTTATATCGCAGAAAGAATTTAAGAAGGCATTGGTGAAATTGTTTATATATCACCGCCGAGATCTCACGTTGGATGTGATCAACAATAATGCTGATCAGGCTATCGACGACCTTTTTAAAGGAGGTGCAATCAAATTAGATGTTCGCGATAACCATACGCATGACGAAGATAGTGAGATAGATTCAGAATTACCCAAACTTCCTAGAAAGACACTTGAGAACAAGAACGAGCCAGGTATTGTGATGAATGAAAATATTTATATCAGTGGAGTTTTGACAGACTTGACAGCATGCTACTATTATGGTACCAACCATACTTCCAAAGAAATAAAACTAAGATGTTATTCGCCTCGTTGTCATTTAAACAGAATGATTGACTACGAAATGGAGTGGAAAACAATGAAAATTGAAGAAATTGTCCTTGGTGAGGATTGGGTGACCCATTGGAAATTGACTGCGATAGAATTGAAAGCGTTGGATCCCAGTACGGTTTCATTGCAATCTTTTATATTTGATTTGTTACGTTATGAGCAGACATTTATACAGAGAGCCAAATGTTATATTGAAGTGGTAGGGCCAATGTTTATTAAGGCTGCAAAAAGACTTGCTCCTGGTGAAATTGTCTCTCTAAGTACCTTTGAGGATAGCTTGTTACAGCCAGGAAAGTCGTTGCTTGAAATCCATCAAAAAATCCTTTTCGAACCATTATTGAGAATTCTTATGAAGGATGGACGATACGTCAAGAACTTAGTCGGAATCGCAACAATATACCACGCATGGTCACAGGAAGTCAAGAACTCACTTCTTAAGTATATGAGTACGGTTCCGATGATCGAATCTCTATTGGATGTTCCTATTCTTAAGGCTTGGGTTGATAGAGAGGTAAGTACAGTCAAAAGAGTCAACGACTTAAAGGTCAACGGGCATCTCTTGTTAATCAGTACGTTTAATTCACGTTATCAATCGTTGCCATTGCAAATACTAGAAATCAGAAAGCGGTATGATACTCAGGAACCCGAATATATTTCCTTGACCCAAACATTAGATGCCATCAAGAGGCTCGGATCTAAAGTCAACCAAATGAAAGTATATGCCGACAACATGTTTGAGTTGAAGAAAATACAGAAACAGCTTGCGTGGAAGAGTACTATAAGTCCACCATCATTAAATTTGGGTTCTGAGAATAGAAGGTTCCTCTTCAGAGGCGACCTAACGAGAAAAGGAGATTTGAAAATCAATACCACCAACAACCACATCATATTGTTGGATAATTACTTTCTCTTAACTGAAGTCAAGACAAAGGTGAGTCCTGTTGTGTATAAAGTGGTGGAGAATCCCATTCCTATCGAATTAATTATTGTTGAAGAAAAGGACACAGGAGTTGAAACCAAAACATTGAACTCAACTCCTGTGGAAGTGGCTGGAGTCAATCCTCCCGAGGATGCAGATTTTGCCTTCAAAGTCAGGTATGCTGGGAGAGGCAAGCACGATGCATTCACATTCTTCACAAAAACAAAGGAAGAGCGTAGCGATTGGATTGGTCGCATAGCCAAAGCAAGATCAAACGTTTGTGAGCGCTACAAAAATAATGTCCCCTATACGGTGGATTTGATTTCGAGTACTTGCTTTGCATATGAGATCAATAATCGCGTTGTGAAATTGCCAATCTGTGCACCCCATGATCCGGTTTATGATGCTTCGATGGAAGCGCTCAAGAAATTGAAAGGTATGGGGTTTACAAATGATTTGTATAATTTTCCCGGGGCCAAGAACCATATTGTCAACAGCAAAGTACAAAGTTTCTGCAAATTTGAGTATCGAGGAAATACGTTTCACTTGGTCGGAGTTTCTTCAGGATTATATTGCTGTGACACCAAGAACAGATGGAAAAAACTTATTAATGGAGACGTTGGCCAGATGAGTGTGGAGACAGATATCAGTTTGCTTATTGTATTGGGCAACAAACAATTGCGATACTATCCGTTGGATCTGATCTTGAACGTTTATTTTGAAAGAAGAAAAAACGTAACTTGCGTCTCGATCTCCAACGAGCCAGTAGCGTTCTATTCGATTGGTCTCCACCGAGACCAGAAAATGTTATTCTACGCCAAACGGAAGGGAAATACGTCCACCACCACCAATTTCAAGGTATTAACATCTCAAACAGACAATGACGGGGTGTTCAGCGCGTTTGCAGTGTACAAGAAATTCTACGTCGAGGCCGAATGTTTCGGAGTCTCTGTATTTAATACCAGTTTTGCGGTACACACATCCAAAGGCTTTGAAACTCTAACTCTAGACAAGTTGCAGCCAATGTCGATTCCTGAATTTCCCCATCTGGAAAACAAGAAAGTCGATGGTTATAGAAAGTTGCAAACAAACAACTCGCAACTTACCATTGAACAGATCCGAAAGACAATCCAATCCACGTCGACCAAGCCCATGGGAATGTTCAAGTTGCGGAACAATGCCGAGTTTTTGTTGGTATATAGTGACTGTGCTATTTTCACCAACAAGCATGGGAAACTCTCGCGATTCTCGTGTCTTCGTTTTGACTTTAAGGCAAAATCCATTGCTTTTGATAACAACCATTTGTTCATAATCTGTGAAGAAGCCATCGAGGTCTGGGCTATTAGTAACGATGTAAAGGGACCGACACGTCTAGTTCAAACTATTGTTGGTAAAGATATTTCTCTTATCAGTACCGAAACTTTAAGTATTGCTATGGCCAATCCGCTAGTTCTCGGACTACAATTGGTATTTCTGTTACAACTACGAGCTAATAATTAGTTGCGAAGCATCAGAAAGTGTGAGATCTTAATTGTGCCGATCTCCGCCATGATACTTCTCTCTTTGTACCGATTCTTAGTACCTACTCTGTGTATGGTATTGTATTATATGTATAGTTCTATGTTCCGAGGTACATAATGTGGGGAAATCCATTTTTTCAGACTTTATAAAGCGCGTAGGGTCTCAAGAAGTTCTCCAGATATCAAAGATAGCCGAAATTAAACAACTACTAAGATTAAGATGGTAGAATTGAATGTTAATGGGAAAGTAGCTGTTATTACTGGGGGAACTCGTGGGTTGGGATTGAATTGTGCTGAGATTCTTCTTTTAAACGGGGCCTCTGCCGTAGTTATCACTTCTAGAAAGGAAAAGGCATGTGCTGAAGCAAAGAGCTACTTGGAAAAGGTGCTCAAGGACAACAATCTCACTGCTAAGGTGATTGCAATTGCAGCCGATATTGCTATTGAAGAGGAATGTAAGAGATTTTACGAAGAGACCATTAAACAAGTTGACAAAGTGGATATTTTGATCGCCAACGCTGGAGCATCATGGGGTGCTCCATTGGATGAACATCCAGTTAGTGCCGTCAAGAAGATCTTGAACTTGAATGTGGTTGCAGTATTCCACACTATTCAATTGTTTGCTCCATTGTTGGAAAAGGCTGGTTCCAAGGAAGATCCTTCGAGGGTTTTGATCATGTCTTCGGTTGCTTCCATCATTACAAACGATCCAGTGGGAACCTACGGGTACTTGGCTTCCAAGGCTGGTGTTTCTCACTTGGGTAAGAACTTGGCCATCCAATTGGGTCCTCGTAATATCACAGTCAACTCGTTGGCCCCGGGTTTTTTCCCCACAAAAATGTCAAGTGGATTATTAGAACTTGCAGGTGAAGCAATGATTGAAAGTAATCCCTTGGGCAGATTGGGAGAAAAGGAAGATCTCCAAAATGTCGTTTTATTCTTGACTTCGAAACAATCTTCTTATATTAATGGGATCGTATTACCGATTGATGGAGGTGCTCATTTGAACCCTCCTTCTTCCAAATTTTAAATTATTCATGCCAAACTTACGTTATAAATACGCTATATATATATATGAAGATCGAAGATTGATGAAGAAGTTTGTATCGATCTAATAATGGAGATAACCATATCAACGAGAGTTCTAAGGGACTTAGTAGAATTATCGATTTAGTATTTAGAAACCTCACTAAGGACCTCACAACAGTCGTCTCAAGAGTCTTCTCTAGAGTCCTCGAGACATCTCTACAGATTTCACTATATATTTCACTGCATATCTCACTACATGTATACATTTATTTCTATCGCTGCCTGTCTATAACTAACAAACTAAATATCTGAAAAAGTGCACCTCTCTCAAACTCACCTAAATCACTGGACTCCACATCACCATGACTCACGTTTCGATAATTACAGGGGCATCCAAAGGTATGTAATATTGTAACTCAATTCATTCACCTAGTCAACCTCTCTATACTAACATTCAGGGATCGGTAGAGCAATCGCTGAGATCTTGTTGGACAAAGCGAGTACCAACAAAATTGTTGCGATCGCAAGGTCAGAGACTCAATTGCAATCATTGATGGAGAAATATGGCGAAGATCGTGTGGGAGTAGTGGTGGGGGATGTTTCTGATAAAAAAACGTCTTTAGAAGCAGTTTCATTGGCCGTTTCCAAATTTGGCCAGATCAATTCAATCATTGCAAATGCTGGAGTATTGGATAATGTCAATTGTCTTGAAAACATTGATTTAGACGGATGGAGACGTGATTTCGATATTAACTTGTTTGCTGTGGTGCAATTGGTCCAGTTGAGTTTGCCTGAGTTGCGTAAGACTGCTGGTAATGTTGTTGCTGTATCGTCTGGTGCATCTACCAAAGGGTACGACGGATGGTATGCGTATGGAAGCACCAAGGCTGCATTGAACCATTTCATCTTGTCGCTTGCAGAGAATGAGAAGGAAATTCATGCTATTTCGGTGGCTCCTGGTGTGGTGGACACCAATATGCAAGCAGATATTCGGAACACCCATAGTAAGGGAATGACGGAAGCCGGTGCTCAACGGTTTATAGATTTGCATTCCACCAGACAACTTCTTAGCCCAGACGTTCCTGCTACAGTTTATGTCAATCTTGCATTGAAGGGGTGGAAGAAAGAGTTGAATGGATCTTACTTGAGATATAATGATGAAGTATTAGCGGAATATAATTAGTTCCTAATGTTAATAATGTTCTTCCTTAATCAATAGTATTATATAATTAGTATTATATGCAATTCAGCAAATACTGAGTGTAGTAAAGCATTTGTGGTTGCATAATAAGTGGATATTAGTTAAGATCTGAGGATATTAGTGTATTATTTGTGTACATTAGAGGATATATATGATTATTAGCGGACGTTTGTAGAGATTTCTGAAAATTAGAGGACCTTTCTGAATATTGATGGAGATTTCAGAATATTAGTGGAGGTTTGTGAATACTGTACATGTGTAGAAATGTGCAATTTTCAATATCTTGTGGCCCCGAGACCTAGAGATCAATTTCTAACCTTAAGGACAATTTTCCTGTAAACTTTTCTATAAATCTGACTCCACCTTTTCTAAACGTCTGCTGCCTACAGATTTCACCATATCTTCAACTCTCTACTCCACTATATCTTATACTCAGTGCCTAATAGATCATACGCGATCTGATCCATTTTTCGCAGATAAATACACTCATAAATTTTCGTGAAATTTAGTCCAACACTCCAAGATACATATAAAGATGTTGTTGAGAAGCGTCAAGTCGTATACGCGTCCTGTTTCTAGGACCTTGGTGAGATCCAGACCTTCATTCAAACAGTTTGGTCGTTTTAACTCTTCCAAAACTACTCCTCCACCACCTCCTCCACCCTCCGGAAATATCAGAGGAAAGGTCTTGTTAGCTGTTGGAGTTTTGGCTATTGGATCTACATTTGCCTCATCGCTTCTTACTAAAGACTCACCAAAGTCTGCTATCGAACCAATCAAGAAGGTTGAACCTCAATTTGCTGACGGAAAGATCTCGGTCGTTTTCGTATTGGGAGGTCCAGGAGCTGGAAAGGGTACTCAATGTGCCAAATTGGTCAAGGAACAAGGATTTGTCCACTTATCTGCTGGAGATTTATTAAGAGCTGAACAGAATAGACAAGGATCTACGTTTGGTGAATTGATCGCCAAATGCATTAAGGAAGGAACCATTGTTCCTCAAGAAGTTACCCTCGCTTTGTTGAAGCAAGCGATAGTGGAAGAAAACCTCAAGGGAGCCACCAAATTCTTAGTCGATGGTTTCCCTAGAAAGATGGATCAAGCACTTAGTTTCGAGGAACAAATTGCTAAATCTTCTTTCACCCTTTTCTTCGAATGTCCAGAACAAGTCATGTTGGAAAGATTGTTGGAGAGAGGAAAAACTAGTGGAAGAACTGACGATAACATCGAAAGTATCAAAAAGAGATTCCGTACTTTTATCGAAACGTCAATGCCTGTGGTCGAATATTTCGAACAACAAAACAGAGTTGTCAAGGTACGTTGTGATCTGGCCGTGGATGATGTTTATAGCAAGGTCAAAGAAGCTTTGTCCTCTAGAGGTATATAGACTAGATATTAGTCATCGATAGAATAAGAACAATCACCTTTTAGATAATCATTGTAGGTACTAGTGTTGTAGAGTTGGTAATTGTTCAACCATCGAAGACACTAGTAGGGTGGAAAAGCAGAACATCAATTCCGCAATATTTAACATCACGTGACCATTTCAACGTGGCGAATTTATTATCTAACAATGACATATCCATCTCCAACTCAAACTCAAACTCCAACTTTAAACACCTTAAATATGTCTACCACAGGTTTACCCCCAGGATGGAGTATTCATCTTTCACGTACTCATAATAAGGAATATTTCTTAAATCAAGCTACCAAGGAATCTTCTTGGGAACCTCCTTTTGGTTCTGACACCGATCGTTTGAACGAGTACTTGAAAAAGTTCAGAGCTAACGGCAACAAGCCAGTGGTGCAGGCCGACGGAAAGATCCGTGTTTCCCATTTGTTGATCAAGAACGCTACTTCCAGAAAACCGAAGTCTTGGAAATCTCCTGACGGAATCACTCTTACCAGGGACGAAGCAATCCTGATCCTCAAGAAACACCAAGCAAGAATCTTGAATGGAGAAGTGAAATTGGGTGAATTGGCACAGACAGAAAGTGACTGCTCGTCACACTCTCAAGGTGGAGACTTAGGTTTCTTTGGCAAGGGCCAAATGCAACCTAAATTCGAAGAAGCTGCGTACGCTTTGAATGTTGGAGACATTAGTGACATTGTTGAGACTGATAGTGGTGTCCATTTGATCCAAAGAACTGCTTGAATTATTCATCCTTAGATACATAATCGAATTGATATTATTAAATGAGCAATTCGTGCATCAACTCTTAACGAACAATCAGAATACTCAAAGAACAATTAAGATCTATCAATATGAGAGATACCGCTACAATGAAAACCACAGTAAGATGGTTTTACATCAATTAAGACTGATGATTTTATACCAGTTAAGACTGATTTAGACTATGTAGCCCGGGATAATTGCCCTACTAGTAATATAAAACAAACGGTGATTTCGTAGATGAACATTAGGAACGAGATGGTAACTGCTAAATAGATAGAGTCTGATTGTCTCATTTGAAAACTAGTGGACTCCATAAGTTAGTGAGTTCCATGAGTTAGTGAGTTCTATAAGTTAGTGAGCTCCATACGATAGTGAACTTCATAAGTTATTCACCATATTAATATTAGTCTCTTAATTTTATCTAAATAAGTTTCTGAATTTCAAAATGAAGATTCTAGGTAGGTTTATATTTTGAATGTATAATTTTATCCATATTTGGGTAGGATTGGTACTTACAATTCGTAGATTATTAACGTAGCATTGGAATTAATATTCAGATCCTATTAACCTAGCATTAATATATCTCTACTCAGGTAGTACTGATACAATTAAGTGGTGCCTATTAACGTATTACTAGCAAAATTCATTATTATATTTGTTGTTTATTGCAGCTTTATTTATATTGTATTGAGTGAGTTCCCAAATTAGTGAGTTCTCAGTCTTCGAACCCCACCAGATCCCTTAGATAATATATGCTAACTCTGATACACCCAGACCATTATCGGCCGAGTATTCCCGAAGTGTCGGGTAGAATCGGTTAGTGCTAAATAAGTCTTGCAGTCGCTCACACGGCAATCTATGCACGCCAGCCGAAAGGCTCATTTCCAACAACTCTCATTATTGGCAGAATTCCATAGAAACTTCCATTTAAAGAATAAACATTCACAGCCATGCGGTCGTTTGTTACCTTAGTTGGCCGTTTGGACAATTTCACCGTTAGGTCAATAGGCTCGAGATTCCCAAACCCGTTGAATCTGGTGGGAGGGTTAATTTATAAACGGTATCTAAATTCGACTCCACACGCCCCTGGATTTGCCAGTATAAAAAGATCGAGGTTGCCACAACTCACTAAATTCAGAACCCAATTCTTGCATACTCGTAATTATAGTTGTAAGATGTGTCGTAATACTACTGGATCATCTATGGCTGTTCAAGGTAGAGAAGTTTTACCTACCAATGTCTCACCAACTCACTACGATTTGACTTTGGAACCAATTTTTGACGGCTTCACATTTAAGGGGGAAGAAACCATTGAATTCGATGTTAAGGAACGTACTGACTACATTACCTTGAACTCATTGGAAATCGAAATCCAAGAAGCTTCTCTCAATGATGTCAAAATTGAAGATTATGTGTTTGATGCCGAGAAACAGCTTGTGACTTTCAAGTTTGCTGACCATTTGGCACAAGGATCTAAGGCTAAGTTATACCTTCGTTTCACAGGTGAATTGAATGATAAGATGGCTGGTTTCTATAGATCCTCTTATCGTGAAGATGGCAAGACTAAGTACTTAGCCACCACTCAAATGGAAGCCACCGATTGTCGTCGTGCTTTCCCATGTTATGATGAACCTTCAGCAAAGGCTAAATTCACTATCAATCTTATTGCTGATAAGGACTTGGTTGCATTGTCTAACATGGACGAATCCCAAACTACCTTGTTGGGTGATGGTAGGAAGAAGGTCTCTTTCAACACTACCCCAGTCATGTCCACATATTTGGTTGCTTTCATTGTTGGTGACTTGAAATACGTTGAAAACAACAGCTACAATGTTCCTATCAAGGTCTACGCCACTCCAGGCTCTGAAGTCTTGGGTCAATACGCCGCAGACATTACTGCCAAAACTTTAACCTTTTTTGACAAGAAGTTCGACATTCCATACCCATTGCCAAAGTGTGATTTGGTGGCTATTCACGATTTCGCCGCTGGTGCAATGGAAAACTTTGGTTTGATTACCTTCAGAAACTCCGATTTGTTAATGGACCCTGAAACTGTAAACGTCAACACTAAGCAAAGAGTTACCGAAGTTGTCATGCACGAATTGGCGCATCAATGGTTTGGTAACTTGGTCACCATGGATTTCTGGGATGGTTTATGGTTGAACGAAGGTTTTGCCACTTGGATGTCCTGGTACGCCTGTGACTCCTTATACCCTGAATGGAAAGTATGGGAATCATATGTGTCAGACTCCTTGCAACAAGCCTTGAGATTAGATGCTTTAAGAGCTTCTCATCCTATCGAAGTTCCAGTCAAGAGAGTCGATGAAATCTCGCAAATCTTCGACGCCATTTCATACTCAAAGGGTTCATCTTTATTGAAGATGATTTCTAAGTGGTTAGGTGAAGAACACTTCATCAAAGGTGTATCTAACTACTTGAAGAAACACAAATGGGGCAACACCCAAACTTCCGACTTATGGGCAGCCTTGGGCGAAGTGAGTGGAAAAGATGTTCTTAAAGTTATGGACATTTGGACCAAGAACATTGGTTTCCCAATTGTCAAGGTTGAAGAAGGTAAAGGAGAAATCACCGTCACCCAACACCGTTTCTTGGCTACTGGAGATGTTAAGCCAGAAGAAGATACTGTTTTGTATCCAATCTTCTTGGGTTTGAAGACTTCCAATGGTGTTGATGAATCTATTGTATTGGACACAAGATCCAAGACTATTAAGGTTGAGACCTCAGACGACTTTTTCAAGATCAATGCTGATCAATTCGGTATTTACCGTACTTCCTACGAACCTTCCCGTTGGTCAAAATTGGGTCAAGCTGGTGTTGATGGTAAATTATCAGTTGAAGACCGTGTTGGATTAGTTGCTGACGCTGGTTCTTTGGCTTCTTCGGGATTCCTTAAGACCACCAACTTATTGAACTTGGTCAAATTATGGAGAACTGAATCAAACTATGTTGTATGGGATGAAATCTTGAACAGAATTGGTGCTATCAAGGCTGCTTGTATATTTGAAGATGAAGAAACCACCAATGCTTTGAAGGTTTTCACTCTTGATTTGATCAGTGACAAATTGAAGGAATTGGGTTGGGAATTCACAAGCAATGACACCTTTGCTGAACAACAATTGAAATCATCATTGTTTGCATCAGCTGTTAACTCAGGACACGAAGAAGCCATTGCTTTCTCCAAGAAAGCTTTGGATGCCTACATTGCTGGTGACAAGTCTGCAATCCATCCTAACTTAAGACCAGCCATTTTCAACTGTAATGCCACCAACGGTGACGAAAAGACTTTTGAAAGCTTATTGCACATATACGAAAACCCAGGTTCTATTGAAGAAAAGATTTCTGCATTGAGATCCTTGGGTAGATTCAAGAACTCAAAGATTTTAGACAAGGTGGTTGGTTTATTGTTGCAAAGTGATGTCGTCAAGCAACAGGATATCTATATTCCAATGCAAGGCTTAAGAGCTAGCAAGGTCGGTATTGAAAAGTTGTGGACCTGGTTGAATGTCAACTGGGAAGAAGTCTACAAGGTAATCCCACCTAGTTCGTCTATGTTGGGATCCATTGTTACTCTTTCGACCTCTGGCTTCACCAAACCTGAACAAAAAGCTGCCGTTGAAAAGTTCTTCGCCGACAAGAACACCAAGGGTTACGACCAAGCTTTGGCCCAATCTCTTGACGTATTGTCTGCCAACTCTGCCTGGGTTGCTCGTGACTCTCAAGATATCACTGAATGGTTATCTGTGAATGGCTATAAGAAATAAAAGTATATAAAAGTATAATAACGTATCCAATGAAATTCTCATGAACTGAATATGATTAGATTGTAGTAATGATGGGGATAGAAGGAATCATCATTTAGAATGTCTATTTGAAAGAATGACTCACGTCGAAATCCTTAGAGGACTAACAGTCCTACCCTACATTTAGGAATCTATTTGATTAATTTGTTGAGCGATTTGCATCCCCAACCTGAGTGACACTCCATACTTTTTTGTGACTATAATTGTGTTAATTGGGTATTTTGCATTAATTTAACTCACGCAAATCTCTTTACAGATAAACGCGATGTGGAAGTCTTGGGAGGATACGACTCCTTTTTCAAGAAAACCATTGCCTGCAAAGTTGTCCTGAGTTTCTATCAAAACGTCGTCTCTGTCTTCTTGTTTGAATCCACACTTTTGTGAGTAATATTCAACGAGGTTGTGTTCTCTAATGACGTCAGCATGCAATAGGATTTTGTCATATTGAGAGTATGAGTCGAGTAAATATTTGTTTACCACGAGGTCGAGAAGTTTCGGGCCCAAGTTTCTCATAAATGATGTAAATGCTGTTAATTCCAACTCTTTTATGGTTGGCTCACTCTTTTCTTTGCTGTGATAGCTTCTTATTCCGATTGTTCCCAATATTCTAGCGAGAACTTTGTTGTCTAGTTGAAAGTCGGGCTCGGCGATACTTACTGTAAGCTCTGACGACTCATCAAAATCAAAATCATCCAATAAATGTTGTGGAATGTCACAATTGAAACTGTCTTGTAAGTTTAGAGATGCAGCAAAATCACGAACAAACGAGCTGCTAGACTTTTCAAACTTATCTTTAGGGCCTAGAAGCATGAAAATACTAATCTCGTCATTATTAGTAACGCACAAATCAGACAATAAAGATGTTGGAGTCTTTATTCTTGAAGATTTAATGATGTCATATTTGTATCTAGGTTTATCATAGGATTTATTGATTAGTTTTTGGAGGGGGGCGAATTTCGTGGGGGAGCCCTCAAAGAACCAACATTTGGGAAGAATTATTAGCTCCATTTGTGTTATGATAACTAGAATATAGTCAGGTGGTAGCTAGCAATGTCAATTAGGTCAACTGAATGAGAAAATTATCAGAAAAGAACAAAATGAAAAATTCTGTGGTATTTGGCTTAATTGGACTAACCGCAGTATAAACAACTATATACCAGCACAATTTACTCTAAAATGTTCAGTTCTGTCGAGCTGTACTTAGAATCTTAGTACTGAAGAATGCGGAAATCGTCTCCCTTTATAGTGCGCTGTGATTGAGTCAGAGTTTTGCAGCCATGTATATGCAGGACTGCTAAGTATTGAAGTCTGAGCGAGACTGATTAGGATTACAACCCTCAGTATTTCACAGATATCATACAGATTTCATTGTAATAGTACTGATTTAGATAAATATGATGTCTAATGAGTATTATTTCACCTGTTAATTTGACTAGCCAGAGAATATGAAATCGAGAATCAAAAAACTCGGCCAGAAATCAAAAAACTTGACTAACTAGAACTAATCATTACAAAAACAGCTATACTAAGACCCCGAAAACATGGTTTGAGTATAATCTTCATTATAATTTACTATGCTATAAATCGGGACTCTAAACCTCAAACCAATTAGAATCCTCATCATAACTCAGGTTTCTTTGGTCAATCCTATGGGATTTCATCATCGATTTTCATAAACCTGAGGATCAACATAAATTGATCTTCTTCATAAGGAAATGCTTGTCTGAACTTGGTGATATGTTTCCATCTTTTGGCATTCATGCCTTGGGGTTCTCTGATCAAACGGTCCCAGAGATGGTAACCTCCAACGTTTTGTCTGATCAAAGTTGCAGGTAATGAGATGTCGTAATTTCTCGTGAGCAATGGAACCCCACCCTGTCTTTGTTGGTGGACAGCCCAGATCAAAATGTTTCCAATAAACGATAAAACAGAATAATCCAAGTTATTTTGGTGGATATCTTTGCTGGACGGGGTTAATTTGGTACGAGTGTTTTCCAAGTTGATTTCATCGTAGCCTCCAAAGAGTTCTAGGATGTTCGGATAGATTTTGGCGGTTTTCTTGAATCCTGCGGACTCGTATAATGCGACGTTTATGCATAGTAAGAAGAAGATTTTCTTGGTTTCAAAGTTGGAAAAGAGTTCGTCAGTATGTTTGATTGTGAAGTTCAAAGCAGTGGATGTATACTTGGAAATCGTTGATGACGACACAATAGTTTTCAACTTGACGTCAGAAATATCGAGATTCATTATCTGTTTGTGCGAGAGCCCGATTATGGTTTTGATGGCATGGATCTCAGGAAGTTTGTCGGCATATTTGCTGTTCATGGTGGACATTTTTGTTGAACGAAGTTTGACTTCAAAGAGATTTGACGATGGACTGCTGGAGCTTAATGGTTTCTTTCCTGCTAGTAATTGTTCAATAGTTGGCTTTTCAAGATCGCGAGTCTCTTTGGAAGTTTTTCGTTGTGTTTCTTTAAATTCGGCTGATTTTCCACCGTTAGATTTGATCTGATGTGATGAACCATCTAACTCTGATGATTTCTTTAAATCTGATGTTTTCTCTGGTTCTGATGATTTCTCTGGTTCTGATGATTTCTCTGGTTCTGATGATTTCTCTAACTCTGATGATTTCTCTAACTCTGAGGTTGTTTTGGTCTCAATTTCATGATCTTGATCCTCATCAACGACTAAAGTACTTTCAGCAATTCTTTCCGAAATAATCTCGCCAACTCTCTCTTCATTCGCTACTGTATCTTGAGGATCTTTTTTAGTGTTGGACAGCTTTGATGGCTTTTTCCTGCGTTCCTTTCTCCTTCTATTTCTTTCTCTTCTCTTCTCTATTTGTTCTGGTGTGCTTGAAGACTCTTCCACGTCTGGACTAGGCAGCAAAGAGTCAGTATCGTCCTGAAGAAGAGATTCTGGAGCCTCCTTGGGTTCCAAGACTGGTTTGTCCAACTTTCTTTCTTCATTTTTCTTAAGTTTTGACGGTTTCTTCTTATCCAACTTCTTATCAACATCAACCGATTTCGATTTTCTCGATTTCTTTTCGGATTTTAGGTTTTTCAATTGTTTGGTACCATTGGTCGAAGATACGGACGACGACCGAGATGCTCTAACCTTCGGTGGTTCCGACTCATCCTCGCTATCACTAGACAAATTAATATCGTTCATATCATTTGTAATATCAGCCACGGAAACTTTCACTTTCTTGTGAAACCCCTTCTTTTTCTCAACAAGAATTTCGGTGGTTTCTATGGGGAACGTCTTAAAGTTAGTATCAGGCGAGTTTTTGGCAGAATTAAAATTGAGCAAGTAATCCAAGTCGTTTTCTAGTTGAGGATCTGGTCCTTGCAACGCGTCGTAGTCGTAATCATTAACGTCAAAGTTTAAATTGGAAACCTCAATGGTTCCAGAGAGATCGAGCATCGGCACCGGTTTCTTCTTCAGCTTGCCCATATTAGAATATTAGTTATATTAGGATGTAAGTTATATCAGTTCTAGTAACTCTAGTAAATCTAGTATCTCTTGATAATAACCAAAAGGTAGCCTAATAATCCTCCACTAAGATGTGTGTGGAAATAATCGGTCCGCAAATAATTGTCTTGAAATAATTAGCCAAATTTTACACTATTTCTCACATGAAACACGACGACTTATTTTAAATGTCGTCAAATAGTGTCGATGATGAAACTTTCTATACCCAAGATACTTTGCCAGCACTGGCGACTCGATGGGTAAGAGAAGTGTTATTTTTTGTTGCTTTTGTGGCTAAGAAATGTTTTGGCGACGTCGTCTAAAGAACTCGAGTCGAGATCGATATGATAAATGAGGAATATACAGGTAAATGAGAATATGGTCCAGCTACCGAGAATGTGGTACCGCCGCTGCCGAGAATATGGTACCACTAACGAGCCCCGGATGTATCTAGGAGATTTAAGAGTCCCGTCAGTATGGAATTGTCTAGAGAGAATAATCGATAATCGATGGCTATAATGATCAGGAAATATTAGAATAAATCGATATGGCGATTTATTTACAATCCACAAAAATTTACTAATAGAAGTCACTAAGGAGCGCAGGCTCGCATGGACTAGTTCTCTTTAAGTTCTCCCAAGTTCCCATTGAGTTCTCATTAACATCCCCACAAGCCGCTCAGTTACTTGACTACACAAATTTTGAAATACCAATAGGCTTTTATTTTGTTTTGTTCTTCGTATATATGTTAGACGTCTAAAAAGCTTAGAAAGAAGCAACGAAGGATTCGGTGCTTGTCTTCAACTTAGCTAATAATTCCTTGGACAATTCACCCTTGGTCTTAATGGCTTCAATGACTTCTGGAGCATCGGACTTTAAGGCAGATAAGAAGGATTCTTCAAATTCAGCAATTCTTTCCAAAGGAACTTGATCCAAGTAACCGTTAACACCAGCGTAAATGATTGGGACTTGTTCTTCAGCAGCCATAGGACTGTATTGTTTTTGTTTCAAGACTTGAGTCAATCTTTCACCTCTAGCCAAGGTTTGCTTGGTGGAGGCATCCAAATCGGAACCGAATTGGGCAAAAGCAGCGACTTCTCTGTATTGAGCCAAGAACAACTTCAAGGAACCAGCAACTTGCTTCATGGCCTTAACTTGAGCAGCGGAACCGACACGAGAGACGGACAAACCAACATTGATAGCTGGTCTAATACCCTTGTAAAACAATTCAGCTTCCAAGAAAATTTGACCATCAGTAATGGAAATAACGTTGGTTGGAATATAAGCGGAAACATCACCACCTTGGGTTTCAATGACTGGTAAAGCAGTCAAAGAACCACCACCTAAAACGTCTGACATCTTAGCGGCTCTTTCCAATAATCTGGAATGTAAGTAGAAAACATCACCTGGGTAAGCTTCTCTTCCAGGAGGACGTCTCAATAATAAAGACAATTGACGGTAGGCAACAGCTTGCTTGGACAAATCATCAAAGACAATCAAAGCGTGCTTACCGTTGTCTCTGAACCATTCACCAATGGCAGTGGCAGTGAAAGGAGCAATGTATTGTAATGGGGCGGCTTCAGAGGCAGTAGCGGCAACAATGATGGAATATTTAAGGGCATCGTTTTGTTCCAAGGTTTGAACCAATTGGGCAACGGTGGATCTCTTTTGACCAATAGCGACGTAAACACAGTATAACTTCTTGGATTCGTCAGTACCGTTGTTCCATCTCTTTTGGTTCAATATGGTGTCCAAAGCGACGGCAGTCTTACCGGTTTGACGATCACCAATAATCAATTCTCTTTGACCTCTACCAATTGGGACCAAAGCATCGACGGATTTCAAACCAGTTTGCATTGGTTCGTGGACAGACTTTCTTGGTAAAATACCTGGAGCCTTAACTTGAGCTCTGGATGAAGAAGAGGCGTTCAATGGTCCCTTACCATCGATTGGGTTACCTAAACCATCAACAACTCTACCTAATAATTCAGGACCGGTTGGGACTTCAACAATCTTACCGGTTCTCTTGACGGTTTCACCTTCCTTGACTAATCTGTCAGAACCGAACAAGACAATACCGACTTGGTCAGCATCCAAGTTCAAGGCCATACCTTTAACACCGGATGAGAATTCAACCAATTCTTCGGCTTGAATGTTGTTTAAACCGAATACACGGGCAATACCATCACTAAAGGTTAGTATAAAGTTCGTTATTGAACATATTAAATCAGAGGCTATTGCAATTTCAATAATCTCTGAATAATCTCTCTGCGGAATTCGCATGAAAAATTGCGAATTCAAGTTTTTCACTATTTTAGTCTCGAAATTGATCAATGCTTCCATCGATATTAGCTTCAGGTCAATCCCTTGACTATTCCTATATCGTAGTAATAATACTCGAGGAATTGGCCTGGGGAAATTTGGGCTATTGATGGGCCATTTATTGGTCAAAAAACACAAAAATCAAAAGCTGAAAAATCTCGAATTAACATCGTTATTCGTTAAAATACATACCCAACGGATAAAACTCTACCGGTTTCGTTTAAGTTAGCTTCATCAGAAACACCTCTGATTCTTTCTTCTAAGATTGAAGAAACTTCAGTTGGTGCTGGCTTGGCAGAAGCAAAACGACGAGCAACAAAGGTAGTTGGACGAGCCTAAATAGTTAGTAACAGTTTGCGATTAGGTAATAATGGATACTGAATGAAATTGAATTGTAAATCATACCAATACCGAGATTTCTTGAATTGATCTATGATTTCTGGTAATTCAGTCCAGAGTGCCGAAAATTCTTCCTCCGGCTCCAGACATTTCAATCAATCGTTTGATTAATCAATTGGACTATGATGATCCTTCATTGACAGTTTGTTTATCCATTAACTTTTTAATAAACTTGTTATTGATACTTTGGTTAGCCAAGTATCCAATAACTCAATGATACATACAACACGCAAAGTTCTTGAAACAGCGATAGCTGAACGAGCAGCAGTACGTAAAACAGGACGAGCTGACAACATTATATACTTTTAATATCTATTAGTCAAAATAAAAGTACTAATAAAAATTCAAAGGAAAAGAACAAAGGGGATGTAGAAATTAATATAGCTCTCGAAAGTTGAAAAATCTCAACACTCAACTTCAACCAACCAATTCTCATTTTTTTTATAAGAGATTTTCGGCAACAGAATTTTGGTGGCGCGCATTCTCATTGGTCAATGGCCAGACGTAATGAGCGGGTAACTTCAATTGTAAATGAAAAGCACGTGAAATGAGGCACGTGTAAGTGATTTTATCCCCGGGAGCACATCAAGCCTATTATTACTACTTTCCGACCCTTGCCAGTTAATTTGTTTAACGTGAAGCCAATGGATAAACAACACTGATCACAGGAGTATCTTATATAGCCGGTCTACTTTAATCTATAAAAACCAGGTAGAATTTTCTTCGTAATACTTATTGGGATCGCGGAGGATCAAAGGAGTTTAGATCAGGAACTGAGAATTGTGAGAGTTTGAAGACAAGTCAAGATTCCGGTATGTGAAGTATTGATTAGTGATGTCTTGTGATCCAGAGTTAGTGCTGGTATTTCTAGTGCAGGTGGAATTGAGTTCGGATCTTGCTTATATAATGGTTAGCTGCAAATTCTCCATATAGATATATATACTAGATGATAAAGTGTAGTAGATATACATTGTAATAACAATTAGTGTATGAGTACTAGAATATTTCTACTAAGTATCTTTTGCGGTATTCCTTGTTTATTGTTCCTTGTTTATTCTTCTATGAGGCTACATATCTTATCAAAACTTCAAGTCTAGAAAGTTGATTTCTGTCTGTTGAATATCAAATCTAGCTATTATAATAGTAAAGATATATCCATAATCGTATTAGAAACATTTCAGTCCGTTTCTTTACAAGTAAAACTACATCTGATACGATAATGAGCACGTCAATTAGTGCAATCCTCACCTCTTTAGACAGGGTATAATTCTAAAAATTGACTTTCTCTTGACAATTCATTTGGTGACTATTATTTCATAAATCACATTACTCTTTTCTGTCTGTTAACGTTCTAAGGGACTCTTTGCTTCTCGTTGAGCAAAATATCGACTATTAAATAGGCTGCAAAATTTTTGTATTGTTACAAGCAGAGTCTTCCAACTCAATGGAGTTAACTCTTTGCATACTCAAATTTCCAGCAAATACTCCTACTCTTTTTCCTTCTAGAGTTGATGAACTTTAAGCAGCTTTATCAGTGTCACCGAGTTCACACTTTTTTACTTCGCAAATATATACTTCCCTATTAGGAAGTCAACAATTTTTTCGAGTGTATATGAAAAATCAACTTCTGGAGAATCAAAGCTAGTTAGACTCCAGTCAACATGTTTCAAAGAGCTAGAAGTTCACTTTTGAAAGGAGTGAGATATAACTCCTCGTCAACTAGTGACCCACTCTTTTTGACCAATCTTCTTAAGAGACTTGATCAAGTCAATACCAAGGCAGCAGCTAGTCGTCAAGGAAAGAAAGATGTTAAGGTTGGAGGAAAGAAAGATACCAAGAGTGGCGTAAGGGCAGGCTCCAATCCAACCCAAGCAAACAAACCCGCCTCTGCTAGTGAATCCAACCCGTCGGGTCCTAATACTGGTACTTCTCGTACCGTGAAAGACCATCCAATGATGCAGAGCAGATTCAGACCAGACACTCCTAAATCATTTGGTGACAAGCCAAGGCCCTCATTTGCAAATAGATCCCCACAAAGACCTCGTACCAACCAAGATAGACCATCTAACCAAGATAGACCATCCAACCAAGATAGACCATCGAATAGACCAGCTCCAAAACGAGTTGTCAGAAGAGCCAAGCCGGCCGGTCCTACTGGAGAAGTTGTGTATCCTACCAAAAAGGTTACAGCCAGTCCATTTGAGCCGAAGATCACTGCTGATACATTTTTCTACGGAAAGATCACCAGTGTCAACCCTTGTGTTACGTCGCGTGTCGCTTCGATAACTAAAGAAGCATTGATCGACTCCAAATATCCGTATCTCTTGCCTAAGAGCGTTATCGATAACTTAGGTATGCCTAGAGGAAGATTCTTGGCCAAAGCCGACTATTCTTTGGATGTAAGTTCTGAAAAGATTGGTGCTCGTTTCAACGAAGTCGTGTTAGGCCGTGCCTCCGACATCAAAATCGACCCTAAATTAGCCAAGGACCCACATGCTCAGTTCACCCATAGAGAAATCATGAAAAATGCAACCATTCCTTTTGAAAAGAAACAATTGATGTTTGATGCAGTCAATGGATTGAAATCTGCAAAGGAAGTCGTTGGAGATGCCCCATGGGTCAAGGCTTAGTGTATTTAGCTTGTATATAACGAATAGAAATGTTCATACTATTTTAGTAAATAATTATTCATATTAGAAGTATTTAATGTAAGTGGATAATCGTGACTTATGAATATTAGTGAATTAGTGAGTAAGAGATATATTGAGAAAATGAAACATTCAATGAGAAGAATAACTAAGCATGGAAATACGGACTATTAGATAAACTACTGAGTACGTTATTTTTTGATCTCTCTTTTAGATACCTTGGAACTTAGATACTTCCACATAAACCACTCATATATCCCACACCATATCTGACATTAGAACGGGCCCTTACATATAAACACTATATGCAGTCCTCGAACATCGGTAGAATTAGCTAGTGGAATATTGACCAAAAATGCCTCTATTAACTAATTAACATCTAGACTAGCCTGATGTATCTATCACTAAATCAAATACGAATTACCAGTCATTTTGACCAGCAATTACCCACAATATTAAACTAGTAGTTTAGCTTACGTAATCTAATAAAAATTCATCGCTCGCACGGCCGTACACAGCACTCAGTATTCAATAGGTACTAAATCTACTAAAAGTTCATACTGATGGGCATAGAGAGAAGTCACCAGAAGCTGAAATATAGACACTAAGTAGTTACTGTCTTTAATAATTATTAGATGTTAAAATTCTATAGAATCCAGCTGTCTTTCTGATTCAATTGAATATCTTGGAAATTACACTTCCTTGAAAGAATCTTTTGCAATATCTTTATTAATCATAGAAACCAAGTTATCACTGGATTTTGACAATGGATATAAAAAACGACTCTATTAATCACAATGTTTTTATTACATACTTATGGATTGACTACTTACATATCATTTGATTGTGCTTACTTGTAAATGGATATCAATTTTCATTCGTAGTCTTATATTGTCCAGGTATTTATTAAGGTTTGTGTTACTTAGTGGTGGTTATCATAAATTTTTGGTTTGTATCGCTATTATATAAAGTTGTGCTTTACAAATCAGTTCTGGACCTTTGATAAACTCCCCGTATTCCTCGATCTCGTCGAATTAACACTATTCTAAATTCTTTACTTTGCAGCCGCCGTTTTAGGCAATTTTTGCAGCCACACTACCACTAACCACTATTGTAAGGAAATAAATATATTAAGCTATAAAGCTGGAGAAAGTATCGAATAGCGAGAGCTAAACTTGTAGAATGCAAAAGGAATATCATAAATCTTGATAGATTTAGTATTCGATGAGATGTGATAGTATAGTGTAGGTATAGGTAGTGTAAATAATTAATGATCACTAGTAGAAGCGAGAATTCAGCATCTTTGGCATGATTTAGTGACTAACTGTCGGTATCTCTATTAACCTGTAGCGAGAATTCAGTGTCTCTGGCATGATTTAGCGACAAAACTTTGTCATTATCTCTATAACCTGTAGTGATGCTTTCAGTTACGATGGTATCACTTAGTAGACATCTCCATAATGTAACTCAATTACATTATATGGAAGTCTCTGTCTCTGTTGTTGCTAGATCATCTCGATCTCATATCTTGTTGAACAACGATCTTGCATTAATGGTTCCTTTCAAACCAGTATCCCCTCCCAAACTTTCTCTATATGATAAAGCAAATGGTAAAGTAGTCGAGAGTGCTAGGTATCCCAAAATCAATATTGAGGATGATTGGGGTTTAATATGAGGAATAATAAAAGACATTTTGTGGATAGATAATCTCTCTATTTTCTTCCCTGGGATCTTGCTTCTATATATATAAGGTAGCCACAACCACACTATTGTTGAGTGTATTCCTGCATATGCCATACGCTTTTTTTTGATTTTGGGTGAAATGGTGTGATGAAAACAGGCCACCTTAATGGAGGTAATGTAGTCCGGTTTTATCCTTAGAGCAATGAGTTTGTGGCATAATTCCGTGCTGCTTCGTTATCTGACAGAATTGTACTAAACATGTTATAAGAATATGACAAAATGACTAATATTTGGAGTATTCATACTTTACTAATCATTTTATGTGTACTTTAGGCTTGTTAGTGTGTGATTAGAGATAGAATATTGCACCTTTGCTATGAATCATATGTCGTGTGAGTGAAGAGTGTCGTCGAAGAGTCGTCCAAGATTGTCGTATAGACAAACACTTAGAAGTCTCTCACATTATAAGGACGTAAGGACATATAATTTGTTTAGTAGTGTTAGCCACATTAAATTCTGTCTATATGTAGGAATCATCACTATTTTTGAAACTTCTCTCGGTGATATGGATATTATTGACATATCGCTCACATTCTTTCTGGTTAAAGGAATAGTTGTAGACAGGTTCGATATTGGCAGGGCCAATAATCTTTCTGGCATTACTATACACTCGACATTTATAGTAGCCAATATTAGTCATGGTTACTTACATAATTCTTATTGGTTGTCACCAGTGGGTCACCTGGCAACCGTTCGCCACACTTTGGTTTATTTATTCCATTCGGTGATTATTAATAGTTGTTATCCCATAAAAAGTTATAGTTGGCACGTGACCTCGCTTATATTATAACTACTGGTGTTTTAACATACCACGAAACCGCGCCAATTCCTAATTTTGAGCATCACAAATGTAGAATAATCCGTTTCTCCGTACTTCTAGCAACATTAGTGTTGTTTACACGTTAGGTAGTCTATTGTTAAGTGGACTCATGTCTAGTATTGAAGATTATGTAATATGAATGGGAATATACTACTCACCGATTATGTAATCTTTTGTTCTAATTTTATTATGCAATCTTTAAGTACAATAATTATATTGGAATCTAACCGAAGAAATTATTGATCTAATAAATATTTGAGAACTAATAATTTTACAGATCACACCGTCAATCTTAGTGACTTGTGGAAGTTCAATTTCTATTATCAAGTTAACCTGATGAACCAGTAACTATCAATTTTGTATAGTATTATAGAATTGTTACCACCCCCCTCTGGTCTAGATTTTCAATTTTTGTACGTTTGGGAGGTTTAATGAAAGCTCATCGTCCCCAAAATAATAGCACTTAATTAAGTTTGTCATAGATCCGAATTTTTCTATTTCTTTGTAACTATCAATCTTGTTGAACCTTTGCGTAACTGGGAGGTCTCAACTTCCTATTGATATATTGTGCTAACCATACTGGTAAGAGACTGATGGCAAGAATAACGATTATCTGCCAGATATACCCAGCAGTTCCGATATAATCCAAATCAAAGTATTCTGAAAGGAAAGGGATCGAACCAATATAAATCAAAAACGTAATCACAATTGTACTTGCCATCACTTTAGTCCACTTATTGATGGAAATTACCACCATTATGAGCTCATTAAAAATCAAACATGAAAACGAAAGTGCAACCATGGTGGTGAATTTGTCAGTATCCAAAGAGGTAAGCTTTTGCGAAAGCATTTGGATACAACTTCCCTGGAATATAGAAATCAAAACCCACATGAAAAATGTTTTGTACGATAATGATTTTCCCAACGTCAATTCACGGTATAATTCGGGATACAATTTTGTCAAATGTTCATCGATGTCACAGTCCAATGTCAACAGAAAGACTGGTGCCATAGTGTACAAAGTTGCGTATCCCACCATCAACCATCCTTGATATAACGCCAACGGCTCGAACTTGGATGAGATCGAATACACGGCTTGTGCGACAGAAATCAAGAGTCCTCTGTGAATAATAAACTGGCCTAATTTGGCAGATCTCTTGTACGAATTACGTCCGTGCCACAATAATAATTTAGATAAATGGCAGAATTGGTCAATACTGAAATCTGCTGCCAACGAGGCTTGCTTTCCTTCTTTCCCAACTATACCCACACCAACATCGGCACATTGAATCATACTTACATCGTTACCTCCATCCCCAATGCAACATACTCTCTTGCCCGTGATTTCTCTTATCATTAAAGCCACATCTGCCTTCTGTTGCGGCGAACAACGGCAAGCAATAACTGCTGGTAAATGAATAACCACATCAAAGAACTCTTTCTTGAAATGTTGCATGTACATTCCAAGAGATTCACCATCTATTAATAAACATGCATTCTGGTTGGTACGAAGATACTCCAATTGGTTCATCGCCAAATCTGTATGGGTAATTTTGGTGATTTGATGCACATACTGTCCTCTGGAGATTAATCTAGCACTGATAGAAACACATTTAGCCGTCTCAACCTTATCCCCTGTAAGCATCCAGATTTTTATGCCTGCATTACGTAACAACTCAATGGAAGTCTTGACGTCACGTTGCAATTTATCTTCAACCCCCGTCAACCCCATCAACTCCAAATCGTGTTCCAAATATTTTCCAACTACCCTTTGCATCTTCAGCTCTCTATCGTGCATTGCCAAAGATGCGTTTTTGTAGGACTCCGTAAACTCTTTATACGAAGACAAACTCAATTTCTTTCTTGCAATAACCAACGTACGCAACCCTTCGCGAGCCATGTTTCCGGTTTCCTCGTCCAACCAGTCGTTCTGGTTGACAATCACAGACATCACGGTGTCCGCACCCTTTTCCATAAACCAAGTTTCATCAGTCTTTTTATCACGAACTATAATTCCCATTCTCTTGGTATCTGAGTTAAAAGGAAAGTTGTACAAAATTTCATATTCAAGCAATTGTCCACTACCAGTGTGCAATAAAGTGATAGAATGTCTATCACGTTTTAACAATTGCAACCCAACTTGTTCTGTAAATTTGACAATTGCGATTTCGTCTGGGGAAGCAGCTTGATATGAAATAATTCCCCTTAATTCATCTTCCTCATCTTCATATGAAGGGGTCACATTATGACAAAGAGCTAAAGTCAAAACTAAATCACATACCCGCGAGCTTAAATCTTTCTTCTGTTTTCTTCCTGTGTTTGTACCGCCTTCGAACAGTGAGTTAGCCATTTGGGTGATATTATCAGTTACTATATCCAAGGTATCACCTGCATAACTCACGGTTCCCAAGTGTAACTTTTTCATTTCCATATCATTTTGAGTGAGAGTTCCCGTTTTGTCACTTAATAAATATTCGATTCTCCCCAAATCCTCAGGGATAGTTGAAGTTCTAACTATAGTGTTGGGGATTTCATCATCTTTTTGAATTTGCGAGGCATAAACTGATTTGGCCAAATCCAAGTTGACTCTTAATGATACAGGAATAATGGTAGAGAACAAAATCAAGAATCTCATTATGTCAATGTACCAAGTAGATTTCAAAGGGAATCCGTTGGCTAAAACCAACACCACAGATAGCAAAAACACCACGACACACAAAATCTTGGAAAGACTGTTAATTTCTAATTCAAGCAACCCTGTTTTAACTCCAGTCTTGGTGATGTTCATCATTTGTCTGGTTTCTATACCAGTGTATATGACTATTCCAATGGCCAGGCCCGACGCTAAAACGGTATTAGCCCAAAGTGTTTGATCGATTGTCAATGCAAAATTCTCGTTGTTATTAGATGGAGATGCAGATCCCGAATGTTGGTCGGGATGGTATACTAGTTTTCCTTGGAAGTGATGAATAGATTTTGAAGGCGGGCTAACGATCAATGAAATGGTATTAATTAATTTGGATACATTGGATAATGATTGAGTAGCATTGCATGCAATTCTCAATTTCCAGTCCGTCTCCCCATCCAACTGATCAGTTTTAATAAAAGCTTCTCCTGTCCCGTCCTTCTCCGAAGACTGAAGTAAAATCATATCCGCAGGTATCCTTGTATCCTTGTGGAGTCTCACTATATCACCTACTTTCAAATTTTTTGAAGGGACGTATTTGCTTTCTTCTGTTAACGAACTGGCCTGGTTGAGTACTTCATATAATTCACCATTCTGCTCCTTATCACGACGCCGTCTTGCTATGTCATCACCAGCTTCCTTCATCATTGTGACCGTTAACACGAAAGCTAAAGGCACGATGTAAGAAGATAAGAATCCAATTCGAAGCTGGGGTATTATTTGCGACAAAGCCACTATCAAGAAATAAAGGTTGAAGAAAAATTTGAATTGTTCGTACAAAATGATGGGAACAAACGTAATTGGATTATATTTTGCATTGGATATGGCATTAGATGGAAATGATGCAGATGCGGTTGCTTTGTTTCTGGGCGATATAAATCTTTCTGTTCCCTGTGCATCCGATTGTTCCCCTGGAGTTCCCTGGGGACTGGAAAAATCATTACTGCCCAATCTTACTCTATCGTGGCCCAACTCTCTCCGGGCATTGTGAAATGAGTTTAGTAACTTGTTAAATATCCGCTTTGACGAAAATCCTAATGACCTCGAACTAAAGGATGCTACCGATGCTGTGGAAATGGAACGATTATGACCTTGGTATTGATTGGGAATCAAAGGTGTTACATCGTTATCAATAACCCCTCGACCTTCGCTAGAATCCCGGCCATACAGTGACATTGTTGCCAAAGGTATGGCTCCCACTGAGCCTTGAGAGCTCTGTCGTGATCCACTTTGATTGTAGTTAAACACGTTATTAGACGCATTATTCAATGCTTTGTCCAAAGACATATCTAGATCATCGAATGACTCGCCATCGTCATTGAATGAATTATGTCTATTCGTTGACATGATAACGTTGTCGTACTTAGATTGCCACCAGCGTTAGTGTTGTCAAGTTCAGATTTAGTGACTTTTAAATTTTGGGTTTGTCATTTCTGACGTAAGCACGATTTGACCTCCGAGCCGCGAATGGGTCCGGACCGACATATCAATAGATACCACGATGACGTTTTGTGCATTACTGTTAATTACCAGATTTGGGAGTAGATTGAGTGATTTAGAAGTATAAATGCTGCTGGAAGAAGAATCAGACGAGCGCGTTGCTATGGAAGCATCTTCGTCAAGGTCGTTCGAACAAAGTCCTGATAAGGTTCAAATGTTGAGTCATCACCAAGTTGCAAGCACAAGTACCTTTATGGGCAAGTTGTGGGAGTTTGTGAAGATCCAGATCCTAGGCCAAGAGAATGAGTTTGAAAGGTATATACTCGAGACTGAAGCTAGTGACTGTTCGTTAATTGCAAAGTATACCAAAATAATCGATTTGGACTTGAAATCGCAACCAATGTTGTCCATCGATAAGCTTACTTTGAACAGTATACACATCCCACATCCGTTGGTTAGCTTCATGAGAAACGAGGCCAATCAGAGTATAGATATTCTGGTTGAATTACAAGAATCACCGATTTTGGTGTTCATTCATGGTTTGGGAGGACAGATGTCTCAGTTCGAACCGTTGATGGGATTATTGTCGCAGTGTCTGGAGGTTCTTTCGTTGGATTTACCTGGATTTGGAAGTTCGAAGTTGGTATTTGAGGAGAATCTGAAGATCGTGGCGGATATCAGTAATGGAGACAAGTTGAGAATTTCTTCAAGCGTGGGCAAAATGAACTGGAAAGACTTTACCACCGATAATATCGTGAATATAGTATACGAGTTTATCATGCAAAACGTACCTGAAGATAAGAAAGTGGTGTTGATCGGACATTCGATGGGAACGCATCTCTCTGTCAAATTGGGTAAGAAATTGCCTAAGAACAAGGTAGAAGGGTTGATATTTTTATCACCTCCAGGATTAACAGATGATGTCACGAATGGAGTGCCTGCTCAGCAACCAAAAACAATTACAATGCTTAAAGTCTTTACTTACTTGAAGTGGTTGTTCAATAGTTTCAGGGTCTGGGACAGATTGGAAGGATTGGGGAGCAAAAGTGTTTTAAGACAGTTAGTAAAAATACCTGGGTTCAAGAATAACACCTACAACAAATTACGTCAACTCAGATGGAACTTGGATATCAATTCCAAGATCGTTTTGAATTATGCCAATGGATTTTCCAAAGCATCGTATTCCGAATTGATAACAGCCATCTCTCAATTCAACGACGACATATCTGATAGGACGATCTATGAGAAAACGTTGTTATTATGTGGAACCAACGATCAGGTTACTCCCGTGAAATATATCCATCAAATCAACGACTTTTTGACAAACTCGTTTGGAAAAAAGGTATCACTGGTGATAGAAGTCAATAATGCAGGACATTCAATACTTTTAGCCAAACCCGAATTCATCAGTGGCATGATCCTTAATCATATTGAACTGAAATTCCCTGAAAGGTTACATCTTTCGCCTGCTTGGGTTCTCAAAGTCAAAGCACAAATCTCAGGAGACAAATGGGGGTTGAAAAACGAACTCAAGTGGCTGCAATTGCAACCAATATCTACGAATATTACTCGCAAGAACGGAACCGAAATTTCTCCATTATTGGGAATGAAGACCCTCAGAGAAGGAGATTTGAACCATTCGCCGGCTATAGTGGAAGGATTATTCTATTCGGCCAACAAAATCGATTCTGGTCTCAAGGGAAAACTCGTGGCTATTGTGGATATATCTGCAGATATCCCTCCGTATAGTCCCAAATCATTCCTGTCCATCAAATACTATAAATGTTCTACTGTTTCGAAAGTCGTTCCTGATCAGACGGCAATCAGACGCTTCGTTCAATTAATAGATGATATCTTGGCTGATAATAAAGATGTACAAGATCCATTAGTGGCGGTCCATTGTCATTATGGCTTCAATCG
>Ga0065707_10081713_pt1 | contig 82977 bp, 43 predicted proteins | sample SwiRhicommuniRL3_FD_59094 | JGI IMG/M metagenome (GOLD analysis project Ga0065707, IMG submission 59094) | Switchgrass rhizosphere bacterial communities from Rose Lake, Michigan, USA - RL3 v2 (version 2) | ecosystem: Host-associated > Plants > Roots > Rhizosphere > Soil | place: East Lansing...
TATCCCCGATCGGCGTCGTTCCAGAATAATGAAATATCAAAAACTTCTTCTATCGGTTCTCTTGAAGGTATGGCCTTTGAGAAGTAGAGCGTATAATCGATTTGCAAGAGAAAGTTGGTTGGTTGTACCGTTTCTATAAGTGGGCCTGTGCCTGCCTCTATATGACCGCCGTTGGTCTGTAATCCAACTAGATTATCATCTCCTAATATTGTTCCCACCTTTATGTCATCATTGAACTTCTTTCCCTGGTAAAGTATGCTTAAAAAGAACGGTTTCAATCCATAGTTCTCCGAACGGAGCCAGATCAGGTTCTTGATATCGCCAATGGTGTGCTCACGTGTGACGTTGATCGAATATGTTTCTCCTATTGATTCTAGAGTACTGGGCCGGTTGAGCTCTTTAACTTGAAAAGTAAGTGTTAGTGGCGTATCCATAGTTTATAGTGAGGATGAGAATTTGGTGTTTGTAGCGGTTATGTTATTATGTTATGATTGTGATGCTTCAGAAGACTTGGTGTCTCTTGCTGAAATTTTATACTACTTTTGTCGTGTTTATTAATGGTGGCTGCTGAAGGGTATTGATTTATATGACGTGGCGTAGATTATATGAAACCACTTGATCGATATGTCGCTACAAACACGTCAGATATCACGCGTTCTTATTAGTCTGGAGAGCTGAAGCGACGATGTCGAGTGTTCTTGAGTGGGATTGCCGTTGAAGTACAGTTGGAGATTGGTTACTTTTGTGACGAGTCTCGTCACGTGGTTACTATCATGTGATTTTATTATGTACAAGATATATATGCACCTACTAGGTGATTTACTATAGGTAAAACGAATTGAAATGATACTCGTTTTCGTGGTGAATATGGTGGTGGGATGTGTGATTGCACTGAGAACTGAGTGATGAAGATTCGAACAAAATTACCAACATTGGAGGTTCTTGATATGAAGCATAACTCACCAAAAGTGGGAGAGCTTGAACGGAATTCTCTAGACGATTGTTTGTTTTATCAAGAATATTGGTTTTATCAAAGAAAAGTCACCTCTTTAGCGATTTCTGTTCACCAATGCTTCATCAGGCTTCTCGTCACCTACATAATACGAGAATTTTGCTCTTAGCCCTCTTCATCTAAAGTAGAAGTCGTTATCAATCATGGTAATTGCAAAATGAAGCACTCCTAGGCGGCTTTATTTCATCACATCGAGACTTGCCATTATTATTGCATCAGTCGTATTATACTTATGCCTTAATAGCGTGGTATCTCTTTCCTCTAAATCCAAATATCTTACTATTACTGTTGAACGTTTCTGTTGGGTTGATATCTACCAAGTCCAACTTAGTACAGGCAAACATATTGTCTGACTTGTTCATCAAGATATCCATCTCATCGTATAATTCATGGTTCTTCAACCAGTCAATTTCTCTGTCGATATCCTTCTCATGATAACCAGTCACAAACACTGGACACTTTGATTCCAACAAGCCCTTCAACGCCTTGTCCCAGTAAATTCCGTCTGCGGTCTTGAACCCAGGATGGAACAAGAAGAAAACATCCAAATAAGGGTCGAATGGAAACAAGTCACCTTGGTTATAGATCTCATGGAAGTATTTAGTATGGTGGTGTAAGGTGATCTGGTCGTCAAATCTGGAGACCAAGGGACGGCCATTTGGTTCATTGGTAGGACCAAACGATCTGGACTCTCTGTCAAAATATGCTTCCGGGCCAACCAAATGGATTTCAAACTTCGATTCTGGGAACAAGTAGCCAAACTGCTTCCAGACGTAGCCTGGCAACATGGACTCCATTTTAGATCCAAGTATGAAGATTCTGATTGGACGTTCTTTAAAAGTAATGGACTCACTGGATTTGGTGTGTGGCGGGTATAACGAGTATCTCAACGCTGCCAACGATCTCAACCCTTCGATGGTTATTGGGCCTCTAGGTACAGTTCCGTAGGGTGAGAATTTGTGTAAAAGAGCAGCAATGGTGATTGGATAACTGAGAACCTTGGTGGCTGCGGCTAAGTTGAACTCGGTATTCATAGGAGCAAAATCTCTGGTGTAGAAGAATGTATCCCAATTTGCCAAACTAGTGGCGTAGTCTCTAGGCTGCTCCGCAGGGAAGACGAATTCGTCAAACTTACGACCAGACCGGATATCATGTTCGTAAAGGTTCACTTTCTTCAACAATTCGTACTTCTTCTTCTCGTGATACTCGGTGTCGTTTCTCCACGCCTCTTCTGAGTGATGCGTAGGGATGCCGGAGTACGGACAAACGAAATTTATGGATTTTTTGGTCACTGGACAAAGACCTTTGGTTCTAATGTATGCGGCTCTCGTGCGGATGTCTTCATATGGCGATTCATCCCATTTATATAATGGAACTTCTGCTTCCTTGGAGTCGTTGGAGTCCAAGGATAACAACTTCCAAAATGAAAATGTCCGGCTCTGACTTAATCTGTGAACATTGTTACTGATGAATGGTCTGCAGGGTCTCGCCGTTTTGGATACCCTAGAAATCAACATCTTGTGGGCAATAGGTCGGTGATAGAGGTGTTGAGTGGGTTGGTGATTTGGTCTCAGAAGTTTAATTTGAATTTTCTTAGATGTGATAAAAATTACACGTGCCCGTGTAATTTTTATAGTTCATACAAATACAAGACTAAGAAGGAGGCAGTAACCACCTGACGAGGATATCCTCAACACACAGAGAGGAGGTTGAGACCTTAAGAGAGAGCGAGAGTGTAAAGTTCACTACAATAAATGGTGATGTAATATTGAATTGAGTTCACCAGAAAGGGAACGCGAAGGCTACTGAGATTCGGATTATTAAGAATTCAAAGGCCGGCGAGACGCGAGGTCGCTTCATAATTTTTAGAGAATTGTTTGACTAGCTTGACGAATACTTACTTATATGCTATTGAGTAGTATGAGAGAATACAATCTATGAATTTTGAGTTACTACGATTTTTTGTACCCAAACAGGGACTCTGGAGAATATATCAATGAGAGAAAACACACTATTATTGTAATCGAGGAGACAGAATTATACTAGTTCTAATAAAAGACGATAATTCTGACAAGTTTATATATATTTCCCTTCATAATACTAGAATTTTCAAGTACTTATTTACCAATATCCTTCTCTGGGTCCACTAGGAATGTATATTTCTGCCGAATATTCATGTGGTATTACCCTACAACTCGTCGTGATCACCTTCATTAGATGTGGAAGGAATGCTTTCTTCAATGATACTTTTTTCATCAGTTTCAGGACCTCCTTCATCCTTCAAATTCTCGTCATTAGCCTCCTGAGTTTTCTCTAATTTGTCTTCGCTTTGTTTTGAGAATTGGTACAAAAATTGTTGTTTTAAACTTTCTAGGTCGTGAATACCAAGTTCAGCTGCCAATTGAGCGATTATGTCTGTTTCTTTTGTGTTCGTTTGGGTAATGGTGACTGTATTATCCACTGATTCAGTGTGTGTGATGGTAACGACATTTGGTTTTGTATTTCCCTCCCGACCATTATCTTTATAATCTTTCATTTTATCGTTTCCATTGTCATGATCCTCACTCGTAGCACTTCCCTTATTCTCTGCATTTTGGTCCAATATTTCGTCCACTATTTTTATTTCTGTAATTTTGAAACCTTCAAACATTTCATAATTCCAGGCGTTTTGTATACCTCCAATTGTTCCAACCTCCACAAATTCATCATCTTGATCTTTCATTGTTTCTGGGTTTACCAACAGAACTAGAAGTACTTTATTATCTATTGGATCTCTTTCCACTCTAACCATACTTATAAACTGGCCATAAAAGTCATAAAGTTCATACCAAATAATAAACTTATCTTGCCAGCTTAATGCTCGTACCACGTTTTCTTGGATCAAAACAGGTGATGGGATACTTAAGTTCATAATTGAAGCAAAAAATGATGATACTTTAAGCATAAGGTCTTCTTTTGTTGAAAAATCATCATTGAACACTAGAATAGTTCGGTGATTCCAATATGTATTTTCATTTCCTTGCTGAAGTTTCCAATTGCCAAAGAAAAATCCCCATCCACACGGTAACAATGAATAATCACGTAAATTTATTTTGGAATCGTTGAGTACTGGAAACGTTTGATTTGGAAGAGTGTACGAATGGTTAAAGAATTCCAGTTTTAAACGAGTTGAGTTGAGGGCTATCTCGTTGACTCCTTGAACAATTTCGGTTACTGGATTTGGATTATTCTCCTCCTCAGTTATTTGGGCGTTATCTTGAAACACTTTGAGAACTTCATCTCCAGAAGCTTCCTCGCCGATAAGCTTACAGTCAATTTCAACCAGATTTTCAAAATAGTTGTATGGAACAAATTCTGACAACTGACATAACCTCGGTACGTTGATTATCATTTGGTAGTTGCAAGTTCTAATCTCCTGAATATCCACGATTTCTACCTTTGTGTTATGCATATCACATTTGTAAATTACTTCGATATTTCGAGGTTTTTTAGTCAAGTCACAAGTTTCGCCAAAATTTAACGTATGCTGAATAACCTGGGCAGTAGTGCCTTCATTTACAAACATATGTTCATTCAAGATAAAGTCAGATACCTTCAATTCATTATTGTAGTTTTTGGCTTCGTTTTGGATCTCACTGGAACCCTTCGGACCGTCGGGAAACCTTCCCAAGATGTAGACGGTGTTGGGATTTTCTGGTTTGTGAATTTTGTTTTCGATGAAATAAGTCAAGTCCTCATGGAATTGGATCACTTTGTCTCCAAAACAATACCCAAATGTCCAATATCCACCGTTAAATGCGTGTGAGAATAAACAATCACTTCTTAAAAACTCACTGTTTAAGATATTTAGCGCTTCAGTCTTCAAACGAGTCTCGTCGATTTCAATGTCATCTATTTCCTCGTCTTCCTTTGGGGGTATGAAACATAAATAACTGGTATTTGAAATTTTCATGATGTGAAAGTCTCCTTCAAGGGTTGGATTTAGCGCTAGGAGTGAATTGGTGAGGCTTCTGGAGATTTTGGAGGGTCGATAGTTGATTTCATATTTTGAATTATCAATATTGGACACTAGTGCTAGAGCGATATTAAGAAATATGAAAAGAGAAAACATGATGGGAACTTATTATGTGATTGTAGTCGATAATTGAGAGTATAACTTATTTGAGTCTTTAAAGGTCAGGTTATTAAGGAGATTGATAGCTAATAATTGACACGATATTATTATAAAGAACTCTTATACTTTGAAGAGTCTAAAGAAACCGGAATAAACTGGAATGAGTCTGGAATGAATCTGATACCTGGTCTTATGAAACGAAGCTCCTGAGGGTGGTGTGTCTAGGTATCTGGAAGTATCTAATTTGGGCTTAGCCAGTGAAAGTTTCTGTGCGATTCCGTTAAGTATATATGGAGTAGATACCTGATAAATTGTACTACTTAGACGGGCACTGTAATATAATTTGCCTCTATAGAATGGCTGTGGAGAAGTGTTGTCAAATCGTGGAGGTGTCAAATTTACCTCTGAAGCAGTTCGCGTCAACCTGTAATTTGATAAACTGTAAACTCACTTCTAAATACCACTTAGTTAACAAACTTACTACTACACAAGTTTATTCATTGTTTACGATTATCGTTTAGTTCATAGATAAGTCATATATGAATTCAAGGCTCACAGTAGAACTCAAAGCCAAAATTGTCAGTTTCTAGTTAACATTTTGAAACATAACCAACCAAAACAAGTCAAATAGTAAACTTAGTATCGCCAGTTTTCTTCACCAATTCTGGTCTAATTCGTCACTAATATAGTTATTATATTACCTACTACATAACCACGTCTAACGGCATGTCAACTAATTCCAGTTCAACTGATATAACGGCCGTCCCAGGGCTTACTACATCTCAATTGAATAGCGGTGAACAAACCACAACCACCACCACACCGAACAACAAACCGCCTCAAGATCCGGAATCCAATAAAGTGTCGGTATTTGATATAGCACTGGATATTGAAAACTCTTTGAATGATGTGTTAGCTATGGTGGAAAAACATGATCATGAGATCAACGAGAGGATAGAAAAGTTGGTCAACCGGATCGGAAATCTTGAACAGAATGCTAGAAATGACATTTGATAATAATATATACTAATAGCAGAAAGACTGCTCTAATATGACAACATTCGACACTGTTGGGGTCCCAATATTGATTCATGAGAAGTATAAGAAGTTCTCAAACAATTTCATACTCTTGAATGGTTCAAGTTGATATTGCAGGGACTTTTGTAGAGAAAGGATAACTGTATTGAAGAGAAAGATATTGGCAAATACAACTAAGTATACTCCAGCGCTTCCTCTGTTCCAAGACCATTATACCAACTCTCTAGCATTTATCTGTTAGACTAAGAATTAATAGAGTAGAAAACTAATATATGATGAGATTACAACAGTAACACAACAAAACATTGATACATTTAGCGACCTTTCCTATACATAATCACATTACAGGCTGTTTAATGTAAAAACGTATCATAGCACTAATCTCTAGTAATCCATATTTGGTAGTGTCTCTACCGATGATGGTTGTGCACTATCAAATAAAATAGATAGTTAGAATAGACTCTATCAACTGCACATAACGATGGCATTAAAGAGGTCCAAGAACCAGTTGAGGCGAGAGAAGGCGAAGTTAAAGAAGGTTAAGGGAGATGGAGAAAACTCTGATATTAATAAGCTGGAAGAGAAGGGATTGGAGACTCATCAGAAGGAGATGCCCGAACAGTCCACTCTGGAACCCATATCAGCTACAACTACGGTAGTGTCTTCAGGAATATCGCCCAGTAAGGAGACAATCCAGGAGCTTAAAATGCATAATAACTCAGAAGAATCCACAGAGACTCCACCTAAAGAAGAGTCCGTGAAAGAGGAGTACACTCAGATATCAACTATTGATCACACAGCGACACTGACAAAAGATCAACCTAACAATAACAACAACAAGTCATCATCATCAAACTCCGAAATTTCAGCAGAAATCACGTCCGATGATCCGTTATTCCTCCAATTTTCCAGCATATTCACTAAATTCCAAGGTATTGATGATGCCGAAGAGGAAGAGCCCGAAGAGAACCAACTCGACCTAAAAGGTGATGTTTATTATAGTAGCGACTCGGATGTCAGCGATTCTGACTCCTCTAAACCCTTATCCTCACGACAACTAAGAAAAAGCACCAAAGTTCCTCTAGCTCTCTTAAAATCAGCCACAAATAACCCACAATTAGTGGACTGGTACGACGTCGACGCCAAAGATCCATACCTCCTCGTTGCTCTCAAATCACAACCAAATGCAGTTCAAGTTCCCGAACACTGGACAGCCAAACGAGAATATCTTTCACAACGAAAAGGTCTCGAACGACCTCCGTTCCAATTACCAAAGTATATCCAAGACACAGGAATTCAAGACATGAGAGGTGCAGACGACAGGAATTTACGACAACAACAGCGAGACAAGGTCCAGCCCAAGATGGGCAGGCTTGATATAGACTACCAACGACTTCATGATGCATTCTTCAAGCACCAGTCAAAGCCACGACTTTTTGGGTTTGGTGACTTATATTTCGAAGGACGAGAGGGCGAGGATTTTAAAGAGGAAGTGCTGAGCTTGAAGCCTGGTGTAATTTCGTCAGCATTAAGGAAAGCCCTTGAGTTACCTGACAATAATCGGGTCCCTCCACCGTGGATCTCACTCATGGTGAAGCTAGGAAAGTCACAATCATACAAGCAACTACTTATCCCTGGAGTAGATATGGAATATGATAATAAAGGCTACAGAGATGGAAGCATTCATGGCCAAATGATGAGAGGTGAACACTGGGGGAAGTTGACCGAAGAAAGCGACAGTGAAGAAGAGGAGGAAGAGGAGGAAGAGGAAGAAGTTCTAGGGGAACTGTTAGCAGAAGATCAAGAGGATGAAGTGCCTGATGATGACGAACAACCAGTGAAGGTCGCTATTACTGAGGTGGGCAGAAATGGCAGACAAGTTAGTACAAAATCCGTACCAATAGAATCCGACGAGGGTCCTAAATCTTTGTATAGAGTTCTTGAAGAGAAGAAAATGGACGCTGGTGATGGAATCTTGGACAGCAAGGTGGGATACAATTTGGGTAATGGAAATGGAAATGCAGCCGAAGAACTGAAGGAAGAAAAGGAGCACCAACAGACCTCAGCAAAGAAATTTAAGTTTTAGAGATAGTGATCTTTCGACGGACGTAAATAATTTGAGTTTCAGAGCATTTTGAGTGGATTTTCTAAATGGTTCTTCAGTTACTAAATAGACTAATAATCCCCACTAAATCTTGTAAATTGGAAAGCATATAAGTAATGATTTCTCAAATTATGATTTCTCTAAATTAATAATATATATTCCAATATTACTGGCACATTCTCAGAATTAAGCAGTAGATAAAACTCATTTACTGACATTCTTTATAAGAGTCACTAATTAATAACAATTTACAGGCCCTTCTCTAACCCACTAAATCCTACACTTTCTTATTGAAAAATTCAAGATAAAATTAAATAACTTATAGAAAAATGGTCTAAGAGAACCCTGGTTCATCCAGGTTCTTAATGAATATTCGTTTGAATATGTAGTTGTGGTCGTATGTAGTATAACGTGGAAGTTACGTGTGGTGTATTTGAGATGGCATGTCACGTGGTGCATATTTGAGATTATATGTCACGTGGGTTTGATATGCAAAAAGTAGTGTATGTGGTTGATAAATTATGGGTAGTGATTGATTGATAAATTTATGGTAGTGATGATTTCGTTACAGCTGGAAGTCGGTTTCTCATGCCATACTGATTTCAGGCTTATCATCGGTAATTTTATCGATTTTGGCACCAAAAGAAGAAATACATTTGGCCATGGTTGGGGAGGATCTGGAAATGACGTCAGTGAAGTAGAAGTTGTCGATTGGATTTTTCAATGGAGTGCCCGAGATCTTTGCAGACTTGTTTCTTGAGGCCAAATCGTTGAAACCAATCATAGCAATATCTTTTGAGACTGGCTCGATGACATCGTGTCTGACGAAATGAGGAGCAACTTCTCCCAATCTGGTTCTGACTGATACAAGGTCGTCATATGGTAAGGTTTCTCCCAAGTATTCGGATAAGGCTCTGATGATTTGCCAATCTTCTCTGGCAACACCAGGAGCGTTGGTAGCAGCACGGGTGATTTGAGTTCTACCTTCGGTGTTGATGTAGGTGGCGGATTTTTCGGTGTAGGCGGAGCCAGGCAAGATGACGTCGGCGAAAGAGGCACCCAAGTCACCATGGTGACCTTGGTAGACCACAAATGCATCCTTTGGAATATCTTTATTGTTGATTTCGTCAGCTCCTAACAAGTAAATGAATTTTGGCTTGGTGGCAGCGGTTTCTGGAGCCAAAGTGACAAATCCTAAGTCCAAAGCAGCGACACGAGAAGCTTCACGGTGCAACAAGTTGACACCGTTCCATTCTGAAGTGTTGAAGTTTGCGTTCTTAGAAGCAAATGCACCAACCATTCCGTAGATGGCTTCAGCGTCAGCGGAGTCGGCGACACCTGAACCAATGATAATCAAAGGATTCTTTGCAGAGGCTAAGGTCTGACCAACCTTTCCGGCCAAGGCCTTCTTGACGGCGTTTGCATCGTTTCCGACGTTATTCACCTTGAAAGTAGATTCAAATTCTTGACCAACGGCAGAGATTTCCAAGTTTTGACGCAAGTAAACCTTTCTGATTCTGGTGTTCAAGACGGCAGCTTCGTGTCTTGGGTTAGTACCGACCAAGAAGATCTGGTCGGCTTCTTCAATACCGTCAATGGTGGAGTTGAAGATATAGTTTGATCTGACGTCAATTCCGTGAGCAGAAGAGGCCAATTTGACATCAGTAGTGAGGTTTTCAGAACCCAATCTGTTAACCAAATCCTTCATAGATATTAAGGATTCAGCATCAGTCAAAGCACCGGAAATGGCTTTGAATTCGTCACCCTTTGGAGCGATCTTAGAGTAGGCGGCGGCAATAGTACTTAAAGCCTCGTCCCAGGTACTTGTTTCGAACTTTCCTCCGTTTCTAATGAGTGGAGTAGTTAATCTTTGGGTCTTTAAACCGTCACAGGCAAATCTAGATTTGTCGGATATCCATTCTTCGTTGACTTCGTCATTTAATCTTGGTAAGACTCTCATAACTTCGATACCTCTGGCATCGACTCTTATATTGGATCCAACAGCATCCATAACGTCAATGGTCTCGGTTCTCTTCAATTCCCAAGGTCTGGCTCTAAATGCATAAGGTTTGGAAGTCAAGGCACCGACTGGACACAAATCAATGATATTACCGGACATCTCAGAGTTGATGTTTCTCTCTATGTATGTACCAATTTGCATATCGTTACCTCTACCAGAAGTACCCAATTCTGGGGCACCAGCAACATCGTTCATAAATCTGACACATCTAGTACAGTGAATACATCTGTTCATGGAGGTCTTTACCAAAGGACCAATAGCCTTGTTTTCTACGGCTCTCTTTCCCACCAATTCAACAAATCTACCACGGTCGGATCCGTATCTTTGAGATTGTTCTTGCAAGTCACATTCACCACCTTGGTCACATACAGGACAGTCAAGAGGATGGTTTTCCAATAACATTTCAGTGACACCTTCACGGGCCTTCTTGATACGCTCGGAATCGGTGTGGACAACCATACCGTTTTGCACAGGCATGGCACAGGATGCTATAAGTTTTGGCATACGTTCAACGTCAACTAAACACATACGACAATTACCTGCCACGGCCAACTTTTCATGGTAACAATAACGAGGGATGGTTACGCCAGCCAATTCTGCTGCTTGAATGATCGATGAACCCGCTTCGATTGAAACTTTTCTACCATCAACAGTAACTTCGACATTTGCGAGTCGTCTGGTAGACGAAGTGATGAACCTCCTGGAAGTTTTGAGAAGATGTGATTTGATCATGCTGGAGGGATGTACTATTTACAATGATTCCAGGTGTTGTGGTAAGAAGTTGATGAATTTTCTTTTTTTTCGATTGGTGCAAATTGGTTTGGTGTGTAATGAGAATTATTGGGATGTGATTGGTTGGACTGGCGACATTGGAAATGTCGCACCAAAACCTAACACCGATCCACTAGTATTATAGTTGTATAGTGAGAGGGTGCTAGTGGTGCTAGTAATGGGGTATATGGAATAGGGAGGGTGAATCTGTGTACTGGGTGAGAATGTAAGGTTATTAAAATTGTGTTTCTTCTTGTAGCTAGTGATATTATTTAGTGGTATTATTGCCAGAACTTTTTATGTAGGGGAGACATTTTCCGAAGAATAACCAGATTATGGTATAAATTGCAGTCAATATGGTAAAATATGGCCCGAGGCTGAATTGTATCCATTTCTAAGTATTATACCTGTAAAGGATAAGTAATTGATGAGCATAAGCAATCTATGAGGGTAGTTTAGGTTCAGGATCCTGGGATTTGCTCCCAATGAAAGATAGTTCAGTAGTATTTCAACCTATAATTACAAATATATGTAGGAATCTTTTAAATTAAGTTAATTTTGCAACTTTTAGAAGAAGTTTAAAGATAGAATTAAACTAGTACATGACCAAGTAACTGAGCGAAGTGAAGGTTCTTGTGTGTGATGAGTGAATGAGCGTAGCGAATTAACTAATTAGCAATCCGACACAATGGAGAAAAGATTAAAAGTCACTAAGAATGAAGATTCGGATCTTTGAGTAAACGATCAGACAACACTATAGGTCTCGTGATAGTAACGCAATTTTCGTGCTGCTTTTGGCCCTGGTTTTACTTTCCAGAATACTGAACTACTATTGTGTTGGTCGACTGGAAACAAATACGGTTGCCTCAAAACACTAAAAGAGGAACAATAACCAAAGAAAAGAATCAGAAATCACAGCCGTTGGATCACAGCAAAGTACCAGAGACAAACGTAGAAATCTGGGAATTCACTGCTAACTTAGGAGTAATTTCGGATATATTCAATCTATTTCGTATTATCTTAATCTCGATCAATTTTCTTATTTATCAATACCAATCACCCAATTTGGCTTATATTTACAAGAAAAAATGATATCATGAACAAAGGACCGGATTTCACCCCAAACACAAAGAACCTGTCTCCTAAATTGAAATCTTCCCTTATTTTATATATCATTCACTATTTCTTATCACTTGCCATCATATACATAATTAAAGGTGGAACAATGTAAACCCAATATTTTTGGATGAAAGATCTGTCATCAACTTCTACTTCCACTTCCACTTCCCCTTCAACCTCAACATCCTCTCCGTTTTCGTCTTTGATCACCATTTTCTTTAATACTTTTTGAGTTTGAGGAGACGAACCCTTTGACTTTGCATTATGTTTGAACGATTTTGGATTCAAGTTTGGAACTGGTGCAGCTTCGAAGGGATGCACAATGACAGAAGATTTAGTGGCTACGTTTACCGTTGCAGCTAAATGGTCAACATTACCAGTAGAATCAAGGTAGATATGGAATTGCGGTAACTTCACGCTGTCAACATATGCAAAACATTCATGATCTGGTAAGGAATTGGTTCCCAAGCAGATTTCTCCAGTAGTGTCGTGACTCGATAAGTCCTCTACTTCAACCTCTGCCTTTTTGGAGCCTGGTGTGAATTGTATTGTAGCTAATGCATATTCTTTTTGATTAGATAAGGTTTTGTAATGTATGGAGATAGTATGGGCTAGACAATTCCCAAGAAGAAGGATTAGAATCAACAATTTCATAACAGAGTGTTTGATTAGTTAGAGGATTCTGGGTTAAAGTGTGTTTCTGTTTGATGTTGAGGTCGCGATATTTCGCGACATTGAATGTCGTTCTAAGAAGAGAATTTGCAGCCTTTGGTATATCTAGGGTAAGAAAAATGAAGGGATCAGACCCTCTTGATATACTCATAGTCTGATGGATATACGTTGGGACGTGATTTATGTTGGTCTTTGGAAATGTCATTGTATCTTACCGGTTATTTGAGATAAAAATCTAGCTACTATTCACACTCTATCTTCCAATGCTACTAGTCCAGGATATACAGAATAACGGGGTCTAACGAGAACTTTCCAGGGGACCATATTCACTTTCTACATTAGGAATCTACTCAAGCTACGGGTTCGGCAACGTACTTGGTTTCACACTTCCACCTGTTAACTTCATATAAAACACGTGATCGGATCGTAAACAAATATTCTGTATATAAGTCTATCAAGAAGCGAAGAGAGTGGTACCCTAAAAACTCCAATCATTCTTCCACAACATCAGATCTACGACTCTTGAAAGATAGTGGTACACTATTTAACAGACCTCCTCTCAGCTGATGCTCTATTTCCAATCTACCCCCTTCAACAATCAAAATATCTGGAAAACGCGTCAGGGTTAATCAAGAGAAGTTTATGATCTGATCTATTAACGACGTTAGGCTTATGGATACAAAGAAACATCATCGTTCATACCATCACTATAAAAATTCAGCCCCAAATTTAATATGATTCGCCGAATACGACACAACTCGACCAAACCTCTCTCTGCAATCCAATCACCCTCACAGTATCTCACCTACTGCAAAACTAACAGTATCAACCTCAATTCCACGGTATTCAAAGGAACTCTCTACGAATATCATACGAAAGTCATCCTCGAGAAATTTCTACACTTCAAAAACATCACGAGACATGGTGGAGCGTACGATAACGGTTTGGATCTCTATGGGAAATGGAATCTAAATTTCTTCTACCAAACACATCTTAAACATTATTCTCCAAAGCAAAAGATTTCGACAAAATCCTTGTTAAATCGTGCAGTAGAGGCCATGAATCACGAACTGGATCCTTCCAAACAATCTTCTACCTCCCAAACACTACTGGATTCAGAGAGTTCCTCTAGCTCGCACGTGCCAGGTTTAAAGAGTTCCTCTGGTAAACGTACCAAAAAACTTATCTCATTGGAAAACGACATCAATGCCCTCGTTCAATGTAAACATGTGGCTAACCAAATATCCGCACAAACCATACGTGAGCTTTCTGGGATCTATAACTTTCACGTTCCAGATCAAAATTTTAAGAACTCGATTCTGAAAAACTTTATCTTCTTGGTAAGCACAGGCCCACTAACTCCACAAGCAACAGTGCAACTCAACCTCACCAAAATTCCCATAGTTTTTGTAACCGTGAAACTGTTGAGATTTCCTGTAGAGGAAGACGAGGTTTATGATTTTAGAAAGTGGAGGGGTGGAGAGTTGACGGGAGTTTATTATAACAAAGTCGTTGGCGATTTGGTGGATGGCTTTGATATGAAATTGGTGTTGAATGTGATTTTGAAAGGTTGCAGTAAGTGAGGCTGGAGAACAAGCAATTGAAAATATGATCTTGTTCGAAAAGATTTTACGGAATCACAGAATACTCTGAGCCATGAAAAAGTGGTTCTAGTAACTATAAACTGCATTGGTACATAGACGACATAGTTCAGGATCAACATTTATGTCAAATATGATTCGAAACATATGTTAGTCTTACAAGTTAATTTACTAACATAACATATATTATAAAAGAAAAGAATTTACCGAAATGATATGAAAATTTACCATTTTTAGATTAGCGAGTTTTAAGGAAAGAGCTGATTTTTGAAAAAGGAACTGTCAAAAATTAGTGTGATTTGTAGAGAAAATGGCGAAAAGAATGATGATTTTAATAGCACTGATGATAACATAGTGAACAAGGGGGAACTCTGTAAACTATTCTACGGTTTGTGGAAATATTGGTTCTAGATTTACAAGTCTACGATAGACCTTGCGGTCCTATTCTACACCCTTTTAAAGCATAAAACATTATATTAACCAGCAAGATACTGGTGAAGGATCTGAACAATCACTACTATAACATTATAGTGATTTCAGCCCATAAGAGATTAGTGATACGTCACTAATAGGTCACTAATAAGCAACTATGGTAGTGACTTTGACGGTAGTCAAAGCAGTGGTAAAGATTGTCTTCACTCCGTTGATCACGGTTGGTTTGGGTGTAGTGATCAAAGTTGTTGGGGTATAAATGATGGTTGAGAGTGGTTTTTCCAGAGTGGCGGGTTTTACTTCATTGTTTTCAGAAGTAGATAACTCTGGGATGGTTGTAGAGGTGGTTACAGCGGTGGTAGATGTTGCTGAAGTCGAAGTGGTGGTGGATGTTGCTGAAGTTAAAGTTGTAGTGGATGATGTAGAAGTGGAGGTGGCTGATGTTGAAGTGGTGGTAGCTGAAGTCGAAGTAGTTTCTTCGACGGCAGAGGTTGTTACTTCTGAAGACGTGGTGATTGGAACATTAGTTGATGACGTTGAAGTTGATGAGGTCGAAGTTGTTGAGGTCGAAGTTGTTGAGGTCGAAGTTGTTGAGGTCGAAGTTGTTGAGGTCGAAGTTGTTGAGGTCGAAGTTGTTGAGGTCAAAGTTGTTGAGGTTGATGTTGTTGAGGTCAAAGTTGACGAGGTCGAAGCAACAATGGCAACGCTGGATGATACCACCACTTCATTACCAAGAATCAATTTCATGTTTTCAGCAAAATTATTTCCATTGTTCACATTTGACCATGCAGAAGCAGCATCCCAAAGAGAAATCCCTCCAAAATATGGACTACTCATAATCTCACTGGTCAAGTACTTTGAAACAGTGCTAGGGTCGGCGTAACCACTACCAGCGGCGGCAGGAGCACCGGGCAAACCTAAAAACAACTTAATATTCTTGTTTGGAGAAGTATTTTGAGCGTAGTCTAACCAAGTGTTCCAGTTAAACAGAGGACCCAAAGAACAGTAGTTGTTGTAGAATTGGACAAAGGCGAAATCAATTTCAACTTCACTCAAAACGTTACCAACAGACTGATCAGGGTATGGACATTGTGGAGCAGCTGAGAGATAATATTGTTTGGAAGTGTCTTGCGCGAACAAATTACGAAGTTCCTTTCCTAAAGCAACATAACCAGTTTGATCGTTATTTTCAATGTCAAAATCGAACCCGTCAACAACAGCATCGTCAAAAGGTCTGTTGGTTTGATCTTGACTGTTACCAAATGTATTCCACAACTTGGTTGCAAAATCTGCACCTTGGTCTTCTGAAGTAAAACCATACGCACCCGAGGCACCACCTAAAGATAACAACACCTTCTTACCCAAACCTTGACAAATCTTGATATCTTCGGCGATATGAGGACAGTGCAAGGTACCAGCTTCGGTGAAAGACCCTTCACAAGCATTTGCAAAATTCAACTGGATATTTGGAAATTGATAAAGAAAAGAAAGAATCACAATATCTGCAGCATTCGATTGACAATAAGAAGCCAACGGTTGTTGAGAGCCAACTGAGTTTTGACCCCAATACATAGCAACATTGTTGTTTGCTGAGGAAGAGAATGCATCAGCACTAAAAATGAATAAAAAAATAGAGATTAGAGAGATCATATTGAGAGTTAGAGAAAACTAGCTAAAATAGAGAAAATAGCTTAGAGAAGTAACTGGAAAAAATGGCTATAGCAAAAAGCTAGGAATAGAGGACTCGTTGATAAAATGTTAAGCTAGCGTAAGGAGTGACTAGATAACAAAAGACTAAGCTTGAAAAGGAGTGACAAGAGGTAGGTGAGAGATAAATAAACTTTAGCCCAAAAAATGAATAAATAGGCATTGGACGCAATATATACTGTAAGTTTCATGAATCGTTGAAAAGTGAACAGAAAACACAAGGCACTCTCTACAAATGTAAACAAACAACTCACCATGCTCAATTGAGCCAATAAGTTCCGTATTGAACATTTATGTATGGAAACCGTTTCGTAAACGGTACAGAAAAGTACAAAAAGGGACGAATTCTGCTGGCTTGTCCTCCTTTAGTAAGTTATGTATATAAAAACCACAACATTCTTGATTTGTAACGTGATCTACCTCAAACCAGAGTACCCACCTGTTACGGTAGGGGAACCAGCACGCTTTTGGCGATGGTTTTCGCAGCTAAAATTGAATTTTTCTCAGTTAGGAAATTGCTGCTTCCTGTATATAACAACAACAAACAACGTCTTCTAAGGGGGCAACTGGCTCACAATGGGATAGTTACAGCTAGAAAAGAAGGGATGACCCCTCTAACAAAGTCAATTGGTCACCCCTTGCAAAAATTAAAGGTCAGCCAACAAGGTATGACGATTTTCATCAATAGCGACCTGTGAAAAAATTGGGCCTTTAGAAGTGTAAGAAATGAAACATGATAAAATGTAACCGGCGATCTGGTTATTCAAACCATGGATCGGCATTTCTATTCTAGTTCCGTGAACAGTGGTTACATATCGTAAAATACTACGTCATTCGCCAAGATGTCACGTGACGCTCCTTTTTGAGACGGAAGAGCCAGCATTGACAGGTAAATAGGAAGACGTAGAATAAAACGCCCAAGTGGATACAATGAGCAAAGTAATTACACGTCAAGAAATTTCATGAGATATGTCACACTAGGAAATGTCATGAAATGTTGCTGTAGAGACATCGAGGGAACGTAGCATAAGTGAAATGCTCGCTCTCTCTTAGTGATGAGAGACATACAAGTTATGATGGAGATAGCAAACACTCCGGTAACATAATAGGTGAGATTTTCATAGGAGATGTAAAATTCTAGCATGGTGATGCGAGACAGCGATTAAGAGTTGTCAGGGCCGCCAGAATTATGGTGAAATATTGTCAGATTGCGAGGTCGTTTTGAGAATTTCTTTGCAAATCTGGGGTCCGAGAAACACGACGCATCGTCGTAAAGTCGCAAGGCTTACATCAAAGAATATTAAAACTTAAGGGGCGTAGTAAGGATGTTCTATCGGTCACGTATCCTGAAGTCTTTGTTTTGTAGTAACAAGGACTTCAAGTTACGATGTGGTGTCGCTATGCAATCTGAAACAATCGCGATGAAAACGCGCGAAAATGGAAGGGTTGAGCATCAGCGAAGATTCAGAAGGGGGTTTCGAAGGCCCTCACAGGAGAGGAATCACATGGAGTTGCAAGAGAAGTTGCACGGAGAGTCTCAAAAGATTTTACAGGAAGAATATCAATAGGATTTATTGGTGAGTTTAGAATTTGGACTATTCAAATTGGCTATAATTACAGGAGTCGAGCAAAATTTAACGAAGTAATATAAATAAGTAATATGATTTTACTATTGTACAAGAGTCAGACTAGTGCTAATAGAATATAAGAATTGACTAGAATAATTTAAGCGTAGCGAGAATTTTAGTGATAGAATTATTTGAATATTAGTGAGGAAACACATTTTAATAGTGCCTGAGGAGATCGGCATTCATCTGATTTTAATCAGCACGTTAGTCTGAGTTTACTAGAAGTTGAGAAATTGTCTCTGAGTCGCTACTCTCGTTAGCTACTTAATTTAAATAATGCGGTGATGATTTTTAGTATAATGATTTGGAAGAGAAAGATGTTGCGGTAATGATATTTTTGAACTCGATAATACTGCGGTGATTTTCATACTAGGGTAGTTAATGTTCTAAATGAAGCCATCTGCAGATATTGTTAGTATCCAGTAGGAAACAGTAGTTATAATGAATTTACTAGTTACGGGATTCTCCAAGAATGTATATATGTTGACTAAGTTAATAAACCTCAAAGAGGAATTTGTATTGTAAGCTTTTTTGCGAATTTTCATAATTTCATTGATTTCATTAATTTTACAAATCACACAAAATATGTTGTCAAAGTAAGATCATGTAGTATATTGATGATACCTAGTTATATAGAAGATAGATAGATCCACAACTTATTTGCTAAATTCATTATCTGATCTTCAATGTTCACGAGATTTTCACTAGTCATTTCATTAGTCATATTCATGTTCACAAAGCCATAGCTCATTATCACGCACACAATTACAACATTGAGTTGTTGTCGCTAACTTGCACATCGGATAGGTAACTGTAAGTTCAGACGAGCCTGATTCCTCATAACAGAACATATTTTAGAAGTATATTCTACTCTCTCTTGAAAAAGGATAGAAGTTTCACACACCTGTTCATATCCTTCTTCTAGCAATATCTCAAGATATCAAAGATTGAGTAATTAGTTCTGGCAGATGGCTCCTAGTAGTTGGAGGGTCTGTCATAGGCCGAAACACTATTTTTGTTGTGTCTCATATTGCCTACCACAATACTAAATCCTGTAAGATGAAATCATCAGACTTCTGAATTAGTGAGTACCTTGATAGATATATTTATTGCCGTGACTTGATATTCTCAAAAGCAGCTGCTTATTCAGCTACCTTACGTTTTATTCTACTAAATTCCACATATCTGAAAAATTGTTAAATTAAGACGCAGATATCAAGACTTGGCGATCTAATTGATCCAATAGCCTCATATTTGATTAAGTAGCCTCTAATTCCCACACTTTTTACGATTAATTGTCGTCCGATTATAATCTTCGAGATTGAATTGAGTATATACTAACCTTAATTAATACCTTTCACTCTATTTCACTTCCGAGTGGGGCACACTGATTACCATACCCCTATTTAAGCCGAACGATTCTAACTAATTCACATCGACCAATTACATCAATTCACCTACATTTAATTGGCTCCAATGTTTACAAAACTTCGCCGAACTAACTGTCACAAAACTAATTTGTATTGTTACGGGCTGCGGATCTGATTTTTTTGATTGGAGAATTATTAGTACACATGAGGCCTCCTGGATTGCTCTTTATAAAGTCACAAATTATTAGTAATTGAACAGCTTCCAAAATGACGTCTTGATTATATTAGCAGAAAACACATCTTTCATCTGAAATAAAGGATGGGGGTTGCTGTTCTATATCTACGTAGAATAATCTCCGTATACGTCTCCTAAACGTTGAATATTTCTCCTTCCTTTATTTGTTTATACGGTACTTAATTAGTTCATGTAAACCCCGTCCCGTCTAGTTTCCGTGGCAATATATCCGTAGTCTACTAACCTATTGGATACACGAAAGTTGTGTGTGGTTTCCATTTCAATTCGACGTCATAATGCCACAAAACCAGATTATACTTAGCCCAACTTAAAGGGGGCAATCTCAGGAAATTCACATATTTTCATATCTATCCCGAGTCTTAACTTATTTGTCAATATGAGGTATTGTTTGAATATCCTTATAGCTCACTTACTTCCTGTTACCGCACCGTCATTGAGTCCTTTAATACCCCGTAATTAATTTCGTAACTTTGGTCGCACGTTCATATTTTCTGCAGCACATTGCACGTAACCAGTCCCTAGACTTTCGGCGAAATTTCGGCGGAAGGGTTAAAAATATCAATCCAACACTTGAGGGATTTACATATGATAATTCAAAGCAATATAAAAGGAGAACATTTCCCACAGTATAATTTCAAATCTAGCATCTTGAACTCAAACATGTCAGTTGAATTTAAATCTACTAAAGCCACCAAGAAGGATAACCACCTTTACACCAAGTTTACATACGAAAACTCTGTTGTTGAAAAGGATTCCAACGGAACCCTCCTCGTAACTCCAACCGCAATTGACTATGACTTCAAGCTTGACTTAAAAACCCCTAAGACCGGTTTATTATTAGTTGGTCTTGGTGGTAACAACGGTACCACATTGGTGAGTGCTATTTTAGCTAACAAGAAGAACATCTCCTTTGAAACCAAGGAAGGTACGGTGAAGCCAAACTATTACGGTTCCGTCACACAGTCTTCTACCGTCAAGATCGGTGTTGACAAGGAAACAGGTAATGATGTTTATGCACCATTCAGCTCCATCGTTCCATTAGTCAATCCAAACGATTTGGTAGTAGGTGGTTGGGATATCTCCAAGGCTCCATTGGACGAAGCAATGAAGAGAGCCAAGGTTTTGGACGTCACTTTACAAGACAAATTACAACCATACCTCAAAGATATTGTCCCAATGCCATCGATTTACTACCCTGATTTTATTGCATTGAACCAAAAAGATCGTGCCGATAATGTATTCAACTCTAATGATGCTGGTGAAGTTTTGACTAACAACAAGTGGGCCGATGTCGAAAAGATCAGAAAGGATATTCGTGACTTCAAGGCTAAGAACTCCTTGGACAAGGTTATTGTTTTGTGGACTGCAAACACCGAAAGATACGCTGATGTTATTGCATCGGTCAACGATACCGAGGAAAACATCTTAAGTGCTATCAAAGACAACCACGACGAAATCGCTCCATCCACTATTTTCGCCGTTGCCTCTATTTTAGAGAACGTTCCATATATCAACGGTTCTCCTCAAAATACATTTGTTCCAGGTGTAATTGAGTTGGCTGAAAAACACAAGACATTCATTGGTGGTGATGACTTCAAGTCAGGACAAACCAAAATCAAGTCTGTCTTGGCCCAATTCTTGGTTGATGCTGGTATTAGACCGGTTTCTATTGCTAGTTACAACCATTTGGGAAACAACGATGGTTACAACTTGTCAGCCCCAGCACAATTCAGATCCAAGGAAATCTCCAAACAATCTGTTGTTGACGACATTATCGAGTCAAACGAAATCTTGTACAACGATGAAAAAGGTAGAACCGTCGACCATTGTATTGTTATCAAGTATTTGCCAGCTGTTGGTGATTCCAAGGTTGCTATGGATGAATACTACTCTGAATTGATGCTTGGTGGACACAACAAAATTTCTATTCACAATGTTTGTGAAGATTCTCTCTTAGCCACTCCATTAATCATCGATTTGGTGATTGTTACCGAGTTCTTACAAAGAGTTCATTACAAGAAGGCTGAAGAATCCGACGAAAAGTACCAAGACTTCTATGCCGTTCTTACGTTATTGAGTTACTGGTTGAAGGCTCCTTTGAGTAAGCCAGGTTTCAAGCCAATCAACGGTTTAAACAAGCAAAGACAAGCATTGGAGAACTTGATGAGATTGTTGGTCGGTTTACCAATCAACAACGAGTTGAGATTTGAAGAAAGATGTTTATAAACTTATGTTGAGAGATAGATGATGAAGATGTTATAATTCTTATGAAACATCATAATCTCAAACATTGAGAATATAAAAACCGGTTTGATATATATTCCAAGTCTTCTCAGTAAATGTACTGAGCAGCATTAATAATTTGCTAGCAAATAAATAATGATGTCCTTAATTACTAGAGGATAGAGTTGTAATAGAGAGAGTAACATGAAAAGCTAATTTATGAAGATGTTAGACGCCTAAGGATCCATGAATGATATTAGATCTGGGATCGGACACTTTTCGATGTTATTAACACACTCGTCCACCTAAATATTGGTAGGCGCTATCTGTACTTAGCACCTCGGTTGAAATGGCTGCGAAAACCGAAAATCGAAAAACTACACATGTAGATTCCCAACCTAAAATCCAACATAGAGTTGATATACGAGATTTAGTGACTATTTCGAACTCATGAGAACCTTCAGGATACATTTATTAAATTAGAAGATAATTACTTTAAGAGCTCACCACTTGGAATAAACCTTGAGTTCCTTAGATTATTGATTATTAAATTGATTCGTTGTTATTCTCATATTCCTTTATACTTCATTTTGGTCAATTATGAATTTTCTTTATTTGAATCCATCTGTAGTAATTCTCTTCCATATTATTCAAAACAGGAGCATCTACGGTCCTAACTATTATGCGCTTAAAACTTGCAAAACTGTCGTATATATCAGAGTTTGATGAAAAAATCAGTGTGATAATTGTATGTTCTAGAAGGCATGAACTAATATAGATTATAAATGATACAAAAACAATATGATCAATTCCAACTATGAAGATTTGCGTATCCATAATATTGAATATAAGATATTTGTATATGATATATTTCTAAAATGATACAAAAGTCAGGTGAATAGTAATAGATAAAGAATATGTCAGATAATCAGTATTCTTGAATATTCACAATTCACTACTTAAAACTCTGCTAAAAAACCAAACATTGTCCTGTTCAATTCTAGCAATATCCTTCTGAATTGAGCAGTATATTCACTACAATCTTACTAATATCAAATACGTATCTCGGCTAACTCATAATCGGTCGTGCGAGCGACCAATGCTTTGTTTCAAATTATATAGTCAACGACCCCAGTTGAATATTGTAGGTAATTTCCATTTAATATTCGTATATGATGAATTGGGGGGCTATAATAGGTTACTATAGATGCTACTAGTTACTAGAGTTAGTTTTGGTCAATATACCTCTAGCTAAAACAACTGACATTCGTGAACTGCATATAACACACATTAGAATCTTAGAAGTTACGTTATTCGCAACTTTAATTACTGAGAGAACTATAGGCGAAGCACATTATTTAACTAGAGATGTACAAGGTTAGTTGCTAAATCTCACTTATAATCAATATTCACTTTTCACTCTTTAAAGCTCTTCTAATCCACAAATACTTCGCTACGCTCAGTATTTGGCCATTTTCTCTGCCCAGGCATTTGTGACCTCGGTTCTCACTACATCAGCTTTAGTGATCTACATCTTCTACAAATGTTGGCAAATCATTTTTGGTCAAGCCCCTCGTCTCTCGTGACCATCGGAATTTCTTGACGTCCTTATACGATGCGCAGCTAAATGGGTCTACGTATATGCAAGGAGAATTAATGTATTGCGGTGATGATGCGATCCTGATTTTTTCCTTTAGCAGTTTCCAACTACCCAACCAGGTGTCTTACCATAGTTGGAAATTCGCACCCAACAAAATGGAAGTTACAAGACGATGGATAAGGAGGTGTCACTGTCGCTTATAAATTCTCCAAGGGGAGGGTGGCGCGATAAGACTTGCTGACAAAACCCACTTCGCATTTCTCCTTCCCGTGGCCACTATGTTGCCATCTGGTTCGAGGCTCCAGGCTCCGTAGTTCGGAGTGAGATCTCTGAAAGATCTCATATTGCTTTGTTTTCGCTAGTGTTCGCTAATATACATTCTCCCCGCCAGTCTCCTCTTAACTCCTCATTGAACCGAGCTGGTACATCGGTTTGTTAACGCTGGTGTGGTAACGTTTGACTCTTTGATGTACCCCTCTAGCTAGTAATCTTAATAGCTAGAAAATCTCAAGACCGAGGAATATTTGATCCTCACTTATATAGGTCACTGTGTACTGGTAACTCTTGGCCACTCTTGGCCACTCTGTGTTGGTCACTCTAGGCCAACATAATTATACCACTGTACCTAACCACTGTACCTAACCATTGTATTTAGGCCACTCTACATATGTCACTATGTTCAATTAAGCACCATTGTCTGACTCCATGCTGAGAGATGATGGGGCTGGATATTATGCGCATACAGTTTCTATCCCTAATTGATGTCAACCATGACACCGGAATTAGATGAGTTTAGTCGGGAATAATGACCATTGAAGCGTTGGGAAGATAACATAGCACCACGGGTGTGGGGGATATCACTTTGGCTATGATTTTCCGGAGTAGTATGCTAAGATTTTTTGTGTAATTTCCCCTCCTCAGTATAAAAGCAGGCGCGTTGCCACTTTTTCCTCCTCTCGACAAAGTCACATACTTTTCAATGGCACCACAACTCACAGTTAAGGTTGGAGCAGCCAAACCAGGCGAAACTGCCCCTAGAAGAAGAGCAGCTCAAAAGGATGGAGCCCTAGAACGCCCACTTGATTGTAAATCGACAACAGTTCCAGAATTTTTGAATGAGTTTTTGACCAAACACGGCAACAGAAATGCCATGGCATGGAGAAACCTTATCAATATCCATTCCGACACCAAGAAGGTTACAAAGTTTATTGATGGTCAGGAAACCAAAGTTGATAAGCAATGGACCTACTATGAATACTCCCACTATAATTACATCACACACAGTGACTTGTTGAGCCTTGTCAAATATTACTCAGTAGGACTTACTTCTCTTGGAATCTTGCCAAACCATCAGAACAAGCTCCATATCTATGCAGCAACTTCTCAGAAATGGTTCCAAACCTTCCTTGCCTCGACCTTCCAATCGATTCCAATTGTCACTGCTTATGACACTTTGGGAGAGTCGGGTCTTACCCACTCCTTGGTTCAAACTGAATCAAATGCAATCTTTACTGATAACACGTTGTTGGGCTCGCTCGTCAACCCCTTAAAAAAGGCCACTACTGTCAAGTACATCATTCATACTGACCCAATCTCTGAAGACGACACCAGGCACAATGGAAAATTATACGCGGATGCAATCTCTGCCAGAGAGAAGATTTTAGAGGCTAGACCTGACATCAAATTTGTTTCCTATGATGAGCTTATCCAATTGGGTAAGGAAAACTTTAAATCTGACGAAGAATCCCTCAACATGCCAACAAAGACCGACTTGGCCTGTATTATGTACACCTCAGGGTCTACCGGAGATCCAAAGGGTGTGGTGATCACCCACGAAAACGTTTTGGCCGCTCTTGCTGGTATTTCTACCAATGCAGGTAGGGATGTCGTCAACAATAACGATATTGTCATTGCTTTCCTTCCGCTTGCTCATATTTTCGAAATGGCTTTTGAACTTGCTTCCTTATGGTGGGGTTCGTGTTTGGGTTATGCAAACGTAAAGACTCTTACTCCAGACTCGTGTAGAAATTGCGAGTCCGATTTGCAAGAGTTGAAACCAACTATTATGGTTGGTGTCGCAGCTGTCTGGGAGTCTGTAAGAAAAGGTGTATTGGCAAAGGTTAAGAAGTTACCTCCAATCTCCCAAAAGATCTTTTGGGCCGCTTTCAAGGCCAAGGGTGCATTTACTCACTATAATATCCCAGGTGCTTCGATGTTTGATGTGGTATTCAAGAAGGTGAGGGAAGCAACTGGTGGTAGATTGAGAGTCATTTTGAATGGTGGTTCCCCAATTTCAAAAGACGCACAAGTCTTCATTTCTACCTTGATCTGTCCTATGTTGTTAGGATATGGTTTAACTGAAACCTGTGCCAACACCACCATTTGTGAATTCCACCCATTCGAATACGATGTTGCAGGTACATTAACCGGTGCAGTCACTGCTAAGTTAATTGACGTTGCTGATGCAGGATACTTTGCAAAGAACGATCAAGGTGAAGTTTTGTTGAAGGGTAAGTGTATTACCAAGGAGTACTACAAAAATGACAAGGAAACTGCCGAAGCCTTCACTGAAGATGGCTGGTTTAGAACTGGTGATATTGCCGAATGGACCCGCAGTGGTGCTCTTAAGGTTATTGATCGTAGAAAGAACTTGGTTAAAACCTTGAATGGTGAATACATTGCTTTAGAAAAATTGGAAAGTACTTACAGATCCAACCCAATTGTCCTTAATTTAATGGCCTACGCCGACCAATCCAAGGTCAAACCAATTGCCATTGTCCTTCCTAACGAAAACCATCTCAAGCTGTTCCTTATCGACGAAAAGATTTACTTCGAAGACGAATTGAAGTCGATGGAGTTGAGTCACTTGTGTGAAGACAAGAAGGTTGTGAAGGCCGCTCTCAAGTACTTGATTTCCACTGGTAAGAGTCAAGGCTTGAAGGGAATTGAGTTGCTTCAAAACATTGTTTTGTTGGACGAAGAATGGACTCCTCAAAACGGTTTTGTTACTTCTGCTCAGAAATTACAGAGAAAGAAGATTTTGGCTGCCTGTCAGAAGAGAGTTGACGAAGCATATGCCAGCTCCTAATGATACTAGAGCCGGAGATGGACATTTTTGAATTCTTTTACTCTCCATTGTAACTGTTTCTTGAGCTCTAATACTGAGTATGAATTCGGTACTAATTTGGTCTCTACACATCTCAGTGTATTGAGAAGTAACTATCACTTTCTCAAGCTCATGTGCATGTTCAAGTCCGACCTTTAAGTGCTAATTGACTTAGCAACTTAACTTGTGCTGGCAACTCTAGGCTTCTACAATTTCATTGGACTTCAAGCTCATTTGTCTTATCCTATGCTGCTCAGTTTTTTTATCTCAATGAAAACACTTTGTTTTACCGGGACCTCCCGAATAATAAGTTTCATGTCACTATACGTAGTTAGTTTTAATGTTTCAATATATTTATTTAACTTTATACTGAGCAAATACTGAGCAAATACTGAGCGTAGCAAGTATTTGTGAATCAGAAGCGTTTTGAATACTGAGAGCACTTGAATATGTGAGACTGACTTTTGAAAAAATGAGATAAATACTTAGCAGATCAGTAGTTAGAGGTAACTCATTTAAATATTATCTAAATTATTCTTTTACTTATTTGTATTCAATTTCTTAGGTAATTCAAGTCAATTACATGTAGAGGTACGTATTTAGTGAGAAAACTAACAATTTAGTGACAATCATAATGAAGAATAGCATTACGAACTATTCAATAAGTTATCGAATACCAGTTATATATTATCTCTTTCCTCTCATACTTCTCTCAGTAATTAAAGCTTCATATATTCTAGTTTTAAAGGTTCTTGAAGGGCATTATATAATAATATTATATGCAGTACACGTACATCAGTAGATTCAGCAACAGGAATAATGATCAAGATTGCCTCTACTAACTATATTAACATCTAGAGTAACTTGAGTGGCTCCCAATATGTCATATACGAATTACCAGTAATTCTAAATAGCAATTAACCACAATACTCAGCTTGAAGTTTATATTACATAATCTTCCAAAAAGTTCAAAATTAGATCTTTGTGCGATTAGTTAAATTAATGAATACTAATGAGAATCGTAGTGAATATTTGTGGAAATTAGTGAATATAAATGCAAATTGGTGAATATAAATTCAAATTCGTGGATATTTAGTGTTCATAAGTGAATATTAGTGACTTATAGTGAATATTATTGAGACTTAACGGAATATTTATGAATTCTTGAATAGTTCTCCGACAATTTATATGCAGTACACGATCACCGGTAGAAGCAGCTATAAATATTGATCAAATTGCCTTTATTACCTAAGTTACAATCTAAAACAACTTGATGTAGTCCCCACTATATCATATCCAAATTCCAGTACTATCAACAACTTATTACCCACGATATTCAACAAGTAGTTTAGATTACGTAATCTTCCAATCGTTTTTCTCCATTTCTATTAAATAGACTTAGTTTAGATTTAGTTTGCTATAATGAGATTTAGTGACATATTGCATAAATCTCTTGTTAAATACCTCGCTTCGTCCAGTATACTAAGAATAGCATTGCAGACCATTAATCAACCTACTGAGTATCAAAATAATACAAAAATTCTATTATTCTCAAGATCTTGATGAGATTTCTAAAATTCGTTAGATGGAGAAAGAGCGAGAGAAATAACAAGAGCACTAACTTCGCTCAGTTTTAGCCAAAAAGAACGCTAGCAAGATCTCAAGTCGAATCGCAAGCAGTTCACTAATCTCTAACGACTTACGCATGTGACTTTATAATACTGAATAAATTGTCCTCCAACTGGAAAAATTTGCAGCCAGTCAAAACACCAGCAATCCTGCATATACACTTGATGAGGTGGTGGGGAAGTAGTGGTTTCCTTTCGGAGTCGGGTATTCTAGAACTACTCTCGAAATCTAGACTCTCTGACCTCTCCCGACACTTTGACTCTTGCTTAATCTGATGAACAACAGTTTTCTAACCTCCATAGACACCTCCGAATCTCTTCTTAATCTCACTCAAGGTTAAACCGTTATGTAAACACAATTGTAACAAGATTCTTGCCTTCTGTGGATTTAAATATCCACCTGCTATAGCACAGTCTAAAGCCACTTTCTTGTTGTCTTTATTAATATGTTTTGGTAACGAGCCTCGAGGAACCATTCCGTCCATCGCTCTCTTTGAATAGATCACAGGAAATCCGCCGTACTTCTTACTAAGTTCGGCTACAAATTGATTAGTTTCGTCAGACATCGAACCTGCACCCATAGTGGCCAATACCAAACCCTTTGCTCCCAACTCTTTGACAGTAACCTCAAGAATCTTATTGTTGAGGCCCTGGTGAGCAAAAATGATGGGAACTTCAGGTAACTCGGATATCGGAAGCGTCAAATTGAAATACGACAAACCGAGAGGCTTTGCGGCCGGGAAGTAGTAATGAATTTCGTTATTGACAAAGTTTCCAATGTAGCCCTGGCCAATAGACTTGAAAGTATCCAACGAGTTGGCGTTTGACTTTGTGATATAAAACCCCGATCCGATCCGATCGTTCAACGCGACTAATACCCCTCTTCCCCGGGACAGTTTACTGGATGCAATGACAATTGCCTGGTACAAGTTCATAGGGCCATCGGAAGAGATCGCTGTAGATGGTCTCATAGATCCACACATGACTATTGGCTTATATGTGTCGATAGTCAACTGTAAGAAGAACGCAGTTTCCTCCATGGTATCGGTTCCGTGAGTGATCACCAAACCATCGTAGTTTTCCACGTCCTCTTTGATTTTTTCGTACAAAATCAAAAGCTCTTGAGTTCCGATTTCCTTCGAGTCAAGGTTGAGAACTTGTTCATATTCCAAAATACAACTTGTAGAGAGGTCAGGAATGTTCTTGACCAAATCTTCGATGGTCAAATCAACCTCGTACCCGGCTGTTTGAAAAGAACTCGATCCCTTGGACGCAATGGTTCCTCCGGTCCCCAATACCTTTATGACAGGAAGAGATTCGTACGTAGATGTCTCTGAGAACGATGAGATGGATCCAGCACGATACTTGATCCGAAAAACGGGATGTTCGATATCGTGGCTATCCTCCATAATCTCATATGGAGTAGACTCTGGAAGGGTCTGCAATGGCACGTAGCTGGAAGTAGAATGCAATTCTTCACTCATATTGATGGACTGAAATGTGGGGGTAATGTCTGGCTATTTCTATGTTACCGTACCTAAGTTATGTTAGGTGAGGTGTCAGATATTTTAGATAGTAGGGTTTTCAGTGACCGCGCTTTAAATCTTGTTCAAATGGTCTCTAACTTGGTGGCTGTAAAATTTGAATCCATTGGAGTAAAATCTAGTTTTGCAGATTTTGATAGTCGTGCGCAGGAATAACATCAAGTCACATGACTGGAGAGCGTGTGTTACACGTGACTCGTTTATAAGTTAAAATTTCACCTCCACCCACAACAACTCTACCACAGGCAACGATGGGATTTTTTAGTAAAGAAGATGAAGTTCCAAAGCTTCCACCAAACAAATCCAAGCGGAAGGAGTGCTGGGATTCACGTGATAAGTTTTTCGAATGCTTAACAAAAAATGGAATCGACAACTCGATGGATCCGAAGGAGAAGTCAAAGGTAGATCTGAATTGCGGAGACTTGTTAAAGGAATTCGAGGGAAAATGTGTCGCCAGTTGGGTGAAGCATTTTCAGGATAAGAGGTTTAATGATTTGGTGAGGAGTAGGTATATTGAGAAGTTACAGAGGGAGGGAGCGGAGGAATTACCGTTTAAGTTGGAGAACAGGAAGTAAAAGCAACCGAGCGAAGCGACGTGAAAGCAACTGAGCGAAGCGAAGTTGCTTGAGCGTGATCTGTATCAGTTCCCTGTGCGCTACGTTCTTAACGACGATCTCTTGATATTAGTCAAAAGGAGCACGCTCCTTCTCCACAATCTCTTGTGAATATAAGAAACTATCCCGAAACTAGCAGAGAGAATATTAATGGGATTCTGCCAGTATTTATAATTAAATATTACAAGCTTCGCTAGCCCAGGGCCACAGTTTATCCACAATTACAGCCAATGACGCCAATTGTACATATTTGGTCAATACATTTAAATGTAAATAGTTATATGATAGTACCATAGGTACAATGACATGCTAGAGTTCTAGCTAGTAGGTGTAATAATGGACAATATAGTCCTGTTAATTTATAGTGGCCACCTAGTGCTGACGTCTTTGCTGAGCACAACTATAGTTTCGAGGAGCTAAGATAATGGAAGCATGAGGTTCAAGGAGTAAGATGAACAATTTTATTAAATCATGAAGAGTCCGAAACAAGTTTTCACTTGTCCGATCAACTTTTTCTTCACTTTTTCTTCACTTTATCATCAACTCTTCTTCAACTTCTCTTCAACTTTTCTTCAACTTCTCTTCAACTTTTCTTCAACTTCTCTTCAACTTTTCTTCAACTTTTCTTCAGCTTTCTTCACATACACTAAACTGCAGCAATCATCACTGGCTCTCTTCCCACGATCTGTAAATCAACGTCCAAAACATCCAAAATCGAGCCCCACTCATACTCGCCTCTCTCAAGTATCAAAAAACTCAAGTCCATTACCATACTGTCACCAGGACCTACGTCAGTTCCAGTATGATTCTGTAGCACTCCGTTTATCAAGATCTTGCGATCTATTGTTAACCGTACAAAGCTTGGATGGAAAGTACCCACTTGTACTGAGAATGGTAGATGTCGGAGTATACCTCGGATAGGTTTATCCGAACTGTTGACTATGGTCGTTCTCATGGTGTAAAAATGTTCTGTCTCCAATATGTATTGAGTGCCCACCTTTTTTATAGGGACATGGGGATCTTCGTCCAGGAAAATAGTGTTCACAAGTCTGATCTGGTTGTAGACGAGGATACTGGCCATTTTTGGTGTAAGTCTAATATTACGAAGCTCAATGTTACCGAACCTAGAGCCTGGATTTTGTGAGAATTCATCAACTCCGGTTTTTGTCTTTAATGATACTTCACCAACTCCAGTTTCTGTCTTGTCTTCTCCAGTTGGAACACTTTCCCAGGTTCCTTGTAATTTTTCGAGAATCACACTTCTTAACCAGAACATTTCTCTTATCTTCAACTCTTCTTGTTCACTAACTGAATAGTTCTTGATGAATTGCTTGTTTCTGAGAGATGGGATCGCGAGCGTCAAGTCTGTGTCTTGGTTGGAGATTCTCTTGATGGGTAATAATAAACGAGATGTCTTGCCAGGTTCGATACAGTCGATAATTTCAAAACGTGGCAAACTCTTTGTTGTAGTATTTGATGATCTAGAACACTTTCCATTCTCTATCCTTGTGGCTTCGGCTATAGACATTCTCTCCATCTCTGTCTCTATCTTAGTGTCCTTTTCGTTCGAGTCTCCAAATTCGTAGACCAACCTAGTCTTTAACTTCTCAGAAAATGAGTTTCTGAGGTCTATGATCAATAAACAGTAGTCGGAAATGTCCCTAGTTTTCAGGTGGTTGATATCAGTGATAAATTTCATCACTTTTTCCAAGTTTTCCTGAACAAGTCCCCCAGAATTACCATCAAACCCATGAAGCGACGAGGAAAATAATGGAATAACGTCACATCCAACTATTTCTAACGATGGTATGATAGTGAAGTTCAAAGGAACGTCTACAGACTTGACGAAACTTTTGCCAACATCTTTGGAGTCCTTGTTAGAATATTCCAAGATGATCTTCAGCTCTTTCATGTTCCGTTTGGCAGTGACCTCATAATCAATTTTGATATTGCTCCTTGGAGCAATCGTTTTGTATTTTTCACTTATGACATTTTTGTTGAGGATTCTGAAGGGTTTGCATTTGAGTAAATACCACTCTATTTCGTAGATTTCTGGTGCTGTTAGTTGTGCAGAAGCTGATAGTTTCTTGCTAAGCGGGTCGATCGTACTATCCCAGAAGGAGAACGAAAGATAGTTTATGAGCTCGTCTGAATGGTTGGTAAGAGAAATGGAGAATTGAAACCTTTCTCCTTCTAATAGCATGAGCCAGCCATTAGTTACCAGTATTTCGGTAAGCGACAATGTCGGTTGAGGTGGAATTACCGTCAACAGAAATGTTTTGGTAGAAACACGGTTGGAAATATTGTTGGAACTGAGGTTTGAGGTGAGTTTCGTGAGGATAGACGGCGATGATATAGCAGAGAGCTGCGATGGACACGACAGCACTGGAAGTGATGTTGAAAGTGTTTGAGGTATCGAGGTGGATGCATATGATTTACTCTCCTCACTTAATTGTAATGTTGGTGCTTTAGTTATCTTCATAGTGCGTTCAAAATTTTCCTTATCAACAATCTTGAACAATTGTTGGTCACAACAGCCGATACTTATGTTGAATCCGACAATATTCAACTCCCCCGCGTCCAACGGTTTGAAAGAAACTAGGAAGTTCTCGCTGGAGTTTGCTGGAATGATTAGCGTTCCTGTATGGGCAAGTGATTGAGATGGACTTGACTGTCCAAGTGTTGGCTGTGACAAGGCTCCAGCTCCAGCGCTGGAAGTTCCTGACACTAGAGGTGAAGATCCGGCACCAAAATATCCACCATTTTGTGCGTTAACTCCTGACACTCCTTGCTGAATAAATGGGCTCCGCTTTATATTCGAATTTGTGTTGGTCCTGTTCTTGATTGGTACTGGACGAGCATTAATGGATCCTAACGATCTTGTAAACGATTTCAATGTTTGGACTTCAACCTTTCCGTCAGTAACAATTGTTATATCATTAATCTCAACGTCAAATGCAAATGGGTTCTGGAGCTGTACTTTTAGTTGATAAAAATCATCTTTGATCAACAACTTCTCCCTGTTGACGAGTGTTGATTTGACCTTATTGTAAGGATTGAATACCTGAGAGGTAGATGAGGACCCAGTTCCATTAGGGGCCATCACAGCTCCAGTTCCTGCACCGCTTTTCACTGTATCTACCAAACCAACCTTGTTCTCATTTTTTTCGTACTCTTCATAAGGCGTCAAATCGTCTCTACTTTTAGTGACTAACTTCACTCTTCTTACCACAAATGGATCCCAGTATGGACTTGAGTATCCGAGGTTGAATCTATTGGAAAAGTAGACGATACTTTCGATTTTCTCTTTCAACTTCACCTGATCATCGGCTGGTAGGCAATGAGTAAACCTCGTGAGAAGAAGAATACAGATTTTGAGCAAGTACAGATAATCCTTGATGGCTTCCGAAATTTGCATACACGATTTGAGGACCAGAACCTGTAACGAGGTCCAGTTGCTTTGAACGTGATCAAACGCTGCAATCGAAGAGCTTTCTGTTTCTTTTTGAATGCCATAAATGGAGAATAAGTACTCAAATATTTCATGAGTAACTGAAGCATTGTCCGAGAACGTGTTTGGAGTTGTGATATTATGACTAGCTCCATTTTGATCCCCAGTATTGCTTTTATTAACTTCCGATATCAATTTCTTCCTAAACTGAGGTAATAATCCTACCAACAAAGTTTTCAAGATAAAAGCTCTCTTTCTCAACATCCCCAAGTCTGTATACATGGATGCCAAAGAGCAGTAAATCCTACACTGGTCAGCGATATTCATATCGACCAAATGTAAAGAAAAGATCTTCTCAATTTCATGGAGAATATCTGACTTCAGGAAGTGCATTGAGTCTTCAAGATAGGTCTTTATCATGTATCTAATGATCCTTAAGATAGACTCAACGTAGACAATGTCTGGAACCATGTTTTCGAAATCATTTGTACTCAAATTGTATAACTGTGACACTTTTGAAGAGATGAGTTTGATGCATTCTGGAAGTGGTAGAGAAGAGAAATCCGGCGTAGACGAGAAGTTAAAGCTGCTGCTGCTGCTGACGGAGTTTCTAGGAGAATATGTTGAGTTTCGTGATGCTGCTGATTTTATATGTCCGTTTATAGTTGGGGTCGAGTTGTTATTGGTATTGGTCATGGCGTTCGGAGATCCATTGCTTCCATTACTGGCGCCCTCCGATGATGACCTTGCTGAAGTCTCGCCGACTGAAGATAACACAGCCTGTAATTTACTCTTTGACAATTGTAAAACACTACAAATGATTTGGTTTGGCATTTGAAACCCCACTCCAATCAGTTGTAGGAGGTTAATACTGATCCCGATACCCTCCAAGGCACCACCGAGCCAAAGAAAATCTTCACACTTCTTCAAACTAGTGAGAGATTCAATAAAAGATTGAAGTGCGTCTTGATATTTGCCTGCAAGGAGATAGAAATTACCCATCAACTTTGATTGTCTGGCTATTTGTCTGATTTGAGGTTTGGATTTACTATCAGTGGTGGGGGAAGAAGTTGTTGGAGAATTGGAAAAGGAAACTTTGAACGAGGTTGAGCCAGAACTCAATCTTTTTTGAGCCTGGTTTATGGTTTTGGTGAGAATGTGACTATCTGTGATAGACACAGGAGACCGTAAAGTGATATTTGAATATGAAGATGCATAGCTATCCAAATTTGTCAAGAAATTTCTACTAATATCACAGAAAATAGTTTCCAATGCAGTTAATGGGGAAGAAACTCCTTCATGGAAGAATACCTGTTGAGGTTGAGTTTCTGAGCGAGTCAACGTCGAGATCTCGCTAGATGGTGTATCAAAGAGGATTAGATTTTGAACAATCGATGAAGGATATAATCTTTTTAACTCAGAGACGATTTCATGAGGAGTTTTTGGGGTTTTAGGCCCTTGAATTCCATGAGATTTAGTTACATTCTTCTGGATTTCTTGAGACAGATTGGTCCTAAGTTTTTTAGAATTAATAGGAGGACTTCCAGAACCTTCGATAGTTGTGTGTTTAGGGTCTGGAGATGTTTCATCATCTGTGTGCTCCTTGGAATGATCTGGAGATTTCGACACTTGATGGTCTTGATTTGATTCTTGTTCATGATCACTATTTTTTATTTGTTCAGCACTACCAGACCATTTGCCTATCCCCACAATCACAAATGTCTTTCTAAATGGTTCAAAATCATGCAAAAAGATCGACTCTGAGTCTGCACCCGCTGTCAACAAATCTAAAAGTATTCGTCCCTTTGGAAAAGTCTGTGGGTTAAAAAATTGGAGCTGGTTGTTGGGAGTAATGTCAAGGAGTCTTACCTCGCTAGGCGTGGATCGTATCATGGACAAATATCGATGGAAATCGGCTTGGGTACACTGATTTACTGGCACCAAGAGCGTCTTGACCCTTGCGGGAGCCGTATAATTATACGTGTCAGACATGGTGGCCAAATGAATTCCTATATGTGCGAAACTATCCAATGAGAGAGAAGTTCACTTGGAAGTACTGACGCGTCACTATAAAATTATAGTCCACCTGTAACTGTAGGGTATTTCAGTATTGACTGGAGAATAGATGGTGAAGTGATCTGGTAAAGGTAAACAAATGTCGCGTTTACATATTTGTCGGTAAAATGTCGTCAACGTCGAGACTTTATAGAGATAGAAATAGGTTACCAGAGACATAAGTTAAAGCAACAGTTATAAAGGGAAAGCCAATGCAGTGGAAGTTAGGCTAATTATGGATTAGAGTTGGATAATTTTAAGAATCCCACGTATGAAATCTTTTAGGGATGAGTTTAAGCGAGTTTGAGCGAGTCTAAACCTCTAATAAGAAGAGCCAGTAGTTTATAATGTAAAAAGATCGTCAAATAACTCATATTTGTCACCCAATACACTTAAATGTCATATAAGCAATAATATCAGTCATAGAACTAATAATATACGTCATTTGTCTAATATAACACTTGTAGCCTAATTGAAGATATCCATATATCTCCTCAGATTTCTACACTAGATATGTTAATAATTTCACCACAAGAAACTCGTCAGTTCAAATACTTTTATAATACCTTCACTATCCCTCTCCATTGGCTAACAAGTCTAGCAGTCTAGCAGTCTAGCAGTCTAGCAGTCTAGCAGTCTAGCAGTCTAGCAGTCTAGCGGTATGGCTAACTGTATAATTTGTGAAGCTGCAAAATGTCTCGCTATATTTTGTCGCACGATATAATGTCTCCTCTCCAAGTCTCGAAATGTCTCGCTCTCCAATTTCATGGAAGGCAAAAACCACCACTAACAAACCACCAACTACCAAACCACAACACAATGGCTGGATTAAGTTTTGAAAATTATCAGAGAAATCACTATCTCACTACCAAAGGATTTGGAGCTCCAACTGCAACATCTACAGGTACCACAATTGTTGGATGTAAGTTCGCCGGAGGAGTGGTGATCGCAGCAGATACTCGTGCTACCGCTGGACCAATAGTTGCAGACAAGAATTGTGAAAAGTTACATAGATTATCACCAAAGATCTGGTGTGCCGGTGCTGGTACGGCTGCTGACACCGAAATGGTCACACAACTTATAGCATCAAACTTGGAACTCCACTCATTATCGGAAAAGAGGTCTCCAAGAGTTATCACAGCATTGACCATGTTGAAGCAACACCTTTTTAAATACCAGGGACATTTGGGTGCCTATTTGATTGTGGCGGGGGTTGACCCTACCGGGGCCCATCTTTTATCGGTGCAAGCACATGGATCTACTGATATTGGAAAGTATCAATCGTTGGGTTCAGGATCTTTGGCTGCCATGGCAGTCTTGGAAACACACTTCAAAGAAGACATGACGAAAGATGAAGCAATGAAATTGTGTGCTGATGCCATTGAAGCTGGTATTTGGAATGATTTGGGTTCCGGTTCCAATGTAGATTTATGTGTCATGGAAGTTGGAAAGGATGCCGAGTTGTATAGAAACCACTTGACTCCAAATGTAAGATCGCAAAAGGCAAGATCTTACAAGTTTGCTAGAGGTACCACTGCCGTGTTGAAGGAGAGTGTTAGGAGTGTTGTGGATGTCGAAGAACAAGTTATATCTGGTGGTGATGCCATGGAAGTTGATGCTTAGGCAGTAATATATGAAATGCTAGACCGATAGTGTGACTGTAGTCCTAGAAATGTGATATGGAGATCTTTAGTGTCAGTATTGGAGAAGTAGGGGCCTTGAGGTCTAATGTCTATGACTATAAGAGATCAAACTTTCGTATTTTCCGATCCCTCATAGTTTAGTTGAAACCTTGAAAGATCTTAATACTAATGGGTTTTACTTTCTTCGCTCACTCCTTACCTTTCCTCTCCATGACCATTCCTCTCTAAGATAATTCAGATTGTAGATTTTTGTTCTGACTTTTTTTCAACTTAGAGCTTCAGGAAAGTAATAAGGAGATTCACAGGACCTGCGTAACCCCCGAAGTCCACCGGTTTCTACTACTCATCAATTCTTTGGTAGCTCCATAGTTAGCTCTTGATTATCATAGATACTTCTGAAACATTATATATTGCGGTGGTGATGTTCGCATTTTGTGTCAGATATGAAATGTTCTCGAGTTTTCTATCAGAAGTTCGATTTCTATAAGACCCCAGACAACTAACTCATTTCTCTCTAGAACTAATTACTCCTTAATAAAATATCAAGAAAATGGTCGTTCATAATCCAAACAACTGGCACTGGGTCGATAAGAACTGTATGGCTTGGGCTAGACAGTATTTTGACGAAAAATTGGCTGGTCTCAGCTACCAAACTGGCGAAAGAACTGGTTCTGTAACCAAAGTTTCTTCCATAGAGGGGGACGTTGAGGTCAGTCAACGTAAGGGCAAAGTCATTTCACTTTTCGACTTGAAATTGATTTTGGATATTGCTGGAAACTATGGACCTGCCGGAGGCGACAACGTCGAGCCGGTCAAAGGGTCCATTACTATTCCTGAACTTGCTTATGACTCTGCTGAAGAAGATCTTCAGTTTGATATCAGCATTTATGAAGAAACAACCGATGAGTTCCGCCTAGACATCAAGAAGAAGTTGGTTCCTCTTTTAAGGAAGGTTTTGGCGAAGTTCGGCACCGATTTGATTGTGCACCATAGCTCGGATATTCAAGTAGAGGCCGATAAAGTCAACTCTGAATTCACCAAGGCAAACCAATTGGCAGGTGCATCGGGTGCCAGTTCAGCAAAGGCTGCTACTCCGGTTAAAGCTGTCGCAGAAAAGGCTCCAGCTGCTATTGAGAGTAAAGCATCCTCGACTCCAAAATACAACACTTCTACCCTTCATCTTGAACCTGTATTCAACACCACCGCCGAGCAGCTCTATATCACTCTCCTCGACGATGCCAGAATTTCTGCGTGGACTCGTTCTCTCGCTGTTATTGAGTCATTTCCACCATCGGAAGGTTCTGAATTCAAATTCTTTGGCGGTTCAGTCACCGGTACCCTACTCAAGTTAGTACCTAATGAAAGAATTGTCCAGTTATGGAGGTTGAGCAACTGGAAAGCTGGTCACCATGCAGAATTAGATATTCAATTTGTGCAAGGTGCTGGAGAAACAAAAATGGTGGTGAAATTCACAGATATTCCAATTGGTGAGGAGGAAAGAGTTAGAGGTAACTTTGAGGACTACTATGTGAGGTCTATCAAGGTCACTTTTGGTTTTGGTGCTGTCTTGTAAGAACCTCTGTCCACTCCTAGAAATGTTCATAGAGCCAGAAAGTCATAGTTCTGAAAATCACCATTTCTCTAGGAACTGAAAAGTTCTCTAGGGTTTGAATTAATCGTTTCTTAGGGCTCGCTCTTATATAGATATCTGTACAAATACAATATAATATCAAGGTCCAACGAGTACAAGAATTCAAATTGCGCTATCACATCCAGATACAAGGGTGAGAGCTCTACATGCACTTATTATTATCAAGGACAGTCTTGGATCAAAGCAGTTCGTACTGCCATCCGAATGTTCAGTTGGCACTTCTGGTGGCCCCTCGTTTCTCGTTCTTCCCAGTTTCATAGTTAACTTACCATGCATAAGTCGTGTCCGTTCCGAATCAGAACGGATTTGGTTACCCAATTGGGCAAAGATATCCCAACGGCAACGGAAACTTTTCACCTATAAATTACAATCAAAGTCCCACCTTTTACCCCAAACTAGATTGATTACTAGGCCAAATTACTACCACTTATCTACTAGAAGAAACAATGTCTGAATCTACCGTTGGAAAAGTAAGTACTTATTGTAACCGTGATTGAAAAAGTGAAAGGAATACGTTGTCGTGGATGGACGAAGATGGAGTCTTCTGGAACGACCTGACAATATGAGGATAACGAAACCAATTGAAGAAAACGTATCGTTATCCTCAACTAACTCCAGTGAACTAAGGTACAGCTATGTCTTCATAATCTGCAGCAGCTTTAAGCTCAAGTACATATTCAATATTCATTATCATAGTCGCATGGTTGATTCCTTGTTGAGTGTCAAGCAACACATTTCGTGATCGCGATAGTTTTGATTTCATCCACTTGCCCTCATAACACTTCACTTATAGAGACTCCCTAACCATGAACTTCTACTAACTTCAGACCATTACCTGTAAAGCCGCAGTTGCCTGGGAGGCCGCCAAGCCTCTTGTTATCGAAGATATCGAAGTCCTTCCTCCAAGAGCTCATGAAGTTCGTATCAAACTTTTACACACCGGTGTATGCCACACTGATGCCTACACATTAAGTGGTATTGACCCTGAAGGTGCTTTCCCCGTTGTTCTCGGTCATGAAGGTGCAGGTATCGTAGAATCCGTTGGAGAAGGTGTTACCAACGTCAAAGTCGGTGACAGTGTTGTTGCTCTTTACACACCAGAGTGTAAGGAATGTAAGTTCTGTAAATCTGGAAAGACCAACTTGTGTGGAAAAATCAGAGACACCCAAGGTAAGGGTGTTATGCCAGACGGAACCTCCAGATTCAGATGTAAGGGTAAGGAATTGTTACATTTCATGGGTTGTTCCACCTTTTCTCAATACACCGTTGTTGCTGACATCTCTGTTGTTGCCGTGAACCCAGAAGCCAAGCCAGACAGAACCTGTTTGTTAGGTTGTGGTATCACCACCGGTTATGGTGCCGCTACAATCACAGCCAACGTTCAAGAAGGTGACACTGTCGCTGTCTTTGGTGCTGGTTGTGTCGGTTTATCGGTGGTTCAAGGTGCCCTCGAAAGAAAGGCATCTAAGATCATTGTTGTTGATATTAATGACAAGAAGGAAGCATGGGCCACTAAGTTCGGTGCCACTGACTTCATCAACTCCGCAAAGTTACCTGAAGGTACCACAATCGTTTCTAAATTAGTAGAAATGACAGATGGTGGATGTGACTTCACTTTCGACTGTACTGGTAACGTCAACGTCATGAGAAACGCTTTGGAAGCTTGCCACAAGGGTTGGGGTACTTCTGTGGTTATCGGTGTAGCTGCTGCTGGTAAAGAAATCTCCACCAGACCATTCCAATTGGTCACCGGTAGAGTCTGGAAGGGTGCTGCCTTCGGTGGTGTTAAGGGTAGATCCCAATTGCCAGGCATAGTTGAAGATTACATGCAAGGAAAGTTGAAGGTTGATGACTTTATTACCCACAGACATCCATTGGCTAATATCAATACTGCTTTCGATGACATGCATGCTGGTGACTGTATCAGGGCCGTAGTTAACCTTTAAAGCCAGCAGCCGGTGCAAGAAGCTAAATTATAATTAGTTGAAAAGGAACGTACTGGACGCAAGCTAGAGTTCCGTAGGTTAATCCATATATATTTAATGGATGAAGTTCGTTTATTAAAGATAAGAGGAATTTGTAGAGCCATAGCTAACCCTGGAAGACGTTATATCCTGGCTACTAGACTCCATGTATTGTGTTGTAAATCCATATAAGTTTGCGAGTACACGACCAAATATGGCTGTAAAATTGGATTTGTACGATACCAGAAAACGATAGTACCAATAACAGGTGCTAGTACCATATGAAAGTATCCAGACGAGCAAGGAAGCCGGGAATATACTACTGATTCTACTTCTCGAAATAAATCTTTGCCTTTTGCTTCTAACTGTTATAAATCATGAAGACTGGTATGGGTCAACTCTAACAACAGACATCTATTGCTTTACAAATCTCTTCCATAATACATTGAAATGCTAGTGTCGATATTATTGTTATATATACATTCTAGGATATATCTATGCAGTTATCTTTTAAGAGACTCTATTGGAAGTGGTTTAGTAAGAAAGAGGAATTGCTCATCTAAACTAGAGACGGAAGAAGTTGTACTAAAGTCGTGGAGACTAGTTTTGAAGTCTTGCTAGCCAGTCCACTGCTTGACTCATTGTTCACAATTGATTCATAACTTCACTCACTACTTCGCTTTGCTTGGTAATTCATTATTTGTCGGCTTCAAGGTCACTATAATTTCCATCGTCTTCTAAGTCAAGAACCGATTTCAATCCCTCTTCTTCTTCGTCTTCATCGTCTTCTTCGATTTCTCCATCTTGATCAGAATCTATATAATCATCAGTACCCTCGAACCCAAAATCATCTTCCTCAACAAGGCCCAAAACTTCAGCATCATCAATTTCTTCGATGTATTCCACGTCACTTTCAACCTCATCATCTTGTTTCACATCTTGAGTTAAAATTTCTCTCTTCAACTCATTTTGTTGATACAACATATTCAATCTACCTTGAAGTTCTAATAACCTTGGTAAAGTTTTACCCTTTTTAGTCAAGACAGAATGTAAGTTGGATAATTTGATACTCAAGTTTGGTAACGAAGCCAAAACAGCACCATGGATAATTATAATCCATTTCAACCAGAAATTTAATTGGTCGAATCTTGAAGTTTGACGTTGAATACGTTCAGATAATCTGTCCAATAAAATCACCGCAAGAGAAGAATCCAACTTGGAAAGAGTATTTTGAATGATCTGAGGATCACGGTTCGATAAAACAGTTTCCAAAAGTGTGTGGTCATTGTTCTTAAGAGACTGTGATAAAATTATAGTAAGAGTACCAGTTTTGCTTGATGAGATTTTCTTGTTGGACTTTTTTGGTTGTGAAGTTGAAAGGCGATCCAATTTCTCTGCGAGAGATTCGTCATCTTCAAACTCCAAATCTTTCAAGTTTGATCCGTCTGAAATTATCACATTTCCCTCGTTGTATAATTTTTTTGCAGCCACATCATGTCCGTATAACGAATGATCGACGACGTTTATGTTAAGTTTCGATTTGTAGAAGGTAGTGTCTGAGGTGATAGCAAATTCACCATTTTCTTCCAACCATGGGATTGTTTCAAAAACTGGCACGTTCCCGTTTTCTAACCATGAAATTATGATGTTTTTTCCGTCAATAGTTATTGAGTTTATGATCAAGTTTGAATCCAAAGGAGATTTGATTTCTTCCTTAGGTCTTGATACTGATATCTTACAGGTTGACGATCTCGATTTCACGACAACTTGCTTTCTCTTCTTCTTGCTTTGAACCTCTTTTTCTTCTTCCGTCAAAAAGTTATTGAAAACTTCTAAGTCTCCAACTTCATTTATAATTACAAGAATGCTTCTGTCCCCAATTTGACTTGTCGCTAATTCTTTGACTGAACTATTTGCCACGAAAACCCCTTTGGTGGAAACTTTATCCATAGTGTATAAATTTATGAATCTGTCATTGGTTGAACTGGTCAAAAACATATCATCTATGGTTTGAATGACGTTTACAGGTTGAATATGTCCTGGGTATGTCTTGACTATCGTCTTGTTGGTGATGTCATACAAATATATGGAATGGGACCCAAGCAATAAGTATGGCTGGTCTTGATAGACAACACTTGAAATTCTCATCAAGTTTTCATTGCTTTCCACAAAATCCTTGATATTGAATGTATGGACTAGTTTATAGTCCGAGTTCCATTCATGGACGTTTCCACCGTTATCACATGACCATGATGTGGATGTATATTTACAATAATGGAAATCTTGGACAGGTAAATGTTGAGGAGTGGAAAGTTCCGAGATTATTTGGTTTTCAAGTGGGGAGTAGAGTAAGATGGATCCTTTGGTTAAGGTTAAGGCAATCACGTCTTGATGAAGGTATTGTATCCACTTCAAATTGGTTACTTTGCATGATTTATCTAAGTTGAAGGAAGTGTTGAGTGATGTCTGCGATGAGGTTAACGTCTGAACTTTGATTTGATGGTTATCTAATGCAATTTGACCAGAGGCATGGTAGGTATTGTTCGGTGAGAACTTGGAACACGTAACTGGTCCTGAGGTCGACATGTTTGGTGGTGGAAGAGTGATGAGGTTTGGCTTCTGAGATGAGATATAAATTCGAAAATTTTGCGATGTTCAGTGTATGCAGGATTTAGATTTGCAACAAGACGAAAGAGGTGCCTGAGGTGTCTAGAATTGGAGAGACTATTTGGCACCTAGAGAAAAAAGGATGGAGCTTGGTGACCATCTATTGGTCCAGATATGTGTACAGGAATTAAATGATTACTATGAAATGGAATTAATTCTAAAGACGAATACAAAAGTGTGAGTTATTGGCAGTATGACAATATCTATAAAATGAGGAGTTGGTTAGGTGTTATGTTGGTGAATTTAGATCTTATTTTATCTAAAATGTGACAGGAATGCCCATCGATGCTTGCTAGATAAATCAATTTCTAACAATCACTAATATTTCCACTTCAGTTTGAAACTGTCGCCAATACTCACTAGAAGCGGTTCTTTATTCTTTAAATTTTTACTCCAACCTCTATATTTTTATGCCTTTCTTCTTCTTTTAAGATTCTCCTGTTTATCCTTTTCCTCTTGTAAATTGGATACGTCAGGGGAACTCTGCTGTTCAGATTCCACCTCTAGATGCTCTTGGCTGAAATTGATATTTATACCGCCTCGTGATTTTCTTCTTTTCAAAATACTCTTCATGTTTTCTGTGTCGCTAATAGGGCTCTGATCTTCATCAAGGACATCTTCTTCTTCTACTTCATTCTCAAACAAATGAGCATTTGCCACTGGCATTTGAGCCTCGTCAAGAAGTTGTTCATATTCTTCCTTTTTCATCTTGCCACCTTTAGTTAACTTTTTCATAAGCTCGCTCTCTCTAGGACCAGCCAGAGATTTCTCAGAGTTTCCTGAAGGTACAGATTTGTTAGAAGACTCAGGCTTCTCGGGTTTTGAACTCTTTACACTATCATGAACTGTGTTTAGTGTGTTGCTGAGTCCGTGGAAGTATATTTCATTTACATTCAAATTCTTGTTTGGATCCAAGTTCTTCTTGAGCAAGTTTTGCAAACTGGCTTCTCCCTCAGGATCTTGTTTGACACTTGTGAGGATTTCACCACATTTTAATGCTGCTGCATCTTGTGATGTGTATTCTTTAGCATGCGCTATTCGACTATGATTCAAAAACCCTTGGGCCGAAGAAAAATTACTTCTTTGACAATCTGGACATGTCAAACGTACTATGATTCCATCAGTTCTTCGGTAAAGACATCCTACTGATGGTTGGTTCGACTTTATGGTATTAATGGACTGTTGCCCGGCTGTGGAAAAGGAACTCGGTCTGAGGGACGAGGTGGTGGATCTTGTTCTATATGTGTGGCCAGAGGAGGCACCAAACTCATTTCCATACCCTGCAAAAACTGATTCCTGATCAGGACTGAGATAATCAGATTTGAAAAGCGCTCCTCCATATGAATAGTTGCTTATATCCCCATAATCAGGGTTTTCTTGTTGTCGTTTGATTTCATTGTATCTAAGTGTCAATGATTTGTTTAGTACGTCAAAATATTTGATTGTGAAGTCGCTAGGTTCGCTGCTTAGTTTGACATCGTTCGGGATATCAAAGAACTTTCGAAGAAGAATCATTTGCGATTCGATTTTGTTAACTTCGGTTTCGGTGAGTTGAAGTTCTTGATGCTTGAGGCGGATTTCGAGGTCGATTTGAGTGGTGATTATTTCCTTAAGTTGTTCAATAGGAATTTTTTGTAAACGTTTGAGGAGTTCTTGTCGAGGATCTTGTGAATCTGGCGTTTGTTCTGTCATATTTAGTGGAGGGTTGCTCGTTTCTAGGTGTGTTGCCTCTGGAGGTGCGATTATATCTTGAGTGGATTCTCTCGCCTCCGGAGATGGTTCACTGACTCTCGGTGACGTGGAAGAAGAACCTGTCAATGACGTAGAAGCTGACACCGAAGACTCTGCCATTTTGTGCTCTGGATCTAATTTTCGTCTTTAAGCCTCACGGTGGTGCTTTGTTACGTCAGGTTTAACATTTGAACTTCACATTTGTTTATCCGGGTAACCATCGCGTGCCAATATTGTTATACCGAGAATTTCAATTCTGCGGTGTGTGGGGACCCCCTCCGGGATAGGTTTCGGGAAGAACCACCCTCAGTATAATGATCTAAGTCGAGGACATAAGAGTATTAGAAATCGTCAGTAGCTGATATTGTTGCTAAATAGTATGAATACCTCTCTCGGAACAGTCTCGTCAATGGGCGAGAAAATAAGATTTTTTGTTGTCGCTAAACGTCACAAAAGCTCTGATAACACTTGGTGCAAATAACCGAGTTGATTCAGAATACTGATGCCAGCTATTTATAAATTCTGTTGCACCAGCACATGGTACCGCGCCGGAATCGTTGAGATATCGTGCCATCATAGTAGCAACAATTGCAGTGGGTATCACATTTTGCGGGAATCTCGGAGTTCCCGCATATTTCCCGGTTTTGTTTCTAACTCCGAAGTGGAAGACTGCTGAAGAATCGATATAAATACTGAAACATCCAGAAAACAGTGAGGTTTTGACTCTAGAGCCCACGAGTTATCAACATTCCTTATCGCCAATATCTCCGTTAGTAGTTCAGATCTCTTGAACCACTAAGAATTACACAGACTCGGTTCTATCATCACCCACGGCTTTGTCATATTTCAAGCTACAGATAAGGTCAACAAACAGTTATTTCATCCGTCTTCCCTAACACCCACGTTAATTGAGAACTTCTATCGGCCACCATTGTATCATCAAACAGTTATGTTTAGAAATCTTCGATTCACCAAATCTAAACTCGTCAAGGGAATTACCCTTGGAAAGAGAAACTACTCTACAACTCCACTTAAAAACAACAGCTCCAAATTATTCGTCAGCGGGTTGGCTTTAGGTGTTTTTGGTTCGTTGGGGTACAATCTCATGACTCCATCAGTATCTCCTATTTCTCCTGACCACTCAACTCTTCCTCTCGACCATTTATCTTCACCAGTTTATGCCACACTGGCAGAAATGGAGCAGGCAATTAAGGAGATCCGTCAATACCTCGCTATGAAATCTCCCGAGAGCGACCATTCCCTCCTTGTCAACAATACCAAGGAAGAATTGGACTCACACACAGACACATACTTCAATACCCACCATGCATCTCCAGAAGAGAGACCGAAGTATATTGTTTATCCCCATCTGACAGAGGAAGTGTCGGAGATTATGAAGATCTGTCATAAGTATCGCGTTCCAGTAGTGCCTACAGGTGGTAGATCGTCATTGGAAGGACATTTCATCTCTACTAGATGTGGGATTACTCTCGATCTCTCAACTATGGATCAGATTCTAAAGTTCAACAAAACTGACTTGGATATTCAATTACAGGCTGGAGTCGGGTGGGAGGCTCTCGCTGATTATCTAGACGAGTACAACTTGTTGTTTTCAACCGATCCTGGCCCAGGAGCAACTATTTCTGGGTGTTGTGCCAATAACGCTTCTGGAACAAATGCTTCCAGGTATGGAGAAACATACAAGAACATCATAAACTTGACGGTGGTCCTTGCTGATGGAACCATTATCAAGACTAAACAACGTCCTAGAAAATCCAGTGCAGGCTACAATTTGAATACGTTATTTGTTGGAAGTGAAGGGACTCTAGGCGTCATTACTGAAGCTACGGTGAAGTTACATGTCAAGCCTGTTATAGAATCTGTGGTGGTGGTCCCGTTCAAAAGTATTTTGGATGCAGCGAACGCTGTCAACTCGATCCTCTTGAAGGGAATCCAGTTGAACGCCATTGAACTTCTTGATGACAAGATGATGAAAGTTATCAATGAGTCTGGAGAGACCACAAGAAAATGGGACGAGAATCCAACATTATTTATGAAACTAGGAGGCTCTAACGAGGTTGTGATCGACTCGCTCACTAGCCAGATCAAATCTCTCGTTAGCGAACACAATTCTATTGCGTTTAACTTTGCTGCTGGCGAAGATGAGAAAACTGAACTTTGGTCAGCGAGAAAAGTAGCCCTCTGGTCCACCATCAATGCTGGAAAGGCTAAGTTTGACGATGTCAAATTGTGGACTACCGATGCAGCCGTGCCAATTTCCAAACTTCCTCAGTTTCTTACTGAAACAAAGGAAGATATCGACTCCCATGGCTTGAAAAACACCTTGGTGGCCCATATCGGTGACGGTAATGCACACAGTTTTATCTTATACCGTCCTGACGAGCAAAAGACGGCAGAGAAAGTCGTAGAGAGAATGGTCAAACGTGCCATAGACTACGAGGGAACCTGTACCGGTGAGCACGGTGTAGGTATGGGTAAACGAGAATTCTTACTTGAGGAATTGGGACCCGATCCTGTCGATTTGATGAGAAAAGTCAAGATGGCCATTGATCCTAGAAGGATCTTAAATCCTGATAAAATATTCAAAATTGATCCTAACGAGAAAAGCCATTGAGTGAATGAACGTAGCGAATGAACAAATGAGCAAATAGACACTAAAGAGCGTAGCGATTTAGTCTGGCTTCTCTTACAGGAAAAAAGCACACGATTAGACGAACTATCTAGATAGAATAGATTAGTAGCTAATTAAAATTCGACTATTAGTAGACAGTTCACCATGTATTGATACAGTAGCTATCTAAATTTGTGGGAATAGCGAGGATATTCCACTGATTAATGACAATCGTCGCTATTTTTGTGACAATCTTACTAAGACTCTCACCAATTTACTGAGCAATTTACTGAGCATTTTTCAAGATTACTTATAAGTATTCAGCCCAAAGAGTCAAAATAATACCATTTTAAAACTCTATCAATATACCAATTCTCTATTGCTAACATTATACCAGTTCAACATTCTAAAATACTTTCAGGTAGTACTAGAAATAGACATATGTACTTATTTACCTCTCGCTAAGTCAAGTGAGATTTGCGACTGATCTCAAAATTCGATTCATACCCGAATAATTTATCTCTTATACGCGACTGACTAAACAACACTTCACACACTATGGATACCCCAGCATCGCTGACAATGATTTCGTCTACGACGATAGCCCGAATCTTCCGAGAATTATCCTTCAAACAAAATGCGACGCGTATAACTCTCAGTACGTTGGAATTGAGCTCTCAATATATCCAGTTATTTATTAACGAGGCCATAATACGATCCAACGAGGAGAGAATTTTGGAGGGTGACGAAATGAGTAAGGTAGACGGGATTGATAATTTACCGCAAGCAGAACCGCAGGCCCCTAAGCCCTCACAGATAAAATCTTCACAAATACCTGGGCCTTCACAGGCAGAGGCTCTGGATTTCGATTCTGATTTTGACGATTATGAAGATCCCACACAGGAACCAAACACTCAGTTAGGGATACTGGACACGTTCGCTAATGATACGTTAGATACGAGACATTTGTCCAAAGTGGCGGGAATATTAGTATTGGATTTTTGAGGTAGTGAGAGAGAGAGAAAGGTAATGGAACTGTACAAGAACAATCAGAACTATCAGAACTATCACTAACTTGACTTTGCGAACTTACTGACTATTGGGAACTTTTGCCTGCTAAACCCACTTTTAGGTAACTGGTCTGCGTTCACAAATTTCATGAAGTGAGTTTCACTAATTACGAAAACAATTAGACCTACCAAAGAGCGCAGGAATTGTACGTTGGGAAACTGCAAAATGCTGGAGAACAACATGAAAACTCTCTAAATCTCACACAGTTCCTCACTGTTGGCCCTCGAAAATTACTATACTTTAACGGGTGACTGGAGGACTGGACAGAATTATCGAATTATCGAATACTCATAAATATAAGGAGTTTCGATTATAAATCAAAGGAGCTCTCCATTTAATCTAACTGCGATTTATCGTACCCAATCATCTAGATTATTCCCTCGATGTACAGAGGATTCCCTGACTATATGTTCAATTCCATAAGTTCACAATTGAAGATCTATTTACCAGAAAATGTGGAGAAAAGAATCGATATGTTGATGAAGAACCTCTAAGTTCAAGGCAGTGACGTTTCTATGGTAAGAATGCAATGGATGTGATTAGATATTATAAACATGAAATGTTGTCCTGAAGTTGGGTTTTTCTAGAGCACCACCCAGAATATTAATCTATGAAAGAGTACTTGGAGCGTAGCAACAAGTGCTCGATAGATAGAGTCGATAGAAGCACAAGTACTGAGCGTAGTGAAATATTTACTCAGTTTACTTAGTGAATTCTGGTAGAATTCCAAGAATTGGATGCTTCTCCTCATCTCTGGGACTGAATATAAATCGATGCTAGTCGATAATTTCACCTTCAATGAGTTTAGAGTTCATGTGATCATGTTGAGAGTCCATATGATCCCGACACGAGCCAAATTCAGTGAATAATAAAGTAATATTACTTAGATGTCAACAGTTGAAGAGTAGAATACTCACAATTAACTTACTTCGCTTCGCTCAGTAAGTTAGCAACTCGTCATATGATCATGAACTTTCTTTACTCTCCGAGCCAGGCACTCCACTGGCCAGGCTATCACTTTGTTCCAGATCCCCTTTCTCAAACCTATACTGTCCCAAATCAATCACATTCCAGTATCCATAGGAAAGCTCCTTCTTGGAGAAGTTCAACTTCCTGATAGAGTCGGGTAGTTGTGAGGTCACAGTGATGTATATTGGAATCCTGATATTATAAACCCCATCAAGTTCATAAATATTTTGATCTGAGCAGTCGGGAGTCCCCTGTACTGACACTTCCTCTGGAGATGAAACTACCTCTGGAGATGAAACCTTTTCTTTTGGATACTGTGTCGTCATTGGATCCTCTGGGTAATTTATCTCTTCAAGATCTTGCTCTACAAAAAGATTAATTGGAGCCTGAAGCCAATTGTTGCCCAGATCGACAAGCGAGCTCAAATTCTCAGTATCTTGGTCGGTGAAAAGAGATCTGTCTAGCCTCATGGTTAGTTCTGATCTGGAGATTAATGTATTCTTGGTGAGAAACGAGGTCGGAATCGACTTTATTGGTGCTTTGGATGGTGTGGGTTTGATTTTGAAGCGGGACTCGGGAAGAGTCAAGTTAATTTTCAACTTCGGAGTGTGGTTGGTCACGGAGTTGGTGACGAATTGTGCGGGAATGAACGGCACGGTAGATAAGTGTACCTTTATTTCAAACAGAAGAGGATTCATTATGTTTATGAGGTAGTTGTATTGACCACCAAGCTTGAAAGTTCCAGCAGAATCTGGGAGTTTTGCGTTGACTGCAGATACTTTTATGGATGGCATATAGTCTATGGCATTGAACTTTACCAAGAACTTGTTTACGGTGGGAAGTTGTCCTGGAGCAGTGCTCTGTAGTAGCAAGTAAGTGTTACAATCGATGCATTTTAGTGATTTCTTCAACGTCAATTTCTTGAGGACAGGGAAGTCGGGTCTGGTTGGCGGGCTTAGTAGGGTAAGAGATTTCACGCGAGCCACTGACGAATCTTGTATAGACACAGGATCACTAGGATCATTCTTCTGTGACAAATTAGAGAGCTGAAGGTTCTTCATTTGAGTTTCGGTGATTTCCTCGTTACGTGAAGAATATTCGGAGTGTGAAGGTTTCCAAGGAACTTTTTGTACAAGATTCAGATATTTGGTAGCTAGATTCCTGCGGTACTTTTGAAATTCTCGATTAGTTGTAGGTGGAGGATTTGAAGTGAATTTGATGTTTTTGGCAGGATCTTTGGATGATTCGTTGGAGGATTCTATTATATCTATTGGTTCATTCTCAACGATACCAGCCTTCTCTAGATCCCTCTGCTCCCCTCTAATAATATCATGCAACGGTTTCGGAGTCATTACTACTCTCGTATCATACGTCCAGCCACAGTCACAACTGAACTTGAACCCTTTTCCATTCTTTCCCAGAACAACATGGTCCTTAACACTTATTTTGAGGACTCCCATGCATTTAGGACATTCAAAGCAGTTCTTAGTACAGTAGTTAAGGTCGTTGGAAGCTTCAGAGTGGTCTGTTAGACAGTTGCTACAGAATTTGCATTCGATATTGTAGTAACAGTCAGCGAAGCATTTGTGAGACTGACATGACGGACAGAAGTATAAGCTCGAGAGATGATGTATGGAGTTGAGGGTTATTGACGAGAGTTGGTTGGGCTGTGATGACGGACAGAATATGGTGGAATGATTATAGATCTTGGACATCGTAGCAAATACTGGGCAAAACTGAGCGTAGCGAAGTATTTGTATTATGTGAGAAGTGAATATTAGTGGAGATTAGTAATATTAGCAGACGATATTTGAACGACTTTCCTAGAATAAGTAACGTATGATCCGTATTGATTTAGTAATCTGTGGTGAGTTAATTGTCCTCTAGTGAGTTAATTGTCCTGGGTGAGTTAAGTAATCTGTGAAGAACTAGATGATATCAGGTACTGTTCTCTGAAGACACGCGTGTTATTTTGCTTATTATATCAAATTGAGCGATATTTACTGAATTTGTTCACTAAATTCGTGAGTTTTGATGTAGACTAATACGTAAAACGTATAATCACCAGGCAGTCGAAGTGGTTTTGGGGTTGATGCACCAGGTGGAATCTAAGAGCTGCAATCACGCTGGTTCTAGAATGTAATCGAGACAACTATGGTGACCAATTGACTACTAGACACGTCCTAACATACGCCAAGAACGATCCTAAAAGGCGCTAGGGTAAATTCCTCTATATATTCGTATTCACTATTAAATATAAATATTATGGATACTAGAATCTGATCTGGCTGTATTTGTGGTATAGACACTACCCATTATCAATATAGACAGAATCAAATAAAATGAACAGAATGTCCAGAATTAAGCTACTAGAAAATTCTTTTGGGAATGTTCTTTTGAGATAATTATAGAGCTATAGAGTATTAATAGATGTTTTAGAGTAAATGACGTTTTAGCGTAGGTATAGAAATGTAATAAACTATTCATTATACCTTCTAGACTATTTCATGTTCTTAACTAGCATTTGTTTAATGTAAAGCTCACAAAATATGAGATACCATAGAACTCTACTAATTGACGAACCTAAGGATATATACATCCGCCACCAACTCTCTAATACTCTCTAGTACCAACTCCACGGCTACGCACCAACTTTTTGTGGGGAAATTTCACATGATTTCTGATCCAAGAAAGTACGTCCAGATAGAAAAGACGACTTGCATCACCTGACAATCCACTTCTTTACAGAATCACATCCATAACTAGCCAAAATCTCGAATGTCGTTCGCTTCGAAGTATCTCAAGACTTACAATTTCATCTCGTTCATCTTTTGGTCGCATATTCTCCTCACCACTCTTCGTGATGTCTATACCGTTCTAAGTCCCAAGGCTGCTCTCGAAGATAAGATTCGTAATATATACGTGTTGGGGTTATATACGAGGGCGTTTCCTCATTCTGTCCTTACGTGTGTCCAGGTGTTTTGTAGCACGATGGAGGTTCTCCACAGCTTGGTAGGACTCGTTCGTGCTCCGCTTGGTAGTGTTCTTTTGCAGTCTTTTGCAAGGTTGTTGATAACTGTTGGTATTTGTTACCAGGTGCCTTCAAGTCCCGGTAATTATAACTTCGTGGCATTCACGGCCATGTCGGTGGCGTGGTCATTGACGGATATGATAAGATACTTTTATTATATGAGAAGTTCTAGTCTGATGTTGCGTTGGTTGAGATATTCGGCATTTATCGTATTGTACCCGATAGGTCTCAGTTGCGAACCGTATATTGTTTATTTGACGTTGTCCAAGGTTCAAGGTGGATATTATTACTTTTTGTGTGCATGTTTGTTGGCATATATCCCAGGCTTCTTGTATCTTTATGGATACATGTGGAAACAAAGGGGTAGGATCTTGAATAGCAACTGAGCGAAGCGAAGTTGCTTGTGCGAGTTCTGTGACAGTACCTGAGAGAGTTCACGAGAGTTCACGAGACTTTGCGAGAGTTCACCAGAGTTTATTGAAGTCACTTCACCAATTCATATAAAATAGAAAGCCTCTTTAAATAGCCTCTTTAAATAACCTTCTTAATAGCCTCTTTGCAGTCTTTGTTCTAGACTCTTTAGAATATTTCTAGTACCTAGGTCTCTCATTATATACCAATATGAATAGTATAGAATTGAGTCTCTCTATTTTGAGATGGGTTAGTTAAGATCTGTTTGTAGTTAGGGGTACTTAACCTCTCTCTTCATTCTCTTGGTCCTTTGGTTTACTTATAAATAATAGCACGTGACATTATTGTACTTGATTAACATGAAGAGTATCATGAAATCTGGGACACCTTGTTCTAAAAGACTTCTAAAGAGACCCCTCAGGAGAGGCTAGAATGGCTCTGTAGTAGAAAGTCTTAAAAACTAATAGAAGTTGTTTCAGACGGAATAAATAGGTAGCTATAGAAGCATTCTAGTAGCTTGAAGAGAAGTATTTTAGTTGCTGGAGAACTGATGGCATTACTCGAACAGAATATCTCCGCTGTACTAAACCTCCCGAGGTGGTTAGTTTATCCTCTCGTGATTTATCCTCTTGCCTTAATCTCGTACTTTAAACTCGCCCCCAACTAAATATTCCCACAGTGTCCCATCCGTGGCTCAATGGATTCTACCGGTAGCCATAACTCTGCTAGTAGCCATAACTCTCTCCGGGCTTCATGGTATATCATGCCTCCGTTAGAATTTTTTCTTACCCTCGCCATATCTAAGTTATCTTCTGGTTGAATCTCCTTGCTCTCCCCCTCTCTTTCTCCCTATTTGCAGCCAACATTTTTCGCGTTGGCTAAATTTTTTATCATCAACACTTCTTTACGTACCACTCCATCCACAATGTCTGGTACTACGACTACTGCCAAAACAACCACGGCTCCGCCGTTGTTGATTGCCTACAACTCGATTTCCGCATCGTTATGGACGATTGTTTTCTTCAACACCATTTTCTTGGGCCTCTCCCTCGGCCAACCCATCCTTTTTGACAAGACCAACATAATCACCACGGTAATCCAGTCATTCGCTGTGATTGAGGTTATCAACTGTGTGACTGGGATCGTGCGCTCTCCTGTATTCACCACCACTGTCCAGGTGTCGTCTCGTTTATTGGTGGTGTATGGGATTTGTCAGCTCCTTCCTGAATCTCCCGCTAATTATCACTGGGCGTATATTTTGTTGTCGTTGAGTTGGTCCGTCACTGAGATTATTAGATACTCCTACTATGCTAGCAACTTAGCCGGCGGAGCCCCTGGCTGGTTGACCTGGTTGAGATACACGACGTTTTACGTGTTGTATCCATCGGGAGTGTTCTCAGAGACTTGTATGATATACTTGTCTTTGGGCGAGGCTGAGAAGGTTGTAGGAGCCTGGTACGCCTGGGCTTTGAGGGTGATTTTGGTTACTTATATTCCTGGATTTTATATGTTGTATACTTATATGATGAAACAGAGGGGAAAGGTTTTGGGAAAGAAGAAGAGGAGTTAAGCAGCTGAATCCTCGAGCCGAATCCTCGAGCCAAAGCCTTGAGGATGGCTTGAGGATGGCTTGAGTATCAAGATTGTTGAAAGATTTGATGATACTTTGAGTATCAAGAATATTAAAGAAGCTGAAAAGTATCGTCCAACTTTCATCAATTCCCGAGGCAATTCATTTGAAATCAAATCTGATCATTCTGTTAGATTCTAATAGTTCTCGAGCTAGATCCTACTAATTCTCGATATAATATTCAACAGTCCCTCCATATCACGCTGGATATATCCAGAAAAAATCACCATCTGCTGCTCAATAGTTTCTAAGTTTTACTCTACTTTGAGGTATTTCAATTTCAATAGCAGGTCTTCAGAACTCATCCTTTGGGAAAGCTCGTAGAAGCCCAAGCAATAATGCAATTTCTATTATCTAATCTATGAACATTATGTGATCAGACGGTGAGCAACATCATTTGTGATTAGTATTATCAGTTGTGATTAGTATTATCAGTTGTGATTAGTATTATCAGATGGACACTTGAGGCCGCTTGAGGTGGTACTGACAATTTAGGAGAAAATGTTGACCATCGGATGGCTTTGTAGCAATTTAGGATATTCTTGAATTCTCTAAATCTTGAAATCTTAAATCTTGAATTCTTGAAATCTTGAAATCTTAAATCTTGAATTCTTGAAATCTTGAAATCTTAAATCTTGAAATCTTGAAATCTTGAAATCTTGAAAACTTGAAAACTTGAAAACTCTAAAACCCTTCAAATATCTTCAGATCTTTTCAACAACTTGTATTTCAGGGATTATTATCGTTGGTGGTCGGAGAAGTGTATCATTCTCATGAACTATAAGAAACTGTTATATCTCAAAAGAGTCTTAGAAATATACGACATCGTTTCGAATGGATCTAATTTATTAGTAGTGAATAATGATCTGAGAGAAACCCAAGACTAGACCAGAATTGGTGATTTCAGTATTCGAGTTCTCAGCCTTAGTCCCAGTCATAGTCCCAGTCATAGTACTCATTCATATTCATCATTCTCATTCATCAACAGGTCTCTTTTCTTTCAGTATTCTCTCAATACTCTCTCCTAACCATCAATCCAGCTAACCAATTTTTCAACGTACTCAAAAATGGTGTCTCCGTCGACAAACTCATAATTGACCAGCTCCTTCTCTGCAGACCCAATCAACGAACCCAAAAATCCCTTCTTCGAACCAAGACTCTTTTTGTTCTTCTCAAATACTACACGGAAATGGGTGCAAATATACACCGAGTCGTATTTTAAAACCAACTTCGAAAGTGTCTTGGTCACCAAGTAGTTGGGAGCGTACTGGTACCACAACAAGTTCCAGCTGATCAACTTCATCAAGTTCAAGAGGATGAAATCCAACGTGAGGTAGTCAGTTTCCAATTTCTTGACGAATCCGTCGTAGAAATTCGAGCATTTCAAGATCAACTTGTTACTAAAAAACTTTAAATCGTAATCATCGTAGAATATATCGATATTTGACTCGATTTCGCTGAGAACAAACTCGTTGTAGATTTCTAGGAGTTGAACCGTACCGAAATAATCAAATCCTTCTTGGTTTCCCATAACGCTGGTGATCAAAGAGCTTATGGATTCCTTGAGGTTGTACTTGACAGACCAGCCCATCAACCCCAACATTTCCCATTCGATCGCACTGTGTTGTTGATGTTTGTCGTGGACACTGATGGTCATGAGAGATCTTAAGTCTTCATACAAGATCAAGAAGAGTTGTTCGAGCCATTTCTCGCAAGAGACCGTCATTTTCTTATGCTTTTCGTGGTTGACGATGTGTTCCAGGTTTGGCAACGAGGTTTTGAAGACGTTTTCTTTGAGTGTGATCAATTCATCCCAGCCCACTTGAGCTACCAAGAGCGATAAGATGTCGTAGCACCTGCCCCACGTTGATTTGCGCTCGAAATCTATTATTGACGTACACGGCGTGGACGATGATTGTGATGAGAGGATGTTTTTGATGGAGTTTGGCCCACAGATCCTGATGATTGCTGGATCAACTGATGATAACTCTCGTGCCGAACAGTTGATCAACGGCGAATGGTAGAACTTGTGGCCGCTGAAATTATGACGTAAATGGGGATTGAAAATGAAGTAGTCGTTCCATAGTTTCTTGACCGATCCGTCTCCGGCTGGGAGATATGTAGAAGATGGAGGCTTGAATGATGTAGTGGAGGACGAGTTGAAATTCGACGTCGTCGACAATTTGGAATTCAAGCTTGAAGCTGACTTTTTAGATTTGGATGGTTTTATTTTGGGTTTGGTATTGGGAAAGAAGTCTCCAAACGTCTTTTCGCTGATCCCTTCTTCGCCCGAATTGAGTCTGTGTATGAATGTAGAGACATAGAAATCCTTGATGCCACAAACTGATTCCGAATCCAATTTCTGTTTGCTGTTCAAAATCAATGGAATTGAGTTCAACACCAAAAGTGCATTTTCATAATCCTTCACAAGGACGTAGCATAACGTTAAATCATACCAGGACCCGAAATCTAGCGGTAAAATCGATACACTTTTCTTAGCAACATCTAAAGCTTGCTTGAAAGAACCTCTGGAGATCAAGAATTTCACTTGTTCTTGCAATATCAACCCCAGTTGAGTTGTGTATAAGTCTTTTGATAAATTTTTATGGACCAATTCAAGAAATTCTTGTTCTCTATTGCATCCCCTGAGTTTAAAAAGCTTCAATACTACATAGTCCCATTCACCGTTGAGAGCTTTGATTTCGTTGATAGCAAATTGGCATGTGGCACCAGTAATATCAAGCAGGCATATTCTCAAAATAGTATCGACCAAGTAGTTGCGATATTGGTTGGTCTTGCGGTTTTTGTTTCCACATGCCGTCAGCGTACCATGGCCAGGATTGGTTCCTGTGAGAAATCCCTTTGGCAAGAACTTCACTAACAATTTTATACATCCCAACAACGCTTTTTTAGATTCAATCAATGTAGAATAATTGACTAGACCCGTTAATTGATTCGAGGGATTATCCAACTGGTAAAAAAGTCGGATAATCAGCGAAGCCCTCAATTCCTCCCAGAAAATGGCTTCTTGACCCTTGATTGTTTGCTCGTTGAAAGAGTATACTTTTCGATGTCTCGAGTCCAACTTGACATTGGATACAATTTGATAGGATTTGTCGATACTGACACTCTTCAGGCTATGGATGACGAATTTGGCCTTGAAATCACACTTGCTGAAGATATTGTACGTACAGTAAGTTACCACGATTTCTCGCTTGGTCGGTTCAGATGGTCTAAAGACGTGTTCTTTGTTCTTCTTTTCGAGACCAATATGTTTTGTTACGTATTCCTCGATGTCCTGCTCTAAGTATTCGAACTTCATTCCGTTTAAATGGTGATACATTCCAATATACCCGTCGTCGTGTTTGTCTTCAGGCTTGGATTTACTGAAATCGGAGACGTATTGTGATGACTTGCCTCCGACATATTTAGCGACATGAAATAGGTCCGATGGGCCTGGTGTCGATTCGCCGCTGATCTTTTCCTGGAGCTGGGTCCTGTCCCTTAGAGTTTCTCCATAGTTTGCTTCTCGTATATTTGGAGTTTGAGGCGAATTCGGAGCCGAAAAGTTGGAGAGATTCTCGGACGATGACTCCTGAGATGATTCTCGCGACATCCTCACTGAGTGAGTAGTATCTAGTGAATTGTCGGAATCCATGACGGTGTCAGTATTTGGATTTATAACGCTGTTAATTTGAATTTGATCTCTGATCTATATGCAGGTGTCAATATATAGGTGAAATATACGACGCGGTTAGGAACCCGTGTCTTGGAATTTGCTTTAGCATTGGTTAAAATTGGTCAGAATTGGCTGCGAATTTTATGGAGTTACTAAGGTGAGTTATTTCCAGTAATTGTACCTTTTCCTTTATTTGAACATCCATTTACTTTGATTATATAATGCAACTGTATATTCTGTATTGATAGCTGATTTTATAGAATATGAATAAAACAGCGTGTTTCTATATATTTGTACCATGGGATGATAAATTTATTACATTATTAATGGATGTTATCTTAACTACAAATTTGATGTAGATTTACAATAACTTGCAGTGCTTCATATTAATTACCGTGTTCTAATTTCAGTGAAGAGAACATATGGAAGAGATTGGATAACTATTTTTGTAGAAGAAATACTTTAAAATAAAAAAAATGAACTAGTATATACTTTACAATAGATTTTGATATAACATATTATAACAAGTTTTTGATAAAACTAATAAATATAAGACAAATTCTTATCCACCTGAAAGGCCTACAGAAACATCTTTTACTAATTTAGCGAATGAATAATCAGAAAACTCTTTAGAGCTCATGCTGATAAAATGTCCAATTATCAATTACTCCAAAAGAGATGGAATTACGAGCCACTTGGATTATATGAAGATTATTAGTCAAAGCTATTGAAAATATAGTTAAATTCTATACTATGTATATAATATATTTATCGAAATTAACTTTAATGTAGGTAAATAGAATCTTTAATGAATAATGGTGAAAACGAAGAATTAAAGTTCAAGTTTCTCCAGATTTCCCAGAATCTAATTCAACAATAGTTCATTAAAGATATATTATATTCTACTTTAATTATAATTGACTTGTTTATCAGCGTTTGATAATGTAGAAGCTGAATATGAGTAGTATAAATATATTAAATTATATAAAGATAATTTGAATATCGGATATACAGGTGCTCTACAAGATATACTAGAAATATAGCTAACAATTATATATAATTATTAGTAATAGAACCTCTTTAGAGAGGGTGAGTGCGTTATACGATCCCCTAGGAGGGCCCTTGAAGCAATTTAGATTGGTTCAATTAAAAATATATATATGTATTAAAATACGAATTGGTTCAAATCCTCATCTGATAGATTCTACATATTTTATCACTTTCAACTATATAGTTAAATCTTCATTTTTAAATACATATTTTGAGATATAATTATTATAATTAATTAAATGAAGATTATTAGTCAACTTGGACTATATGAAGATTACAAACCATTTGGAATATATCAGTGAAGTATATATCTACGACCCAACCTGGATTTATTCTGTGATATTGTGATTTTTGCGAAATTCGGACCCAACTTGATTATTTTGTGATATTTGTGAAATATATAAAATATATTAAATATATGGAATATACTCATCTCAGGCCAATCTATTGTGATCAACTTCCTGTTCATTATTTTATCATTACGATTGATGTTCATTTCTTTACTACTCCTATGCATATTTATATTGGTGAGACTCAATGGATAAACACACAGTAACAAAAAGTCATAGAATTGCATTGTTCATAAGATTTCGAGCCTATTTTATCGTACACTTTACTATTTTACAATTACTTTCACGATAAATTCTTTATTATATTTTATAGGTATTGGTTCACTTATAACAGTAGAATCTTCTGTATTAATCCATACCATGGCATAATGGCTACTTGTAATACGAATGAATGGATCTAGTAATTAATTATGCACTAATATTAATATTGAGATATCAATCGGTCTATTAATTGAGTCTTGCTCAATTGGTCAACGCTGAACTGATAAAACTGCTCAATTTGATGAGCTTAATTTATTTAAACTGTTCCAAGATAGTTGGCTTTTAGAAAGTGACTCGTTGTCTTCCTTTTGATACGGCTCGTTGGAGTCGGTTATTCTTATGATTTCTCTCAGTGCTCTCATCAACCTCCTTTTCATGACTTGCTGCTCATTTAGCTGCTGCCTGAAGTTCTTTGTACGAAGTAACCATAGCACTTAACTCCTCCATGATACTTCCGATGGACTGCCCGTTTGCAAAATCCAAATATCCATCATCTCCTCTTGCTATACTCATCTGTTGTCTGAGATGTAATGTCGCGACACAACTTTCAATTCTGATGACAATATGGTTCAACAATCCAATCATTTCAATCTCTTTGAATGAAGTAGATGCCTGAACGGCCTTTGACGAGTTTTGAAACGTTTCGTTGACAAGACCGCCACAACCAATCGAACAACAAAGGTTTTCGAGTCTTAAAGAAAGGTTTCTCAATCCATAGACACCATCCACGGGCATTGTACCGACTAAAGTACTTGAATCTTCAGCCTTTGAACTTTTCACGAAATCATAGCGGATTTTCAACTTGGTCGTGTATGCTAAAGTTATAGGCTCTGGAGTTTCAAGACCCTTAAGTTTCCTTTCTCCGAGAGAGAAGTAATGACATCCGTTTTCTTCGATAGAACTGATCTCCTTTTCGATGATCTCTCCTGCTTGAATATTGCCTTGGTATGCTTCGAGCAATGACACTTTTTCTTCCACAATGTTTTTATGGATGGTATTTAATGTCCTTATTTCGTCCAAAAAGTCCGAACTTACTGCAGTTTGTCCACCATCCGCAACGGCACTAATACGGGAAGCGCGATTTACCATAGGTCCAAAATAATCCATTCTGCCAGTTACGACATCGGGTTCACATACAGGAGCTCCCCAATGGATTCCCATACGAACGGATAAACCTCTGAAGATGACGGTTCCGGTATTGTCGGTAACTTCACAACAGTGGTCTGAGTCCAAAATTTCACTCGGCCAATCTGCTGTAAGCAAATTTTGCTGCACATTAAAGCACCATAATAAGGCCGCCGTTGGCGATGGGAAAGACACCATGAAGGCATCACCTTCAGTCTTGACTTCATATCCTCCGACAATTCTTAATTGACGACGCATAATCGAATTATGCGTCTTGATCGCCGATCTCATTGGTGCAGGGTATGCATCCCACAAGAGGGTAGAATTCTTGATATCAGTAAATGCCAACGCGAGCTCTCCTACCGGAGGTTCAATTTCATCTTCCAAACGTCTCAACGAAGAATCTCCAGTGACTGCAGCTCTATCTCTCCTCTTTTTATTCGCAACCACATCATTTTCGCGACCCAAGTTATTATATAATGAGTTGGACGCAAATCTCAGTCTATTGTTGTTCTGTTCTCCCAAAGTCACCACAATGACGGTGATTTTGTCAGTTGCACCGTAGCAAATAGCGTAATCTCTCAATTTTTGTGCTGCTAACATTGGATCGTCCTTCACTTGTCTTAAGATGTCGACCGCAAGTTCATAAGAAATGTAATCCCATAATACCTTAGTAGCCATCACAATCAAGTCATCCGCAGCTGTCAATGAGAGCTCTGTGATATCAGGACTAGAGTTCGTGTGAGGTAAGTACTTGAAGAAACCCACCCCACGTGAGATTGGCAATTCTCCATCTAAAGCACCGTCACCAGAAACATACCCACCGGCAGCTCTGATTCTTTCAAACTCGGGTCTATTGGTTGGAACATGCTTCGTAGTAAGAAGGATGTGATCCCCGTTATTTCTAGATAACAATGCTTCAGTGTCACCGGTATTTGCAGTGTACATCTTCTTGTCCTTGATATATATCACCGAGATAGAGCAACCTGCGCTGGAATCGTCGGTAAGATTCAATTCTAATAAGTCTTGTGCAAGTTGAGGACTTGGTGCAAAAGTGTTGCTCTTTTTAGCAGATAATGCACCATTAATATCCTTGTTCAATGACAAAAACGTCTTTCTAAGAGCATCAGGAATCTCAGAATCGTTCTTGATTTTGTTCAATTCACTCGTGAAGTTAGTGACAAAAAGGGTTTTCGCCAAAGACGAAACTCTATGACCTTTGTTGGGCGCACCAAACTTACCATCAAACGAACAGATCAAAACTTCGTTTTCATTACCTCTAAACTTTTGGAAAAAGGCATCGCGAGTAGATACATGTTCTCTCATCCCCATACTATCTGAAACACCGTATCCAATATTATCCAATTCAGATGCAGTTGTTCTAATACGCATCTCGGTATCTTGATCTGGAACTGAAGGTGTGGTCAAAGTAACATCGATAAGACCCAAAACCTTCAATTTCTTCAAGACTAATAGACTATCGAAGTCTTCGCCAGTTTCTGGATTTTTGATGTGACCTTGCTTGATTTCAAAACGCTTGTTTCCAGAGAAGTTAAGATACTTCAAGTTTTTGTTCCAGTGCCAGTTCCAGTCATACGGCCAATTCGAAATATTATATTTCAATTGATTTGAACCAACATCCAAGTGTTGTAAATTAGGCAACTGACTCAACTCGGCTGGTAACGAAACCAACTTGTTTTTGTTCACAAACAACAACTTGAGTGCTTTCAAGTTTTCCAATTCATCAGAAGGTAAGGTAGTTAATTCGTTCCCAGATAAGTAAAGTTCTGTTAAGCGTGTAACTCTTCTCAAGGCACCATCAGGGATTTCGATCAAGTCATTGTAGGATAAATTCAAAGATTTTAATGCAACCAAGAACGAAATTGATTCAAAGCACTCATCAGTCAATCTGTTGTCTGCCAACGTTAAAACTAACAAGCTATCAGCAATTGAAGAAGAAGTGTTGGCAAATAGGGAGGATGCGCTACTGTCGACAGCCAGTTCGCTTTCTGGTTCTTCAAGTTCATCAGTACTTTCCAAAGGTATCTTTGCAGAAACATCTCCATTGTCATTTTCGAGTGGAGAATGAACTGAAGGTCTTCTTGAATCATTTGGAGTCAGCTTATTACTGGTTAATGGCTCGGAAACAAAATTTCTGAAATTGACAGTGGATGAGATCCGCTTGGCAACCGAAAATGGTGGCCTTGGAAATGACGTTAAAATATTCGAACAGATATTCAATACTGTTAATGATTTTAAGTTCCAAATTTCTTCAGGTAATGTCTTTAAATTATTTGAATGCAAATCCAAGAATTGTAAAGACGTCAATTGACCAATAGTAGGAGGCAAAGACAGCAAGTTATTCCCATACATGGATAAAAATGATAATTTGGACAAGTTACCCAATTCTTTTGGTAACTCTACCAAATGGTTCTTGTCTAGAACAAGTTTCTCGATGTTTGGAATCCTACTCAAAAACTGAGCAGGAATCGACGTAATCATTGCCTTGGAAAGGTCTAAAATCGTCAATAATTGCAACAAGTTATCGAAATGTAAGTTTGTGATTGGATTTCTATCAAAATGAAGTAATCTCAAGCTATCCATTCTATCATTAAAGGCCGAAATATTGTTCTTAGAAGCGTAAGCGACTTCAAGATTAGGCAAGGACCCCAAAACATCAACATTACTAATCGAGTTGTAACGTATATCTAGCCTTTTTAACGAAAACATCTTACTAATAAAAGAGGGCAAGCTTTTGCTCAACTTATTTGTGCAAAGATTCAACTTCGATAATTTTGTCAATCTGCTAATCGACTCTGGCAATTCCGACAAGTCGTTATATGACAAGTCAAGGTCGGTCAAGTTTTCCAAGTTACTGATTGGTTCGGGATATTCACTGAAATAATTGGATGACAAATTTAAGTAGATTAAATTATTCAATTTTCCAAACGATTTTGGCAAACTTGTCAACTGGTTAGAATTCAATTTCAAGTATGTCAAGTTCTTCAAATGACTGATCTTGGGTGGCAACTCGTCTAAGAAGTTCTTTTCCATCATGAGGTGAGTCAACTTCTTGGCCTCGAGGAAATTCATAGGAAATTTGGAACAGCCGTTACGTGAAAAGTTGATGCTTGTTAAATTGTTACATGATTGGATGAAATCAAGCGGGATATAAATGGCTGGATTGTCTGAAACATTCAACTTTTCAATTTCGTAAGTATGCTGATGGAATATGATTGGAATATTTTTCAACTTCAAGTTCGAAATATTCACGTCCACGTAATCTTTCGATAACATTGCTTCTTCATCGTGAGTGAGGTTTCTTAAATTGATATTTTCCACTACAAACTTGCAAACAAACGATAAATCTTCACGGCCTATCATTTTAAGATTGTCACTTTCGTTGTAACCACTCAAAGTTAATAAACCAGTTTGGATTTTAATGGGTTTTTCAAATGGTTCTAAAACCTTGACACAATTCCCGATTATGATGGATATTTGATAATTGGAAGTAGATTCTAAGAAGAACTTTCTTTGCACAATTACTAGCAATTCCGCAGTTGTGGTTTCAAACGGACATAAAATGGTTGTGAATGTGTTGTCTTCCTTAAATACACGAACAATGTGGTTGGGTCCCTTTGTTGTTTCGTGTGGAGCGTGTTTGTTTGTTCCATATAATATTGGAACATTGCGAGAAATCCTTCCGTCCCTTATTTCCTCTCGTCTTTTAACTCTTGCCAGATGCTTCTTATGAGGCTGATGGTGCGTTCCTTCTACGGATGACGTCAGTATAATACTTGCTGCAGATGAAGAAGACGAGTGGACTTCGAATTCGTTCAAGTTATCTTCATTATCATCCTTCTCTTCACTATCAGATCCGTACAAAGTAGCACCTGAATCAGTGCTCCGTTGTATGATCTGATCAATTTTGACATCCCAACTATCTGGAGCCTTCCAACCGGCGCTCCCTGTACCAAAAGCGGGAGGTGCCGGTGTTGGATTAGCATTTGATGGAACTTCAGTTGGAGTTGTAAATCCTGCTGACGAAAATGATTTAACCAAAGGTAATTTTGCACGGATGATTTCCGGTTGAGTTAAGATGGGGTTTGGAGAAATTTCATCGTTGGCTAAACTGGCTTCTGTCGAGACGGGATTTGCGTTGACATCCGCTTCTGTAGTTTTCACAATTCCCAGCATTTCATCCAAATTTATATCCAAATCAAATGCACCTGGAACCGGTTTTTTTGAAGCTTCATGAGCATTGTATTCTGGAACAGATCTCCTTGTTTTTGGCGACGAAGGATGGGATTGTGGAGTATGATAATGTTCCATAGAAATGGAAGGTAATCTAAATTTATGCTTTGAAGAAGAAGAAGAGCCCGAACTAGTACTTTTTCTCTGATGTGAATGATGGAGTTGAGAAGTATGAGGCCCTGAACCCACAGAGCCTGATCTTGACTTTTTCTCAGCAAGGGCTTCAATATCTTCTGAATTAGCTGAACTGTCAGAGTCTTTACGACTTGAGTAAATCAACTTTCCAAGCAAACTTCCGCTCTTCTTCTTAAATCTAGGTTTTATGGGTTGTGTCAAAGGAGGTACATTAATAATCGCTTTTGGGCGTTTATTGGCATGAAACCCTCTATAATTTTCTTTCAAATTGGAAGTATTTGAGTCTGAACCAGTCGATTCAGCTGGAGTGTCCATTTGGTCTAACGAAATCATCGAAGAACGAGGACTATAATTGTCCCCGTCGTTTGTACCTTTAACTTCAGTACCTACTGAAGCCATTCTGTAGACATCCTTGGATCTCGGTGGCAGTTTTCTGTAAACTTCAGGGTTTGTAGATCTTCTTTGAATCTCGCTGGGAACCTTTCTAAGGCCCTCGGATAAGTTTGAAGTCGGTTTGGAAGACTCCCCTTGAGGCTTTTTAGGATCGTTGGATACAGATTTCTTTGTGATTTCAAAATGAGATGATTTCCTAGGAATTTCCGAAGCCGAATGTTTTCTGACAGGTTCCAGTTCGTTCTGAATATGATAATCGTCATAAAATGCACTATCTTGGTGATTGGATGTGAGCGAGGAAGACGACGACATTGTGGGAGAAATATTTGCTGAGGATGATTTCCTGGAAACTTTCGTATGTCTAGGATTCAAAATTGAATGTAATGAAGAATTATTTGAATGTTCTTCTCCGGATAAGTACTGACCAGCAGCAGTTAATCCGAACGATGCCTTCAAATTACTTTTAGATTTATCTCTTCGTAAAAAACTCATGGTTACTCAGGTCGATTCTATGTGATGGAGACGTTGTAGCGATTGTATTGTATGTATTAGGGAACTTATTGAGCTAAGGAATTTTGGGTTTCAAGTTGTTTTAGTTGTAGTGAATTTTGTATACTCACTTTGATTAAAACTCTTATGTTTTTATAGCTGCTATGTGACTGGTCTGATTCTTCGCTCTAAGGCTCGGATACCTGTAGCTCTGTGATTAATTTCTCCACTGACCGGTATTGCTCCTTCTTTTTTACTTAAAAACAACAAATCAAAGTATCTGGATGATAATATACTTCTGATCGAGATTGTTATCAATTGATGGATTAAATGGCACAACCAATTGATGTATCACGTATACTCCTTATGAAAAACAGGAGTCAGCAGTTGAATGTTGAAAAAATTTACTATGATAAATATAGGTGGTTATATGTAGGATGACGGGGGGGCGAAATTTCATTACTAGAGCCTACTCTGAAAAGTACCTATGCTGCTGTTTCCGCATTAATAATGATGAAATGACGAAGATTCTGCGTGTGATATATAGATAGTGACTATCATCTCCCGTGACTCTTCAATTGTGGAGGATATCTAGTTTCGGCCTAAATTCCTGGCTTATCTGGAGTATCAAGAGTATATGGCCACGCGCAGGTGATTCCGGAACCTACTGATAGGAGACTCCCTGACTGACTGTAAGGAGACATTCTTGACCACTTGTACTACATGTGACATTGTGACATTATTTACAATCCAAGAAGATACCAATTTTCCTTTCTTTCGTTTGGAAGATCTAGAGTTTTTTGAAGCTCTCATATTGAGGAAATATCTAAAATATAGAGTGGATTCAAAGGGATTTGAATTGGTTGATATGTCTTTTGAGGGCTCAACTTATCCAGGCTATATGGTAATATAATGATTCACGAATAGTGACAACAAAAATCTTTAATCTTCATTATATCTCCTTTACAATAGCTAAGTCATAATTTGACGATTAGCATCGTCAATTCGATGACGGAGTTTGGGCCTGGATATTTAATAAGAGAATGTTGGGACATGATTTATCAATAAAGTCGTCGGTTTTATATTCTCTCTATCGTATGGGAGATGCCTTGCGTATCTCATTGATCTGGTGAAGTCATGTCTAGGCCTTGCAGCCAATAGAGTGTTTGAATTTGGTTGTATACAGGATATTTTGATATGGAAGATGGCGGTTATCTCAAGTATGGGGAAATGAATAGTTCTTAGAGCTTATTCTAAGATTCAATTGGTCTAGTGTGTTGTATGATACAAGAAGTTTTCACAGAGCTGGGGGACCTATACAGTTTTCATGGAACTAGAGGGACTTTACAGTTTTCTCCCTTCTTAAGTACTTAAGTTCTCATTAGTCCTCATCTGAGCACAGACTCGACTCGTTTCGGCAATGTGCTGATCTCAGCCCATATCAATATTCTCCCACTGTACACACCTCATCTGAAAAACTTGTCTAGTTGTCTTGCTTAGCAGACAGTCTATATCAGTATGATTTTATGTACTTTGCTCTATGTAGGATGTCGTTTTATATACTGGTAAGTATCAGAGGAATCGTTGTCGCTCTGGGAAGCAAGTTGGGATAATCTTACATGTACCTATTACCGAGCTTTCAAGAAACCAGCTGTGACTGACGAATCTCTAAATTGTTACAGAGCATACAGAGCCCACATATCCTCATCACCAATGATTTTACTCTTCGATATAAGGAGTTAGATATGGTGAGTACCGACTAGTCTACGCTATGCTTTCCGAGATATCATAATATCACCGAGGGAGCTTTGAATTTCTCTAGCAACTGAGTAGTAGAGTTCTTTTAAGTATGCAGGAGTGGTTTTGAGATGGTTAGAGTTGAAATTAGATCCGAAGTAGTTAAAGCCCGTATTTATGGATGGACTCCTTGAACCTCACCACCTGCATTTACAGGCGTGGGCAATAGCACCTGATTAATAGCACCTGATTAATAGCACCTGATTAATAGCACCTGATTAACGATAATTATGAGAAAAGACGAAGAGGAAGAATACTAATCAGAATATTAATCAGAAAATCAGAAAGAATTATAGAGAATTGAGACCGATATACGTATTATGAAGATAGACGCAGGTTCAGGGAAATATATCACGGGTTCATGGAGAAATAGCACGGGTTCGTGGAAATACTCCTAAAGGGTCTTGACAATCCGTTCTGGTTAATTATGTTGATAGCCGAAAACAGGATTGCGAAACTAGAACCATTTACGAGGCGACGATGACGCAGTGGAAACCGCTCCAACGTCTAGGAGGGCCAGAGATAGGTTGATGTAACTTTCCTTTAATTACTGACAGTGTAGAAATCGTATGGTAGCCAGATAAAACTACTAGGACAACCTGTAGGACACTCAGATCGAATCAGATCGATATTCAATGATAAAAAATAATAGACGGTCCCGGACTTTTCAATAATATAACGAAAACGTTTTTTCATCGTCAAGAAAATACCACCCCATTAAAGTATGCTAGATAATATACGTTAGTAGGCTGAGCTCTGATAAGAAATAGGATACTGATAGCAGCTAGAAAAATACAAGACAAGGTTGCTAGTAGGGTTAGTGAATGAGTTTCTAGCCCTAGTCGGGGTCCTAGTCAGGGTACTATAACGAAGCTGGACAGGTTAGTGATACGAGTTCTACACAGGTTATTTGTAAGAGGCTGGACAGGTTACTAGTACAGGTTACTAGTACAAGTTACTAATACGAGTTTCTAGTCGGGGTATTAGTACTAGTTTCTGGTTGGGTTACTCCAATAACCGGGCGACACCCTACGTCAGTATTCTACCAGAACCCGAGTGAAAAATTCATCAATCTCCAGCTTCTAATATATTAATGGAGTGTATTACTGTAGTGTCTTGTCCATATAGTTACTAGTCTAGTCTACTTGTAGACCAGTATACTACTCATAAAGCGTTTTCTCTCTAGCAACAAGTAGTCTCAATAAATCGACGACTCGTAGTTCCATCACTGTACTTTATCGCCCATTCTCAAGAAATGATTTTGTGATATTTTGTTATTGTCTATTTGACGATACTTCAAATTATTTGACTTTTCAACACTTTCTGACCGTGCTACGAACGAAGATGTCCGAATCATCAAGGACTATTAATCACAAGTTGAATGAGTTGTTGAGTAAAAGTGAGTATTTTAGGAGTTGGAGTAAGAGAAAGTCGACAATGACATTACTAGACGGTTAAGACGAGACGACATGTGAAATGAGAAATGAGACACGGGACAGACATCTCTGGTATTAGAGGACTATATGAGCCAATGATAGTGTAATGAAGCTAGTGACTTTGTGGAAGCGAATGTCGTCATGAACTAGTGAGGAAAGTGAGCTATCATGATCTGAGGTAAGTGAGTTAACATGTTCTAGTGATCACGATCTACTGATCGTTAACATCTTGAACTAGTCAGCTATCAGTCAGTTATCATAAACTAATTATCATAAACTAGTTATCATGACTTACTGAGAAATATCTAGTGACTATGATGAACTGTTCTATTTCTTTCAGTTCAGTACATTCTTCACGATATCTACATATTCACAGATCTGCTTCTTCATCGATATCTTTCTATTATACACCTGTGCACGTTCACTTGGCAAGGAACTGATTTCCCTGATCGATATCTGAATATCAATCAAACGATTCACTAGCATCCTTGAAGATACATGGGCCAAATAAATTGCCTTTGAATGGCGGTCACTAGAGTACCAGAACTGACACTAATACCATTAAAGTTATTGGTGATTCTTTTGAGATAAGCATATCTATTATCTTGTTTAATTGAAATTCTGAACTGTTCATCATGAATCTGATCTCAGGCTAATTTTACGTTGGTGACTTCTATTTGCAGTGTCTTGTGATATTTTACCTCGCTAATGTATCTAGTCTCCCTAATATCTATTTCTCTCATATCTTGTATCAGATATACTAACAACAGACAACATCACCAAAAGAAAACTTGAAGCACCAGCCGCTCTCAACTATGCTGCGGTGCTTAAAACCAATATTCTTGGTAAAGACAAGCAAGAAAAGGTGAATTCAATTGTGGTATTAGCCAAACTCTTGGATTGTATACTTGGAAGCGAGGCTGTTTCCGATGAATTCTCCACCGTTCTCGACCTTACCTTGTTCAACACGTTATTTTCGATTGTCAGTACCAACATGTCGACTGAAACATATAAGGCCATATTGAAGATCTCAGTGATTTTGATTTCTGGCTCTCTATACAGCCAACAAGATTCCATTGATAACTACTTGCCTTTGTATCAATCTCTTATTGATTTCTTGGACGTTATCGATATTATAACTCATAAATTGTACTTGCAAGACAAAAAAATCACCCTCAATTCGATCAAGTTGGTCACCGACTTAATCAACATGGCGTTGAGATTCAAATACGACGGAATCATCACCTTAGCCGGAAGGTTGAAGCACGTCACATACTTCAGTACAGTGGGAAACTTGATTGAGACTGAAGATAAATCAATCATTGATGCAGTTGGCCATTTGAAGGTGGCATATTTCAACTTGAATGAGTTTTTACAAGCTACAACATTTGACTTATCCATCACATCTCACCAGACCATGTTGACCAATCTATTTGTCTACTTAGAATCGTCCTTAAACGAGTATGGAACCCCTGCCACCACAGACGAGTATATCAAGGCAGGATTCACAAGCAACCCCAAGAACTTTGTGGTTGAGAACTTTACGATTTTGTTGGCCATGGACCTTAAGATCTTCTTGAAGGATCCTAACTTCACCTTCAAAAAGCGCTTCCACGAAGAATTGATGATGAGTGATCATAGTAGAACATTTCCACTCTATCTTTTCATCAACAAGATTACGGAATTGTGGATATCCATTTTCCACAACAGAGAGCAATATAAATTCATATACTCTTCGATTTTGAGTTGGGAACTCATGATTTACTATACCATGAACAACTGTTTGATTCTCTGGCAAGAAACGAAAGCACAGTTGGAGAATGAGACTGAAGTGGATAAAATTTCGAAGTTGATCGAGTCTAATATCGATGATTTGGAAGTAGAAATGGGTGAAAAAAATAAGACTATCGAAGAATGTTTGGACGTCACTGCCACCAAGTCAAGTGGAGAAATGAGACACAACCAAGTTCTGCAGATCAAGGAGGCACACTCTAACAAATGGAATTCAAGATTCTCGGAGTTCGACAGAGATTTGGCCAAAGAAGTCTTTGATTTCGTCTCTGAACAGAGAGTGATTCAGCTCTTAAAGGGTTCATGGGTATATACTGAAGTCCATGGAGAAAATTTGTTGAAATCCAAGGACAAAAAGCCAACCCAGTACAAATACATATTCTTAACTTTATCACCAAACAGAAGGATGGTGTATTACAAGGAATTTACCGAGAAACCAACGGTTAACCCGAATTTTGAAGAAATGGAAACACAGTTCATAAGGTTGGCGGATATTCTTGATTTTAAATCCACCAAGGTTGGTGAACATATCGGAGAAGAAGACAAAAAGAAGAATAGCATGTTGATTTCTATTAAGGGGACGATTTCCTACGAGAAGATTACGTTAGTAGGCGAAGGAAACAAGAAATTGTTGAGTTTCTACACCGATACCCAAGTTAACAAGTATGTGTGGTTAGATGGGTTGAAGATGTTGAAGGGTTTAATTTCTAGAGGTGAGTTATCTGATGAAACCGAGAAACAGTTGGAATATTTGATTGATATTAGAAGAAACACTCAATTATTGGCTTTGGAGAGAGATGGGATTGAGTTGGATGAGGATTTGGATTTGTTGGATGATGATGAGTTTTATGATATTGGAGAGTTGATGGATGTTATGGATGATTTCCATTATAGTGATGCAGTTAGTTTGTGAGGTGGACAGTGAATTATGAGTGGATTATGAGTTCTGACAGCGACTGATGAGTGAGCATACCGATTGATGTGTTAATTAGTGAGCTATCTGACTAACTAAATGACTTCCTAGGTGATATGAACACGTTTTAACAGCAATATACTCTGTACTATCAAAGTATTCTTCAACACTTAACAAATTTCTAGATTGTCGCCCTAATAATTGTTCTATTTCATGAAATTGATCAAGAGATTCTCATTTTCTCTTCCAATCATCCTAAGAATTGTTCAATATACGGGTCGTAGCGAGATCTCATTCCCTCAATGACAGCGTACATCACAGAGTACTTTAAACATAGATTTTCATATATCTACATCGGTGGTTCTGAACATCACAGATATCTCTAAATCACAAGTGCTAAATATCGCAGGATCCTATTATCTACAATTCTGTTCTCTACAATGCTGTTCGCCGCGTCTCTTGACTTTCTATACCATCCTCTTCTATTTCTTTCTCGACCTTCTCAAAGTTCAGGTAAATAATTGTCCCCTATAGACACAGTAAACATTACGGATTTTATAATAAACAGTCTTCAGGTGTTGAGACTGTAATCTCAGCGACAGCTCGGCGAGCTATTTGTAGTTAGATAACTTGATCAGAATTATGTTGAAGACGAATATACTAAGCAACGAATTGTTTGTCATTGTTCAATTAGTGGAGATTAGAGAATACCGAGCGTAGCAAGTATTTGTGATTATCTAATTAGTGGATTGGTGGAAATCACAATTAGATAGTAGTGAATTAGTATAAGAGCTTGAATAATAATCTGTACTGATGCAACTTCGGTTAATAAGAATAAGAATAACATGAATCAGACGTTTCTTCCAGGTGTATCTAAATAATCGACTAGATAATCCAGGAGCTCTAGCTAGAAGTTTTCCTAGATGCTCCTCTAGATACCCTCTAGATAATCTACTAGATACGTAGCGTGAACTGGCACTCTATGGCTCTTGATCTCCAAGCTACTCTCTCCCTCACTAATTCTAGCTTAGACAAACGACACCAAACTATAACTCCTAATACGTGTTACGAGGCCATTATATAGTGTGACCTGATTAGTCTCCAATTCTCATAACTCATTTCTTTCTCTCATCATTCTCTCATTTCTGTCTCGTCTCTTTCTCAGTCTCTCTCTGTCTCTCAATCCTGTGTATCAGATTTTCTCACCTAAAAAAAATACTCATCTCATCTCAAAACTTACAACCAACAACATCATTATGGCGAAGACTACCCAGAATAAACCTGTAAAGAGTGATATGATCTTGACAATCGATAGTGATTCTGATACTGAGCAGAATATTGCTTACGAATCGTCAGAATCCGAAGTTGAAGCTAAGATCGAGGCGCCAAAGCCAAAGAAATCCAAGAAGTCCAAGGCTGCCAAACCTGTGGAACCCGTTGAAGAAGAGGAAGATATTAATCCAGATTTCTTGTTCTCATTGGATGGGTATGAAACCACTTCGAAATTCGATGGTTGGGACTTTAAGGTCCAGCCTACTGATAGACATGGCAATCCGTTGTTGTCTAGAGATATAGATTTGGATGGGATTTTGAGAAGAAAAGGTGGTTTGGTTAATTTGGCCGGGTCTGATGTTAAGTATGAGAAGGAAGAGAGCGAGGGAGAAGAAGATGAAGAAGATGAAGAAAACGACGAAGACGATGAAGAATTGGCCATGGATGGTTTTGGTATGGGTGCCGAAGAAGAAGTAGAGGAAGAGGAAGAAGAAGATGAAGAAGAGGAGGAGCAAGTAGAAGAACCTAAGGAAGAAGAAATGGTTGAAGAAGACGGTTCTGATGCCGAAATCGATGAAGATTCTCCAGAAGAGTTGGCCAAATTCTACGCCGACCAATCGGAATCTGCCACTTCCACACAAACACATACAACCTTCCAGACTCTTCAGTTGTCACGTCCAGTATTGAAGGGTTTGGCTCAGTTGGGATACTCTAAGCCTTCGCCTATTCAATCTGCATCTATCCCTATTGCATTACTTGGTAAAGATATTGTTGCTGGTGCAGTGACAGGGTCTGGTAAGACTGCTGCATACATGATTCCTATCATTGAACGTTTACTTTATAAGCCAGCGAAGATCTCGTCCACTAGAGTTATCGTCTTGGCCCCTACCAGAGAATTGGCCATCCAAGTTTGTGATGTAGGTAAGAAAATTGGACAATTTGTCAGTAATTTAAGTTTTGGGTTGGCCGTTGGTGGTTTGAACTTGAGACAACAAGAACAACAATTGAAATCTAGACCTGATGTTGTCGTGGCCACCCCCGGTAGATTAATTGATCATATCAGAAACTCCCCATCCTTCACCATTGATTCCTTGGAAGTCTTGGTTATTGATGAAGCTGATAGAATGTTGGATGAAGGTTTCCAAGCCGAATTGACTGAGATTTTGTCGTTGATTCCAAAGCACAAGAGACAAACATTGTTGTTTTCCGCTACCATGAATACCAAGATCCAGGACTTGATTCAATTGTCTTTACAAAAACCTGTGAGGATAATGATCGGGCCTCCAAAGGCTGCTGCAAACAAATTGGTACAAGAGTTCGTTCGTATACGTAAGAGAGAACACTTGAAACCAGCTTTATTGTTTAGTTTGTTGAAACTCGTTGATCCAGCACAACAAAACAGAATCGTTGTTTTTGTAGCCAGAAAAGAAGCTGCACATAAATTGAGAATTGTCTTGGGTTTGTTGGGTATGAAAGTATCTGAGTTGCATGGTTCATTGAGTCAAGAACAACGTCTTACCAGTGTAAATGATTTCAAGTCCTTGAAGGTTCCAGTCTTAATCTGTACTGATTTGGCTGCTAGAGGTTTGGATATTCCTAAAATTGAATTGGTCATAAATTACGATATGCCAAAGTCCCATGAAATTTATTTGCATAGAGTTGGTAGAACTGCCAGAGCCGGTAGAGAAGGTAAATCCATTTCGTTTGTGGGAGAGTCGACTCAAGACAGATCCATTGTCAAAGATGCCATAAAATCCTTGATGGAAAATAAAGAGTTTCAATCCAAAGCCATTTCAAGAAACGTGGACTGGAAGGAAGTTGAAATCGTCAACAAAATCGTCTCTGCAAAGGAAGAGATTATTGAAGAAGTTTTGGTTGAAGAACAACAGGCCAAAGAGATCTTACATGCCGAGATGGAAATCGCCAAAGCTTCCAATTTAATGAAACACGAAAAGGAAATCAAATCCCGTCCAAGAAGAACTTGGTTTGAATCTGAAACCGAAAAGAAAGCCAACCAAACAGAAGTCATGAAACAATTGACCAAGCATGGAAAACCTGTAAATTCAAAAAAGAGAAAAGTGTTGGAAGTGAAGAAGGAGGCTCCAGGAAGATCTTATAAAAAGACCAAGGTCGATAGACAAACAGATCAAAAGAGAAATCCAAAGGAAAAGATAGGAAAGGGAAGCAAGGGTCCAAAAGGTCCAAAGGGAAAGAGAAGATAATCATGAGTATGAGTTATGATTGACACTACTAGGTAATGTGCAAGAAGGATCTAGTGAATGTAGTGAATCTAGTGGATCTAGTGACTCTAGTAGTTACTAACTGTGCTATTGACTTGTCGAGTTACTGACTATTTCCTGAGATAAACAGAACTTGAAACATCGCTCCTGTGATCCAATATCTCTCCAATATATCACCTTAGATCATATTAATGATTCTCACAAAGTCTTGCTTCCTCGATTTAAACATTCTATGCTACGACACATCCTCCTAATATAAATTTAGACTAAGCGATAGACTTCTATTAACAACTTACCATTAGACTAATTCTGTTCTCTATAGAAATAGTTTGTAATTATGCATATTGCATAATAAGACCGTTGAACTGGAATCCTCTTCGGCTTCTTATATTATTTTCAAAGTCGTGTGCCGTTCAAATCCGTCACGTACACAGCGGCAATTATCTGATCCATGTAAGTTTCTAGACAACTCCAATTCACCAACAAGTTAGGATTTCGACACATAACCAATAAAACTGCTTTCCATAGCCTCGACAAATCATTCACCAGTTCCAATTGTTCGGAAATTCCAATATTCCGTCCCAATAATCCTGTTGTTTTACGTATCTGTTAGTAATACCCAGATCAAAATCACTACTAGAAGTGTCTAATTCTAGCTCACATACGTCATAAAAAGAAGCTCCACTAAGTTCTTCTAGCACTTCCAGCGCTATCTCTAATAATATCCCTTATATCATGTTTCACTCAGGCTATGCTAGACTCTTCAACAGCAATCAATCTACAGATATAAGCAGCCCTTCCAAATTACTCGTACAAATCATACTCCTTCAATGCTTTTACTATCTCTCAGCTCTTGTTATATTCTACATGGTGGCCTCGTTGAATGGCTACGATTTTAAGATAGATTGGGTATTCTCGTGGGAGTTGGTGTCTTCAGAAAACGCTCTTGGGTTGATACTATTTGTGTTGTGGTTGTTTGACTCGTTGCTCTGTGTTTTATTTGTAACGGTGATTGTAGGACGATCTAAATTGGCGTGGGATTTCGCCGTTACTGTCCATATCATCAATTTGATAGTGGTTTGGTTGTATACTGATAAATTTCCTACGTCAGTGTTATGGTGGTGTTTACAAATATTGAGTGGTGTTCTCTTGGTGACATTGTCGACATACTCAACGAGATGGAAAGAGTTGAGAACGACGTTTTTTGACAACATGTTGGACCAACAAGAGTTGGGAGAAGTCAGACATCCTGTGCATAGCGAACCTATTGAAATGACCCCATACCCCAAAGACCTGGAAGGTTCCAGCAGCAAGTAGTGGAATGGATAAATGAAATAGTTGACTTCTCATATCATCAAGGGCTGGACATTATACGATCAGTCTAGAACAAGGACTAGGATGAATAAATTCATTTAGAGCTATAATCATCCAATATTCAATTACAATTAGACTATTTGTTACTACCAAAAATTAATAGAAGGTTCTGTTGAACCAGTGGTACTCCCAGCCCAACAAATAGTTCAAATTCTTAACAATCATTGACAATTCATGGCTCTTCAAGGGTTCTATATCATGAAGCTCCTTCAAAATGTATTATGTGATCTTTTGATCAATAAACTGAGGTATTGAGCGATATATGAACCAGCTACGATATTGAAGAGCTCGGGAAAGATAAATAGTCTACCGATTAACTATGATTGTGTCACGTTCCCTATTTCGATTCCCATTGTCGCCTACTGAGTTTTCTGTGAACCAATGCCTTATCTAAATTCAATACTTCTGAAAAATAACATTTTTAGACGGTTGTCGTTATCTACCTTGGTTGTTTTTGGGAAAGTATTTTCCTTTGAAGGTTGTTTTAGAACGGCGCAGGTGCAAGTTTAATATTGGGAACTTAGAATCATGTTAACTTTCATCATCGATGTTGAAGTGATCACAGGGAGTATCATACTGGTTCTCTCTATAATTCTCTGCTACGTTTTACGCCTCGTTGTTCTTCCTAGTCACATTGCTCTTCGTAGTGACGTTGTTCTCCCTAGTCTCATACTTCTCCTCCCCTAACTTCCCTAACCTCATAATTAACCTCACTAGCCTCAGTCTCACGAGTATTAATAGGAAATTATAAAGCGAGAATATAGAACATAAGGGGACAGGCGCTAACTTCAAGAGATTGGTAGGGAAATTATATATCGAGAATAAAAGGAATATTTGTAATATTTGGTGAGAATAGGTAAGTGAATACTAATTGTGAATCGAACTAGTGTGAAAAATAACTCTACTGAGGACTTGGGGTGGCTCCAATAGTGGAGGGAATCATTACCAGAATTGGCTAAGTTAGACTGGCAATTCCTCAGATTACTTTAGTAAGCTGTGAAAGACTTAATGGTCACCAAATTCGTTGGCAAGAAATGCAAACGAAAGAAAAGTAGAATCAGGGATCGTCTATAGAACCTATCTCAATACCCAGTATAAGCCATTAAAATTGTAAATGGACGTGAATGGGGTCGAATTCGATATTTTCATTTTTGATGGTATTCAAACTTCGCTTAGGTAGCATCGGCTCCATTAACACTGTCATCAACCAGTCCAAATACCTGGGATACTAAAGAAAATGTCGATTTTATTGGCCAAATTGTACCTGAATCGTACGTGGTTTCGATTCTTGAAGGACAAGGGCCGATTTTTTCAATAATCGATTGGTCGAAACCACAGTTATATCTCTGGCCCTAGCACCAGCAATTACGTTTCAACCAGTATAGTTCCAGTATATTCTAGTTTGTTCAAAAGGGTCGTTATAGGAGTGATTATCGCTCTAGCTATTCAAAATCTCGTTATTGCAATCGATATCATGGTAATAAACCAAATTGATCTCAAGTTGAGAAAACCAGGTTTAAATTTGTTGAGCAGTGCATTATGACTCGATCTTAGAAACTGAGTGCTTTCATTACGTATCCAGTAATCTCGTATGAAATTGATACCAGCTAAATTTTGTCGATCTAACATTTTGCAATCGAGAGTTTTATTTATGTGCACCAATTGCTGAAACATCAACCCCGCGGAAATAGTATTAAAGTCATTTCGACTAAAAGTCTCCTCGAGTTATTTATAAAAGAATTTAATGTGTACATGTATAGATGAGAAGGTTTCTATTCCTTTTACTATAGGTGCGTTTGTATTATGTTCAAAGTACCTCAGTCCATTACACCATTTGCTATTTCTTTATAATTCTCTATTAATTTGACCAATTTTCTGAAGAAAATGAAGAGAATTGAGAAAAAACCAAGATAGAATATTGATCAATTGGATATAATTCGCATACTGTAACAAATAGTATAACTTAGCGATAAGTGAGTTGGAAACTATATGCGAACTCCCTTGGTTGGATCTTTCACATCCAAAATCACTACTTTTTCAGACTTTCAGCAAGCTATTTGATTGAATGGAAACCTATCTTGATTTATTCTATTAAGAAATAAATCTATCAGTATGAGCACTATTTTGATTAGCTTGGTACCTGATCCACATTATTTCGAAGAACTGCGTACATAAAATGACTTAGGATATCAAAGGCTATTTGCATTTTTCCATAGAATTACCTCCAGTGTCAATAGCCATACCATACCAAAGCTTCTTTTATTAACATTTCTTTTTTATAAAAGAATTATTTAAATGTTAAGAATAGAAATTATTTCTATTACGGATTATTATCTGATACCCGATAATATTATACAGGAATATTCGATTTACACTTCCATCTGTATTTATAATTGGTTCATTTTTTCGTCATCTATTGATGCAAATGGAAAGTGGCCAGGTTCCCATATCGCTCGTTTTAACATTGAACAAGCAAACATACTTCTTATTGGAGGATTATTATCTTTTTTTCTAATAATTTCCAGTATAACTTACAATATTTCTAGATGGCCCAAATTTTATTGTTTTAGTAACTGGTAGCGTATCTTATCAATACTTATTATACTACATTTATTACTGATAAACCAATATCATGCAGATTTTTGGGAAATTCCATCAGCGAGGGAATCGTTTGATATTTAAAAATAAAGAATTGATATAAATTTATATAAATGTCTAGAATTTGTTACTTAATAGCTTGGTCTATTTAATTGTTTGGTTTCAGGTACTTAGGAGTCAGATCTATGCTCATCTTTCGGAGAGAAAAGGACCTTAATTTGTCTTTCCTTATGGTTTAGTAATTCGAAGAAACCTTTTTCAATGCCATCTTCGAGATGAATTACAGAAGTTATAAGCATTTTCGCTTCATGTATAGGAATTAAACCATTTTCCAATGCCTCAACTACTTCCTCAAAATCTTGCTTCACGAAACAAATTGAGCCCGTAACTATCTTTTCTGAAAATGTTACATCCATAGGGTAATATGGAATCGGCTTGTTGGCCCACACGGCCACATTAGTCGCTACGCCTCGTACACATAATGCCTTCAAATTAACATTGAACGTGTCTGGAAAGCCAGAACAATCATAAGAATAATTGAACCCAAATCCAGTAGGTGAGAGTTTTCTCAACTCGGAGACACATTCTTGGACCGATTTACCAGCTGGATCAAAAACCTTAACGTTGAACTTCTCAGCCAACAACCTTCTTGCCAACGCTGGCTCGCTCACGACTATGGTACCAGCTTTGTGTCCTTTAAGAGCAAAGATTGTCGCCAAACCAATTGGACCACCACCTATGATAAGAGCACTACTTCCTTCTTTAAATCCAGACATTCTGACCGCATGCCACGATACTGCTATCGGTTGCGTAAGCGCCGCGACATCCATTGGAATAATGTCGTCAGAAAACTTGATAGCTTTGCTGGAATCCGTAACAACGTATTCCGAAAATCCACCATCGGAAAACCCTAACCCTATCAAACCAAGATGGTCACAAGCATTATAATGCCCTTCTACACATGCACCGCACTTCTCCGATTTGAAGTTGGGTGAATCTGGAAATCTGTATTGGTCTAAGCAAGATCCAGTCACTTCGACGACAACTTTATCTCCCACAGAAACATTGACGACGTCTGCTCCTATCTCGACGATCTCTCCACTCATTTCATGGCCCATGCATTGTGGGGCAGGCTTACCTGAGATTTTGTTAGTTTCATCAGGGTTGCTGAAAAAGATGGGACCATCAGTGTATTCTTTCAAGTCAGATCCACATATTCCACAATAATGGACCTTAATCTTGACGTCCTGACTACGCTCAATCTGAGGATCCGGGTAGTTCTCGTGATATCTGATATCTTTATTGCCGTGATATACTATCGCTTTCATTGTAGTGTTGAAAATTTATTATAGCCAAACGAACTAGCAAAGTGAGGAGTGCTCTCCATTATTCTGGGAAATTAGTCTACTCTTATCTGATCTCGTGCATTGTCGAGATTGTCAAAAATTGCACGTGATTTGGGTGGGGACGGAGATGGAATTGATACATCCGTGGAACAGGGCAGTTTTAACCGCGCTTCGTCGAATTTCTTCACTTGACATTAAGAGCACTGGGCAGAAATCCTATTGCGTCATGATGACCAGCAATGTTTTAATTACACAGTCAGATTCTCCTTGTCCGAACCAGTTCTAAGTTGATAGTTAAGAGTGAGGCAGGCACCACAGTGTTATAGTAAGACTCTCTAGCAGTCCGCCCGAAAACAGTCCACAGAAGCTCCCAACCGTCTCGCCATGCACTTCCTCGCGCCCTCCTTGGAGCAATCCTTATCCCGAAGTCACGGATCTATTTAGCCGACTTCTCTTATCTACAATATTCTATCAACTAGAGGCGCTAACATTGGAAACCTGCTGCGGTCATGAGTAGGACTTGATATGAAATTGCTGTAGATTTTCAAGGACCATCGTAAGCGCATGGACGCAACAAAAGTATTGCGCTCTTCTAGCCATAACACCCCATCTCCGGATAAACCAATTCCAGGCTGATAAGCTGTTAAGAAGAAAAGAGAACTTCTCAAAAAGCTCTTTAGTTTTAGGCTGTCTTGAAAGCTAATTCGCTAAAGTTTAATTGGGGTTGACTTGATGATGCTTCATTGAGCCTCAGCCTGGGAATTCTACTTATTTGATTATGTAATAGTCACTAGGGTCGACGACAACTCCGCAGTCAAATTCTTCTCAGTCATTGGTTGACAATAACTGCATCATGGTGGATTATGAAGTTACGTTACCGGCGGTGATGATCTTTTACTACGGCGGTGATGATCTTTTACGGCGGTGATGATCTTTTACGGCGGTGATGATCTTTTACTACGGCGGTGATGATCTTTTACTACGGCGGTGATGATCTTTTACTACGGCG
>Ga0065707_10000437_pt1 | contig 81012 bp, 77 predicted proteins | sample SwiRhicommuniRL3_FD_59094 | JGI IMG/M metagenome (GOLD analysis project Ga0065707, IMG submission 59094) | Switchgrass rhizosphere bacterial communities from Rose Lake, Michigan, USA - RL3 v2 (version 2) | ecosystem: Host-associated > Plants > Roots > Rhizosphere > Soil | place: East Lansing...
TGGAGAAGGTGACTGGTGAAGCCCTCTACACCGACGATCTTGTTTTCGATGGCATGTTATATGCCAAAGCCCGCCGCGCGATGATCCCACATGGGTTCTTGAAGAACCTCGATATTTCCAAGGCCAAAGAATTGAAAGGCGTAGTAGCGGTTTTAACCGCTAAAGACATTCCCGCCGAGCATAATCATGGATTGGTCATCTTCGACTGGCCTGTGATGGTCGGGGTCGGGGAACGTGTCCGCTATGTAGGGGACGCGATCGCGATCGTCGCCGCGGAAACGCAGGAAATCGCCGAGCAGGCCTCGGCGTTGATCGAAGCGGAGTTCGACCTCCAGCCTGTCATCACAAATCCCGTGCAGGCGCGTCAGGATGGAGTTCAGCAGATCCACGCAAATGGAAATCTGCTCAAGCATATCAAGGTCCGCAAAGGGGATATGGAGCAGGGCTTCGCTGAATCGGATGTTATCCTTGAGCATACGTTCCACACCGCGATCACGGATCACGCCTTCCTTGAACCGGAATGCAGCATCGGTGTGCCGCTGCCCGATGGCCGCATGGAAATTTATGTTGGCTCGCAAATTCCGTATCAGGACCGGACACAGGTTGCGCGTGTAATGGGCTGGCCGGAAGAGCGTGTGCGCGTGGTTGGGCAGTTGATGGGTGGCGGTTTCGGCGGTAAGGAAGACGTGATGGGACAGATCCACGTGGCGATGCTGGCGAATGTCACGCAGCGCCCAGTGAAGCTGTTGTTTGATCGTCATGAAAGTTTGCTTGTGCATCCGAAGCGTCATGCTACGCAGATCCGTATCAAGATGGGCGCCAAGAAAGATGGTTGTCTCGTCGCGATGGAAACCGAACTTTACGGCGATACAGGTGCGTATGCGTCACTGGGTGAAAAGGTAATGACCCGCGCTACCACACACTCAGCGGGTCCGTACGATATCCCGAATGTGCGCGCCGATTGCTATGCCATGTACACCAACAATCCGCCTGCGGGCGCGTTCCGTGGTTTTGGCGTGACGCAATCCGCGTTCGCGGTCGAATCCATGATGGACAAGCTTGCCGAAACATTGAGTATGGATCCAGTGGAACTTCGTCGTATGAACGCTCTGCATGTGGGAAGTATTACAAATACCGGACAAGTACTGCGCGAGTCGGTTGGATTGACCGAATGCATTGATAAAGTGGATGCAGAAATGCGCAAGCACAACCCCGATCCGTTCAAGCCGGTCGTTGATCCCATGAATGCAAACTTGCTGCGTGTCTGGGGCTTTGCCTCAGCGTACAAGAACACGGGACTCGGCGGTGGCGCGCCCGATATCTCCGGCGCGGATGTGGAACTTTACGAAGATGGTACCTTCCAGGTACGCAGTTCCGCTGCTGAACTCGGGCAGGGACTTGTGACCGTGATGAGGTTGGTTGTTTCTGAAGAGATGGCTGTCCCACCGGAACAGGTACGAGTTCTTGTCATGGATACAGATTTGACTCCGAATGGTGGACCCACCACTGCATCTCGTCAAACATTTGTAACGGGCAATGCTTCGCGTTATGCGGCCAAGACATTGCGGGATCAGATCACTGCGTTGATGGCTGAGAAATACGACGTGCGTCCTGAGCAGATCCGTTTCGAGGATGGGATTGTCCATGTCAACGGGCACTCGTTAAACTACGCGGAAATCTATAAGGAAATGACGGCCCTCGGCCAGCAGCCGCGCGTGCGCTACATGTACGAAGCACCGAAGACTCAGCCGCTGGGCACGGGCGGTGATATGCACTTTGCCTTCTCGTTTGGTGTGCAAGCTGCCGAAGTGGAAGTGAACAGGCTGACAGGCGAAGTGCGTGTGCTAAGAATCATCTCCGCCAACGACGTAGGCATGGCGGTCAATCCGCTGGGACTGCAGGGACAGGTTGAAGGCGGCGTCATGATGGGACTTGGCAACGCGCTCACCGAGGAGTACATTGTCGAAAACGGCTACCCGGTGACCGACCATCTGGCGCGCTACCGCATCCCGGGCATTATGCTCACGCCGGAGATCACATCCATTATCGTGGAGCATCCTGTAGAAGCGGGTCCCTACGGCGCCAAGGGAGTGGGCGAGATCAGCAGTATCCCGACCACGCCTGCGATCACGAACGCGATCTACAACGCGGTTGGTGTGAGAGTCGATAAATTGCCCGTGGATCAGGAGTTGATCGCAAGAGAAATTTGGGAGAGGGAAGCGCAGTAAGCAGAAAATAGAAGACAGAAATTAAAAGGACTCGTAGGATTGAAACCCTGCGAGTCCTTTTCTTTTGCTCTCGTCACCTGTACAATGTAACGCGTGGATGATGCCGGCGTGGATACATTGACGGTGGATCAGAAGATGATGGCAAGAGAGATTTGGGACAGGGCAGGCGTGAAATATGAAGATTAATCTACATTCAATAGACAGATATTTGAAGAGTGATTATATTAAATGCAGGCTATGGTTGTGCTTACCTGCTGTAGTGACAGAGATTTTTGACGCAACTGTGACCTTATTGGGACAGCCTGATGAATATTGGAGAGGCTCATATTATCAGGTCAATGAATTTAATCCTGTCGCTCATTGGGCTTTGACGATATACCCTCTTGTATTTGTAGGGTATGTCATTGCTGAGTGCGCTTTTGTTTCACTGCTTATCATCGTTTTGCCTTTAACGCTTTCCAAAATTTTTTCAACGGCTTGGACAATCGGTTCTGCAAAAGCAATTTACAACTGGTTGGCTGGATCCTTACATGCGGGCTGGTGGATTTCGAATTTTGCATTGTTTATCCCTGCAATTATATTGGTTTATGCATGTGAAAGATGTCAGAGAAAAATGACTGGTTCTGATGGTTGATGAGGACAAAAAGACTCTCAAGGATTCAAGCCTGAGAGTCCTTTTGTTTGGATTGGGCAAAATCCAATGGTGTTCGCTCTTTGTGACTATTCTCGTCGAGAATCCGACCCAAGAACAAAGGAGTTTCATGTCTAAAATCTTTACTCGTACATTCCGCGTGCGCTGGGGAGAATTGGGTCCCAGTGGGATTGTCAGCCCCGCAAATTATCTGCGTTACCTGATTGAAACTGCCTGGGATTGGGGCGATGCGGTTGGGTTGGGTGTGAATGACAGCCAGACCCTCGGTATGGCCTGGCTTATTCGTGAGACCGAAATCCATTTCCTGCGTTCCTTGCGCCATAACGACACTTTCAATTTCACAATTTGGCTGGCCAACTGGCAGAGAGTGCGTGGCACGCGTTGTTTTGAACTTAAACTCAAAGAGAGCGGTGAGGTGATCGCGCAGGGGACGCAACAGATTGTCTGCATGGATGCAAAAACCGAGAGGCCCATGAGTTTGCCTGAAGATGTGATCGATCGATTTCGGCTTGAAAACCCGCGTGCGTTCCCGTTTGAGCGCTTTCCCAGGGTCACAGCAGTTGAAACAGTGTACCTTACTCAACGCCGGGTGGAATTAATGGATTTGGACGTGTATGACCATGTTAATAACGCGACGTATGTCAATTACGCGGAAGAAGCCTTCGTACAGGATTTTTCTTCCAAAGGCTGGTCGCCCGCAAGACTGGCAGAAGCCAATCTGACCATTGGCATCCGCCGCGTACATATTCAATACTCAGCGATCGCCGCGTGGGGAGAAATGCTGAACCTTTCCACGCATCCGCTCACTGTCAAGGATACGGGTGGCTCACATTATGTTGGCATGACGCGCGCGGATGGTTCTCCTGTGACTGAGTGCATCATGGATTGGGAACTGATTGACTGCAAAAGCGGTGAAGCCCGACCTCTGCCAGATGGGTTGGGATGACGGTTCTAAGGCTTTTGTTTTTGAAAAGGATTCTCAAGGTCTCAAGCCTGAGAGTCCTTTTTGAATTGGCACACTGATAAATGTCCGAAGGCTTAGAAAGTGTTTAATCTATCAGCACTCCGTTATGTCCATCAGGTACAATTGGGCGAGAAGAAGGAAGTCACATACATGAATAAATTCGTGGGTTATCGCTGTTCGCTATGTGGAGAAGAATATTCTCCTGCTGACGTCACCTACACCTGTCCGAAAGATGGGGGGAACCTGGATGTAGTGCTGGATTACGATTCGATCAAGAGCAAATACACGCCTGATGATATTCTCTCGCGGAACGATCCGTCTCTTTGGCGCTATTTGCCACTCTTGCCAGTCCAGGAACCGCCCGGGGAGGCAACTCCGCTCCATGCTGCGGGTGGGACACCGGTTTTCAATTTGTCGCGCTTGACGGAGAAGCTGGGTTTGAAATATCTATGGCTCAAGGACGAGTCTCGCAACCCAACAGCTTCCTTCAAGGACCGTGCCTCGGCCATCGTGGTGGCGCGTGCTCAGGAAATTGGTGCGGAAATAGTCGTCACTGCCTCCACCGGGAACGCAGGTGCGGCGCTGGCTGGCATGTCCGCTGCGGTCGGACAGAAGGCGATCATCTTTGCGCCCAAATCTGCGCCGCAGGCAAAAGTGGCGCAGTTGCTGGTCTTTGGCGCAAAAGTCATTCTTGTGGATGGAACCTATGACGACGCGTTCGATCTGACCGTCAAAGCGGCAGACGAGTTTGGCTGGTATTGCCGCAACACAGGCTACAATCCCTTCACTGCCGAAGGCAAGAAGACCGCCGCGTTCGAAATTTGGGAATGGTGGGAAAGCATGCATCAGAAATGGCATGAGAAAGTAGGCATGGATATAGATCACGCGCCGCTGACTGTATTTGTCTCCGTGGGGGATGGCAACATTATTTCGGGTATCCATAAAGGATTCAAGGACTTGTATCAACTGGGCTGGCTGCCGCGCATCCCGCGCATTATCGGCGTGCAGGCGGATGGTTCCGCCGCGATCTCGAACGCATTCCATGCGGACACAGAAACCATTACGCCAGTCTCTGCCAAAACAATTGCAGACAGTATCTCCGTCGATTTGCCGCGTGACGGTGTTAGAGCCGTCCGGGCTGCGAAGGAAACGGGTGGGACGTACGTTAATGTATCAGATGATGAAATCCTCCAGGCTATTGCGGAACTCGGTAAACTTGGCGTTTTTGCAGAGCCGGCCGGAGCGACCGCGTACGCCGGGTTGGTCAAGGCAGCAGCCTCAGGCGTGGTGGGAAACGAGGATCCAATTTTGGTGGTAAATACTGGGAGCGGACTCAAGGATGTGCGTGCGGCGATGCAGGCGGTTCAATCCGCTCCAATTATTGAACCAACTCTGGAGGCTGTGAAAAAGTTGTTATGATCACAAGAGACGGCTGGAGCTTGACGTTTCGTTATATCGTTGGGATCATCAGTTTTATCCTGCTGATCGCGCTCCTTATTTATGCGCAGGATGCGGTGACCAACCTGGCCATCGCAGCGTTTGTCGCGTACCTGATCAACCCGGCCGTTGTTTATCTTACCCATCGGACGCGCATGGGACGTGTGGCTGCAGTGAACCTGGTCTATTTTTCAACGGTTCTCCTGCTGCTGGGGCTCCCTTCCACGCTATTACCAATCTTTGCCGATGAGGTACAGATCGTTATTCAGGATGTATTGAATTTAACGAATCAACTGCAACAGACACTTTCCCGGCCCATCCATTTTGGGGTTCTGGTCTTCCATTTGGAAGAATGGGGAAGAAGTATTTTTCAGGTACAAAATACGTTGTTATCTCCGCTGCCTGAAGAAGCTCTGCGACTTTTGGAAACGACCTCGGTGGGAGTGCTGTGGTTCCTGGTCATTTTGGTCAGTGTCCATTTATTTTTATCCCAGTGGCCCACCATGCGTGACTGGCTGATTCGTCTGGCCCCGCCGCCTTATCGTCCTGAGATGGAGGAGTTGTATAACCGCATCCGAAATGTGTGGATCGCTTATCTGCGTGGACAGATCGTTTTGATGTTCATCGTAGGCGTAGTCTTTACGGTGGCATGGATCATCATTGGGATTCCCGGCGCGCTGGTGTTGGGGGTGATTGCAGGTTTGTTCACCCTGGTACCGGATGTGGGGCCATTTTTGGCAATGGTCCTGGCTGCGGGAGTGGCACTGCTGGAAGGATCGACCTGGATTCCTTTATCAAATTTTTGGGTGGCCGGGATCGTAGTGATCGTTTATTTGGTATTGATCAATTTGAAGAATTTCTTTCTCCGGCCATACATTATGGGTCGTAGTGTTCATATGAATGAGGCGCTGATCTTCCTTGCCATCGTGATCGCGACCATCCTCAAAGGGATCCTGGGTGCGTTGCTGGTGGTGCCGGTGCTGGCCAGTGTGGTTGTCATTGGAGGTTATATTCAACGACGTGTGTTGGGGTTACCTCCCTTTGAAGATGACGGGACCAAACAATTTGCCGCGCCCGAGGAAATTCAAGTATCCCGGCGGAAGTGGACCAGGAAAGAACGACTCGAACGTTTGGGAACGATGGAGGAATCAGACTCATCCGAGCCGGCTGCCGTATTAATGAGTGAATCTCCATCCGAAGAAATTCCTGGTCAAGAGAAAACAGAAGAATGAAAATTACCTATTCCATTGTTGCGCCAATCTATAACGAACTGGATAACATCCCGGAACTCTATCGCCGTGTCAAAGAGGTCATGGACTCCACAGGCGAAACCTGGGAACTGATCCTTGTGGATGACGGCTCCACCGATGGCTCGACCACCGCGATCTGTGAACTTGCCAAAGACGATAAGCGCGTGCGGCCGGTTATCTTTGCGCGCAACTTTGGCCATCAAATTGCCATCACCGCCGGCTGGGACTATGCGCGTGGGGCGGCCGTAGTGATCATCGACGCGGATCTGCAAGACCCACCCGAAGTGATCCTTGAAATGGCAAAAAAGTGGAAGGAAGGCTATGAGGTTGTTTATGCCGTGCGCGCGGAACGTGAAGGAGAGTCGTGGTTCAAGCTCTGGACCGCTTCGTTGTTCTATCGCATCATCTATCGCATCACGGATGTGAAGATTCCGCTGGATACCGGCGACTTTCGTTTGATGGATCGCAAGGTTGTGGATGTGCTCAGGCAAATGCGCGAGCGCCATCGCTTTCCACGCGGCATGTCTGCCTGGGTCGGATTCAGACAAGTCGGTGTCGATTACAAACGGGCCGCGCGCGTGGCAGGAGAAACCAAGTATCCATTCCGAAAAATGTTCCGCCTGGCACTTAATGCCATTACAAGCTTTTCGTATTTTCCTTTGCAGGTTGCTACATTCTTCGGCTTTGCCTCGGCAGGCATTGCCATTCTTGCCATTATCCCTGTTGTCTATCTGCGTATTACAGGCTCGCAGGCTTTTTTTGGCCAAGCCACTACATTGATCGCTGTTCTTTTTCTGGGCGGCGTGCAGTTGATCTCGTTGGGTATTCTGGGCGAATATATTGGCCGTCTATACGATGAAGCCAAAGGCCGGCCGCTGTATATTGTTCGCGAAGCCCCCAAAGACTAATTTCCCTACGATTTTATTAATATGTCCCTCTCCTTCCTACGCGATAAAGAGTTCTTCCGCGCCATGCTCGCACTGGCTGTGCCGGTTGCGTTCCAACAATTGATCAGCGCTGGTCTGAATATGATCGATGTGTTGATGGTTGGCCAACTGGGCGAGACGTCTGTTGCTGCGCTTGGGCTGGCAAATCAGATTTTCTTCCTGCTCATTCTGTTTTTATTTGGGCTGACCAGCGGCATGTCCATTTTCTCGGCGCAGTTCTGGGGAAAGGGAGATACGGATCAAATCCGCCATGTGCTTGGGATTTGTTTGACCATTGCGGTTTCGGTCGCCGCGCTCTTTTCTTCGGCTGCCATCTTTATACCTGAACGACTGATGGGTTTTTATACTGAAGATGTTGCAGTGATTAAGTTAGGCAGTGACTATCTCCGTATTGTTGGTCTGAGTTACGTGTTCACGGCGATCACTATTTCTTATATTTCTGTATTGCGAAGTATTACACAGGTTACGCTGACCGTGATTGTCGCAGTGCTGGCGCTGGGTCTCAAGACAATTCTTGGTTATCTTTTTATCTTTGGGGTTGCTGGGATGCCCGCGTTGGGTGTCCGCGGCGCGGCTCTCGGCACCTGCATTGGATGGACCTTCCAGGCCATCTTGTTGGTAATCCTTGTGTATATTCGGAAAACGCCCCTGGCCGCAAACCCGCTTTCCTTCTTTCGGTTTGACCGTCCATTCCTGATCAAAGTTCTAAAAACATCCCTGCCTGCGGCGGCCAATGAGATCCTATGGTCGTTTGGCATTACCACCTATAACGCCGTTTATGCGCGTATTGGTACAGATGCCATTGCCGCGGTCAATATCAACGCCACCATTGAAGAATTGATGTTTGTGCTATTTATTGGTTTGGGAAATTCGTGTGCGGTAATGGTAGGGAATAAGATCGGCGCCGGCGGGAAGGATGTCGCTTTTGAGTATGGTCGCCGCTTTGCGATTTTGGGTGTGGCTGTTGCGTTGTTGGCAGGCGTGATCGTCTTTTCCATGCGCGAAACGGTCATCGGTTTATATCAGATCTCGCCATCTGCCGCCCAAAATTTGCGTAGTTTGATGCTCGTCTACGCGCTTTCCGCCTGGTTGAGAGTATTTAACTTTATGCTTTTTATCGGCGCGATGCGTGCCGGGGGCGATACGCGCTATGCCATGTTTACTGAACTGTTTTCCGTTTGGATGATTGGCGTTCCATGCGCGCTGCTCGGGGGATTTGTTCTTCATCTTCCAGTGTATGGGGTGTACGCGCTGGTCCTTTTGGAAGAAGCGGTCAAGGCAATTATCATCACCAGACGATTCCTCTCGCGCAAATGGATTCACGATCTCGTCAACGCCGCGACTGGGGATCGGGCATCCGCGTCTCTCTCCAACCCTGAACCCGCTTCCTGATTGCAGCAAATCTTTCCTGACTGCCGTTTGCTAATAGCAGAGTCATTCCGAATGTGATCAACATGTTCGTGATGAAAAAGAAGATCACCTCTTCGAGCGGTAAAATCCCAAAGAATAAAATTCCTCTTGTTTGGCTTGTGGAAATTGACCACGTTGTCTCGTTCAACGCGACGATATCCATCAGCGATAAATAGCTTGCCGGAATAACGATTCCCCAGAAAACAAGTTTACGATAGTGCCAGAGAATATCTGCGCCAAACAGCAATTGAACGAAGATTGGGGGCAATGCCCAAAACAGGATGATGGAAAGATACGTCCACTTTGCTTCGCCGAAGAAGAAAAGGTAAGTGAAGAGGAGCCATAGGAGAGCAAGTGCACAGGTAGACAGGTAAACAGGTAACTTGCTTGAAGTGAATTTCCATCTTCTACTGGGAGGAACGCTTGGAGCGACCAAACATTGACGCGCCAAAAACCACCACCAAAGCCCTGACAAAATCGTTTCCAAAACAAAGAAAGTGTATTCTTCAATTGGCACATAGCCAATTAATAAACCAGTGACCAGTTTGGGATTGTAATACCACACCCCTGTGGCAACGAGATAATTATCCCAGGGCGTCGTATAAATAACTGCCAGCAGAACGTGCATGCTAATCCCGGTCCATACTGCACGTCCATTCTGAAAGCCGCTAATTTGTTTGTTGCTTTTATTATGCCAATACATGATGGCAAGGAATATCAAAATTGGGATAGCGAGAAAGCGAAGTAAAAAGCCGAAGTAAGTCATTTTGTTTATCGGAGTCCAATGACTCCAGTCGTTGATGTTTCTATCGGAGGTTCAATGTCTGGAGACATTGAGTCCCGGCGAAAGACCTCCATCCTCACCCCCGGCCGCGGTTCCAGTGTCGCGCCCATATGAGCATGGATCTTGTGATTCGTGAATTCAAATTTGTACGTCTGCAGCAACCGTGCAATGACAACGCGTGCTTCCGACTGACCGAACGCTGCGCCGATACAAGCGCGCGGACCGCCGCCGAACGGAATGTATGAGAAAGGCGGCCTCTTCCGTCCGTGGGCGAAACGTTCCGGGCAGAAATCCTCCGCGTTTTCCCAAATTTTGGGGTCACGGTGGGTAAGATAAATGGAATAAAACATTCTTTCATCAGCAGGGACGACTCCTTCATTGAACTCCATGGTTTCCACTACACGTCGGTTGCCGATGTGGATCGGTGGATACAAACGCAAACTCTCTTTGATGACCTGGTCGAGCAATGGAGATTTTTCCAGCGTATTTATTTCTTCAACCAGCCGCGCCTGGATATCAGGGTGTTGACCGATCAGGGCAAACGTCCATGCGAGCAAGGCGGTGGATGTGTCATGTCCGGCAATGAGCATGGTTAGCATTTGATCGCGGATAACATTGTTGCTGAGTCCCGCGTCAATAAGGTACTGAAGTAGATCATGCTGACCATCGGCCATGGACCGTGGACCATTTTCACGGCTCAACTCATGGTCTATGGTCCATGGTCTACGCTCTTCAATGATTCGATAAAGATAATCATCCAGTGTTTTCAAATCTTTCTTAAACCCAACACGCGGCATCTTTCGCCACAAAATCCAGGGTCCCGGCGAGATAAATTTGATCGCCTTGAGTATGGGAGTCCAGAGGCGGGGTAGATCTTGCTCTATATCTTTTCCGAATAGCGCCTGCATGATGATCAGCAATGCGATTTTGCGACTCTCCACCAGCATGTCAACAATTTCGCCGTCCTTCCACGTAGATGAGACCCGGTCGGTTTGCTCGATCATCATCTGTGTGTAATTTGAGAGTTGTGAGGGATGAAGCGGCGGTTCCATCAGCTCGCGGTAATGATCGTGTTCTTCACCATCCACAACCAACACGCCACACCGCAGCAGATCCGTGACGGGATCCGTATTGCGCCACAGCACCTTGCTCCGTTCAGTAACCAGGATTTTGCGATTCGCCTCAGGTCCGAACACTACGAATGGACGAAAGCCCGGAATCGGGATTTGAAACAAACGGCCAATTTGCTTTGCCATCACCTTCAGGGGTCCCAGGGGTGAGCCTTCTCTCAGCAGTGATTTGAGCGCGTCCCGTCCCGTTTGTGCAGAAACACTTTTTAATGCCATACAATTATTTCAACTCTTTCGTCAAATACAGAGCTAACTGATCATCGACTGTGATTTGTTCGCTGTACTTTACATAATGATCCTGATAATGCAGCCCACGCCCATCTGGGACGTAGCCTCGTAAAACATACAATCGTTGCGCTGCGCCATAGTCAGGGTCCAGACCCACGCCAATCCCTGCAATGGGATGGACTTTCGCAATTGCATTTTCGGCCACATCCATCAGTTGTGTACCCATTCCCTGACGGCGAAATTTTGGCAAAACATTGAAATCCACGATTTCAGGGATGGACTCGTTTCGAAAGGGTTCGTAAAGCGAATGCCAACAGATGGTGAGATAGCCCGCGAATTTTCCCTCGACGAAGGCCACAAACACAGGGCGAAGTCCTATGGATTGCTCCATGAAATATTGCTGATACTGGGAAGCAGGTTTATTCCAACCCAGTTCCTGGAAGGCATCGGCGATTTCTGGAATATCACTGGATTCAAGCAGTCGAATCATCGGCTTTACATTTCGCATCTTTTCTTTACTCTTTCTGATCATGACTCAAGCACGTAACAGCCTGCGTGGGTTGGATGATCTTCCACTTGCATGCCAGCCCGTACGTTGCGGATCAGCCACAGAATTAGCCAATCTCCACCTGCCGCGGAGCTGTGAACCAGGCTAAACCAGAACAGATTGCCATCACCCAAGGCAAGACTCAATATGTAAGTAAGTATTCCCAAAAGAAACCCGGGCAGGAAGGCACCCAGCCGATAGGCATTTGCTTCGACCGGCTCTTTTAAGTGTGCATAAGGGGTGAAGGTTTTCCACTGAAATCCAAATTGGATTGCGGAAAAAGGTTTGTGGCCAAAGATCATCCAGCTAATGCCATGTATCAATTCATGGACCACCACACCCAGAAGCACGACCGCAAAAAGAAGGACAGAGTTCCAGGTTGGCTCCAAACTTTCCATACCATGCAACAAAATGAAGATCGCAAACTGCAAAATGACCACGGGAATGGTTATGAACATGACAACGACATTCGCGCGTGCCATTGAGATGGAAAGGTCGCGTTTATTTTGCATCATGAAACTTGCCGCTTTTATGCTTTTAGTTTTTCAACTTCATTCGCCAACCATTCGTAAATAGGCTTGCCCTGACCGTTGATATTTTTGGCTACGGCTTGCGAGTAGGTCTGCATAAAGTGTATGAGTTGGCCTTCCGGTGAGCCGTGGGATTGAAGCAATCCCTTTAGCCAATCGATTTCCGTAGAGACATGTGACATGTCGCCAAGTTGAAGGGCGGCGGTAATGTTTTCACCGAGGAAGTAAATACTTGTCTTGATTTCCTCAGGGGAAATGGAAAGAGGCTCCAGGGTTTCTTTAATCATAAGTTCAATTTGGGCGCGCCTGGAAACATAAGCCTGATGGGCAGCGAGATATACCTGCGAGACGGCCTTTGCCTGGAAATGTTTTGTTTTAAGTTTCAGGACTGTTTCGATTTCTTCCAATGCTGTATCCAATTCAGGCCCTAAAAAATAACCTGAAATACTATCAGGGAGACTAAGGCGAAGGTTGAAAATCCGTCCGCCGAACGTAACGGGGATATTTTGACCAGCTAGTGCAAGCGCAGTTTGTTGGAGGGTGGCTGCGGAAACGAGCTGTTGGGCAACCAATACAACCAGATCTGCTTTGGTGTTTTTTACCGTGTGGGAAAATTGCTCCGCTGGCACATTGGCTCCCAGATAGATAACGTTCAAGCCCCGCCGCCGCAGGAAAAGGGACAACAACAGGGGCGTGAATGTATGCCATTCGTCCGGTGGGCACCCCACAATCAGAGTCAGATTGCGCGTCGGAGCAGGCGAAGCGCTCAATAACGTGTCCAGCCTGCGCATGGCAAGACCCGCTGCAAAGTGTTCCTGCTGAACGCTGGCACGATTTTCATACCATAAATTACCAATCTCGGACATTCCCTTTTGCAAAATCTCAGTGCAGACGGCCTCGACCGGGAATATGGAAAATGCCTGATTCAAAGTTTGTTCAGCAGATGATTCGCTAAAGTTCAAGCAGGCCTCGATCCAGCGGGCACGGAGTGGGTCAAGAGTTGTGTCAGTGGCGTATTGAGCCGGGATCGTCGAAGCTGTGACAAATGTAGCTGGCGCAGAGCCGGCCAGAGGGTCCTCACCGGAAGCGAGCTGTTCCTTCCACATGTCCACCGCGCGGGAAATGGAAAGTCCTTCGGTCTGGCGCTTCATCAGCCATTTGATGGTTTCGATATCCCGTTGGGAATATAAACGATGACCACCCGCGGTGCGCTGGGGCACCGGGAGTCCGTAACGGCGCTCCCAGGCGCGCAAGGTATCGGCGGTGAGACCGGTTTCTTTGAGGACGACTTTGAGATTGAAAGCGGGTGTTGTGCTGACCATAAGTTACCTTTTAGGCTCGTGCTTCGGCAAGCGCGTTGACCATGTTTTGTACAGATATTGTACCTGTTTCCTTTAGAATACGCTCTGTGGTCAGCCGGGCGGAGAGTAAAACAATAGGCAGTCCTGTGCCTGGATGAGTGGATGCGCCCGTGAAATAGAGGTTTTTGTATTGTTTGTGCCGATTCTGCGGGCGGAGATAACCAACCTGCCAGAAGTTGTGGCTCAGCCCGAACGCGGCGCCTTTTTCAAGATTGAAGCGTTCTTTCCAGACGTTAGGCTGGTACACAATCTCGAATTTGATATGCTTCCTGAGATCGTCCGCGCCCATCTCTTTGGCGAGACGTGTGAACACTGTTTCACGCGCCCCATTGACAAGAGCTTCCCAATCCTGCTCCGAACGTGCATCGAGATGCCCAACGGGGACAAGAACATAAAGTGTCTCGTGTCCTTTGGGCGCGGCAGCTTTATCGGTCCGTGCAGGTGCATGAACGTAAAACGATGGCACATCAGGCAGGGTGTGGTCATTGAAGATTTGATCGAAGGATGCTTTGTAATCGCCGCCCAGAAAAACGTTGTGATGAGCGATCTGTGGATATTCCTTATCCACGCCCCAGTAGAACATGATTGTAGAGCAGGTATAAAGCTTGTTCTCGAGTTTCTTAGCTTCCTTATTTGCAGGGAGCAACTCTTTATAAATATAGGGAAGGTCTGCATTGCCAACGAAAATATCCGCTGTAAATACGCGACCGTCTTCCGTAATGACAGACTTGATCTTTCCATTTTCTGCTTTCATCTTTTTCACCGGTACATTGTAAAGAAACTTCACGCCCAGTTTCTCCGCGATGTTTACAAGCGCCTGGATCCCGGCATACATGCCGCCGATAGGGTACCAGACGCCTTCCGCGAGTTCTGTATATTGAAGTAGAGAATAGGTTGCAGGGGCATCATATGGACTCAAACCCAAATACATATTTTGGAAAGTGAACGCGGCTTTGAGGCGCTCATCCTTGAAGAAGCGACTCGTATTCGCATAATGTTTTTTGAGCGCCTTGAGCTGGAAGAGAAGGGGGAGGTTTCCAAGCGAAAAATATTCGAAGATATTGTAAAAATTTCGTCCCACAAATTTTTCAATGGACATTTTGTAATGCTTGCTTCCCTCTGCGATGTAATTCAGGAAGCCAGTGAAGGCGGCCTTTTCCACTTTCTCGAGCTGGGTCTGCATCTCACCGAGGTTGGAGGTCAGTTCCAGTTGTAAGCCATCATCGAAGTGGACTTTGTAGGTAGGGTCGATACGCTTGAGCTCCAGATGATCGCTCATCTTTTCACCTAGGGAAGAAAAAGTCTCCTCCCAAATTTCGGGCATGAGGAATAGCGTCGGGCCGATGTCGAAGCGATGACCCTCGCGAAGGATCTGATTACAGCGCCCTCCTGGGGTGGCTTCTTTTTCCAGGACGGTTACGTCATATCCATGTTTGGCGAGTCGGGCGGCGGTGGCAATCCCGCCGATCCCGGCGCCGATAACAAGTGCAGTTTGTTTTTGCATGTGTTCTCCTAAATTTTGTATCTAAAGCAGGGTCATTATAACAGTTGTCCACTATTTGTCAAGATAGATTTCATAAAACCTTGACAATATAGACAAAACCTGTACAATAGACCTAACACAAAATCTGGAGGTCTATGATGCAAATGCAAGTGAATTGGGAAACCCAACTTCTCGCTCTCGCGGGGAACGTTCCGCATCCCCATACCCGGCCATTCTTTTCCTATTGGGCTGGTGATGTCTCACTGCGCAAAGCCTATAAACAGGCGGAGAAGATTACCGCGCAACATAGTAAATCTTTTTATTTTGCTTCGGGACTGCTCTCTGAAGAAAAGCGGTCCGCCGTCCGTGCCTTATATGCATTTTGCCGAACTGTGGATGACATTGTGGACGAATCTTCAGATGTTGAGCGTGACTCCCGGTTGGATTACTGGCGCGGGATGATGGAAACCTCTTCCGTCGCCGATCACGACCTGGTCGCCGCCGCATGGGCGGATACGCTCACCCGCTACCATATCCCACGGCACTACGCTCTCCAATTGATCGATGGTGTGGCCCGGGACCTTTCCCAGGTACGCTACCAAACGTTCGACGAACTTGCCACGTACTGTTATGGTGTCGCTTCCACCGTCGGGCTGATGAGCATGTACATTGTGGGCTTCCAGAGTAACGAAGCTGTTCCCTATGCGATCAAACTTGGCGTCGCGTTGCAAATGACCAACATCCTGCGGGATGTGGGTGAGGATTATCGCAATGGACGTCTTTATCTTCCACGCGAAGAACTTGCCTTCTATGGCATTCAGGAATCAAATATTGCCGAAGGCCGCATTACGGATCATTGGCGTCAGTTCATGAAATTCCAGATCGAGCGCACTCGTCAGCTTTATGAAGATTCCTGGGCAGGTGTGAAAATGCTCGAACGTGAAGGGCAGCTTGCTATTGGCGCAGCATCCGTTTTTTATCAGGGCATTCTTGATGAGATCGAAAAAAACGATTACGATGTCTTCACTCAACGCGCCTCCCTCAGCGCCTGGGACAAGGTGAGCCGACTCCCTGCATTGATCGGACGACTATAAACTTATTCAGATTCTTCTCAATCTATATTCCAAAACTAATTCATTTATATATAAAAGGAAAATTCATGTCCAAAGATACAATTCGTCAATACGCCAATTTTTTCAGCGTCATTTTAGCCCTCACCATCAATATTTTGGCGTCTGCTCTGCCCCTCAATGGACAGAACACAGGTGAAATCTCAGATCGCTTCCAGGTTTATTTCGTGCCCGCCGGTTATGTCTTCGCTATCTGGGGAGTAATCTACCTCGGCTGGATTGCTTTTACGATCTTCCAATTTCGATACTCGCAAAAGGAAAGCCCGCGCCTGCGCCGTCTTGGGTATTTGTTCGCAATCAGCAACATCGCAAATGCTGCCTGGCTTTTCTGCTGGCACTACAACCAGTTTGGCTTGAGTGTACTGATCATGTTGGCGTTGCTGGGATTGCTGATCGCCAGCTATCTCCGCCTTGATGCAAATCGCACCTCGGTCACGCGCACTGAGTATTGGTCGGTGGATGTTTTATTTGGTGTCTATCTCGGTTGGATTACGGTGGCAACCGTAGCCAATGCTACGGATTGGCTGTATTTGGTTGAGTGGAACGGTTTTGGTATCCATGCTCAAACCTGGGCAATTATTATGCTTGGGGTCGCATCCTTGCTGGGTCTGGTCATGGCGCTGACGCGGCAGGATATAGGTTATTTATCTGTATTGGTTTGGGCCTTCATCGGGATTGCAGTAAAGCAAACTCCCGCGCCGATGGTTGTCCTCAGCGCCGGGATTGCTGCCGCTCTCATGCTGGGACTCATGATCTTGAGTTGGATGCGCCGCCGAACCACCAACCTTCCTCATGCATTTGTTTAGCCAATCCTGCTCCAATTGGGATCNGGGCATGGATCTGTCTATGCCCTGATCTTTTTAATCTTATAATTCAAGGTATCATGTCCAAATATGAAATCTCAAAACTTCTCAAAATCGGGTTTTTCTTCAAACCTCTTATTGTCCCTGCGAAAGGGCAATCTCTTTCTAAATCTAATTTACTCCCTGACAAAGAATTGATTGTCATCGAGCGGAATGGAAAATATCGCGCGTTTCTTGCGCGTGAAATGGCCTATCATCATGTGGCTCAGGGAGAACTGGCGGGAGAGCCATATCTGGTCACCTTCTGAGCGCCGTGTAACAGTGGCGTAGGTCTGACGCCAGTCATCAACGGGAAAGTTCATCATTTCCACCCGTATGGTTTATTGAATGGACTTGTTATCTTAATTGATAAAGAAACGCATTCCCTGTGGGATCACATTACTGGCGAAGCGATTGACGGGTCGTTGAAGGGCTATCAGCTGGAGGCTTGGCCTATTCGTTTTACAACTGTTGTCTCCGCCTTGCGTGAACATCCCGCTATTGAAATTTCCTTGTCTACTTATCGTTCCGTTCGAAAATGGTTTGCGGCAACACTATATCCAAAATTTATTCATGCCAAGATTCTTCTCCCATTTTTCTTTCGCTGGACCATGCAGAGCAAACCGGATCCTCGTTTACCGGAACTCACACAGGGACTTGGCGTGGTCGTGGATGGCCGGGCAAAGTATTATCCTCTTTCTGCAATTCCATCCAATGGATTGGAAGACAGCTGGCTGAATCGCACCTTGCTGGTGCAGCGCAGCCAGATGGATAGCGTTCCCCATGCCTTTTGGAATCATACCAGTGACGTGCCTATGCAATTGCTTACACGTTGGTATGGATTTTCCTTTACGTATCCGAATTGCGAAATATACACAAGCTTACATTCATGACATAATCTAAATTTGCGACCTTTCATTTACGAACTTATCGGGGGAAATGGCTTTTCAAGGTAGGGTTAACCATACTTTAGTCTCAAAATCAATCCGCTCCATAATCGTTTGCGTATCTTCTATTAGGCGTATTGGCTATCTAGATGTTTTACTATAACCCTAAGCATCTAGAATGACCAACTCTAATAAATGAGTATTCGAAAGGAGTTTGAAATGTTTAAACTGAATAATCGGATGGCAAAAGCTGGAATTGCATTGCTTCTGGTGGCGCTACTGTTATTAATACCACTGAGTGTTGCATTGGCAGCACAACCAGGCGTGGAATGCGATGACTTTGCCCAGAGGCCCGGTCATGCTGAATTTGCTTCCGGTTCCGCTTTTAACCCTGATGGAAATGCAGGAACACATTATGCAGGTGAGCAGCCACAGAATTCCAACAATGTTCATTCGGTCTCGCAATACGACGTGGCTTGCGAAAAAGTATCCCAACATTAACATTTAATTGCGGGAATTGTTTTTAGCCAGTCATGAGCTACGCGCTCATGACTGGCTTTTTGTATATTGATAGGTATTCAAAAAGCACGATGACTATGGCAATCTGCGAGCTGAACCGGGTAAAATGGATGCGCTTATAGACATCCTCAAATATGAAATATGTTTTATTGTTTTGTTTTATTATGCTTTCTGGTTGTAGGTCAAACGAAACCTTAGCCAAACCTGTTTTAGGAGAAACTGAATTGCCTGCCATCCGTTATCTTGCACTGGGAGATTCGTATACAATTGGTGAAAGCGTTTCGGTGGAAGATCGCTGGCCAAATCAACTGGCTAAACTGCTGGAATGCGAAAACATCAAAACTGAGATCACGATTATCGCCCGTACAGGCTGGACAACCTCTGAACTTTGGCAGGGAATTCGATCCGCCAAAATCCACCCTCCCTATGATCTGGTCTCATTGCTGATCGGAGTGAACAATCAATATCGCGGATCTGCGATTCATGCGTACCGCGACCAATTTAATTTTCTTTTGCATAGATCAATTGAATATGCAGACGGAGATACGAACCGCGTCTTTGTTTTATCCATCCCTGATTGGGGTATGACTCCTTTTGCTTCCGACCGCGGCCGTGAACATATTTCGAAGGAAATCGATGAGTTCAATTCGATGAATCGTGAAATGTCGGAGAAAGCTGGTGTTCATTATATCGATGTAACCTCCATCTCACGGGAGTCTATTAATGACACAACATTGACCGCACCAGATGGATTACATCCCTCAGGAAAAATGTATGCGATGTGGGCAGAGAAAGCTCTTCCCATTGTCAAAGAGATTCTTATTGGTTCAAAATAGGAGAAACTATGAGCGAAATTAATTACCAGTCTGTGCAGGATTATCTTACTTCCCTTGTCCCGCCGCGCGAGCCTGAACTGCAAAAAATGGAGGAAATCGCGGAGAAAAATGATTTTCCCATTATCGGTCCGGTGTGCGGCTATTACTGTTATCAACTCGCCCGCATGATCAATGCCAAATCCGTTTTCGAGCTTGGGTCTGGATATGGTTATTCCACGGCCTGGTTTGCGAAAGCGGTGAAAGAAAATGGGGGAGGCGTAGTGCATCACACCGTTTGGGATGACAAGTTGTCGGAACGCGCCCAAGCACATTTGTCCGCATTGGGGAGCGCGGACGTTGTCCAGTTTCACATGGCGGAAGCTGTAGAGACCCTTCGTCAAACACAGGGTCTGTTTGATATCATCTTCAATGATATTGACAAAGATGGTTACCCTGATTCATTGCCGGTGATCAAGGAAAAACTGCGACATGGCGGAATCTTGATCATCGATAATATGATCTGGCATGGACAAATCCTTGACCCGAATGACCATGAAAAAACGACAGAAGCAATCCGCCGTTTCACGCGAGACATTACCTCTGATCTTGATTGGATTGTTTCGCTCTTCCCCGGGCGGGATGGCATGATCATTGGTTATAAAAAATAAGGGAGTTTTATGGCTTACAACTTTGACCGCGTTCCAAATCGTCGCATTCCAGGGGTGGTGAATAAATGGACATTCTATCCAAAAGATCCACTTCCCTTATGGGTAGCGGATATGGATTTTCCCGCGCCAAAACCAATCTTGGATGAGCTTCGCAAAGCTGTGAACCAAGGTGTGCTCGGCTACGAGTTGGCATCGCCGGTATTGTTAGAAACGGTCGCAACCCGCATGGATCATCTATATGGCTGGAAGGTTCGGCCCGACGCTGTTGTTCCAGTGACTGGCATTGTCAGCGGATTCAACGTGGCCGCGCGCGCGTTCGGTTCGTCAAAAAAGGGATATCTTGTCCAGCCGCCTGTTTATAACGAATTTCATGAGGTCAAGCACAACGTAGGCCTCCGACAAGTGGATGCGCCCTTGATCAAACACGTAAGGGGCAACATATTGCATTATGACATCGATTGGGATCTTTTCAAAAAGCAGGCAAAAAAAGTCAGCCTGTTCCTATTGTGTAATCCGCACAATCCATTAGGGATTATCTTTTCTCGCAAGGATTTAGCCCGAATGGCTGAAATCTGCCTGGAAAATAATGTTTTGATTGTTGCTGATGAAATCCATTCTGAGTTGCTGCTCAATGAGAAAAAATTTGCCCCCATAGCAAAGTTATCCAAAGAGATTGCAAAAAACACGATCACGTTGATCGCGCCCTCAAAAACCTTCAATGTGCCGGGTCTGTTTTGTGGCTTTGCGATCATTCCCAATAAAGAACTTCGCGATGAATATGTAAAAGTGGTAGAACATTTACGATTGCACGTCGCCAGCCTGGGACTTCATGCGGCGCAAACCGCTTTTTCGGGTCAATGTGACGCATGGTTAAAAGAATTACGTTTTTATCTCACTGGCAATCGGGATTTCTTAGTTAACTATGTAACGAAAAATATGCCCCAGGTGCGTATAACAATCCCCGAGGCAACTTATCTGGCATGGCTCGATTTCACCCAACTCAATCTGGAAAAATCTCCCTTTGAGTTCTTTTTGGAAAAGGCCAAGGTTGCCTTGAGTGATGGGGCGATCTTTGGGGAAAAGGGATATGTGCGTCTCAACTTCGGCACATCCCGTAGTATTCTCAGGGAAGCGCTGGATCGTATGAATAAGGCACTTCAATCTCGTTAAATAAAGGACGGATGGGTGTTTCCCATCCGTCAGTCAATTTACTGTCTAGCCGGTAAGGAGTGGGGTTGCCGCCTTCCTTTCGTTAGGAGAACGTCTGGTATTCTAAAGCATTGCTTAGACCAGCTCAGGGCGTCCCAGTCCTTCCTTGGGTATGAATTTCAGGTGGTGTCTCTATTGGTACCTCCTTTCTATTCTTAAACCTATCATACAACGAATAGAACACCTTTACATTAAAATTACTTTACAAGTTTGTGATAAAAAGTTTTTTCATGTCTATAATTCAAATGAAAAAAAATAGTTTTCCCTTTTTTTTGAAATGCCGCAGTGAGACGTAATGAAACTGATCATCTTTTCTGGCCTGCCAGGTACTGGAAAGAGTACACTGGCTGAAGCTGTGGCAAAAGTTCTTGGGATTCCCGTGTTTGCAAAGGACTGGTTGGAAGCGACATTATTACGAAGTGGAATAAGACCGACTCATAAAGACAAATCGCTTGGGTTTGCAAGTTATGAATTATTGACAGTCCTGGCCGAACGGCAACTTATTTTGGGACAATCTGTGATCTTGGATAGTGTCGCAGCCACAAAAACTATTCGAAGCGCGTGGTATCAGCTGGCAGAGCAATATCACGCGAATTGTCGCAGAATTGAGTGCATCTGCTCAGATGAATCATTTCATCGCTCAAAATTGAAGCAACGTCAGCGTAATATTCCGGGTTGGCGTGAACTGGAATGGTCCGAGGTGGAAAGAGTGAAGCAATATTATTCTCAATGGGAAGGGGAGCACTTGGTATTGGATATGACACATTCTTTTGATGAAAACTTTTTGAAAGCCAAAATCTATTGTGAGTGAAACAATTGTGAGATATAATACAAGTTGTCTGACAACTTTGCTTAGGAGAACACCATGACAACTATCGACCTCACTATCGAAAAGTCTCGCCGGGCAAATGCCATTAAGCGAGCCAAAGAACGCAGCATCGTTATCCCCACGTATGCTCAAATGAAGGATCCTTCAAAAATCCCCGCAAAAGTCAAGGAGGAATTGAAGAATATCGGGCTTTGGGATATCGATCCACGCAATCTCTTCCGGATCAACTGGCATAATGAACCCAGTGCCTCAGGCGGGACCTTCGGCGGAGTCAACTACCTCGAGCTTCCCTCTTCACTGACGGGCGTTCCAGCGCGGATCGTCGTGTTGATTGGTAAGTGGTTCCCCACCGGCGCGCACAAAGTTGGCGCCGCGTTCAGCTGTCTGGTGCCGCGGCTGGTCACCGGTCAGTTTGACCCGACGACTCAGAAAGCGGTCTGGCCCTCCACCGGAAATTATTGCCGGGGCGGCGCGTACGACTCCGCCTTGCTGGCTTGTGATTCCATCGCGATTCTGCCCGAAGGCATGTCGAAGGAGCGGTTCGAATGGCTTTCGAAGGTCGCCGGAGAAACCATTAAAACCCCGGGTTCCGAATCGAATGTCAAAGAAATCTTCGATAAATGCTGGGAACTGAGAAAATCTGGTCAAGACCTGATGATTTTCAACCAGTTTGAAGAGTTTGGCAATTACCTGTGGCACTTCGAAGTGACTGGTCACGCAATGGAAGAAGTCCTCAATAATGTGATGGGTCCGAATGGTCGTTATCGCGGTATGGCCTCCGCCACAGGTTCTGCGGGTACGATCGCCAGCGGCGATTATATGAAGAAAATGTTCCCCGACAGCAAGATCGTCGCCAGTGAAGCGCTGCAATGCCCCACGCTCCTTGAAAACGGGTTTGGTGCACATCGCATTGAGGGTATCGGCGATAAGCACGTGCCGTGGATCCACAATAGTAAGAACACGGATGTTGTCGTGGCCATTGACGACAATGCAGTTGTGAATATCTCCCGGCTCTTCAACGAGGAGACCGGCCGCGCCTATTTGGTTGAAAAAGGCGTTCCCGAGAATATTGTTGGGAAATTGGGCTTCCTCGGCTTCTCAGGTATCTCGAATGTTTTGTCCTGTATCAAAGCTGCAAAATATTATGAGATGGATGAGAACGACATCATGCTGACCGTGTTGACTGACTCCATGGATCTCTATCAATCACGTATTCAGGAGATGGATCAGGAATTTGGTCAATACACAGAAAAAGATGCCGCCGCCGATTTTGCTCGTTACCTGCACGGACAATCCACGGATAACATGCTCGAGCTGCGTTACACGGATCGCCGCCGCATCCACAATCTGAAATATTACACGTGGGTTGAACAGCAGGGGCGTACCTACGAAGAAATCCAGGATCAATGGTATAACCCGAATTACTGGACGGATGTTCAAAAGCAGGCTGATCAAATTGACGAGCTGATTGTCGAATTCAACAAGGAAGTTGGCCTCAACTAAAAACGGCGATTAAAATCATCTGTGGAAAGTGGAAGGCTGGGAGTAGAATCGGCTTACCACTTTCCACTTTTTATTTCTGAAAATGACACTATCACCGACATCCCTTATCCTTGTCTGTCTTCTCCCGTCGCCTCGAGATTTGGAGATCGCGCGGCTTTTGGGCTGGTACCGCATCCCGCTCCGCACGGCTCCGAAAGTTGTCGCCGTGGACTATCTGGCTTTTTACCAGCCCTCGGCTTTCGGCGAACGCGGCGGACAGATTGAATTTGTCGCCGAGGTACGCGGACATGAATTGACAACGCGCGGCGAATTGTTCAAAGAGGAAGCTAAACACCCGCGTGCGAACGAGGAATATTTCAAGCTCCAAATCGGTGGTTTGGAGAGGTTGAAAGAACCGGTCATTGCAGAGAAGTGGAAGCGGATCACATTTCTCTACACAACTGGTGAATATTTACTTAAAGCGAAAACATTGAATGATTTAGTTGTGGATGGCGATGAGCGTCACGTTTTGTGGCGATCCCTGCGCGAGCGTGCAGAGAACGAACAACTCTATAAAACAGATTTGCCCGATCTGGATATTCCGCCTGAGATCTTGATGGGATTATTGGGAATCAAAGAATTGGCAGGTGGGTATGACGGGAATTGAAAAGACTCTAGGGGTGTGAAAAGTTCGATTTACAAAATTGCCTGGCGAAATTCAAAGTCTTATCGACGGATCCTCAATGCAAATGATAACGAAAGAGAATCGTACATGACGAGTTCGCGAAAATTTGTTTATATGCCCTGGGTGGAGATTTTATTGATTCTGGTGATTGCCGGGGTTACCTACCTGCCTAACCTGAGCCAGGCCACGATCTATCGGGATGATTGGTACTACACCATGGATCGCATGATCGGTGGCTCGGGGGTCTTCCAGGAAATGTTCAGCATTGATCGCCCGGTTCGAGGACCGCTTTTCGAAGCCTATTATCAATTATTTGGGATACAACCTTTTCCTTATCATATGATGTCGTTTCTTTGGCGCGTGGCAGGTGGTTTGGCGGCTTTGTGGCTATTTCGCCAGCTTTGGCCCCGTCAGCGCCTGGCTACGTTTACCATGGCACTCTTATTTGTGCTCTACCCGGGTTACCTGCGCTGGATGGAGGGCTTTGAAGACCAACCCAGGATCCTCAGCTCGTTTTTAGAGGCACTTTCCATTGGCTCGACGCTGAAAGCAATAAGCACAACGCGAACCATCCATAAAGTCTTCTTATGGGCCGGCTCCATTCTTACGGGCTGGGCTTATATTGCTTTGGTGGATTTCGCATTCGGTATGGAAGTCTTCCGATTGTTGTGTGTATTTGTACTGGTCAACCGTGATCAGCAAACACTGCCTTTTGTCAAAAGAAGCATTTTAGCGATTCGTACCTGGGGAATTGCGAGCTTAATCCCGGTGGGTTTTCTGTTCTGGAGATTATTCCTGTTTCACAATGAACGTCAGGCAACAGATGTCGGTCTGCAACTGAGCTCCTTGCTTGCTTCCCCGCTATTAACCGGGTTGTGGTGGTTGGTGCGGCTTTTTCAAAGTACCATCAATGTAGCGATCCTGGCCTGGGGTTCCCCTCTCTTCCAGAACTTGTTTGAGATTTCTCTATTTGAGATCATGATTGGAATAGTAATCGCTGGAGTTGCAGTGGCGCTTTTGTTGGGAGGGAGTCTCATAATTTGGAAAGGAGAGAATGATGACACCGACAACTCAGATGCAGTTCCGAATGAGAAATGGCAGTCAGAAGCGATCTGGGCTGGATTGGCGGGCGTTCTCGCAGGTGTGTTGCCTGTTATTATTGCCAATCGTTATGTGTCATTTGGAGGCTACTCGCACTACGCTTTGCCGGCCTCTCTGGCCAGTGTCTTGGTGATCATTGGAATAACTTCTCTCATCAGTTCACACAATATTCGCTTCGGTGTTGTATCCGTGCTTATCCTCTTGGCGGTGCTCACTCACTATGCGGCCTCTTTGCGAGTGCTGCACGAAGAGCAGGTGATTGCAAATTTCTGGCAACAGGTTGTTTGGCGAGCCCCGGGCATACAAGCTGGGACGACCTTGTTCGTTAGCTATCCATCTGTTAATTATGCTGAAGATATCGATGCGGTCGCTGGTCCCGCCAATTTTCTCTATTTCCCTGAACAAACGAATCAAATTCCGGCGCTGTATCAATTAGTTGCTCTTCCACAGATGGATTACACTACCAAGGATGTGCTTGGGGGTGGCAACAAATCATACGGTTATCGAACTCATGTGGGAGAGATCCATTACGACAACATACTCGTCATCAGTCAATCAGCTGAAAATGCATGTATTCACGTAATCAATTCGCAATGGCCCAGATATTCGGAGAATGACTCGGATCAAATTCTTCTGCTTGGGCAATACTCCAAGATTCAGAGAGTACTGACCGGTGTGAGTGCGCCTCGTCCGGCGGAATTTATTTTTGGGCCCGGGCCAGCTCATGCGCAAGCGTGGTGTTATTACTATCAGATGGCAGAACTGGCGCTTCAGGAAGACGATTGGGAAAAGATCGTTCAAATTGGCGAGAAAGTAGCTCAGTTGAAACTGAGCCCAAATGATCGAATTGAGTGGGCGCCTTTTTTGCAGGCCTATGCTTTGAAGGGCGATGAGAAAGCGTTTAAAGCAACCGCTATAAAAATGGATAGCTCGCCATTTGTGCGAAGAGAAGCCTGCCGCACCTTGCTCAAAACGCAAGAGATGGGATCTACGTTTACACCTCAAATTCAATCTCTAATGGATGAGAAAGTATGTCGCGGTCAGGCAGAGTTAAATCCATAGGCTGAGAGCATTTATATTTGTAGCGTACTGTTTGCAGGTGGTTCTGGCGATTACGCTGTTTGTGAGCGAAAGGATGACGAAATGGCAACATTAATCAAGAATGGTACCCTCATCACTGCTACAGAAACCTTCGAAGCGGATATTTTGATCGAAGGCGAGAGGATAACTCTTCTTGGAAAAAATCTCCAGCACCCAAATGCGGAGGTAATCGACGCGACAGGCAAACTGATCCTGCCGGGAGGCATCGATCCTCATGTGCATTTGGACCTGCCGATGTTTGGCACAGTTTCCTCAGATGACCATTACACCGGTCACAAAGCCGCGGCATTTGGCGGGACAACGACGGTAATGGATTTTGTTGTGTTGGAACCAGAGGGTTTCCAGCATTCGGTTGATTTGTGGTTTGAGAAATCTGCAAAAGCGGCGATCGATTATTCCTTTCACATGAACTTGACAAAGTTCGATGAAAAGATTGCCAAAGAAATCCCTTCTTTGCGGGAGATGGGTATTACCACACTCAAGGTGTTTACAGCTTACAACGGACGTTTGCGTATTGATGATGGCAGCATCTTCAAAGCGATGCAGATTGCCCGGGACCATGGCATGCTGGTGATGGCTCATTGTGAGAATGGCGATGTCATCGATACATTGATTGAGGAAGCATTGGCCGAAGGTCACACTTCCCCTGAATGGCACGCGCTAACGAGACCGGGCTGGGGTGGAGTCGACGCGACATTACGAGTGGCGGGTATGGCCTCCGCAGCGGATGCGAGCGTGTATATCGTCCACATGAACATGGCCGGCGAAGTGGATATGCTCAAGTATGCCCGCGAACGCGGCGTCAAAGTGATGGGAGAGACGTGCCCGCAATATCTATTCTTTACAATTGATGATTTGCGTCGCCCCGATGGCGCGAAATGGATCTGCTCTCCGCCGATGCGTGCAGCGCAGGATAACGCACGTTTGTGGCAAGGCTTGTCGGAAGGGGTTTTGCAGACGATTGGCACAGACCACTGTCCGTTCTTTTATGACGGGACGAAGCCCATCGTCTACGAAGGACGCGAGATCGCCATCCCTGGTAAAGAGTTGGGAAAAGGTGACTTTACCAAGATCCCAAATGGATTGCCTGGGATTGAAGATCGCATGCCTGTCCTGTGGACCACGGGCGTCCGTTCCGGAAAGATCACGGCGAATCAATTCGTTGCCTATAACAGCACGAATCCTGCAAAGATCTTTGGTCTGTATCCGCGTAAGGGTGCCCTACAGGCCGGCTCTGATGCAGATGTTGTGATCTGGGACGCTGAAAAGAAAGTGACCTATGGGGTTGCACAGGCGCATCAACGTACAGACTATAACTTGTATGAAGGGTGGGAATTGACAGGCATGCCTGAAAAAGTTTTTCTGCGCGGAAAGCTGATCGTGGATGGTGAACAATGGCTCGGGAAAGCGGGAGAAGGTCAGTTTTTGAAGCGTGGAGAAGGCGAAGTCTTGTGACGAAAAAAGACAACGTGCGAAAAAATAAATCTGTCATTCACTGTGATGCACTGGTTGTCCATTGCATGGACTACCGCCTGCAAAAGTTCCTTCAGCCGTGGATCACGGTCCGTTTTGGATATGACAATTTCGATATCATCTCATTGGCAGGCGGTGTCCATGATTATGAGATGGTGTTGAAATACGTTGAACTGGCAGTCCGGATTCACAGCATCGAAACGGTTTGCATGATCAATCATGAGGATTGTCGGGCTTACGGCCGCGATGGCACCTATAAACGCCACAGGCATGACTTGCTGGATGCCAGTTCAAAAATTCACGCCTTGTTTCCTCAGCTTAAAGTAGAAACTTTCTATCTTCAATTGGATGGGACGTTCAAACCAATTGAATAATGTAGGGGAATCCATTTCAAACCTGAAGCGATTCCGGTTCGTCTATTTTTGCAGCAACTCTTTCAGTTTTGGATGATTTGCATATACACCGCGATATTTTTCTGGTAACAGCGCCGCGATGTGGCACATAATATCATCTGTATATTGATTGAGCGCTTCATCGCGATTCTCTCTGGGAAGAGGTGGCAGGCTGAAGATCGGCCCGGCAGTAACTATGAAATGACTGCGCCGTAGTTTTTTAAGATTGTCGAGCAAAACTTCATCTTCTGTGCCTGTGATGCCCACCGGAACAATAGGACGATTTAATTTGGTGGCGAGATAACTGGCACCAGGTTTCGCCTCGATCAAGGAACCAGTCCGGGAACGAGTCCCTTCCGGTGCAATTACCAGAATATTATTTTCTTGCATCAGGGAAATCACTTTACGCAAGGTTTTTATATCCGGGTTAAATCGGTCAATAAAAACAAAGTTGAAATATTTCCCCACCCAACGGAAAAGACCAATATTTTGCCACTTTTCCCCGATCATCACAAACATATCCCAGCGGTCGAGCGCATAAAATGCAATGGGGACATCTACAAAACCAAGATGGTTAGTGGCAATGACATAACTTCCTTCTTTAGGAAGATTTTCATAACCTCTTACTTCGACGCGGGCAATGAGATTAAAAATAAGGCGAATCAGCCAGCGAATAAAATTACGCATGCTTGCCCGCTAATTCTTTCAAACGCGGATGATCTGCATAGACTCCGCGATATTTTTCAGGCAGCAGCGCACCGATCTGACACATGATCTCGTCCGTGGCCTGACGCATGGCTACCTCGCGTCCCGCGCCTTTCGGGACGTCAATATAAAGCAGATCTGCTGCCGTCGCGGTGATCTTTGAGCGGCGGAAATGTTTGATGTTTTCCAGGATGCCGCGGTCTTCTGTGCCGGTCACGGCAACAGGCAGGACTGGATATCCACTTTTGCTGGCCAGAAACGCGACCCCCATTTTGCCTTCCTGTAACGCTTCAGTTTTTGAGCGCGTCCCCTCGGGTGCAATCACTAATAGCCCTCCCTGCTTCATGCGATCGAGGATTTGTCTGAAAGCAGAGTAATCTGCGTCAAAACGATTTAACCAAATAGCATTTGCCGCGCGGCCGATCGCGCCATACAAGGGATGATTCCTATATTTTTCGGCCACCGGCATAATGATGTCTTCACGGTCAAGGATGCATAATAATGCGGCGGTATCGAGTCTTCCCAAATGATTCGCGGCGATGATTACATTCCCTTCGGGAAGTTTTTCCAGACCGTTGACTTCAATGTCTGCGATGAGCTTCATTAAAAAACGAATGATGGAGCGCAATGTTTTATATTTCATAATGCAATTTTACAACAAGCGAGGTACTACAGGCGAAGCAGTCCCATGGATTGTCCTCTGAATTTTTTGCGGGTTCTATGAATTGAAAACGGGCGGCCATGGCCGCCCGTTTTCTGAAATGTTGAAATCACTTCCACAAATAATCGTCGGAAGCTCGGCTTCTCGTTGTATTCTGCGAACCATATTTATCGAACATACGCTGAAAAATCGTCATGTCGCCTGGAGCCATATTAATAATCTCAAACCCCACGTTATAGGTGTTGGGGTCCACGTGGTCAGGATGACACCATTTACTGCGTGCAATAAACACCATGGAAGTCTTATCAGCGATATCACGAGTGAGGGCAATATTCATCCGAAAATCCTGTCCGGCCGGGATCTGTTTGGGGCTGTCCAACCTAAATCCACCTGTACTGATGTCAGCGATATATCCAATCAGTTTCTTGCTTAGATCATCCGTGACCTGCATATAGTATGTAAAGTCTCGGCGCCTGATTTTTCGCTTGTCGGCCATAATGCTTGCTCCTTTTCTTCAGAGCAAGTATATGACAACTAGGAGCAAGATTCAATAGTTAACAATAACAAAAATGCAATTGCAATGCCCGCTTTATCCCCACCTGGCAGAGGCTTATTTCCCTTTGCCAGGTGGGGATAAAGATGAAAACCGATCCTTTCTGAATGTGAATTTGCCTTCGAGTAAAATTTGTTGCATTCTGATTGAGAGAAATCATTTACAGGAGCATCGCTTTGAACGCAAAGCCCATTTCACGCCAGCCTATTCTTATTTGGTTGATCGCTTCGCAATTATTGGCACTTGCCTCATTATTTTTTTGGCTGTTTGCCGCCGGTATTTCCGTGATGGCATTTGACTCGGGTGTAACTCGTGAAGCTTGGACGTTTGTCATTGTAGTCTGGTCATATCCCATTTGGCCTATCGTTTTTGCCATCGCAGCCTGGATTGCCTACGCTCACAAAAAAGATAGGTTGGCCGGCATTCTTACGACTCTCACGTTCCTCCCCGTGCTTGTGCTGCTTCTTGTTATCGTGCTGTCAAACGTTTTCTATTCCTTTCGGTTATAAAAAACTGGTCTCCTACGAGACCAGTTTTGTTATTCTGATTTCAAGATATGGGTCAGGATGGTTGCTCCTGAGCCGCCGATATTTTGTGCCATCCCAATTTTTGCATTGTCCACCTGTGTTGGGCCACACTCTCCGCGCAATTGCTGGACGACTTCCACAATTTGATACATGCCTGTCGCGCCGACTGGATGTCCACGCGCTTTTAAGCCACCCCGGGTGCATATGGGCACGCGTCCATTGGGGCTGATTTCGTTATCGAGGCCGAGTCTTACACCCTGGCCGCGCTCAGCGAATCCGCAGGCTTCGAGCGAAAGCGCAGACATGATCGAGAACGCGTCATGCAATTCGAACACATCAATATCTTTCGGCGTGACGTTTGCCATCTGATAGGCGCGTGTGGATGACTCATAAGCCGCAGATAAGAACAACGGATCTTTTCTCGAGTGGACTGCAATTGAATCTGTTGAAGAAGCTGAACCCGCCACCGTTACACGCGGTTTTCCCTTTAAAGACGCGACCTTTTCTGCAGGGACAAGGATAACTGCGGCCGCACCATCTCCAGTGGGTGAAGCATCCAACAAATTAATAGGTGTGGCTACCATGGAAGATTTTTCGAATTGATCGGTATTGATCTTTTGATGCAGGCGCGCAAAAGGATTGTGTATGGCGTTCGCATGAGCGTTGATCGAGAAAGGCGCAAAGTCTGCATGTTTCCATCCATATTCATGCATGTAGCGGCGCATGATCAACGCGTTGATGCCCACGAATGAAACTCCCTGTTCCACCTCGTAATCTGCATCGGCAGCCGTGGCCAGCGCAGCTGTCACATCATGACCGGCTTTATCGGTCATCTTTTCAACGCCCATGATCAGCGCTGATTCGATATCACCAGCGGCAACCGCCATCAGCCCCGCACGCAGCGCTGCCGCTCCCGAAGCACAGGCGGCCTCCACTTTAACTGATTCCTGATGCCAGAGTCCGATCCAATCCGAAAAGAAAACTCCAAGCTGATTCTGAGCGTTAACCAGCGGTGAAAGCATATTACCAACGAACAACGCATCAATCTTTTCCATCCCTGCATCCTGCATCGCAGCGAATGCTGCATGCCCACCGATCTCGCGCAGTGATAGATCCCAATGTTCGTCGATTTTAATTTGACCAATACCCAGAATAGCAACTTGTCGCATTGTTTTACCTCAACCATATTTTAACCGATCGGACTCTCAGGTTCTATCAAATAAAAAGGGAGCGGCAATTGCCGCTCCCTAAGCTCATCCATATTTAGATCTGGTCTACGGATGATTTTTATTCTTGTCTTTGCCTTTGCCTTTATTCTCTTTGTCCTTGCCATTGCCATGCTGTTGCGTCTGTAGAGATTGAGTCGAGTTATCGGGGTCGGCTTGTCCGGATACGATCACGCCAAGATTGTTCTTTTTAGCCAACAGAGCTTTTTTGAATTGGCCCCAGTTGGATGGCGTTGAGCCATCTTCTAATTTAAATTCACTGTAATCACCCGTCTGTTTCGCTTGCAGAATCAAGCCTGCTAAATCTGCATCTGCAGTTCCGTCTTCTGTAAGATTCCTAGACATCCACAGCGACTGAGCAATGACACCGAAGCCAAAAACTTGATCTACAGTCTGCTCGGTCCCATCCTCACCAATAATTGTAAAATCACCATTGTGAAAACTATCTATCGCGGAGGCCATGTCCGGATCACCATCGAAGAAAAATTGGGCTAGCAGCCAAGCGATCGGATGAACGGATTCTTCAGTGGGTGTTTCATCCGGAATGACCGTTGTTGGATCAATTTCCACTGTTTGCCCAACTTGTGTTTCATCCACAACTGGTTCCTGTGTGGTTGGATCCAGTGTAACGAGATTCAGTGCCACAGCTGTATCCACGCTGAGACGAACCGTCTGTGTTGCTCCCTGATCATCCATAAGCGTGACGAGGACAGTGGTGACTCCATTTGCATCCGTTTCAGTTGTAATACTTTGTATCGTTCCAACAACAGGAGTTGTGTCCTGCGTTTGCGGAGCAGCAGCTACAACCCCAACTTGCGCGAACAAAACAGTGAGAACCAACAGAATACTTGCGAGTAGTTTTGTGCTAGACATTTTGATCTCCTTTCGAATATCTAAATTCATTCTACACAAAATAACGCCAAATAAACTTTCAGGGCTGTAAGCGGTACTAATTACCTAGAGTAGTACTCTAATCCTATTTTGTTTTCATGCGATTTCATAAAGTTATGCTTAACTCTGGCTTTTTATTTGACAACTTCCCTCAGGATTTCCTCAGATAATTTATACTTGTTAAAATTCAATCCGCTTATTGTTAGGAACGATCAAATGGAACATACTATCTGGATGGAAAATCTTTTGGAAGCCGTGGCACAGCTGGGAGAGGAAGGCCGGGCCGCGGTGGAATTTCTCCATATACACAAGACGAAAATTGGCTTCAAACGGGTACGCCCGAATATTGGTGCATTTTGGACTGTATTTGGCAATATCCGTTTGAATTCGCTTTATTACACATATGAAACGCCGTTTGATGATCTGCGCATTAAAACCCTTGTGATCCATGAAGCTCGCCATCTGCAGCAGGGGCTGACGACTGCCCTATCTGTCTACGGTGAATTGGACGCCTGGCAATTGGAATTTGGCATTTACCATCGTATAAAACGAAGTTATCCGCATCCTGCTATTGAAGAGCTGATGAGTTTACCGTTAGAGTATGACCGTGCAATATTGAGGCAGGCTGCCGGCCTGATGCAGGCTTATGCCGGGAAAGGCTATCGCGTTGACCTACTTCCGCTGTTCCCCGCGGGCGGCGAAATAAAATACCGAATCATAAGGCGATGAATTCATTAAAAACGGTTGCTGTTTTTGGATAATCTTTCCCATAATCACATAGTTTCTATGATTTTCTACACTTTTAGAAGGTGACATCCCCACGTAGAATTGGGGCATTCACCCCACGGTATAATTTGGGTGATTTGGCTGTATAATTCTGAAACCTTCTATTAGCCTATCCTTAATGAGGAGCGTGCAATGAGCAACTGGTTTAGGGCTAACAGATCGCAATTAGGATTGGCTGGTCTTGCGCTGGGAGTTTTGCTTCTCCTGGCAGTCATGACCTTGTCTGCAACACCTGCTGCGGCTGCGCCTCAACTTCAAGGCGATAAGCCATCTGATGATACTTGTTTAACGTGCCATCAACAGGAAGGGATGAACGCTCAATTTGGGGGGCAACCTGTTCCACTCACCATCAATGCCGACAAATTCTCGGCCTCCGTCCATGGAACAGAAAAAATTGCCTGTGTAGATTGCCATACAAACATTACCGGATTTCCGCATCCCGAAGTGACCGCGAGTAGCCCCCGCGATTTTTCGCTGGAGATGTATTCCACTTGCCAGAAATGCCACTCTGAGCAATACCAAAAAACACTGGATAGCGTTCATCAGCAAGCCCTGGCAGCCGGAAATACAAATGCTGCTGTTTGTACAGACTGCCACAACCCTCACACGCAGACCCGCCTCACCGATAAGGTCACAGGCAAACTCCTGTTGGGTGCTCGGTTGGCCGTTCCCCAAACCTGCGCCAAATGCCATAGCACAATTTATGATACTTACAAGCAAAGTGTCCATGGTGCGGCGCTGACTGAAGAGGGCAATCAATACGTTCCTACTTGCATTGATTGTCACGGCGTCCACAATATTCAAAACCCAACGACAGCTTCTTTTCGCAACAGCACCCCGGCTCTGTGCGCAAAATGCCATACCAATGAAACGCTCATGAAGCAATTTGGCATATCGACCAATGTATTGAATACCTATGTCGCTGACTTTCACGGTACGACCGTACAAATGTTCGAGAAGAATTACCCGGATCAACCGACGAACAAACCTGTTTGTACCGATTGTCATGGGGTTCACGATATTATGAGACCGGACAATCCTCAGGCCGGGATTGCGTTCAAGAAAAACCTGCTGGTTAAATGTCAGCAATGCCACCCGAACGCAACCACCAATACCTTCACTGACGCCTGGTTAAGTCACTATGAACCTAGTCCCCAGGTATTTCCGCTCGTCTATTTCGTGAACCTGTTCTACAAGATCTTCATTCCCGCTGTTCTGGGAGGCATGCTCGTGTTTGTCCTGAGCGATGTTTATCGCAGGTTCATTGCGCGGGGTACACACGGAAAAGGAGCGACGCAAGAATGAGCGACACAGTCACACGCACTTACGAACGCTTCCCGCTTGCTCGGCGCGTTGAGCACCTCATCATGTTGCTCTCCTTTACTACGCTGGCGCTTACCGGTTTGCCACAAAAGTTTCCCGCGGCTGATCTTTCGATTGCCTTTGTGTACATCCTTGGCGGTATCGAAAACCTTCGGAGAATCCATCATTTTGCTGCGATCGTAATGATGCTTGGCACCGCTTGGCATATCCTGGTCTTTGGTTATATGGGATATGTGCGACGCGCGCGCTTGAGCATGCTGCCCAGCTTCCAGGATGCAAAAGATGCCTGGCAGGCCTTCCTGTATAACATCGGCCGTTCGAAAGCCCCTCCCCAAATGGGACGTTATACTTTTGAAGAAAAAATGGAATACTGGGCATTTGCGTGGGGAGCGATCATTATGGGAGCCACAGGCTTTATGATGTGGAATCCGATCTCCACCGTAAAATTCCTCCCGGGCGAAGTCATTCCTGCTGCAAAGGCTGCCCATGGCGGCGAAGCTCTGCTGGCCGTCCTTGCCATCATTATCTGGCATATGTATGGCGTCCATATTAAACGCTTCAATAAAGCCATGTGGACCGGTAAGATGAGTGAAGCAGAGATGCTGCATGAGCATCCACTCGAGTTGGCAGATATCAAAGCCGGGATTGCAGACCGTCCGCTAGATCCCAATACCCTGCGCAAACGGCAGAGAGTCTACTTTCCGGTAGCGGCAGTATTAGCACTCTTTATGTTGGGTGGCGTATATGGATTTGTCAATGCGGAAAAGACTGCTCTTACGACGACTGAACGACATGTGCCGACCGTGGAAGTTTTTGTGCCGCAAACCCCGACTCCTGCGCCAACTCAAACGCCCACTGTTCCTCCGACCGAGACCTCGCTTCCTACTTCAACCTCTGAGGCGCAGCCGACCTCTGTTTCCACGCCTGCAACCCCGGCCTCCTCCCTCACATGGGATAATGCCATCGGCGCGCTGCTTCAGGCCAAATGTGGAACTTGTCATGGTGCCGCGGCAACAGCTGGCTTGAACCTGAGCACGTATGCCGATGCGATCAAAGGCAGCAACTCCGGTCCGGTCATTATCCCCGGGGATGCTGCGAACAGTTTGATCGTGCAAAAACAGCAAGCGGGCGGGCATCCTGGTCAATTAACACCGGATGAGATTGAACAACTGATTGAATGGATCAACGCTGGTGCTCTTGAAAAATAGATCTTAAAATAAAGGGCAGGGATATTTCCTGCCCTTTATTTAACAAAGAAGAATACGCAACATGAACGCATCGCACTGGAGGCAACTATGAAGAAATTAAGGGAACGCCTTGCAAGGTTCTTCTTCCCCGCGCCGAATTCTCCGCGCTGGATGCTTGTACTTCCCTATGCAACATTAGGCGTATTAACCTTGATCTTGCTCGCGGGTGGTGTTTATGGCTGGGAATATACGAACTCACCAACTTTTTGTGGCACAGCCTGCCATACCATGCCTCCCCAAAATACCGCTTATAAACAATCTCCGCATGCTAATGTTACCTGCGAAGAGTGTCATATCGGCCGTGCCTCTTTCGTCAACCAGTTGACACGTAAATCACAAGGAATCAAGGAAACCTATTATCAGGTATTCAAACTTTATGAATATCCGATCCGCGCTAAAGCTCTGCGGCCGGCGCGTGATACCTGCGAGAAATGTCATCAGCCGGAGACATTTTCCGATGATAGCCTGCGTGCCATCCCAGCGTTTGCAGATAATTTGCATAACACCCAGAGTAAGATTTACCTTATTATGAAAACTGGAGGGGGAGCCAAGCGGGAAGGGCTGGGACGCGGTATCCATTGGCATATTGTCAACAAAGTGGAATACTATCCACTTGATGAATTGGACCAGAAGATCCCCTACGTACGGATCTATAACGATGACGGGACGACGACTGAATATGTGGATGTAGAGTCGGGTTTTGATAAATCCACCCTGGATGAGAGCAAACTGGTCACAATGGATTGTGTGACCTGTCATAACCGTATCACTCATAACTTTGCGTTCCCTGAAGAATCGATCAACACCGCGATGGCGCGTGGACAGATTAGTCCTGAGATCCCGCTCATCCATAAGAAGGCAGTTGAAGCGTTATCTGTTAAATATGAATCTCGTGCCAGAGCCTTTGCTGCATTCGATGAAATAGATACTTACTATAAGGGCACTGATTATTATCCCGGTCATGGAGACCAAATCAAATCCGCCATCCAGGCCCTCAAGGATATTTACGACGGTACTGTATTCCATGACCAGCAAATTGATTGGACGACCTACCCAAACAATCTTGGTCACATCAACTCTCCTGGTTGTTTCCGCTGCCACGATGGCAAACACCTTGATAATCAACAGAAGGCAATTCGGCTCGAATGTAATGTCTGCCACTCGATCCCGGTAGTAAAAGGGCCGGACGACTTCGTGACCAAAATCGAGATCAGCACTGGTCCTGAACCGGAAACGCATCTCAACCCGAACTGGATCAGCCTGCACAACCAGGCGTTTGGCTCTTCCTGCGCGGCATGCCACACCATGGATGATCCCGGCGGCACAAGCAATACCTCCTTCTGTTCCAACTCTGCCTGCCACGGGAACGTGTATACCTTTGCCGGGTTCGACGCACCCAAACTTCGCGAAATACTCCAATCCCAATTACCGCCGCCCGAACCAACTCCTGCCGAACCGACTCTGACCGGCGCTCCAACTTATGATAATTATGTGGGCCCACTTGTGACTGCAAAGTGCTCTGCTTGTCATGGTGAGCTTGCAACAGCGGGATTGAATATGCTTACCTATGAAGGCATTATGAAGGGTGGGGCGGATGGCCCTGTAATTGTTCCGGGCAATTCGGCGAACAGCAAATTGTTCCAAATTCAAAGCGCCGGCGGACATTTTGCCAACCTGAGTGCCGAAGAGTTGGAAATTATCAAACAATGGATTGACGCAGGCGCGCCAGAAAAATAAATACTGAATAGACTAGGAACCCTATCAAACAAAACGCGCTTCACGCCTTTGGCGGAAGCGCGTTTTGTTTATTTAATCCATAAAGGAATACTCGTAATACTATCCTAATTATTTGTGACAATATGCTCAGCTACGAATGACATTCAATACTCATATTTGTGAATAAGGTCATAATAATAAGGATAGGCGGGGTAGATTACATTGTGATCGCGTGAACGTTATGCGGTGTGGTTTTTGGTGGTGTCCCATGCAATAAGGTGGTTAACAGCCATGGAGGATCGGAGGGAATATGCCCCATATGACCGATGAAAGAGTCCGAGCGGGCTTGTCCCGTGAGGAAGACTTATCCCTTTTGCAGGAAGTGAGTATGAAGACAGCGGGCGTTTCGCATTTGGAAATGTGTATCCAGTGTGGAACGTGTGGAGGGTCGTGCCCCGTTGCCATGGATATGGACCACACACCGCGCATGTTGTTCGCAATGCTGCGTGCAGGCATGCGGGATGAGGTATTGCGCAGCAACACACCCTGGATCTGCGTCTCCTGTTATCACTGTGTGGTGCGCTGTCCGCAGGAAGTGCACATCGCGGATGTGATGTATACCCTCAAGAGCATGGCAATCCACGAGAAGTTGTACACCGATTCTACTGCCCCCCATTTCTCGCAGACATTTGTAGATATGATCGAGACGTTCGGTCGCAGCTATGAGTTGGGACTGGCTTCGCGGCATTATTTGAGACACTTTCCGCTCAGATTGCCAGGTATGATGCCGATGGGTTTTGGCATGATCACAAAGGGCCGCATGGCGATCACTCCAAAGAAGATCAAACACATGGATCAATTGAAGGCCATCCTCAAGCGCGCCAAGCAGCTGGAGTTGACCTCATGAACAAATATCTTTTATATCCTGGTTGTTCAATGGAATCCAGCGGCAAGGCCTATGGGGAGTCGATCAATGCCATTCTTGAGCCTCTTGATATTCAGTTCGAGGAGATTGACGATTGGAACTGCTGCGGCGCGACGGAGTATCTTGGTATTAACCTGATCCCTGCCTATTCATTGATAGCCCGTAACCTGGCCCTTGCTTCACGCCAAAGTGCGGCGCAGATGGATGGCACACGTACGGTCGTTGCTCCCTGCTCGGCTTGTTATCTCAATCTTGCCAAAGCGGATTATTACATGCAGGAGCGTCCTTCGCTCGGTGTGAAAGTGAATGAGGCGCTGGCAGTCGGCGACTTGCAATACAGAGCTGGCACACTCGATGTACGTCATCTTATCGATATTTTGGTCTATGACGTAGGGCTGGAAACAATTCGAAGCAAAGTCGTCCGTCCCTTACATGGGCTTAAGGTTGTCCCGTATATGGGATGCATGTTGCCGCGTCCTGATTATCAGCATCGCTGGTCTGATCATGAACATCCTACAGAGTTGGATGACCTGCTGCGCGCACTCGGCGCAGACGTGATCGATTACCCGCTCACAACCAGCTGCTGTGGCGGACACATGACTCAGATCGGACCCGAAACTGCCTTCGAATTAATCCGCCGGCTCGTGGCTGACGCGGATGAGCGCGGCGCGCTCCTGATGGCAACCGTCTGCCCCATGTGCCAGATGAATGTGGATGCCTATCAAAATGAAATGAATCAATACTTCGGCACGGACTATCACATGCCGATCCTGTTCTTCACCCAGTTGATGGGACTTGCCTTTGGCCGGAAACCTGAGGAGGTCGGCATTGGCCTGGAATTGGTTAGTTCACGGAATGCGCTGGCAAGCATTGGCGTGGAAGTGCCTGTGACTCAGGAACCGATGGCACCGCGCCAGAAGGACGAAGGATTACCAATGCCGCGACGCTGGACGAAGCATGAGGGGAAGGAGGCGGTGAAATGAACGACAAGCGAAGAAGTCCTATGGACAAAAAACAGGAACGCGTGGGTGTATACGTCTGTCACTGCGGCTCGAACATCGCAGGGACCGTGGATGTGGTGGATGTCGCCAAGTGGGCAGAAGAAAAACTCCAGCACCAGGGCGTGGTTATTTCGCGTGAATACAAATTCATGTGCTCGAGCCTGGGACAGGAGTTGATCGAGAAGGATATCAAGGAACTTGGCTTAACACGTGTGGTTGTCGCGGCCTGTTCGCCTCACCTGCACGAAAAGACATTTCGCACTGCCGCACAGAAGGGGGGCTTGAATCCCTACTTGTGTGAACTGGCTTCGATCCGCGAGCAGGTCTCGTGGGTACATACAGATAAAGCTGTCGCCACGGAAAAGGCTAAGGCCGTGGTAGCAGGCGCGGTGTCCCGCGTGATCGAAAACGTCCCGCTTGAAGAGATCAAAGTACCGATCAATCCAAATACGCTGGTAGTGGGCGGCGGCATTGCGGGAATCCAGGCTGCATTGGAGATCGCGAACGCGGGCTTCCATGTTTATTTGGTGGAACGCGAACCGTCCATTGGCGGGCACATGGCGCAGTTCGACAAGACCTTCCCAACGCTTGACTGCTCGGCTTGTATTCTCACGCCACGCATGGTTGAGGCAGGAACACATCCGAACATCACGTTGTTGACCTGGAGTGATGTGGTGAATGTGTCGGGGTATGTGGGCAACTTCCATGTAACGATCAAAAAGAAGGCTCGCTTTGTCGTTGAAGAGCTTTGCACAGGTTGTGGAATTTGCCAGGAGAAATGCCCGAAGAAAGTGATCGATGAAGTGTATGAAGCGGGACTTGGATATCGCAAGGCGGTGTACACGCCGTTTGCACAGGCCGTGCCGAACTTTCCTGTGATGGATAAGGAGAATTGCACATACTTCATCAGGGGCACCTGCAAGGCTTGTGAAAAATTCTGCCCGACCGGCGCGATCGATTTCAAGCAGGAAGATCAGTTGCTTAATATAGACGTGGGCAATATTATCCTTGCCACAGGTTATGACTTATTCGACGCGCGCCGCGTAAGCAGCTATGGCTATGGTCGTTTGCCGAATGTATTTACGAGTTTGGAATTCGAGCGTTTGTCGAACGCGGCTGGACCCACAAGCGGAAACATCGTATTACGCGATGGAAAGACGACACCGAAGTCTGTAGGCATCATCCATTGCGTGGGCTCGCGCGATAAGAATTTCAACAATTACTGTTCGGTCATTTGTTGTATGCAGGGATTGAAGTTTGCGCATCTCGTCCATGAACGCACAGGCGCTACAGTTTATAACTTTTACATCGACATGCGTACAGCCTATAAGGCCTACGATGAGTTTTATCAGCGCGTGCTCGAAGAAGGCACCTTATTCGTGCGCGGCAAGGTCGCCGAGGTCACCAACGCGGCGCGCTATGATCGTGAAAAAGGCAAACTCATCATCCAGGTGGAAGATACGCTGGCGGGCAAGCAGAGACGCATCCCTGTGGATATGGTGATCCTTTCCAGTGGTTTGCAACCACGCAGTGACGCGAAAGAAGTTGGCAAGATGTTCGGTATCTCGTGTTCCACCGATGGCTGGTTCACGGAGAAACATCCCAAGCTTGATCCAGTTGCGACCATGACCGAAGGTGTGTACATCGTCGGATGTGCGCAGGGACCCAAGGATATTCCTTCGAGCGTGGCACAGGGTGCGGCAGCTTCGGCGCGCGTGCTCGATAAGATCCTGCAAGAGGAGGTCGCGCTCGAACCGATCAAAGCAACTGTTGATCAGGAAGCGTGTTCGGGATGCCGCATTTGCAACAGCATGTGTCCCTTTAATGCGATTGCATTCCTTGAAGATCGCATGGTGACCGAGATCAACCCCGCACTGTGTCAGGGATGTGGTACGTGTGTGGCGGCTTGTCCTGCAGGCGCGATCAGCGGAACGGGATTCAGCGACGCGCAGATCATTGCACAGATAGACGGCTTGTTGTTGCGCACTCTTGAGCCAGTTGAAGCGTGAGGAGTTAACTCTATGACTGATCAATTTGAACCAACCATTATTGGCTTTACTTGCAACTGGTGTAGCTATCGCGCCGCGGATCTGGCGGGGACGGCACGCATGAAGTATGCGCCGAACGTGCGTCTCATCCGCATGATGTGCTCAGGGCGTCTCGATCCGACCTTTGTCCTGCGTGCCCTTTCGAGCGGCGCAGATGGCGTGATGATCACAGGCTGCCATCCAGGTGAATGCCATTACATCGAACAGAACTATAAGGCGCTGCGCCGTTTTCTCCTGCTACGACGTGTGCTGAAGGGGCTGGGCATTGAACCCGAACGCGTCAAGCTGGTTTGGGCGAGCGCGGCGGAAGGCACGCGCTTTGCCAGCGAAACAACCACATTTGTGGAAGAGATCCGCAAGCTGGGTCCGCTGAATTGGGGAAAAGCGGACGATGGAGCATTGACCACAGACCATGTTGAATCGTCCATTATCGATCGTCCATCGTCCGAAATGGAGGTGCCTGCATGACTCCAAGCAGTAAACCCTTCGACGTTGCTCAGGACAAGCCGAAATTTGCAATGTACTGGGCTGCCTCCTGCGGCGGATGTGAGATTGCAGTCCTCAACACCCACGAGAAGATCCTGGATGTAGACGCAAACTTCGAAGTTGTATTCTGGCCCGTCGCAATGGACGCGAAGTATAAAAATGTCGAAGCAATGGAGGACAGCTCGATCCTCATTACGCTCTTCAACGGTGGGATTCGTAACGATGAGAATGAGCGCCTTGCCAAGCTCCTGCGCCAGAAATCAAAGATACTGGTCTCGTTCGGTTCCTGTGCCTGTGAGGGGTGTATCCCCGGGTTGGCGAATCTCAGCCCGGTGGGCGAGATCGTTCACACCGCATTCAACACGATCACCACTGACAACCCGAATGAGATTTATCCACGAACGACATTCGATGTCCCGGAAGGGGAATTGCATATCCCGAAATTGGAGCCGATCCTGCGCCCGCTCGATCAGGTTGTGGATGTGGATTATTACATGCCAGGCTGCCCGCCTGAATCGCATCAGATTGCGGAGGTCATTGATCTCCTGATCAAGGTAATTCATGGAGAAGGAGAGCTTCCACCAAAAGGCACAGTCATTGGAGTTGGCAATTCAACGGTCTGCGATGAATGTCCACGGGTTCGCAACGTCAAGATGATCAAAGCCTTCCGACGGATTCAGGATATCGCTCCCGTGGATCCAACGCTTTGCATCCTCGAACAGGGAGTGCCATGCAATGGTCCTGCCACGCGCAGCGGATGCAATGCACGTTGTCCGCAGGCAGGCGCGCAATGCATTGGCTGTTACGGTCCTGCGGAGGGAGTGATGGATTACGGGGCTCGTCTGATCACGGCGTTTGCAGCCGTGATTGACGCAACAGCTCCAGAAGAGATCGACAAAATTCTCGATGGTATCCCTGATCCAACCGGGCAGGTATATCGCTTCAATTTGGCCGGATCGTTGATGAAAGCCGCGAAACCAGCGTGGGTGAAGGAGTAATCATGACACAAAGAATTAGCATCGACCCCATTACCCGTCTCGAAGGTCATGGCAAAATCGAGATCTTTCTCGACGATCAGGGCAATGTAGCCAACACGTATTTCCAAATCCCTGAACTGCGCGGCTTTGAAAGATTCGTCGTGGGACGTCCCATTGAAGAGATGGCGCTGATCACGAATCGCATCTGCGGTGTCTGCCCTGAGGCGCATAACATGGCGGCTTCTAAAGCTGCAGACGCTGCCTATAAAGTTAATCCCCCACGCACAGCCAAGATGTTGCGTGAGTTGTTGTACTCCGCATTCTATTGTACCGACCATACAACTCACTTCTATGCATTGGGCGGCCCTGATTTCATCATGGGCCCTGATGCGCCGGTTGCCGAACGAAATATTCTGGGCGTCATCCACAAAGTTGGACTGGAGACCGGTGGCAAAGTCATCCAGATGCGCAAATATGGACACACCGTTGTCGAGATGATCGGAGGGCGCAAGATCCATCCCTGCGCTTCGATCCCAGGCGGGATGACGAAAGGCATCACCGAAGAACAGCGTAAAGAGATCGAAGAGATAGGACGCTGGACGGTTGAATTCGCCCAGTTCAGCCTCAAGCTCTTCAATGATATTGTGCTTGGCAATCCACAATATGTGGATCTGGTTCTCGGCGATATTTACACTCATCACACCCATTACATGGGACTTGTGGATGAGAATAACAAGATTAATTTTTATGATGGAAAAGTGAGAGTGGTTGATCCGAACGGCAAGGAGTTTGTGAAATATGAGCCGAAGGATTACATGCAACATATCGCTGAACACGTCGAGCCGTGGACCTATCTTAAATTCCCATATCTAAAGAATGTCGGCTGGAAAGGATTTGTGGATGGCGTAGACTCTGGCGTGTATATGACGACGCCGCTTTCACGCCTCAATGCATCGAATGGAATGGCAACCCCACGAGCCCAGGAGGAATACGAACGCTTCTACTCGACGCTGGGTGGCAAGCCTGTTCATCAACGGCTCGCCACCCATTGGGCGCGGCTGATCGAATTGCTTTATGCAGCCGAACGCTGGCTGGAACTGGTGACGGATCCTGAGATTAGCTCACCAAATGTTCACGCAAAACCAACTCAAATTCCAACCGAAGGGATTGGAATCGTCGAGGCACCGCGCGGAACGCTCACGCATCACTACTGGACCGATGAGCGCGGTATCGTGACCAAGGCGAATCTCATCGTCGGCACCACCAACAACTACGCGCCGATTCAGATGTCCACACATAAGGCCGCGACAAGTCTTATCAAGGAAGGCAAGGTAACCGAAGGCCTGCTCAACATGGTGGAGATGGCATTCCGTTCTTACGACCCATGTTTTGGGTGCGCCACGCATTCATTGCCAGGTCAGATGCCATTAGAAATCACAATTCATAACTCCAGAGGTGAATTGGTGGATTTGATCAAACAATTTGTTGATTAAATCCTCCTTTCAATGGGTGGGTGCGCTGGAAGGCCGGGCAGCCTTCCGGCGCACCTCTCTTTTTCTATGAAAACAATCGTGATTGGTCTCGGAAATCCCATTCTGGGCGATGATGGAATCGGCTGGAAAATTGCTGAAAAAATAAAGCAGCAATTGGCCCCTGATTCGCCTGTCGATGTGGAATTTCTTTCCCTGGGCGGCATCAGCCTGATGGAACACCTCATCGGTTATGAACGCGCCATCCTGATCGACGCAGTCGCATCTGATCAAGAGACTGGCTCTGTCGTTGTATCGAAGTTGAATGAAATGCCGGATTATTCGGCCTTCCATATTGCAAGCGCGCATGATACCTCACTGCAGAACGCACTTAAGCTGGGTAAATCCATGGGTGTAAGTTTGCCCAAAGAGGTAATCGTTGTTGGGATTGCAAGTGACCACATCTATGATTTTAGCGAGGCACTTTCGCCTGCTGTCGCACAAGCAATCCCAAAGGCGACAGAAATTGTCATAAATCTGTTGTAAGGTATCATAGTTCAATGAAGATGAAAGTCATCCAGATAGGTGATTTTCTCCATCTTTGACATAGCTCATTATGGGGTAACCTTAAGGATGGATATGCATGAGCTTGCAGTTACTCAAAGTGTTCTGGATATTGCTCTTAAGAATGCCGGCACAAGGAAGATCAAACAGATCAATCTGGTGATTGGACAATTTTCTTCCATTGTGGATGATTCAGTGCAGTTTTATTGGGAGTTCATCTCAAAGGATACCGCTGCAGAAGGTTCTTTGCTTCATTTTGAACGTATCCCAGGTGAGATGACTTGCCAGAATTGCGGACATGGTTTTCGCCCAGTGGGCGATACCTTTGATTGTCCTTCCTGTTCAAGTCCATTTGTGAGGATTACGAAAGGCGAAGAGTTCCAGGTGGATAGTATCGATGTTGAATGATGCATTGAACCTGGCCACAGAGAAAATGAGTTTTAAGAGTTTTTTCTCAAAGCTCTCCGGATACTCTAAGGCTGATTGTTCATACTTTTGGAGATTTAATGACCACGCGAATTCCTGTCGTTGAAAATATATTGTCTGCTAATGATCGCATTGCAGATCGCAATCGCCAAATGCTGGACGAGTTGGGCGTATATGCCATCAATATTATGGCCTCCCCTGGCGCGGGTAAGACCAGTTTCATCCTCAAGATGCTTGAGGCTTTGAACGGACGTTTAAAATTCGGTGTGATCGAGGGTGACCTGGCTACTTCAATTGATGCCGAGAAGGCCATGGCCGCTGGTCTCCCAGCGGTTCAGATCAACACGGGAGGCGAATGCCACCTGGATGCCGTCATGCTGGCTGACGCATTACCTGCACTTCCCCTCAAGGATCTTAACCTGGTGGTTGTTGAAAATGTGGGAAACCTGGTCTGTCCGGCAAACTTTCAAATTGGTACACATCTGAATGTGCTGATTGCTTCCATTCCGGAAGGGGATGACAAGCCGTACAAATATCCCAGCATGTATCGCGGTATGCAAGTGTTGATTATTAACAAGATTGATCTGCTTCCATACGTGCCTTTTGACATGGATTATTTCAAGAGAGGTGTGGAAGTCCTCAATCCGGGTGTGGCGATATTTCCTGTCTCCTGCAAGACCGGAGAAAACATGGACGCCTGGGTCGACTGGCTTTTGAAAAAAGTCAACCGCGAAAATAAGAAATAAAGGCAATCAAGATTTTCATTGATATGTGACAAATAATCATTTTCTAGGGAGAAGAATATCATTGTTATAGATGACTTTCTCCATCTTGGACTTCCCTTGTTAAAGGATTAATCTAAGGATATATGCATGAATTTAGTATTACGCAAAAACTTCTCGATGTGGCGTTGACAAAGGCAAAATCCAGGCGAATTGTGAATGTAAATCTGCTGATTGGCTCGTTTTCAGAGGAGCGCGAAGAATCGATCCAGTTTTATTGGAGAGACCTGGCAAAAGGTACGTTCGGTGAAGGCGCTGAACTACACTTTCAACATGTGGAAGCAGACCTGAAATGTTTTGGATGTGGTGGCGCACTTAGCCTCGATGATGAAGGATCAATCTGTAGATATTGTCAAAATAACCTTTTTCAGTTGTTAAGTGGAGAAGATGTAAAACTCGAGAGCATCGAAGTGGAATAAAAGATTCGCGTGAGCGCGAATACGTTGAGCAGCGCATTCGATTAGCTCAGGACGATGATAATAATGGCTAAGCATATTTCAGTGAAAGGTGTTGTGCAGGGAGTCGGGTTCCGCCCGTTTGTGTATGGGTTGGCAACTCGATTCGATTTGCATGGCTGGGTATGCAACACTTCAGGTGGGGTGGAGATCCTTGTGGATGGCCAGAATTCCAGTCTTGAAAAATTTATTCAGTCCCTATCCCTCGAAAAGCCGCCTCTGGCAAAGATCGATTCCATTCAGGTGGACGAAGCTCCTTGTGATGCTTCATCGAGTTTTGAGATCCATGGATCTCAAAATGTTGAAGGTGCCTACCAGCCCATTTCTCCGGATATGGGGATTTGTCCGGATTGCGAACGCGAACTGTTCGATCCGAAAGACCGGCGTTATCTGTACCCGTTCATCAACTGCACTCACTGCGGACCGCGTTTTACGATCATCAAGGATATTCCGTATGATCGTCCAAGCACAACCATGGCAGATTTCAGTATGTGCGATCATTGTGGCGCAGAATACACCAATCCGCTAAATAGGCGTTTCCATGCCCAACCCATCGCTTGTCCCGAATGTGGTCCGTTCGTCGAGTTGCGTGAGACCCACTCCCAGTTTCCCACCCCCGACCCGCGTATATCGAGCATAGAGATCCGCACTTCCGCCATCCTTAAGGCACGACGTTTGTTGCGGGAAGGATATATCGTTGCCATCAAAGGATTGGGCGGCTTCCATCTTGCCTGTGATGCATCTAATCCGTACACGGTTGCAGAACTGCGCGACCGCAAGGGACGATTTGACAAGCCATTTGCAGTCATGGCTGCAAATATTACAACGATCGCATCGGTTTGTCATATTCAAATGACGGAAGAGCAGTTGTTAACCAGCCGGGAGAAACCAATTGTTCTTCTCACCAAAAAGAAACAGACCGACTGGCAACCCTATCGTGTTTGTGAATTGGTTGCTCCCAATCTTGATAATCTCGGCGTGATGCTGCCATACACACCGCTTCATCATTTGCTTTTAAATCAAACCGATCCTATATTGGCTCGTGAACCGGTCCCGCCAATTCTGGTAATGACCAGTGGCAACTTTAGCGAAGAGCCAATTGCCACTGATAACAAAGATGCGCTTCAAAGACTTTCGCCGCTGGCTGACGCCTTTCTGTTGCACAATCGTGATATACATATCCGCTCTGATGATTCGGTCGTTAAGGTGGATAAAAGCAATATCCTATACTTGCGCCGCTCGCGTGGTTATGCTCCTTACCCGGTCGCGCTTCCCTTTGAAGTTAAACCAACGCTTGCAGTAGGTGGCGAATTAAAGAACACGTTTTGTTTGACGCGTGATCATTATGCCTTTCTTAGCCATCATATTGGCGATGTGGAAAATATTGAAACTCAGGAATCGTTCGAGCAGGGGATTGGGCACCTCTCTCATATGTTCCGAGTGGAACCTGAGCTGATTGCATATGATCTTCATCCAAATTACTTTACAACCGAATACGCCAAACGTTCGAGCCTGGACATTCCGCGTGTAGGTGTGCAACACCATCATGCACATATTGCTTCGTGCATGGCGGATAATGGATTGGATGACAGGCGTTTGATCGGCCTCTCCTTCGATGGGACGGGCTACGGCACCGATGGCGCGGTCTGGGGTGGGGAAGCCCTGCTCGCTTCCTACGCCGACTTTGAGCGGTTTGCACACCTTGAATATTTGCCTCTCCCCGGCGGTGACTCTGCCACCCGATCTCCCTGGCGTATCGCGGCTGGATATGCCCACACCCTTGGAATTGATATTGATGATTTGCCCTTCCTGCAAAATATCGATAAGCAGGCGCTTCGCATCCTCAGACAACAAATCGATAAGAAACTCAATTCGCCGCTTACGTCTTCCATGGGGCGTCTCTTCGATGCCGTTGCGAGCTTCATCGGAATTCGCAATGAGGTCACCTATGAAGCCCAAGCCGCCATTGAAATGGAAGTATTATCGAAACCGTTTGTTTCAAGTGCAAAATCATATCCTTATGTAATTGAAGACACGAAAAAAGGAACGGTGATCCGCTTGAAAAAATTATTGTCTGCGATCCTTCGCGATGTACGCGAAAATGAATCGGTTGGGATGATCGCGGCACGCTTCCATCAGACAATTGGAGAAATCGCCATTGACATTTCCAGACGTGCCCATGAATCAACGGGTTTAAACGAAGTCGCTCTATCTGGGGGGGTGTGGCAAAACCAGGTTCTGCTGGATCTTGTCCGAGATGGACTGAAGAAGCAGGGTTTCATCGTGTACTTCCATCAACAGGTGCCGAGTAATGATGGTGGCCTGGCCTTGGGACAGGCAGTCATTGCGAATTTTGCTCGCTCTGAACAGAGCGAATTGATTGGTGAACATAGTCGAAGCGGTTCATAAGAATTGAAAGGTAGATTTGTATGTGTCTTGGTATCCCTGGAAAAATAATTGAGATCTATGAAAAAGACTCTCTCAAAATGGCAAAGGTTGACTTTGGCGGAATCGCCAAGGAAGCGTGCCTGGCGTATACTCCTGAAGCAGAAGTCGGACAGTATGCCTTGATCCATGTTGGATTCGCAATCACTTTAATGGATGAAGAGGAAGCGCAAGAAACTTTAAAATTACTGAACGAAATGGTAGATTTAGAAAATGAAATACCTTGACGAATATCGTGATCCTGTAAAAGTAAAAACTCTACTTAATGAAATTGCGTCTGTAGTCACAAAAAACTGGGTCATCATGGAAATTTGTGGGGGCCAGACTCATGCCTTTCTCCACAATGGACTGGATGCCATGCTCCCGTCCCAGATCGAACTGGTGCACGGACCCGGCTGTCCCGTTTGCGTGACGCCTCTTGAGCAAATCGACCGTGCCATTGCAATTGCCTCTCATCCCGATGTGATCTTTACTTCCTACGGTGATATGCTGCGCGTGCCTGGTTCATCGAAGGATTTATTCGCTGTCCGTGCACAGGGCGGTAATGTCCGCATCGTCTATTCCCCCTTGGAAGCAGTCCAAATTGCGGAGGCGAATCCTGATAAGCAGGTCGTCTTCTTTGCCATAGGGTTTGAAACGACTGCGCCAGCAAATGCAATGGCAATCCTGCAAGCAAGCCATAAAAATATCAAAAATTTTTCAGTACTGGTCTCGCATGTTCGAGTCCCTCCTGCCATGGAAGCTATTCTTGGCTCAAAATCGAATCGTGTGCAAGGCTTCCTGGCCGCGGGTCACGTTTGCGCAGTGATGGGATTCCATGAGTATCCGCCCATCGCCGAGAAATACAATGTGCCGATTGTCGTCACCGGTTTCGAGCCGATTGATTTATTGAATGGCCTGCTCGCCGCGGTGAAACAACTTGAATCGGGGCAGGCGGTGGCCGAGAATCAGTATCAGCGTGCTGTCAAGTTTGAGGGGAATGAATCCGCTCAAAGGACGATCCGGAGCGTATTCCAATCCACAGATCGGAAATGGCGTGGCATCGGCCTCATCCCTCAAAGTGGCTGGGGCTTGAGTCCAGAATTCCAGGAATTCGACGCGGAGAAAAGGTTCGACGTGGAAAATATTTTCACACAGGAATCATCGCTGTGTATCGCGGGCGAAATTTTACAGGGATTGAAAAAGCCATTCCAATGCCCCGCATTTGGAAAGCAATGCACACAACAAACTCCGCTGGGCGCGCCAATGGTTTCGTCGGAAGGTGCCTGTGCGGCGTATTACCGGTATCATAGGGATGTGATTTATGGATGATTTTCATTTCGAGGGATATACGTGCCCTGTACCGATCCGTCCGACGGATACGGTGATCCTGGGTCACGGTTCAGGTGGGACCTTGAGCCGTGATCTGCTCAACCGACTCTTTCTCCCTGAATTGGGAAAAGCCGCTCCACGCGCTCTGGACGATTCCGCGGTTGTGACGATTGATGGTCAGCGCTATGCACTGACAACCGATTCGCATGTCGTCTCGCCGTTGTTCTTCCCGGGTGGTGACATCGGTCGCCTGGCCATTTGTGGAACTGTGAATGACCTTACGATGGTCGGCGCGAAGCCTATCGCTTTGACCTGTGGCTTTGTGTTGGAAGAAGGTTTGTCTTTTGAACTCTTGCAACAAGTGGTTGTTTCAATGAAAACTGCTGCACAGGAAGCTGGGATCTATATTGCTGCGGGTGATACCAAGGTGGTACAAAAAGGTGGCGCGGATCAATTATTTATCAATACCTCAGGGATGGGAAAAATTCCTGATGGTATCAATATCTCTGGAACAAATGCCAAAGAAGGCGATGTAGTGATCATTTCAGGGACGATTGGCGATCACGGCATTGCAGTACTCTCTGCCCGAGAAGGACTGGGATTTGAAACGACTCTCGAAAGTGACGTTGCCCCACTGAATCATTTAGTGCAGGCAATGATCGAAGCAGGAGAAGTCCATGTGTTGCGCGACCCTACCCGCGGCGGACTTGCAACATCTCTCGTGGAGATTTCCGAACAATCGAATGTCACGATTGAACTTGATGAGCAGACATTGCCATTCAAGCCCGCGGTCAAGGCCGCCTGCGAAATGCTGGGCTTTGATCCATTGTATGTGGCGAACGAAGGCAAACTGGTGGCATTCGTAAAAGAGAGCGATGCACAAAGGATATTAGCTGTGATGAAGAAATCTAAATATGGGGAAGATGCCGCTGTGATCGGTAAAGTAATTGGCAGTGGAAAATCACAGGTGAGATTGAAAACAGCCATTGGGGGAACACGCTTAGTGGATATGCTCCCTGGCGAAATGCTGCCAAGAATTTGTTAGTTTGGAATGTAAAACCTTGCCAAGGTTGCCGTAAGCGATCAGAGTTCCTTTCGTTAACCTTTGTAAGATTAATATTTTTAAATAATACACAGGTAAACATAGTGTAGAAAACTACCTGTTTACCTGTGTTTGTGTCTAAGTGATGACTTAATCCTAAATCGTCACAGGCTCAACTACTTCCACTTTCACTTTTGCGTGGTCTTCTTCGATCAGCGAGTGGTCCACAACTCTCAAATATTTGACACCGAGCGAAAAGGCTGTAAACCCATAAGCAATGATCGCGGCGCCCGTCAAAATCTCGATCCAGGAGGGTTGGTAGCTGGTGTAGGTGATCGCTGCGCCGGGAATATAGGATATAAGCACCAATTGCCCGGTAATATTTGTGTCCCAGCGGAAGGCTACCACACCCGCCGCCACCAGGACCAGGGCAACCATACGCCAGAACCGGTTCATACGCGTTGGCTTATACAGGAGCAGGATCATTGGCACGATCATTCCCAATAGCATTTCCACAATCCAGAAATTGAAGGCAAATGGGCCTTTTGTCAGGAAATGCAGTCCTTCACTGCGCCCCGGATCATAAGTATAGGTTGTGGCAAGCGTATCCCAGGCTCGGAAGTAGAAATAACCGATCAAGAGATAACCTACGATTTGGGCAACGCGTTCAATCAACGCATCATTGATCCTTGCCTTATTCGTCAAGCGGGATGAGAGCATCGTAGCAAAAAGTGTCAACGAAATTCCGCCGACGATTGCTGAGAACATGAACAACACTGACATCTCAGGTTTGAACCAGAAGGGTCGCGCTTTGATCACACCATAAGTTGCACCCAGTGAGGATTGATGCAAACTTGAAAGTCCAAGGCCGATGATCGCAAGGATCGGCGCGTAATGATGCACACGCTCCATTAGGGAAGCAATCTTCGGCAGATGTTTGCGCAGCCATTCCAGATTTGCAAGGATCGGCATGGCCTCAAAGACCAGCACGGTCAAATACAGGATCACACACATGGTCACTTCCCAAAGCAGGGAATGCGTATTCCAGTAGACCATCGAGTGCCAGAAACGTTCGGGTTTGCCAATATCAAGGATCAGCGCCAGCGTTGCCATGGTATAGCCGATCAGACCTACGAATGTCGCAGTGCGGGCAATTGGTTGATAGCGCTTCAAGCCGAACAGATATACACCCGCGCACAAGCTGAATGCGCCTGCGCCCAGAGCAATCGATGAAAGATCGATGGTGATCCATAATCCCCAGGGCACGCGGTCAGTGAGATTGGTGATCCCTAATCCCTTCCAAAAGACCATGATCCCCGCGATGGCACCGCTCAGCAGGATGATTCCCATGAGACCAAGCCATATTGCCCAGGGAGTAATGACAAGTTTTGAGCGTAATTTTTTGAACACGACTATGCCTCCTTCGCAGGGACAGCCGGTATGTAATAAACACGCGGTTCGGTTCCCAGGTTTTCGCGCAAACGAAAGGATGGATTTTCATGGAGAGCCTTGCTCACGCTTGACTCGGGATCATTAAGATCGCCGAATAAACGTGCACCGGTCGGGCAGACTACCACACAGGCTGGTGATGCATCAGCATCCACGCCGGGTTTAAGTCCCAGAGCGAGGCCGCGGTCGATGCGCTGATAACAGAATGAGCATTTCTCGGGCACACCACGCGGGCGTCGTTCCACTTCGGGCGTTCCCCATTCCGGAACAGCAGGATTTTCGCCGCTGAACTTTTCCCAGTTGAAGGAACGGGCATCATAGGGACATGCAATCTGACAATATCGGCAGCCGATGCAGCGTTCATAATCCATCATGACAATCCCATCATCACGATAGTACGAGGCCTCCACAGGGCAGACTTCCACACAGGGGGCTTTTTCACAGTGCATACATGGGCGGGGAAGAAACACATGTTTATCAGCGACCATGTCTCCTTCATTAACTTTATTCCATTGAATATTTGGGTTGACATCGTTGTGTGCTTGGCAAGCCAGTGTGCAATAGCCACATCCAATGCACTTGGATTGGTCTATCACCATTGCCCATTGATGTTTGCCCTTGGGCGCGCTGCTGGAGGCTTTTGTTGAGGTAACCGCGCGTGTCCCAGCGGCTACTGCGATCCCAACCGCAGTGAGTTTCAGGAATTCGCGTCGGTTGATGTTTTTCTCACTCATTGTCATCCTCGCGGTCGTGTTTTACTGTGTGGTGATACCAGCGTTCCAGCCACGGAGCCAGCACCATACCGCCTGCCAGGCCGATGATTGCAGCCAGTCCTGCGAATCCTATTGGGCTAACGGGATCAGGTTCCGGCGTGATCGAAGCGAGTTTTACTTCCGCAGTTGGTTCAATAGAAACGGGTGCCGCTACGCCCTCTGGTGTCTTGGCTTCAGTTGGGTTGTGCATTTGTTGGGCATGGCAGATATTGCACGAATCCAGGCTGGCCTTGAAGGAATGATCAGGAACTGTATGAGCAGTTCGGTCAGCATTCTCCAGGTGCTTCACATGGCAATCTACACATGAGATGTTTTTCTGGGCATGAGCTGTGTAAGAGAAATTCATGCTTGATTCTTTATGGCAAGTGATACACAGCTGAGAGACATCATCCTTCTTCTCGCTGGTGCGAGGTCCGACAACTTTTTTCAGGGAAGCGCTGTGGGGATCATGGCAAGTAGCGCAGTCCATACCGCGTTGATAATGTGTACTCACTTTCCAATCCTGCCAGCCAAAGCGTGTGTCGCTGTGACAGCGTCCGCATAGATCAGTGGAGCGGTCTACAGGCATGGGAGTTTTTGGGTGATCAGCGGGTGCCGGTCCATGACAGGCTTCACATGTCACGCCATTCGCCTTGTAGGTGGCGGTGGCTGGATCGTAACCAGTCGTGTGACATACCAGACAGGCACCCGGTTTGCCCTGCTTATCCCAATCCTCGAGAAAGATTGGATCGCTGCCAGCTTTTCCGTGAGCTCCGTTTTCCCAGGTCATTTGAAATTCGGTATGACAAACAGCACAATTTTCTGAGGTGGTTGATCCAGCGGGGGGCACTTCTCCTTGTGCACTGGCCATAACCAATGTTATCCCTGCAGCAAGCAGGGCGAACATCAAGGCAATCAACAAACGTTCAATACGAGCAGTCATCTTTACATTCTCCTGGGTTCAATTTTTAGCGTTGGAAGGGGGGCATCGATGAAAACGTCACAAGAGATACATTCTTCGCGCAGATAGCCATTCGGACGGCGATAAACCTGCCAGCACGGCACAGAGGAAGAGGCAGCAACACATTTTTTCTGCTGTTCCGGTGAACACCCTTTAATCTTCCAGCATTCAGCTTTTTGAGCTGTGATTGGTGCAAGTTGGGCCTCTGTCTGCCAGTAGGCATCCAGCTTGCGCAGGAAGTAAATGAGTATGCCAGTTCCGACAATCGGAAGTGCGAGGCGGAGGAGTAACCCTGCAAGGATCGCCAATAGAGATGTTATAGCTTCCATAAAATCCTTACTTGTGGAACCAGTAATTCGCTTCGCGGCGGCGGATCCACTCGCCGAACGCGATCAACAGACTAAAGGGAAGAATGAACCGGACCAGTAAAAATACTGCAAGCACGATTGTATTCATGGCATTTTCCTTTCTCTCATCTAGATCTAGTTTATGAGAAAATAATTAGAAAGGGAATTCGGCAGATGCCCAATCTTTGGATTGGCGAATCAGCCTATGGAATGACCAGTTTTGTGAGATTTAAGTAGTTCCTCACCCCATAATTCTCTATTTTTTTGTACTTTTAATGGGTGATTTTCCCCATTTTTAATGTATTTTTCAGTGGGTGTTGTATAATATTGCTAATTGAGACCATTCACGTAAAACCGATTACATTCATCTTATAGGGGTGTGACATACGTTATTCACACATAAGTTAGTTTAGATTAATATAAAGGGGAGATTAAAAGTCTCGATAAAACTTTAATATTTGTGAGGAGGTGCCCACCATCAAAGTACATCAAAGCCCTCGTTACAACACCCATCGAAAGGAGAATATCGCAAATGTCAATGAAAAAAAGTTTGGTGCTCCTCGGAACAATTCTTTTGCTTGCAGTCATTCTGGCTGCATGCGGTGGGGCGCCCGAACCACCAACAGCAACAGCTGCTCCGACAGAAGCTCCTGCTCCCACACAGCCTCCAGTGGAAGTGCCCAACCTGGCGGCCTGGGAAGGTTCAGCTCATCATGCCGTCGATACAGAGCCTTTCCGTCACTGGGATGATGCCACCGAGAATCCGGATGGCGTTCCTGTGGCTTGTGCCAGATGCCATACCAGCGCCGGCTATCAGGATTTCCTGGGCGCGGATGGTTCTGCTGCTGATGTGGTAGATAAACCTGTACCTGCAAAAGAATCGCAGGGTATTCAATGTATTACGTGTCACAATCCAGTCGCCAGTAACCTGAACAGTGTTGCTTTCCCGGGTTTTGAACTCGACAAGGATGGCAATCCGGTTCCTTATGTCGTTACAGGTTTTGGCGACGCTTCCCGCTGTCTCGTCTGTCACCAGGGACGCGAATCCAAAGCATCTGTTGATGCTCAGATCGCGCGTTTCAAGGTTGAAGATGTGGACGCCGTGGTTGCCCCGATCAAAGACGACCAGGGCAAAGATGTTACATTCGGTTTCCGAAATATCCACTATTATGCTGCTGCCGCGACCCTATATGGTACACAGGTCAAAGGCGGATATGAATACGAAGGCAAGATTTATGATGCCAAGCATATGCATGTAGATGGATATGACACCTGCATCGGCTGTCACGATCCCCACTCTCTCAAGGTCAAGGTTGAACAATGCGCCGCTTGCCATGGAGATGGAGTTCTGGCTGAAGGTGGTTTGCAGAACATTCGTGAACCTCAGGCCTCGGCCTGGGATTACGATGGCGATGGCAACAAAGAAGAAGGCATGTATTACGAAGTCCAGGGCCTGCAGGAAGCTTTGCTGGCTCAGATCCAAACTTATGCCAAGGATAAAGCAGGAGCTGAGATCAAGTATGATCCAGCTACGTACCCATACTTCATGGGCGCTGATGGCAAGGCTTATCCTAATTGGACCGCCCGTCTGCTAAAGGCTGCCTATAACTACCAGGTATCTGTTAAGGATCCCGGTGCGTTTGCACACGGCAACAAATATATCGTTCAGTTGCTCTACGATTCGATCGAGGATCTCGGCGGCGATGTAAGCAAGTTCACCCGCGACGATGCCGGTCACTTTGCTGGCAATACCGAACCATTCCGTCACTGGGATGCTGAAGGTGAAGTGCCCTTCGCCTGTGTAAAGTGTCATACTGCCGGTGGTCTCCCCGAATTCCTCAAGAACGGTGGCACAACTGTGGTTTCCGCGACCGGTTCGACAATGACCACTGGTGTCGTTGCGATGAGTCCCAGCAACGGCTTCAAATGCTCCACCTGCCATGACGAAGCCAACTGGCCCAATCGTTATCAAGTGGCCTCTGTGACATTCCCCAGTGGCAAGACTGTAAGCCTGGGCGGAAAAGATGCCGATGGCAACTTTGTGGCTGATGATAGCAACCTGTGCATTTCATGCCATCAGGGTCGTGAGTCTACTTCCAGCGTGAATGCTGCCCTCAAAGGCAAGGATGCTGATACGTTAGACGCCAAGATCAACTTTAAGAACATCCATTACTTCGCCGCTGGTGCAACATTGTTCGGTGGCGATGTTCAGGGTGCCTACCAGTACGAAGGCAAGGATTATGTTGGTCAGAACGTTGCTCACCCACTAAATAAGTGTAAAGACTGCCATGATGTTCATGCGCTCGAGCCAAAACTCGAAGCGTGCGCGGGCTGCCATGGTGGTGCCAAGCCCGAAGATATCCGCTTCAACACGGATACAACTGATTGGGATGGCGATGGTAACGTAACGGAAGGTGTGGCGGGCGAAATTCAAACCCTTTCTGACGCCCTCTATACTGAAATTCAGAAGTATGCTGAAGCCAACTCCCAGCCCATTCTTTATGATGGCAGCAGCAACCCATACTTCTTCCTGGATGCCGACAAGGATGGCCAGGCTGACAAGAATGATCAGGGTGCCAAAGTCAACTACAACGGCAACTGGACTCCTAACTTGCTCAAGGCCGCTTTCAACTATCAGTACACTCAGAAGGATCCTGGAAAGTTTGTTCACAATCCTAAATATGTCATGCAGTTCCTGATCGACTCGATCGAGAGCTTGGGCGGCGATGTGAGCAAGTACACTCGTCCAGAAGCTCCGGCTCCTGCTCAGTAGAAATAAGTTTGAAAAGTAATAAGATAACGGGCGCAACAGCGCCCGTTATCTTATTATATAGACTCGACAATTGGCATATTTGTTTAATCGCTGAGGATGTCGATTAAAGTAGCTAGATTATGCCTTAATAATGCCTTTTCTTATTGCATAACGAACAAGTTCGGCACGTGAGTGTAAATTCAATTTTCGCATAATGTTCTCACGGTGACGTGCCACTGTCTTTGGACTGATGACCAATGCTGCAGCGATCTCTGAATTGTTCGCGCCTTCTGCCAGATAAGTCAACACTTCCTGTTCGCGGTCTGTTAGATCGGATGGAGTCTGTTCGTCAGCCGCGCGCCCACCATCTAGGAAATCCCGCACCAGTAATTTAGCAAGGGATGGATAAAGATAGACCTGACCAGTGGCAGCTGCACGGATAGCCGTGATCAGTTCTTCGGGTGCGGCACGCTTTGGTACATAGCCCGAGGCACCTGCTTCCAGCATCTTGAAGAAATATTCTTCATCTTCATGAATGGTCAGAGCAACGATGGAAACATCAGCTACGCGTTTTTTAATTTCGCGCGTCGCATCGATACCAGAAAGATCAGGCAAGCCAATATCCATCAAAATGACATTTGGTTTTAGCCTCAGCGCCGCTTCCATGGCTTCTGAGGCAGAGGCTGCTTCACCGACAATCTCAACGTCGCGCTCATTTTCTAATAGCATTTTCAACCCCGAGCGGACAACGGCATGGTCATCCACTATTAACAGACGTATGGTCATCTTTCACCTCTTGCAAACTGTAGCGGATATCTGCGCCGCTATGATGGTATGGGATTAATGCTTCGACTTCTGTGCCGTAGCCCGGACGTGACTGTACAATCACAGTTCCGCCCAGCAGCGCCGCACGTTCCTCCATGCCTGCCAGCCCCAGAGAAGCACGACTGCTACCTTTTTGCTTCACGTGATCCAGATCAAAACCACTCCCATTATCACGCACATTGATGCGCACATTCTTCTCTTCGAACTGCAAATAAATATTGACATGGCTGGCCTGCGCATGTTTGATGATGTTGTTCAAGGACTCCTGAATAATTCGGAAAATGGTGATCTTCATCGCATCGTCTAGGTCATGTTCTTCACCGACGATATCCACTCTAATGCTAATGGTTGAATGTTCCTGGATTTTGCCGGCATACCAGCGCAGCGTTGCAGAAAGGCCAAGATCATCCAGATGAGAGGGCCGCAGATCCGAGATGAGACGTTCCAGTTCCTGGAGAGAATCGGCTGTCAGGGATTCCAGTTTATGAAGGGTTCCAAAGGCTTCCTTGTTGCGAGAACTCAATTTAGCGGAGAGTCCGCGCAGGCCCATCCCAATGGCCGTAAGAGATTGGCCAGTCTCATCATGAAGATCGCGCGCAATGCGCTGACGCTCCGACTCTTGGGCTGCAACCACGCGCCGGAATAACTCACCTCGCAAAATTTCACGGTCTTGCGATTCTTCCAAACGCGCAGCTTGTAGTTCGGCAATTTTTCGCTCCGTTTCCACTTGAAAGGCTCGCAGAAAGCGAATGACAAAAAGAGCAGCAGCGACTGCCATAATTGCACGAAGCATCTGGATGGGAAAACCAAATAGATTAAAGAAAGTCTGCTGATTCACGACATTCGATGGAAAAATAGGCGTAGCCTTCGAAAAAAACTGTCCAAATAGGCCATACCAGCCAAAAGTGATCGCTGCCCACAGGGCATCCTGCCCAAAGCGGATCAGCCCCGAGCGGCGGAATGCTCGTTGTTGCACGATCAGCCCGATGGCAGTAAGGAGCGAAGCAGGGATGGCGAGTGTGTAACGGGTCCAGGTATCTGCCACATCCCAGAGGGTCTGACCGGTGTATTCTCCACGAAAATGATAAAGCCCAAAGACCCAAACAGCCTGCAGTCCAATCGGGATTAACAGAATCAGCCGCCGGGTGACTTCAGTGTCAGCCAGAAGAAAACTTCCAAAAGCTGCCAGTGAAATGAAGGAGAAAGCCAGGGTTGCAAGTTGTACTCCCCACATAATAGATACTTCCAAAGGCGTGGCAGGATGCCCCATGAGCACGTACATCTCCATCCATTCGTGCGCGGCGTGGACCACACCGAAGCCTGCCAGGGGAGGTAAGGCTCTACGCAGCCGTACATCCGATGCACGCCCACCTTCGACAGCAACCAACAAACCCATACTGAAAAAGGCCAACCCATAGATGAAGTAAACAGGAACGATGTAGGGTACTCCTAGGATCACGGTCCGCCTCTTTCTCTTTGCTAACTGCTCCCGTTATTCATTCGATTCTCAATCTGCTTCCACAGGTGCGGCAAAAGCGGTCTCCCGCGTGGGCGCGCGCGCCACATTCATGACAATAGGCCTGTTCTTCACTTTCCGCCTCATTTTGAGGATGACGACGGCGTCTCTGTGGTTTTTCTTCACTCGATTGAGTGGATCGCCAGTACGAAAACAACGCAATGACGATCAATGCCAGCCCAAACCCACCGATGATCCACGGCAAATTCGTAATGGAAACGCGGCCTGGTGTATTTGCTCCAACAGGTTCCACAGGTTGCACCTGACTAGCTGCCTCCGGATCGGTGAGTGAAGTGGATGTTCGTTGATATTGCAGGTCGAATTGAAAAGAGGTCCCCATCTTCATTTCTTTTTTGGTAACCGTGCCAGAGGTAAGCAGTCCGTTTTTAGAGGTGGCAGTATTCTGTAAAACAGGGGACGTAATTAATTCTGTGCTATCGGCTGGGACAAAGACTGTTACATCAAATTGCTTCACCGAATAGTCGCCAAACCATTGATATTTGAACGTGCGTTTGTTTCCGTCCCGCGTGAGGGGCTGATAGTATTCAATGCGATGGGGATCATAAGAGTCCACATTAATCGTAACTGTTTGCCAGTTTCCCTGTTCGACAGGCGGCGTGAAATCCTTATTAAAAAACTCACCATTTTTTTCCACCGCCACCGCGACCAAATTCCCATCTTTTGGAAAGCGCAACGTTACAGAGGCCGGAAGCGAAGTATCCTGGGATACAACAAATTGATTAATAACAAGCATAGTGGGCTGGTCATATTCAGACCAAAGCTCAATATTGAGAGAGTCTAGTTTGGTTCCACCTTGTGCCCCTGCCATGGAGGGGAAGACCATTAATCCAAAAAGCAGGCCAAATACAAGCCACTTGTGCATAAGTGACCTCCGAAATCTGTAAAATCTACTTTATCTTACCATGCAATGAATTTGGGATATTACAACAAAACGCACCAACTTTGTGGAAGAATGTCATTCATTAGACCGTTTAGGGACTGCAAAGTCTCCAGTCGTTGCCTCCCTTTCATTCTGTCATTGCCTTTACCAACTTCCAGCAGGCCCAATTTTGGGGAGTATCAATATGGTGTTTTTGTGCGGCTTTAACGACAGCTCCGCAGATCGCATCGATTTCAGTCGGCGCGCCGCGCAAGACATCCTGCAACATGGATGAATGATTTGCGGCTGTTTTCCGGGCCACTTCCTCGGCAGCGGCGCTGGGATCGGAAAATGGCAATTGGATTTTCTCTGCCTCAGCCACCTGTGCAGTTTCGCTGGCCAGTGCACCCATCATTGCGCGTGCTGAGGGGCTGTCAAGTAATTTTCCATTTGGAACTCGTAATAGTGCGGTCAATGGATTAATGGCCGCGTTGATCACCAACTTTCCCCAAATGAGAGACTGAGCATCTTCCACAATATTCACATTGAATTTTGCAGACTTCAACGCCTCTTCGATTGGACCAAGTGACGGATGCCGTTCAATGGAAATGGTTCCCTCTCCACCAGCTCTCACCAAACCGGGATCCAGCAAGGTCGCGCCAGTTGTCGTAGTGCCCAATGCAACGCGACTCAACCCCAAGCTTTGAGCGAGCGTTTCGCGGTTGCCGAGTCCATTTTGGAGCGTGAGGACAAGTCCATCCTCGGCCAGATATTCTTTTAGTTGCCCCGCGACTCGCTCCGTCTGCCAGGCTTTGACCAGGACAAACACATGTTTAATTCCATTATAAATGCGCGGATCATCTGTTGCTTGAACTTCAAAGTGATGTTCGATCCCATCTATATCCACTAGTCGGACGCCATCTTTACGCAGTGCAACCAAACCCGCCTTCCATGTGCCAAGCATGGCGATTTGCTGCCCGGCTTGCGAAAGCCGCGCGGCAAAAAGAGTCGCAAGCGCGCCCGTGCCAACGATGAGGATATTGTTCATATTGAAATCTTAGGTGACAGTCATCTTACAGATGACTGTCACCCGTTATGTTATTGGATCTCTTTCGATAATAATTCCCACTCTCGATCATCCATCTCAACGATGTGCTCCTGGGCAGGGAAGCGTTTCGTTTCCACGTCCTCAATATAATCTGCAAATGCCTTTTGCATCTCGTGATGGAAATCTGCATATTTTTTGACGAACTTCGGTGTGAAACGGTCAAACAGACCAAGCAGATCATGCGTGACCAGGACCTGTCCGTCACAACCTGCGCCTGCGCCGATGCCAATCGTTGGAATAGACAGTTTCTTTGAAATCAATTCCGCCAGTCGTGCAGGGACAGACTCCAGCACAATGCTGAAACAGCCTGATTCCTCGAGGATGAGCGCGTCTTCAACCAGTTTTTTGGCGGCAATGGCCGTTTTGCCCTGCGCCCGGAATCCACCCAGTTGATTGACTGATTGCGGCGTGAGACCGAGATGTCCCATCACAGGGATTCCCGCACTCGTAATGGAACGGATCGCAGCCGCGCGTTCGCGTCCGCCTTCGAGCTTGACCGCGTCCATACCGCCTTGTTGCAGGAAGCGGCCCGCGTTGCGCGTGGCTTCCTCAACGGAGACCTGGTAGGACATGAATGGCATATCGCCAATGAGTAGCGCGGTTTTTGAACCGCGTGCAACCGCGCGGCAGTGGTGGAGCATCTCTTCCATGGTGACAGGCAGTGTGTTCTCGTAACCGAGCACGACCATTGCAAGCGAATCACCGACCAGGATTGAATCGATCCCGGCCCTATCCACTGCCATTGCAGTGGGATAGTCATACGCGGTTAGCATGGTGATTGGCTCACCACGCTCCTTCTTCTGACGATAGGTAAGCGTCGTTACTTTTTTGCGTGTGGGCACGCTGGTGGAAATTGGGGCAGGTGTAGACATGGTATCCTCCGATATGGTAGGAGCCGTTTGGTGCGGCAGAAGGTCCCCTTTTTGCCGCGCTTTGACAGCTTTGAAAATATGCCGTCGCGTTCACGCAACGCGGATACGCGCGGCACCCTGATTATTCCACAAAACTCATTTTTCGGATACGCTGAAATGAATAAGCGTTTTGTAGGAATAATATTTGGATGGTTGATTCGTTGTGAATAGTTGAAGGTATGGGATAAGAGGCAGTATAATATTTTTAACAAAAATTTCTATGCAAACCCGCGCTTCGTCTTCACTTGACCTTGACCAGCGCCGCTCCACCGGCGGGACCTTGCGAAGTGGTTTGCAGTGACAAAAAGAGGAGAAAATCATGAGAAGAATGTTTGGCTTTTTGATCGGTATCACGGTCGGAGGATTAGTGGGTTCAACCATTGCCTTATTAATGGCCCCGGAATCAGGTGAACAGTTGCGCATGGAACTCCGCTCGCGCGGCGAAGGTTTTTTCAGCGAAGTCCGTCACGCGGCCGATGAGCGCCGGATTGAATTGCGTCAGAGACTCGAAACGATGCGAGAGCCGCGGATCGAGGGATAAATAAGCACACAAGTAAAAGGGTGCTTATGTACGCATGTCTTTTATTTGTGTATAGATATTCTTGTTTACCCGACTACTTTCCTATAAAATTCCTCTGCCCTCTGCATATTTTGTCTGTATTCTGCGCGAGCGGTGATCATCTTTTGGTTTAAGCCTGCGGCTTTGTTCCGCAGGTTTTTATTTTCCAGGGCAGTCAACAAGGCGTTTGCAATCGAGTGCGGGTCATTTGAATCAAATAACAAGCCATTTTCGTCAGGGGTGATCCATTCACGGATGGATTCCAAATCTCCCGCCATCGGGAAACAGCCACATGCAATCCCTTCGAGCAGGCTGTTGGGTGTGCCATCATGGATACTGGGAGATGCAACGATCTGCGCACGACGGAATACATCCGCCATTTGTGAATGGGATAACGGAGGCAACAATTCCACTGCATGACTAACACTTGCACCTGACGCAAGTGCAGGTGTATTGAATTCTTGAATCCATTGCAGCGCCTGCGGTTCGCCAGCCATCAAGGCAAAAATGAATTTCGCGTTGGGTTGTTTTTCTAAGATAATCGGAATGGCTTTGAAAAAAACATCATTGCGGACATAAGGACGAAATCCGCGCGGATTAATAATAATAGGTTCTTCAATCGGTTTTGCGGGTGGATAAAAAATATCAGTTCGGACGCCGCCGTTCCCTGGCGCGACCAGATCAGGTTTTTCCTCACCGAATCCCCATTCTCTTGCCAGGCGAACATCGCGCTGACAATCTGTGTGGAGCGCGTCAGCAACTTGCATCGTCCAGCGCGTGTAGTGACTCATCAGCCGTGTGGAGGGCGCGTGCAGGGTAAAGTCATTGCCCCAGCTGGAAACGACCAACGGAATGCCCGTATACGCATCCGCGGCAAGCATCCCTTCATAGGGAATCCGCATGGCGTGGACGAGATCCGGTTTGACTCTCTCGATAAAGCCGCGCAGCCTGTCGGAGGCGCGCCGAATCGTGATCGGACCGAACCACTGCCGGATGGCGGTGCGCAGGCCCAAGGTCCGCGCGGGAGCAGTGCCGGGCCGCTGCGTCACTTTCTTAAACGCGCTAAAAGCCACCGTCACAATCTCAAGTCCGTTAAGAGGGAAATCCACCGAGCACGCAAAGGTGGAGGCGAGGTATACCTCATCGCCTTTTTCTACGAAATGACGGATCCAGTTTTGTGCAATAGGTGAGCGGCCATCAGCCACGAAGAGGATGCGCATCGCGCTGAGATTATACGTCATTGCCCGATGGACAGAGACGCGGTATATTTATAGCCTGCTATACAAATAGAATGTCTAAAAACATGAACTTTGGCTTGTAAATTGTTTGAAAATTCGAAAATGAATAAGAGAAGCGTTAATTCGCTATGAGCAAGGGACGTATTCTGGTCGTTGAAGATAACATGGATAACTATGAACTTGTGCGTTTCGTCTTGGAGCGTGCAGGGTATGATGTTTTTCTGGCAATGAATGGGCGGGATGGAGTAGCTGCAGCTCGCTTACAAAAACCAGACCTGATTCTGACGGATTTGACCATGCCAGAGATGGATGGGTGGGCGGCAGCCGAAAAATTGAAAGCCGATGAAATTACAAAATCCATTCCTTTGTACGCCTTGAGCGCTCATACGTTACCGAGCGATCGCAAGCGCGCCCTCGAGGCGGGCTGTGACGGGTATATTTCGAAGCCCATCCATATGGCCGGGTTTCTGGATGTGGTTGAGCGGGCACTCGGCAGGAAAAAGGAAAAGAAGAAAATCCGAAAATCTCATGAAATCATTTGATAAACTGACAGTCACTTTCCTGAAGCAAAATACAGGGTTTGAGTGACTGTCAGTTTGTTGACAAAAGATCGCTCCCGCTCCGGCAGGAAAACAACTTAACCAAGAGGTATAACAATATGAAACAAATTTGTGTGATCGGCGTTGGGTACGTGGGTCTCGTGACCGCAGCCTGTTTCGCCGACCTGGGGAATCGCGTCGTAGCCCTCGATGTAGACGAACAACGCGTCGCAAATCTCAAGAAAGGCATCATGCCGATTTATGAGCCTGGTCTTGAAGAGCTGGTGGAACGTAATACAAAGAGTGGGAGACTATCCTTCACCACTTCTTATGCAGAAGCGCTCCAGGGTGCGGAGTTTGCGTTTATCGCGGTGGGAACTCCTTCCAGTGTAGATGGCAACGCAGATTTGCAATACGTGGATTCAGCCGCCCGTTCGATCGCTCAGAACATGACCGCGCCGCTGATCATCATCAATAAATCCACGGTTCCCATCGGGACCGGGGACTGGGTCGCTGATATTGTCAGGAGTGCCCAGCCCCAACCGATTGAATTTGCAGTGGTCTCCTGCCCTGAGTTCCTGCGGGAAGGGTCAGCCATTGGAGATTTTATGAGCCCGCACCGCAACGTGATCGGTTCGCTGGATAAGGATGCCGCGAACAAAGTCGCGCAATTGCATTTGCCATTGCGCGCTCCCATTGTGATCACTGACCTGCGTACCGCGGAAATGATCAAATATGCCAGCAATGCCTTTCTTGCGACAAAGATTTCCTTTATCAATGAACTGGCTGATCTATGTGAACTCGTTGGTGCGGATGTGAAGGAAGTAGCGGCGGGGATGGGGTACGATGCGCGCATTGGTCGGCACTTTCTGGATGCGGGCCTGGGCTGGGGCGGATCGTGCTTCCCGAAGGATGTTCAGGCGCTGGCCTACATGGCAAAGGAGAAGGGACTGAATCCACGCATTTTGAAAGATGTTCTGGATATCAATTATGATCGCCGCAAGGCAGTACCTGGTCACCTTGAAAAAATGCTGGGCGGGAGCTTGAAAGGGAAGATGATCGGTTTATTGGGGCTGGCGTTCAAGCCCAATACGGACGATATGCGCGATGCGCCCTCCATTGATATTTCCAATTCGCTTCTGAAAGCTGGCGCGCGGGTGCGTGGATATGACCCTGTGGCCCATGATACCGCGGCGCCATTGGTGCCTAATGTTGAAATCTGCGATGATGTCTATGAAATGGCTGAAGGTTGCGATGCGTTGGTCGTGGTAACCGAATGGAATGAATTTAAACAACTCGATTTGCAAAAGGTTAAAAGCTTGCTCAAATCACCGGTGATTTATGATGGACGCAACATTTATGATCCTGCGTTAATGAAAGAAATAGGATTTGCCTATCGCGCGATCGGGCGTGGAATGAACGGGAAGTAGTTTACCCGTCTTTTGTTCCCTAGTCGGGTAGTTGAGTACAATTGTGCCGCTATCCGACTTTTCATTTTACGAGGAGACTAGCGACTGCCAACGATATGACAACACCTCCTGTTTGCGATTACGAAGGCTCTGACTACCAAACCTCCTTTTGGGATAAAGGCGGACGTGAGTATGAGGACCGCACTGAAGCGATTGCTCTAAAGCGACTTCTCCCCAGACCTGCCTGGTTTGCTAAGCAAACCACGGGCGGTGCCAGGGAAAGCGGACACCTCTTGCTGGAAGTCGGAGCGGGCGCCGGGCGAAATACCCCGCGCTACCTCGGCTTTGACCGAATTGTCTTGCTCGACTATTCACGCACTCAACTGGAACAAGCCCAACAAAGACTCGGTAAATCGGATAAATATATCTATGTCGCGGCAGATGTGTATCGTCTGCCGTTTGTCGATGCTTTGTTCGATGCCGCGACCATGATCCGCGTCCTCCATCACATGGCAGATGCACCCAAGGCACTGGGTCAGATAAAAAACGTGTTGGGATCCGGCGGAGTATTTATCCTTGAGTTTGCGAACAAGCTGAATCTCAAGGCGATCTTTCGTTATCTGCTTGGCAGGCAAAAATGGAGTCCGTTCACGCTGGAACCAGTTGAGTTTGTGAAGTTAAATTTTGATTTCCACCCGAAGGCTGTGCGGAATTGGTTAAGGAGTTTAGGTTTTGCAATCGAGAAAACTTTGACACTTTCTCATTTCCGGATGGGACTCTTAAAACGGATTGTACCAACTGGTATTCTCGTTTTCTTTGATTCGGTTTTTCAATGGACCGGTGCGTTATGGCAACTCTCGCCCAGCGTGTTTATGAGGGCAAAGATACAGGATGGAAAGAAGCAGGAAATTCCTCATAACCTGGTGATGTTTTTCAAATGCCCTGATTGTGGTCATTCACCCTTAGCAGAGAAGAAGGATTTTCTTGAATGTTCCAATTGCAAAAAGAAGTGGGGATTAAAAGATGGAATTTACGATTTCAGAGAACCCATCTGAATGGGTTTTCATAATTCCTGAGCAAAGACACTCTATTTGATATTCAGAATAGAGTGTCTTGTTGTTGTGGATTGGCTGTAAATCTAGCTGGCGGTCTTTTCCAGGTTCATAAGACGCCGGCTGCGCAGGAGGGAAGCTCCGACTGAGATCGCCAGAATGCTGGCAATCACGCCCAATGACAATCCAACGGGGATTTTGTAAATATCCACAATGACCATTTTGGTTCCAACAAATGCCAGCACGGCCGACAATCCAAGTTTCAAATAGTAAAACTTGTCTACTACACCGGACAACAGAAAATAAAGGGAGCGTAACCCCAGGATGGCAAATACATTCGATGTGTAAATGATGAACGGATCATTCGTCACTGCGAAAATAGCGGGGATGGAATCCACCGCGAAGACCAGATCTGTGCTCTCCACGATCAGCAACACCAGCAACAGTGGAGTTGCCATGAACTTCCCTGCCCGGCGAATAAAGAAATGATCGCCTTCATAGTTTTCTGTCACTGGGATGATCTTTCGCAATAGCTTTACCACTGGATTTTGCTCGGGGTGCATTTCTTCATTGCGATGGATCGCCATCCGGATGCCTGTAAAGATCAGGAACGCCCCAAAGATGTAAATGATCCAATGGAATTCCTTCAAGAGCACGGCGCCAACCGCGATCAAAGCCCCGCGCATGATCAAAGCGCCGAGAATCCCCCAAAACAGGACCCGGTGTTGATAAATGGCTGGTACAGCAAAGAAGGTAAAGATCAGCACAAAGACGAATATATTATCAACACTAAGCGATTTTTCGATCAGATATCCTGTGAAAAAGGCCAGTGCAGCTTCACTGTTGGAATAACTACTGGTGGGTGAAACTTTATCCCAAAAGAAATACAGACCCAGGTTGAAAACCATTGCGAGTGTGATCCAGACAACACTCCAGATCGTTGCTTCTTTGATGGATACTTTATGCGCATGGCGATGGAACACACCCAGGTCTAAAGCGAGTAGAGACAATACAAATAAATTGAAACCAATCCACAGCCAAATTGTTCCCTCAAACATTTTTATTCTCCTTTTCTGGTTTTGACCGTGGGAATCAAAAAACGAGACCCCACGATCAATGTCGTGATAGTCTCGCCAGTAGTGTATGGGCTACACATACAGTTAACCGAGAGCCTGGCACAAGTGCTGGCTCTGTCTTGACGACTAACTGATGGCGCCAGATTTCGGTATGAGCGGGAAAGTACCGCTCTACTCAATCATCGGGCACCATGGCTACTCCCTAACTTCTGCAAGATTTTAGTTTACTTTTGCCTGATTTATCAAATCTCTCACCAAACTCTTACAATAATCCTTAATATTCGCTTGTTCTTATGTTGTCTATTTATTAGACGAAGAAAAAGATCGAGTAAAGAATCAATAGTAGATAGAGGCTGGACAGAACAATAAAATCAATCCAGACAGAGAAGTAAAACAGGCGCGGTGATTTCCTTTTGCTGATTAATCCCATTTTTGTCAGCACCGTGCCACGTTGGGTGGCTTTGCTCTTATCTTTCCACAGGAACCATAGATAATAGATGCTGATTGTGTGCAGTGCCAGCAGAGCAAGCGTTTTAGTCATTCAATCGTCGATCTTTTCCACCACCCAGAAATGGGACAGGCCAAATATCTTCAAAGGGGTTCTTTCTAAAAACTGCAGTATGCCACGCAAGACCTGCCCTAAAGATCCAAATCTGGCAATGATATTATCGTACGCTCCGAAGATAGTGTTGCGCTCAATGAATTTTACTGGCAAACCTTCAAATAATTTCTCTAGATCGCGTTTTGAATAGACTCGTACATGCGGAGCGAGTTTGTCCCGTAGAGCACGAGGCAGATAATTCACGAATAACTTGTTGCCAAAATAATATTTGCCATTCCAATAAATCCCATGGGTCTCAAACGGGTAGCCGCGGTTCGGAACGAAGATCACAATCCGTCCGCCGGCCCGGAGGGCGCGGATCATTTCGCAGAGCGCGGCGCGGTCATGCTGTACGTGTTCGAGCACTTCATGGCTGAGGATCAGGTCAAAGGTCCCAGAGGGGACTGGAAGAGATTCCCCGGCCGCGTTGATAATATGGGGAGAATTACCCCGGGCCTCGGCGGCGCGCTCGAAGTCATATTCCAATCCGATCACTTTTCCACCAAAAGGGGAGAGGTGCTCCACGTACATGCCGACTCCGCATCCATTTTCAAGGATGAATCCTTTGAGGCGCTCTCCTGCGGCACGAACGATCATTTCAAGCCTGCGTTCCTGCCCGGCCCGCCAAACATAAGAGGGTTCTCCGCGCAATGCGGCTTTATCGAGATTTCTTTGAGACATGGTGGTTATTATATCTTGCATGTTTTAACTGCCTATGCTAGAATAATGCTGCACGTCGAACTGATCACCGCACGCACCGAGAAGTGGGCAACCCCCACTTTTCTGCTTGTAATATAGGAGTATACGGAGCAATTAGCATGACAAAGAACGAATTCGCACTGGCTTTCAACGAAGTGCTGGAAGAAAAACAGCTCTCGAAGGAAATTATCCTGGGAGCGATTGAGTCCGCCATGGTTTCGGCCTATCGGCGGGCTGTCAACGCGTCGACAGCACAGCACGTAGAAGCCAAAATTGATTCTGATACTGGCAAGGTCATGGTCTTCGCCGAGAAGGAAGTGGTGGAAGACGTACAGGAGCCAAAGACTGAAGTCCTGCTGGATGAAGCGCGCAAGGTCAACCCTGAAGCGCAACTTGGCGATATGGTGGTTGTTGAAACGACCCCAGCGGACTTTGGGCGTGTTGCTGCACAGACCGCGCGTCAGGTCATTCAACAGCGCATTCGTGAAGCGGAACGTTCGAATCAAATGCAATATTTTGAACGCCAGGTCGGTGAGATCGTCAGTGGGATCGTTCAAGCGACAAATGCCCAGGCAACGACCATTGGCCTCGATATGAAGGCTGAAGGGGTTTTGCCGGGCAATCAAAGAATTCCGGGCGAGCGGTTCAAAGTACATGACCGTGTCCGTGCGGTGGTGTTGGAAGTGAAAGATGGCTCACGCGGTCCTCAAATTGTTCTCTCGCGTGCGCATCGCAACTTCCTGCGACGTTTGCTCGAGAACGAAGTCCCTGAAATTTATCATGGTGTCGTCGAGATCCGCGCGATTGCGCGGGAGCCGGGCGCGCGTGCCAAGGTTGCTGTGATGGCAACGCAGGCTGGTGTCGATCCGGTCGGCGCGTGTGTGGGGATCAAGGGTGTCCGTATCCAGGCCATCGTCAAGGAATTGCACGATGAAAAAATCGACATCATCCAGTGGGATCCGGATGCTGTTGTTTATATTTCCAAAGCCATCAGCCCTGCACGGGTGAGCGGCGTGTATCTCGCCGAAGTGGACGGTAATCGTACCGCTACGGTGGTTGTCAATGAAGATCAGCTCAGTCTTGCGATCGGACGCGATGGTCAGAATGCGCGTTTGGCCGCGAAGTTGACAGGCTGGCGTATTGACATCAAGTCGCTGACTGAGGCCGCCGGGGATGCGATCCGCAAACTGCGGGCGGATGCCGGACTGGCTGCACTCCTACCTGCCGCGGTTGAGTCTATTCCTGCAATTGAAGAAGTACTGGCGAAGAAGGCCGAGAATCGGCCGGTTACACCAGAAGAATTTACCATGCTGAGCCAGTTTGTTGACCGAGTCGAGCGTCGTACGATCCAGATCAAGGAAGACGCAGCCCGCGCCGAGGAAGAGAAGGTTACAACTGCCCGTTCAGAAGTTCCAACCGTTGCATTTGGAATGCCACTTGAAGCGCTTGGCCTCAAGGAGCATGTTTTCAATATCTTAGTCGAAGCCGGCATCGACACCATCGGCGCCTTGATGATGTCCATGAAGATGGATGCGAACAAAGTGCTTGGATTGCCGGGTATCGGTCCTAAGGCGATCCAGAACATCGACGAATCGTTTGCCACGATGAAATTCCCCGAACCGGAGGCTCCTGCTGCAGAACCTGTAGCCGAAGTGGAACCCGTTACCGAGCCCGAATCGCAACTTCAACCTGAAGCGACAGTGGCCGCCACGGCTGGTGAACCCACTCCAGTTGCAGTGGAGGAAGCGCCGGTAGTTGAGCAGCCGAAAGAACCGAAGACATCTCCTGCAAAGGGAAAAACCGGTGAAGAACCAGAAGATGATGAACACGCCAAGGATGGCGTTTCCTTGGATGAACTCTTCTCAATGAAGCCGGAGATCTTCCAGACCCCGGGTGCTGAAGATGATGATTCGGCTGATAAGAAGAAAGGCAAGAAAGGCAAGAAGAAAAGCGTCGAGTTGGTGCTTGACGAAGAACGTGGCGAGGTCGTCGGTCGCAAGAAGCACAAGCGCGGTGACGACGAACTTGGTGAAGATTGGTAATATAGTTATGGTGTCGTTGCTGTTGCAATGACTTGAGATGAAGGTGTCTAAGAAACTTGTTCAGCGTGTAAAACATGTGCCCCAGCGAACCTGCGTGGGTTGTCGAGAAGTTCTGCCCAAGCGGAAGATGGTTCGTCTCGTGAGAACCTCAGATGGAGTGCAGATCGACCCAACCGGCAAACTGGCCGGGCGAGGCGCCTATTTGCACGACCGACGTGAATGCTGGGAACGTGGCTTGAAAGGTGCGCTGGGTCATGCACTGAAAACATCCCTGACAGAGGCTGACCGCGCCCGACTTGAAGAATTTATGAATACTCTGCCCATCGAGGCGGACGCAGAGCGTGTAGGACTGGTGAGTAGCCAAATGTGATCGGTTAAAGCGCTCACAGGGCTCATCACCGGCGAATGAGTTGGTTGCCTTTCCTGCAATTGCTCATTTGAAGTTTGTACTATGGAGGTAGCCCTATGAGTAGCAATGGAAACAAAATTGAATTACCTGGCAGCATCGTGATCCGTGATTTGGCTCAGAAGATTGAAAAGAGTCCCATCGACCTCATTAAAAAGTTAATGTCTAATGGCGTAATGGCTACGATTAATCAAGCGGTGGATTTTGATACTGCTGCGATTGTTGTAGCCGAATATGGTTTTGAAGCGGTTCCTGAGGTGGTGGAAGAGGCTGTCGTCGAGACTGGCGAAGTCCCGTTGTGGCGTCGCATGATCGCTGGGGAGAATGAAACGCAGTTAATGAACCGTCCCCCTGTGGTAACGATCTTGGGCCATGTCGATCATGGAAAGACCAGTTTGTTGGATGCCATCCGCCAGACGGATGTGGCTGCCGGCGAAGCCGGCGGTATTACGCAGCATATTGGCGCTTATCAGGTGGAAAGCAAAGGCAGGCTCATTACATTTCTGGATACCCCCGGTCACGCTGCATTTACACAGATGCGTGCCCGCGGCGCTCAGGGCGCGGATATCGTCGTGCTGGTTGTCGCTGCAGATGATGGAGTGATGCCACAAACCAGAGAGGCGATTGCGCATGCAAAAGCGGCCCGCGTCCCGATTATCGTGGCGATGAACAAGATTGATAAAGCAAATGCCAACCCCGAGCGTGTAAAACAGCAGCTCGCCGAACAGGAACTGGTTCCGGATGAATGGGGTGGCAATACGATGGTAATTCCAGTCTCTGCAAAGCAAAAGCAGGGGATTGATGATTTACTCGAAGGTATTTTGCTGGTTGCAGACAATACTTCCATCAAAGCGAATCCCGACGGCAAGGTCATTGGTACGGTCATTGAAGCCGAACTGGATAAATCCAAAGGCACAATGGCGACGTTGCTGATTCAAAATGGAACGCTCGAAGCTGGGGATATCGTTGTGGCGGGGACCACTCATGGACGCTTGCGCGCGCTTTCTGATTTCAAAGGCAAGCCTGTAAAGAAAGCGGGCCCGTCCACACCTGTCGCAGTCATGGGACTCAATGAAGTTCCTTCTGCTGGGGATTTATTCGAAGTGGTCGACTCGGAAAAAGAAGCGCGTCTGATTGTTGCAGAGCGGTTGGCACTCGCAAAATCCCAGGCACAGACGAAGAAGAAGGTATCCCTCGAAGATTTGTTTGCTAATGTTCAGGCCGGCGAAGCCAAAGAACTTAACTTGATTGTAAAGGCCGATGTACAGGGTTCTCTTGACCCAATCGTCAGTGAGTTGAATAAACTTGGAGAAGGCGAGATTGGGATCAGAGTGCTTTATTCTGAAACAGGCAATATCGGCGATAACGATGTTATGCTTGCTTCAGCCTCTAATGCCATCATCATTGGTTTCAACGTGCAGGCGGATGTCTCTGCCCGGCGGGTGGCGGAAAAAGAAGGCGTGGATATTCGCCTGTATGAGATCATCTACCGCATGACCGAAGATATCGAAAAAGCCTTAAATGGTATGCTTGAACCTGAGACCAAGGAAAAGATCATTGGTCGAGCGCAGGTGCTTGCAGTATTTACTGCCTCCAAGTTTGGCAAAGTGGCTGGTTGTCGCGTGACTGATGGCGAATTGCGACGCAACGCAAAAATCCGCCTCTATCGGGGGACTGATATTCTTTATGAAGGTGACCTGAGCTCCCTGCGCCATGAGAAAGAGGATGTAAGGGAAGTCCGCGAAGGATACGAGTGTGGTGTCGGTTTTAAAAATTTCAATGACATTCAAGTTGGTGACCAATTGGTTTGTTATGTAGTTGAAAAGTCAGGGACCTAGAATTTGGGAAAGTTGTGGCTCTCTTAGGTATATAATAAATATGCCATCAGGAATTCGTCTTCAACGTATTGCGGATCGCATTCGTCAGGAACTCTCGGAAATGCTGATCCATGAGATCAGCGATCCACGTCTGAAACAAATTTATGTAACAGACGTAAAAGTGGATCGGGAACTGGCGTATGCAGATGTCTTTGTTTCTGCGGTGGAGGGCGTCTCACGATCTGTTGACGTTCTCGCGGGCCTGGAATCTGCTTCCGGTTACATCAGGCGGAATCTCGCCTCGCGCGTTGAGTTGCGCGCCTTTCCACGTTTGCGTTTTCATTGGGATATGACTCCCGAGAATGCAGATCATATTGAAAAGGTACTTGCGGAATTACGCAAAAAGCAATAAACTTTGTATCTTGCTGGAAACAACTGATACTTTTAAGAGGAACTGACATAGTATGAATGAAGGGAAAACCGGGGCCATCAAGGAACGCCTGGATAAATCAAAAAATATTGTGATTGCATCGCACATCCGGCCGGATGGAGATGCGATTGGTTCTTTGCTTGGTTTGGGTTTGGCTCTCCGTGACGCGGGGAAATCTGTGCAAATGGTTTTGGCGGATGGAGTTTCTTCCTCCTTTAGGCATTTGGATGGCAGTGAATTGATTGTTAAAGGACCCACCGCAGAACATGATACGTTCATTACCGTAGATTCTGCCGATTTCAAACGCGTGGGAAAAGCCTTTGAAAATTTTGGTCAGCCGGATATTAATATCGATCATCATAAAACCAACGAGCATTTTGGAAAGCTTAACCTGATCGAGGCTGAAGAAGTAGCGACAGCCGCTATCCTTGCCCGGTATTTGCCTCAGTGGGGGTATAAAATAACAAAATCAATTGCGGCTGCGTTGTTAACCGGGATTATTACCGACACGCTTGGCTTCCGTACCGCAAATACCAATCCTTCTGCGCTCCGTCTCTGTGCGATGCTGATGGAAACAGGTGTGGACATGCCGGATTTATATATGAGGTCTCTGGTTAAAAAAACATTTCCTGCTGCCCGATATTGGGGAGCGGGACTCTCGCACCTTGAACAAAAGAATGGAATTGTGTGGGCCACATTGACACTCGATGATCGAAAGAAATCGGGTTATGGAGGTAATGATGATGCAGACCTCGTTAATATGATTTCAGCGATTGAAGGAAACAAGGTAGGTATGATTTTCGTCGAACAAAGCGACAATCATGTTAAGGTATCATGGCGTGCATTGGAATCAGGGATTGATGTGTCGCAGGTAGCGAAACATTTCAGTGGTGGGGGGCATGCTGCGGCTGCAGGAGCAGATATTCCGGGCGCGCTCAATGAGGTTCAGCCCTTGGTGCTAAAAACTACGCAGGGAATGTTGTCTATATAATTCTCATCTATAATTCAGCCAAATGTGTCATAATTAGATGGTCATTGCCTTATAAGGAGGAATGAAAGTGAATAGTCAAGATGTAAAGAACGCAATTTCAGGGGTATTGGTAGTAGACAAACCCGTTGGAATGACTTCTCATGATGTGGTGCAGGCAATCCGCAATGGAACCAACCTGCGCCGTGCAGGACACACTGGCACGCTTGACCCTCGTGCTTCAGGCGTGCTCGTTATTCTGGTCGGGCCAGCCGTACGATTAAGCGAATATGTTTCTGCTTCCGATAAAAGATATCAAGCTATCATCCGTCTGGGTGGCAGAACGGATACCTTTGATGCAGATGGCAAAGTAACTCCAACCAATCAGCCTATTAATGTGACAGAGCAGCAATTCGAAGAAGTGTTGAAAACATTTATCGGTGAGATTGAACAGACACCACCCCCCTATTCTGCAGTCAAGGTCCAGGGCCGAAAGGCATATGAAATGGCGCGTAAGGGTGAAGAAGTTGAATTAGAACCGCGCAAGATTACGGTTCATCATCTTGAAGTACTTGAATGGGCACCCCCTGAAGTCGTCATCGATGTACATTGTTCATCCGGGACTTATGTTCGTTCATTGGCGAACGATCTCGGTGAAAAACTGGGCTGTGGCGCGTATCTCGTCGGTCTGCGTCGCACCAAAAGCGGACGCTTTTCTCTGCGCGATGCAGTGCCTTTGCGCAAATTGCAGGAGGCATTCCACGCCGGGAACTGGTATCAGTATTTAATCCCTGCTGCAGAAGCACTGGGCGATTGGCCCGCCCTTGAACTCAGCCCGGACGATGTGGAAGGTGTCCGTCACGGACACCGTGTCAAAGCGGAAGAAGATACTTCCCTTGGAAATCGTGTACGGGGTGTGAGCACGCAGGGCGAATTGGTTGCGCTTATGGAAGCTGTTCAGGGTGAAGATGGCAAGCCAGCTTGGCAGCCGAAGAAAGTATTTTTCACTTCAGAGTAAATCACACTCCTCTCGCCGTCCATAGTGAGAGAATAGTTGCTCAAACCAAACGACTGATATTTTCCAGCGCCATTCCTGGCGCTGGGAGTATTTATTAATATGCAACATTACCCCTCCCTTGAAGAAGTGAACCTGCGAAATTCCTGGTTGACTATCGGTGTATTTGATGGCGTCCATCGCGGTCATCAGGAAATTATCAGGAAACTAACAACAGGCGCTCATACAAATGACGCGCCTGCTGTTGTTTTAACGTTTAATCCTCATCCTGCCTCTGTGCTAAGCGGTCACGAATTAAAATGCCTGACGTTGCCTGATGAACGTGCTGACTTCCTCGCGAAATTAGGCGTGGATGCAGTCATTACCGAGCAGTTCACGCGGGAACTTTCAACGGTTACCGCTTACGATTTTATGGCTCGTCTCTCGCATCAGCTTGGACTCCAGCATCTGCTGATCGGTTATGATTTTGCTTTGGGCAGGGGACGTGAAGGGAACGCGACACGTTTAACAGAGATCGGTTCGGAACTTGGATATACTGTCGAAGTGGTATCAGCCTTGAGCGACGAAAGTGGCGTGATCTCATCTACAGAGATCCGCAAATTGATCGAGATTGGAAATGTTGTCGAGGCCGCGCGCCTGCTTGGACATCCCTATTCTTTACACGGACCGGTGATCCACGGTGATGGACGGGGAAGAACGATCAATGTACCGACTGCCAACATCTCCTACTCACATGACAAAATGATTCCAGCAAAGGGTATCTACGCGTGCCGGGCTTATTTGAATGATAAAAAGTATCGCGCCGCGATCAATATTGGAACCAACCCAACGTTTACGCCTGACAAACAATCTCCAAACGTGGAAGCTCATCTGCTTGATTTTCATCAGGAGATTTATGGCAAAGATGTGCGGCTCGAATTTGTTGAGCGTTTGCGCGATGAGTTGAAATTTGATTCGGTGGAGAAACTGCTGGAGCAAATTTGGCAGGATGTCGCAGATACCAAACGAATATTACAAAGCGCCGCGTGATTCGTTCAGATTTGAAGTTGAGACTGCAAAAGTAAAAGGTTAATATCAATGCAACAGGTGGCAAATAGCGGCTGAGAGGCCGCTATTGTTATATAATCTGCCAGACTTTTCTCGAAAATCAGCCTTGCGAAGGTTGCCTTCTTACTAGCATCAATCTCATAAAACCTTCGCGAGACTAACTCAGACTTTTTCATGGGAGATCCATATGCCTGAACGTGAAATTTACTTGCTTTCCCCGCGAGCACTTAGCCCCGAAACAATTGCAGTTGCCTTTGCTAGGACTTCACGCTCGCCTGAATCATTCCGTGCGATTGCAGCGGAACTCAGTGATGAAAAATCTGCGCAGTTCCATGAGAAATGGGTGGTTGGATACGGCCATGCTTCTGTAGCAGAACACGCTGTTCTGCATATTGCTTTTGAAAATGTGTCACGTCTTGCCATCGAGAGCATCGAGTGTAATCGGCTGGCTTCTTATACGGAAAAATCAACGCGCTATCAAAAATGGGGATCAGATGACTTTACCATTCCTCCTGAGCTGGAGGCGCACCCGCTTTGCAAAGAATATGTGGAAACGATCCGTTTCCTTTTTAAGACCTATGCTGATTCGCAGGAGCCTGTGCGAAATCTCATCTTTGAGCGTTTCCCGCGGCGTGACAATGAAAAAGATGAAGCCTGGGATCGCCGTATCCGCTCGAAATATGTGGATGTATGTCGTTTCATTTTGCCGGCCGCATCGCTTGCAAATGTCGGGATGACGGCCAACGCGCGCGTGCTTGAGAATATGATCCGCAAGATGCTTTCACATGAACTGGCGGAAGTGCGGCAAATTGGAGGAAGAGTAAAGGAAGTGGCATTGGGGGAAACGCCAACTCTTGTAAAGTATGCAGATGCGGTACCGTATTTATCGGAAACGATAAATGAATTTAATAATAGGGACATGATAAAGAGTGTCTCCGCAGAAAATAAATGGTGCGATTTGATTGGCTACGACCAAGAGGGTGAGGAGACAATCCTGGCCGCGGCATTGTATCGTTTTGGTGAAATGAGTTATGCAAATGCGCTGGCTTATATCCAGTCACTGAACGAGGAGGAAACAACCAGACTAGCTGAATCTTTGCTGGGGCGTTTGGGCAAATTTGATATTCCTCTACGCGAGCTGGAGTATTCAAATTACACATTTGATCTGATCATGGACCAGGGTGCCTATGCAGAATTCAAACGTCACCGCATGATGACGCAGACGCCACAGAAGCTGACCACGCGGCTGGGGTACGCGACCCCCCGTCTGATCACGGAAGCAGGCTTCGGGTCACAGTATGAGACGGCCATGGAATCTGCAGCAGAGATATATGAGAAGCTGATTCAGTTCAACCCGAGTGTTGCGCAGTATGTTGTCCCCAATGGATTTAACCGCCGGGTGTTGGCTGAGTTCAACTTGCGTGAAGCTTTCGCGTTTTGTCAGTTACGGTCGGCAGCCAACGCGCATTTTTCCATTCGACGAATTGCACAAAAAATATACGAAGAGATAGCGCGTGTCCACCCGCTTTTGACGAAATATATGAAATTACATGATGAGACCTGGAAGGGTGTGGAAGAGAATTATTTCACGGAGATCTAGAGGAGTCCAACGACTCCAGTCGTTGCAATTCAAAAGTCTGGAGACTTTGGACTCCTTTTGGTCAGATCAATTTACTCACGATTGCCAATAATATCCCGCCTGCAATCACGCTGCCCAATTGACCCGCGGTATTTGCACCCATGGCGTGCATCAAGATGAAATTGTTTGGATCTTCATCGTTTGCCACTTTTGCAGCGAGGCGTCCCGCCATCGGGAATGCGGAAATGCCTGAGGCGCCGATCAGGGGGTTGATCTTGTATCCACTGAGCACTGCCATCAGCTTGCCAAAGAGCAGACCCGCAACCGTATCCAGCACAAAAGCGATCAAACCCAGGCCAAGGATCTTGATCGTGGCGAGATTCAGGAAACTGGCTGCACCCATGGTTGCTCCAATGGCTAGCCCCAGGAATAATGTTGCAATGTTGATGATCTCGTTTTGAGCGGCTTTGCTTAAACGATCAACCACACCTGAGGCTTTGAGTAAATTTCCAAGCATCAGCATGGAAATGAGAGGTGTTGCTTCTGGAACAAGCAGGCCAACCACGAGTGTCAGCACAACAGGGAAGAAAAGCAATGCCTTTTGTGAAATAGGCTTAGGCGCGTATTCCATTCGGATCAGGCGTTCTTTTTTTGTGGTCAGTAATTTCATTAGTGGCGGCTGGATGATCGGGATAAGGCTCATGTATGAATAGGCTGCAACCGCTATGGGGGCGAGTATTTCAGGCGCCAGCTTTGTCGCTACGAAAATGGAGGTTGGTCCGTCAATGGCACCGATCACGCCAATCGTCGCGGCTTGATTGAGTGGAAATCCAATCCAGATTGCTAATATCAACGTGCCGAAGATTCCGAACTGCCCTGCCGCACCCAGCAACGCCATCTTGGGTTGTGCAAGCAGCGGGCTGAAGTCGATCATGGCGCCGACGCCCACAAAGATCAATAATGGGAACAACTCAGTTGCAATCCCTGCTTTGTACAGAACACCCAGCATGCCTTCAGCAGCGGTCATGCCTGCCAGGGGAATGTTTGCGAGCAAACAACCGAAGCCAATTGGCAGCAACAACACCGGCTCCATCTCTTTAAAGACCGCCAGATAGATCAACACTAGCGCTACAGCGATCATCACTGCGTTGCCCAGTGTGAAGTGTAGTATTCCCTTTAATAATTCAGGAAGTAATTCTGCGATGTTCATCCGAATCTCACCAACGCCTGTTTGTGTGCAACGGTCTCACCTGCGCTCACCAAAACTTCTGTGATTTTTCCAGCGCGTGTGGAACGGATGCTATTTTTCATCTTCATAGCTTCGATGATAAGAATGATCTGACCTGCTTCAATATACTCATCAGCCTTCACAAAGATCTCAATCA
>Ga0065707_10000453_pt1 | contig 78440 bp, 72 predicted proteins | sample SwiRhicommuniRL3_FD_59094 | JGI IMG/M metagenome (GOLD analysis project Ga0065707, IMG submission 59094) | Switchgrass rhizosphere bacterial communities from Rose Lake, Michigan, USA - RL3 v2 (version 2) | ecosystem: Host-associated > Plants > Roots > Rhizosphere > Soil | place: East Lansing...
GACCACAGACCCCAGGCGATGGACAATTGTCCATCGCCTGGGGTCTGTGGTCATCCGAGTATTACGAGGATACACATGGCAAAAATTACGATGCGAGAGGCGATCTCGCAGGCACTTATGGAAGAAATGGATCGTGATCCAGCAGTATTTATTATGGGCGAAGAAGTGGGCGTTTGGGGTGGTACCTATGCGGTGACCAAAGGTTTTTATGATAAATATGGTCCTGACCGTATCAAAGATACACCGATTGCGGAGAATGCCATTATCGGCGCGGCGATTGGTGCAGCCATGACAGGAAAACATCCTGTTGCAGAATTGATGACCATCAACTTCGCCTTTTCCGCGATGGATTACATTGTCAATCAGGCACCGAAACTGCACTATATGTTTGGTGGGCAATTCCAGGTCCCATTGGTAATCCGAGCTGTAGGAGGTGGTGGACGTCAGCTTGGTGCAACCCATTCACAGACTCCGGATGCGATCTTCGCACATTTTCCTGGACTCAAGGTTGTCTCGCCTGGGACGCCAGCTGATGCCAAAGGATTGCTGAAAACAGCGATTCGGTCAAAAGATCCGATTTTGTTTATCGAACATGCGACGATGTATCAGGTGCGAGGGGATGTTCCAGATGGTGAGCATCTTATCCCGATTGGCGAATCCAAAGTGCAACGTGAGGGCAAAGACGCGACGATTGTTACGTACTGCAAAGGTCTTGAGCTCTCGATGAAAGCTGCAGAAGAATTATCGAAAGAAGGCATCGAGGTTGAGATCGTCGATTTGCGTACCTTGCGTCCGCTCGATATGGGACCGGTCCTAGAGTCGTTCAAGAAAACGAACCGTGCCATTGTTGTCGAAGAAGGTTGGAAGTCTTATGGGGTAGGTGCTGAAGTTTCAAGTCGGATTTACGAAGAAGCGTTTGATTACGTCGACGCGCCGATCATCCGCGTCGCACAAAAAGAAGTGCCGCTTCCCTATAACCGTACACTGGAACAGGCTGCACTGCCACAGCCGCCTGACATCGTTGCGGCGGTGAAGGAGGTTTTGAAATAATGGCTGAGACAATTTCAATGCCCAAGCTGGGCTTCGACATGGCCGAAGGCACCCTCGTCCGCTGGGTGAAAAACGAGGGCGAAAACGTAAATAAAGGGGATGTGCTGGCCGAGATCGAAACAGACAAAGCCACTGTGGAAGTCGAATCTTCTGCGAGTGGTGTGGTCCGCAAACTCTTGGTGGAAGCGGGAAGCGTTGTTCCGATCGGTGATCCGATTGCGATCGTTGGTTCAGCCGATGAAAAGATCGATGAAGCACCAACGAAAGCTGCTGAACCTAAAGCAGAAAAGAAAACGGATGAAAAAAAAGCAGGCGAGGAGATAAAAACGGAACCTGAGGCTAAGGGAGAAAGTGGAAAGACACTTGCATCGCACGATTTGCCAAGCAAATCGAGTGCAGATGAGAAAGAGGACGTTGCGCCTCGCCCTTCGGGTCAGCCGGCACCTGTTCCCGCTCCCTCCGGGCAGGCCGCCGCGCCCAGCCCTGTCGAGCAGGAGGGGCCCGTGAAAGCTTCGCCGCTGGCGAAGAAAATTGCCCGTGACAACAAGGTTGATTTAGCTCGCCTGCGGGGCACAGGTCCGGGCGGACGGGTGGTCCGTAAGGATGTGGAAGCCGCGCTCGCAGGTGGGCAGCCTTCAGCAGTCAGCCAATCCAGGCCAGCCGTCACCTCGACACCGGTAGTCGTTACCGCTGAAGATCAAACGGTTCAAACGACCAGGCTGAGGCAGGCTATTGGACGTAGACTGGTCGAATCCAAACAGACCATTCCGCACTTCTATGTAACGCACGAATACAAAATGGACGCGCTCATGGCAATGCGCAAGCAAGCCAATGAGTATCTGCCTGATAATGAAAAGTTATCGGTCAACGATTTTATTCTCAAGGCTGTTGCGTTGACCCTGCGACATTTCCCAAATCTCAATGCAACCATCAAAGGCAGTGAAGTGATCCAATTTGGTCACGTCAATGTTGGTGTTGCAGTCACCGTGCCCGGAGGCTTGATGACCGTTGTTGTCAAAGACACCGATCAAAAATCCATGCGCCAGATCTCGGGTGAAGTGAAAGCCATGGCTGGACGCGCCCGCGAAGGCAAGGTCAAGCCGGACGATGTGGATGGCTCGACCTTCTCCACGTCCAATTTGGGCATGTATGATGTTGAAGACTTTATTGCGATCATCAATCCGCCCGAAGCCGCGATCCTGGCGATCTCCTCCGCAAGAGAAGTACCAGTTGTCGATAATGGACAGGTCAGACCCGGCTGGCGCATGAAAGCTACCATCTCCGTTGATCACCGCGTCAGCGACGGGGCGGAGGCAGCCCAGTTCATGCAAAAGCTGGCGGAGTTCCTGGAAAATCCGGTCAGAATGTTGGTGTAAAGTAAAACTTCCGAAGCTTTTCAACTTCGGAAGTTTTTGTTTAGGGCACCCGAGTTGTTTCTTGTCCTAATGGCCATTGAGCACAAGTTTTGTGATACTCTTCATTCGGGAAATATTGAGTCCACTCAGCCTCGGTCAAGTTGCTACCAGCAATCTGGCAGGATTCTTCAATCCACGATTGAGGGTCAAGATTCCACAGGATAATTTCATTGCCTCCTGAAATCAGGGTCCTGCCATCCGGACTAAAAGCCAGGCTATAGACCGATGCACTGGGGCCAGTGAGTGGTTGACCAATGGGTTGTCCTGATTTCGGTTCCCACAGGATCACAGTTTGATCAGCGCTTCCCGAGGCCAGGATCTGCCCATCTGGACTAAAAGCTACGCTCCAAACTGCACTAAGGTGCCCTGTGAGCTTTTGAATGGGTTGTTGTGTTTTGACATTCCAAAGAATGATGGTTCTGTCAAAACTTCCTGACGCGACAGTCTTTCCATCTGGACTGAAAGCTACACTGAGTACACGACCGGTATGACCTGTGAGTCGAGCGATGGCTTTTCGACTGACTACATCCCAAAGAATGATGGTGTTGTCTTCACTGCCTGAGGCCAAAAATTTCCCATCCGGGCTGAACGCTAAACTGGTTACAGCCAATCTTCTGGAGTCTGTACTGGGTGTATGTTCCGTGAGCGGTTTGCCGATAGGTTGCTGTGTGGCTACATCCCATAAAATAATTGAATCCTCCCAATTCCCTGAAGCCAGAGTTTTGCCATCTGGGGAAAATGCCAAGCTATACACAAAATTATAAGTTTTACCCTGATCTGGCATCCGTAACCAACTCTGGGGCTGACCTGTGAAGACATTCCATAGCAGAATACCTGAGCTATAGCCGCCGGAAGCCAACAATTTCTCATTCGGACTAAACGCGATTGCCTTTACGAATTTATTGTGGTCTGGATGAGGTGAACCAACAGCCAGCCCAGTGGATAAGTTCCACAAGGTAAAGTTAGAATCATCACCTGCGGACGCGAACATTTTTCCATCCGGGTTAACGGACACACTATTTATCTGGGTATTATCTGTGTTAATTAGTTGACCGATCGGCTGACGTAGCGATGCGTCCCAGAGGATGACAGCCTTATCTGTACCTCCGGAAGCAAACGTTTTACCATCGGGGCTAAAGGCTACACTCAGCACAGCACCGCTATGACCTTTCAGCGGTTTGTCCAGGCGTTGCCGTGTAGCGACCTCCCATAAAATAATGGTCCCATCAGCACTTCCTGACACCAAAGTCTTGCCATCCGGGCTGAAGGCCAGACTGGACACCCAACTGCTGTGTCCTTTGAGCGGACCCAATTGCTGACGTGTTGCCACATCCCATAAGGTAATGGTGCCATCAAAACCTGCAGAAGCAAGGAGCTTGCCATCTGGGCTGAATGCCACACTTTCTACAAAACTGTTATTTGCTTTGAGCGGTTCATCAATCTTTCGTTGTGTAGCTACATCCCATAAGATAATAGTTGTATCTAAACTTCCTGACGCAAGGATTTTTCCATCTGGACTGAAGGTCACACTATACACGTTTCCTGTATGACCAAGGAGCGGTTTTCCAATCGGCTGACCTTTAGCTACATCCCACAAGATAATACTGTCATCCCAACTTCCGGAGGCCAATACCTTTCCATCCGGACTAAAAACAAGACTATAGATACGGTCACTGTGGCCTGTTAGCGGTTGACCAATGGGTTGGCGAGTTGCCGAATCCCATAAGATAATTGTATTGTCATCACTTCCGGATGCCAGAGTCTCGCCATCAGGGCTGAAAGCCACACTTTGAACATAACTCTTATGACCGGTGAGGGGCCTACCAATTGGCTGTTGCGTAGTTACATCCCATAAGATGAAAGGATTACCTCCAGAGACCAACTGCTTGCCATCCGGGCTGAAAGCTACACTCGGTACCGTACTCTCGGAGCCAAATAAGTACTTACGAAGAGGAGGCTTGGCCTGCAGGTTATCCAATAGCACACCCCGTGATTGATTGTCGTCCAATGATCTAAATGCTTGAATTCCCAGTAGCAAAGAAACATGGAAATTCAGATCGCGAAGAAAGATTGCCTGGGTGGTTAGTTCGCGGGCATGAGAAATGATAGCCAGTCGTTTCTGACCTGAATAGGCAAATACGGTTGCGATCGTTGCCAGGACAAAAAAAGATATAGCAATCAGACTAATGCGCCATGCCCTCCGTGCGGAACCAGCTTGCTCATTTGCCAATTTTTGAGCGGCTTCTAATTCTTTCCGTTCAGCTTCACGCGTTTGTTTTTCTATTCTTTCCGCTTGTTGTACTTGGCAGGCCTCCAGAAACTCGTTATCTATATCAGTTAATTTATCTTGATTGTTTTTTGCCCATTGATCTGCCTCCTTCAAGGCCTGATCGCTTATGAGGTAAATTTCTTTGTTGGTTTGCTTCCATGCTTCAGCCTGTTGTCGAAATGGACTTCTGTTTTCAATATCCCATTTCTGATTGTTCTCGATAATTGGTTCCACCATTCGGTCATGGGTAATTTCATAAAATGTTGCACCGCCGCGCTTCTCTTCTCGTACAAGGTCGCCCCTCTTCACAAAATCCTGTATAAGCACATCATCCAAACCACCACTTTTCCCCCCGGGCTCCTGCGCAACCATATTGCGGATCCCATCTGCTGTGATTAATTTCCTTCCGAACCATTCACGAATGTCACGTTCTTTGACCCCTTTCTTTTCTGCTTCCAATCCTTGAGCGATCGCCTTGACACGCTCTTCATAATAATTGCCAAGTGCCTGGTTTACATTTTTTACATATTTATCCAGGTGTTCCTGAGTAATTTGAATGCAGTCGGCGGGCAGCCTTTCCCACAGGCTGGAGCATACCACCTGTAATTGTACAGGTTCTACATACTGCCCCGCTTGCGTTTGAAGAGTATCATCTGGCTTGCGGACCCTGATACCACTAAGATCATCAACGAGTTTTTTGGCAACCCCTTCTGCATAGGGGCGCGCTCGTTTGGCTGCCGGACCTTCTATCGCCGTGACCGCGGCTTTATCGCCTAAACGTTGCATGTAATAGCGCGCTCTCAACCCAGTTGGCAGAAGGTGAGCATAAGGATCCAGGACAGCTATGTAATCTTCGCGCATGACCAGGATTACCCACAGGGAGGGATCGTTTTCCATGGCCTGAGCGAGTTGCAGAAAGAAATCCTCTCGTTTTTCCCATAACTCAGAGTGGGTGCTGAATAATTCTTCAAACTGGTCGATAATCAGAGCGCGGCGTGTGTTTTCCCTGGTTTCTGCTAAAGTTTCATCATAGAAATATCCACTTTCATTCGCATTCAGCTTTCCCAGGAATTCGGAGAGAGATATCCCGGCCAGGATATCTGGATTGATCTTCTGCTGTACCAAACTGCGCATCAAGTTGAAGATATAAATATTCTGGACCTCGAGCCCGGGCGGCTGATCACCGCTGACACGACCCACTTGAAAGACCTGGTATTTTTTGCCCTCCAAGCCGGGGATCAGGCGCGTATTAATGAGCGAACTTTTCCCGGCTCCCGATTGAGCATAAAAAAGTACCAGCTGCTCAGAGGCTACTAATGAGAGCAGGTCACGTGCCTCACGGTCGCGGCCAAAAAAAAGATTTCCTTCCTCTTTCAGAAAGGTTCGCGGACCAACATAGGGATTTTTTTGCTCATCATTCATGGAAAACCTAACTGTTGTATTTATTCCACTCATCCCAAAATTTTTGGATGTACTCCTCGGCACTGGTCCATTCGACATCGAATTGCTTTTTGTCGAAATACTGAAGCAGATAAGCGAGAGACCTCTTCTCGTCTTCCACTTTTTTGGGACGGGGCTTAAGTTGTATTACTGTACTGCGCGGCGACAGCTCATTTTTTCGGAACTTCAAGATGAACCTGAATAAAGCGCGGAATTCCCAATCCTGCATCTGATAGCCAAGTAGAACCAAGCGTGATTCTGCCAATACCTCTCGAAGTTTCAATGGGACGATGGGATTCTGAGTATTCGTATCCTCGGCCACTGAGATCAGGAAGTTCATAAAGTCATCTTCGCTAAGAACCAGGGTTTGTGGATAATTCTCCAATCCATATAAGTGATAGACCGCTGGGTTAAGGGGAGTTGGTTCGAAGTCTGGGTCCGGCCAGTGCTCGGCTTTCGCTCTTGATTTTCCTCCGCTCCAAAAGCAAACCTGGGCCCGGGGTTTTTTATTTTCTGCTTCCAAGGCGCGCTCCAGAAAACTGTGATAACTGGTCGTGACATAGATCGGCAGTGGGAGTTTTGCTAATAAACGCAAGGGATCATCCACACCTGGCGGGAACCTGGGATAATCCAGTTGAGATGCAATGTCTGAGAATGTTCGCTCCTGTAATCGCATTTTCAGCTGGCTGACGATATCTTCGTACTCCGCCTCTTTATTCATATTCAATAAGCAGGAATTTAGAAATCTGAGATATTTTGTTTTGGCCAGGAGGATGTCTTTCTCGCTTACCTGATGATACTGGGCGACCCGAGCCAGATTATGATCATCCGGCATTGGGTAGTTAATAGACTCTGCCCATTCCTTCGTTAGTTGTTCATTAACCGTTAAGTATTCGTCACTATATTTTGGTATTTTGGCTATTTTATCAGTCAGTTCTTTTATATTTCGAAAAATTTCCTCAACGCGAAATGAATTGCTGATAATGGGGATTACCACGCCTTCGTTAATGAATGTAACCAGATCACTCAAGTGATCAATTTCTTCTTCTATGTCCATATGCTGCTCCACTATTCAACAATCATAGCAACCCGAAAACCGTGTCGTGCGCCCGGTAAGCCTACATCGTCTGGGGCCCGTCCACTTCGGGCGCTGCAGCGCAGGAACTTCTGATCGGCTTTGAACGAACCGCCGCGCACCACCCGTCGAATCTGAGAATTGGCATGTGGGTCGTTTCGGGTGTCCTCTTTCCAGGGATAAAGGTATTCAGAGTCTGGAACGATGCGTTTCTCCCCCCAGAGTGTACAGGTCCACTGCGAGGCATTCCCAACAAAGTCAAAACATCCATAGTCGTTTTGTGCGGGATAGGCATCTACAGGCGCGAGTGTTGATCCTCCATAATTGCATCGTTTAGGATCGAACTCATTCCCCCAGGGATAAACAAAATTGTTCCCACCGCGACAAGCTTTTTCCCATTGGGCCTCATTTGGAAGCGCGTACTTGCGTCCAGTCTTTTCAACGAGCCATTGACAATAGGCGAGGGCCTCAAACCATGTGACCCCCGTCACGGGATGGTCTTGAAATCCTCTGGCCACTTTTTGGCCATCCCAGCCCATACCTGGAGAAACCATTCTCTTGGTCTGGTGAATGAATTCCTGGTATTGAGAATTTTTTACCGGATATTTTCCAATACGGAAAGCCGGCAGCATGACCTCATGTTGAGGTGTCTCGTAAATAGGAACCCCTTCCAGTTCTTGACTCCCCATCCAAAATGAACCTTCCGCAATATAGATTGTTTTTGGCTCGTAATATTCGGTGGTGATATCTTCTTCGGCGTAGCCGCGGGAGCGCCGTATATCACGAATGAGCCTTTCGATGTCATTGTTGAAATCCGGGTCATTCCGAATGCTAATGGCATTTTGATAAGGCAGTTGAGCCAGGCTTTCAGGTAAGTCATGAGCAGAAGGCATGGAGGCGTTCATCACCAGCACCGGGATGACGATGGCCTTGTTTTGAATCAGCCGGTTGAGTCCTGTTTCCACTTCGATACGGGTGTAATCAATGGGATTGAAGAGGCGTTTGTTGCCTTTTGCATCGGTAATCCCTGCCCATTGTGGACCGATGATTACCAGCATCACATTGCATCCATTTGTCTCCTCTTCGAGCGCCATCCTGAAATCCACCCCTGCAGGAATATCGTCGAGGTCACGGAAGACGCTTTTCTCACCAAATGCGTTCATCAACCGATCTCGAATGCGGCCGATAAGATAGGTACTATCCGCGCGACGATAGGAGATGAATATTTTGGTCATTTCTGAATATCAACTTCCTTCATGGGAAAGGGTAGCAGGTAATTAAGGCTTTTGAGATCAGGGTCCATCAAACAAAACTGATTTAAGACTTCCAACTCTGAGGTTAAAAATGGGGACTTGGCTTCCGCCCGCGGCGCTCAACGGTAAGGTTGGCCTCATCACATCCTGGGAATGGACCTGTGAAAACCCACTACAAATGCATAATCCTCCATCTCGCAGCATATCATCCTCCTGTTTACGAAGCCTTAATTAGCTGATTATATATCTTAAACATCAGCATTCAACATGGAATTTGATCTGAACAAGTTTTGCCAAAAGGGGTTTGGTTTATGGCAATGCCAGTATTGGCCAATTTCTTTCCTCTAGAAAATTGCAGAATCCTTGCAATTTTGAAAGTAATAAACTAAAATCACTCACTAATTTGGTCAATGGTGGTCTTTTTAGGAATCTTTAGGCGGGTTCCGTTCGGTTCAATACTGGAAAGCACAGGCTAAAATGCGACGATCTTTCGGGAAATATATTAAGTCAGTGATACTGGTATTTGTCCCAATCCTGATTTTGCTGGGATGCGCGGCGCCAAGCGCTGAGCATCCCGCAAACGATCAATTTCGCGCTGATTTGACGGCGGTGGAATCCACGGCCAAATTATTTCGAAGTGGTGGAAATAGTGGGACAGATGTCAAACAGGACCAGACTGTAAATGTCGAGACAAACGACCGCATCGAACTGGATAAGGGGAGTCGCAGTATTCTCAATTTCCCGAATATCCTGGAAGCAGAGCTTTTCCGCAATGCAATCATTCTCCTGACAGATATAAAACAGGAAACAGGTGGATCTAGTGATATAACTCTGGAACTCAAGCAGGGGCACATGTTTGTGCGGCTAAATGACACAACCATTTCACAGGTGACCGTTGAAACCCCGTATTCAACCGTAAAAACCCTCGAAGATGGCACGGAATTTGACGTTTGTCATAATGAAACGCTCACCTGTGTTTGGGTAAAGAAGGGGACGGTTGAGGTAATTGGAAAAAGCAAAAAGCAAATTTTGAACGCCGGGGAAGCCAGCTACATATTAAAAGATCAACCTCCATCGCCGGCCATCTGCGCACCTATGGAAACGTTTACGGCCTGGGAGGAAAATTATCGTAAGTCTGCAGATACGCCGGCTCTCGGTCAGGTAGTATCTCAATTGCAACAGGAACCATGTGCTGTACCGGTCACTGGCAATCAAATTCAGGCAGGTCTGACTGCGGTGGAGTCGACGACCAGGGTTTTCAAGGGTGGGAATACTGAGACTGATATACAACAGGACGAGACAGTTAATGTTCAAGCGGATGATCGCATTGAAGTGGATCCAGCGAGTCGCAGTATTCTCAAGTTCCCCGATGTGCTGGAGGCGGAACTCTTTCGCAGTGCAATCGTTCTATTCAAGGATGTGAAACAGGAATCTGGTGGATCTACAGAGGTAAACCTGAACCTGAATCAGGGCCACATGTTCGTACGTCTAAATGATGCAACGATCTCGCAAGTAACGGTCGAGACCCTGTTCGCAAGCATAAAGACCGTTGAAGATGGTACAGAATTTGATATTTGTCATAACGAAAAACTCACCTGTGTTCTGGTAAAGAAAGGAATTGTGGAGATTGTTGCTCAGGGCAAGAAAGAGGTTGTTGAGGCTGGGGAGGCCAGCTATATATTAAAAGATCAACCTCCATCCTCGGCGATTTGCGCACCCAGTGAAATCTTTGCCGATTGGGAAGTAAACTACCGGAAGTCGGCTGACGCTCCTGCTCTTGGCAAAATGGTATCTCAATTGCCACAGGAACCGTGCGACACTCAAAACCTCGAACTCCCACCGGATGCTCATATCCTCTATGAAGATGATTTCAAGAATCCATCCACCGGCTGGCCCCAAGCCAAGATTGACAATTACTCAGTGGGCTACTCTGCCGGAGAATACTACCGCATTGAAATCCTAAATCCAAATTTTAAGAATCCCGTTTATGTACCCAACAAAAAGAAATATACAGATGTGAACATCGATCTAAAAGTGTCGACTGAGACAGCGAAGGACGGTGACTTTCACTATGGCTTGATCTTCCGCCGGTCAGGAGACCAATATTATGCCTTTACCATATCGCCGCGAACGAAGAAATGGTATGTACTCAAAAGCTCCACTGACGCACTTAAGATCGTGAAGGAAGGGGCAGCTGATAATATTCAGGGTTTGAAGGACGCAGATACATTGCGAGTGTCTGCCAAAGGCTCGCTTTTCTTCTTCCGCGTCGATGGCCGGCTTGTTTATCAGATCAGCGATCCGGATTATGCCAGTGGAGAGGTCGGCTTATTTGTTCAGACTCGCGACAGCCCTGATGCACTCATCCGCTTCGACACGATTACCGTCTGGGCTATCGAGGCGCCCTTCATCGATCCCACGCCGCGCCCAAGAGAAATTTGTTTTAACAATAAAGATGACGATGGTGACAAGCTCATAGATAAAGCAGATCCCGATTGCAAGATATCGGACGTTTCACCCACTCCAACCGCTATAGCGCCAGTACTTAAGACGACGCCAACAACGCCGCCAACTTCAACGGAAGAACCACCAACAAATGAACCACCACCAACTTCAACGGATGAACCACCACCACCAACGGAAGAACCACCAACAAATGAACCACCAACAAATGAACCGCCAACAAATGAACCACCACCGACTAACCCGCCGCCGACAGACCCACCACCACCGACTGATCCACCAGTCATACCCTGAGCCAAAGCTGCGAAAATTGACGGAGTCAGTGTGAGCCGGGTATCTCAGCTGAGTTTTGGAACTTCAAAAAATTGAGTCAGATCTCACGAATTAAAACAAACAGCGCTGAATCTGTCAGCGCTGTTTGTTTATAGGGCGTTCTCTACCTACGGCCACTGTTTGCAGGTCTTCCTGGGGTCTCCAGAGAAATATCGCATCCATTCAGTTTTAGAGAGATTACGACCGGTAATTCCACATCCGATGTTCTCAAGTTCATCCAACTGTACCAACCATAACCGGATCGTGCTATCTTCACTACCGGTAGCCAGCCAGCGACTGTCTGGGCTAAAGGCCAGGCTTTTGATTTCACCCGCATGATCAGACAAATGGATGGGCTCTTTTTCAAGGCTGGGAGCATTCAAATCCCACAATAGAGCAGTATTATCCTTGCTGCCGGTAGCCAGCCAGCGACTATCTGGGCTGAAGGCTAAGGTATTTACCCAATCTGCATGCCCATACAGCACTTTCGGAACTGCGGCTGGGTCAGGATCCCTCAGGTTCCAGAGCCGTACAGTGTTATCCCAGCTCCCACTGGCCAACCAGTGGCTGTCCGGGCTGAAGGCTAGAACACTAACGCGATCATCATGGCCGGGTAGCACTTTAGGATTTAAGGAAGGGTCAGAAGACTTCAAATCCCATAACAGGATTCTTGGATCTCCGCCCCCGCTGCCCGTGGCTAGCCAAAGCCCATCCGGGCTAGAAGCCAGAGCGAAGATATTATCCTTGTGACCGCGTAATACATATCGGTTTATAGGCTTGCCAGGGGCACTCAGATCCCACAGTATAGCAGTATTATCTTCACTGCCGGTGACTAGCCAGTGCCCGTCGGGGCTGAAAACCAAGGCAGTAATACCACTAGTATGGCCATGCAGCACGATTGGACTTGAACCGAGCCTGCCAGAACTAAGATCCCACAATATCGCAGTGGTATCTTCACTGCCGGTGGCAAGCCAATGCCCATCTGGACTAAACGCTAGCGATTGGATTACGTTCACATGTCCAGACAGGATTTTCGGGTTTGCAGCTGGATCTGTAGCCTTCAAATCCCAAAGTCGGGCGGTGTGATCTCCACTGCCGGTAGCCAGCCAGCGTCCATCTGGACTGAACGCCACCATTTCAATCCAAGCGGTATGACCCTGGAGTTCGATGGGCTTGCGAGCAGGATCCGCGGCTTTTAGATCCCATAAACGAGCTGTATTATCCGCGCTACCGCTGGCCAGCCAGCGCCCATCCAGGCTAAAAGCAACGGAGTTGACACCATCCTTGTGACCACCCAATACAATTGGGTTCACGGCCGGATCATTATTGACCTGATCCCACAACCGAACGCTTCCATCCTGGCTCCCAGTAGCCAGCCAGTGCCCGTCTGGATTGAAAGCGAGAGCCGTAACTCCAGCATCGTGACCGCTCAGAACTGTTGGATTAACTGCTGGAACCGCGGCATTCATATCCCAAACACGGACAGTATGATCCAAACTGCCAGTCACTAGCCAGCGTCCGTCTGTACTGAAGGATAGTGTTTTAATAGAACTAGTATGACCGGCTAGAACAAACGGATTCGCAGCCGGATTGAGAGCATTCAAGTCCCACAGTTGGACCGTGCCATCCTCGCTTCCAGTAGCCAGCCAATTCTTATGGTTGCCTTCCGGGCGAAATGCCAACGTGTTGACCTTATCCGAATGGTGTAATATCCACGGTTTCCTAGGCGGGTTTGCAGCACTTATATTGCTTATGTCCCATAACTGGGCAGTTTGATCTGCGCTGCCAGTAGCCAGCCAGTGCCCATCCGGGCTGAAGGCCAGGGTCAGGATCGGATCCAAATGACCGGGCAACTCAACTGGCTCCGTGTCCGGATCCACAATCCTTAAGTCCCACAATAGAGCTGTACCACCCCCACCGCCAGCGGCCAGCCAATTTCCATCCGGGCTGAAAGCTAGGGCTTGAATCCAGCCATAGGGAGCCTTCAGAACGCGCGATTCTTTCGTGGGGTCCGGAGCGGTCAGATCCCAAAGTCGAGCGGTTTCATCCTGACTGCCAGTCGCAAGCCAATGTCCATTGGAACTGAAAGCCATGGCATGGATATCGCCAACGTGACCAGAAAGTATTTTTGGATTAATCGATGGATTTACAGCAGTTAGATCCCATAAGAGAGCTGTACCATCCGATCCGGCCGCGGCCAGCCAATGCCTGTCGGGACTGAAGGCGAGAATATTGATCTTGGCTCCCTGACTTGTCAGTTTGAGTGGCTTACTTGCCTGGCCGACTGTCTTCATATCCCAAAGGTGAACTGTCTGATCATCGCTGCCTGTGGCCAGCCAGCGGCCATCTGGGCTGAAGGCCAAAGTATCGACTGACCCCTCATGTCCAGGCAAAGGTAACCCATGCGGCTGCTTGAGAGTAGCACGTAAAGCTTCTTGCGCTGAAGCCAGGCGTTGCCCGCCAGGTACAGAATTAGCCTCAATCCCCAGCAGGATGCTGAGTATTGGGGACTCCTTCAACGCTGTATCGGATTGAGCCGCCAACTGCCTGACGAAGGCCACCCGCGCCTGACGCCGTTCGCGCAGGTTGGCTTGATAAGCGAAAATAGCCAGAACGATCGCTACAATCCCGAGGACTGCGATCAAGCGATTCAAACGTTTGGCGCGCTGTTCACGTTCAACGAGTAATCGGCTGGCTTCGAGAAATTCTTTTTCGGTATCAGTTAGTTCATCCTGGTGCTCTTTTTCCCAATGTCTCACTTCAGTCAATGCCTGGCCCCGCAGAAGCCAACTCTCGTTTTGCTCCTGATCTTTCCAAAGAGCAGCCTGGCGCTGTAAGGGGCTTAAGTTTTCATTGAACCAAATTTCATTATTGGCAATAATGGGTTTTACCAACCGGTCATGGGTCAATTCATACCAGGTGGCTCCGCCACGCTGCTCCGTTCGCACCAGGTCGCTTTGTAATGCCTGAATGACATTATCATCCAGGCCTCCACTTTTTCCATTCGGTTCTTGCAAAACAAGGTTGCGGATTCCCCCGGCAGTGATTAATTTCTTTCCAAACCATTCCCGAATGAGACGCTCTTTAACACTCATGGTCTGGGCAACTGATTTGACGCGGCCTTCGTAGTACTTCGCCAGTGATTGATCTACGTCACCTACTTCATGGAGGTCTTTTTCTGTTATATATGTTCCCTCAGGTGACAGGTTTCCCCACAGGCCGTAGCAGACCACCTGCAACTGGACAGGCTCCACATATTGACCGGATTGAAAATCTGGCGCCCCATCCGGTCTCTGTACCTTTATGCTGGAGAGATCCTCCACCAGCCTTTCGGCGACTCCTTCTGCATAAGGACGCAAGTCCTGCACCGGGTTTTTGATTGCCTTAAGAGCCGCCTCCCGGCCAAGACGCTGCATATAATACCGAACGCGTAATCCGTTGGGCAACAAGTGAGCGTAGGGATCCAAGGCAGCTATGTAATCCTCCCGCATCACCAGTATCACCCATAGATAAGGATCCTCTTGCATCGCGCGGGCTAATTGGTGGAAGAAATCCTCTCGTTTTTCCCAGGCTTCCGGGTGCGTGCTGAACAATTCCTCGAACTGATCGATGATCAGGGCACGCCGCGGCGGGGGTGCATATGTTTCTCCATGCGGCATCTCCTGTAAGGGATTGTCGTCGTAGAAGTAACCCTTTTCATCCTTGTTCAAATTGCCTAGAAAATCCGTCAGGAAAAGTTGGGCGAAAGAATCCAAATCGGTTTCATGCTGATCCAGATGGTGGAACAAGTTGAAAATGTAGATATTATCAGTCTCAATCTCTGACTGCAAATTACCGCTTACCCGACTCACCGGGAGAACTTCGTAGTCCTTACTCTCCAGGTAGGGTATCAAACGGGTATTAATAAGCGAACTCTTTCCAGCTCCTGATTGGGCATAAAAAAGTACCAATTGCTCAGAGGCCACCAACGCGATCAGATCGCTGGCTTCACGTTCCCGGCCAAAAAAGAGATGACCTTCTTCCTTTAGAAAAGTACGCGGACCCACATAGGGATTTTGTTCGGTTGTATTCATGACCGACCCTGCCTATAGAGATTCCATTCATCCCATAGTTTACGGATAAAACTCTCGGTATCGGTCCACTCGACGTCAAACTGTTTTTTATCTAGGTAATTGCTTAGATAATGAAGTGCCCTTTCTACAGTGCCTATTCTTTTTCTATCCTGCTTCAGTTGAATAATCATCCCACGCGGAGATAATTCCTCTTTTCTGAATCTCAAAATAAATCTAAATAACACACGAAAATCCCAGTCACGCAGTTGATAACCTAACAGCAATAAAGGTGATTCTGCTAATGCCTGACGGAGTTTTAGTGGCACAACGGGATTTTGGGTATTGGTATCTTCCACTACCGAGATAAGGAAGTTCATGAAATCGTCTTCGCTAAGTACTAACGTTTGAGGATAATCCTCCAATCCAAATAAATGATAGACGACCGGGCTGGCAGGAGTAGGCTCATACGTGGGATCCGGGCGATGCTCAGGTTTAACGGCTGGGCCTCTTCCGCTCCAGAAGCAAACCTGAGTGTGAGGAACTTTCCCTTCTGCATCGAGTGCCCTCTCCAGGAAGTCGTAGTAACTGGTAGTAATGTAAATCGGCAGGGGAAGCCTTGCCAGCAAGCGCAATGGATCCTCCGTGTTCTCTAGAAACCTGGGGTAGTCCAATTGCCGAACAATCTCCGAAAAATGCTGTTCCTGGATTTGCATCTTGAGCTTGCTTACCAGGTCTCCATATTCCTGATCATCCTGGGCAATTGTCAGCAATAATGTTTTTAAGAATTCAACGTATTTGGCTCTGGCTTGAATCGAATCCTTTTGTTCAACTAAAAAATACTGGGCAACCCGCGCCAAATTATGGACATCTGGCATGGGGTATTCCATGAAATTTGCCCACTCTTCAGCCAGTTGCTCTTCAACTGTGAAATCTTCTTCAGATGGTAGGATCTCAACTGGTTGAACTGAATCTTTCTTCTCCTCTTGGAAGATCTGTTCAATCCGAAAGGAATTGCTGATAATAGGAATGACAATGCCTTGACTGAGACGAGGCATGATATCTTCCCAGAATCCAGTCCTGGTTAAAGATTCTCTAGGTAATTGCTCTCTGGCTCGTACTAAACGTCTATTGAAACCCATTATTGAGTAGTCTCCCTCTATCATTTAACTTACGAACGGATCCTCATAACCCTAAAATGCTCACCAACCTGATATTGCAGCCATTCGTTTCTATTTCGAGTATGGTTACAAAATCCACCCTAAGGAAATATCATCGAGAGCACGGAAAATATTTTGCGGGCTAAACGTTGCTTATCAGCAAATCCTGAATTTAGCCAATGCGATAAAGTGATCTGCGCTACAGTAACATATGAAAATTATCAGCTGTGGTCACGCCTTGTCAATTCTTAAGTGACCAGATTTTTTTGTCAGCACTCGCAGTCTGAAGGTTTTTTTTGCTGAATTCCTCAAATAACCACATACATTATAAGCAGATTTAGGATAATTACAATCCTATTCGAATTGAGGTAAGGCTGCACCATTTGGAACGCGCTGCCAGGCTGGCTGTGAATTTTGTGATGTGTTGATGTAAAATCTGGTGGGTCGAGACAGCAGCTCGATCGAGATTTTTACCTGGTGAAATATGACGAATCCATTCCTCTGGGAACAACCTGACTGGCAATCTGAAGCCAAAGCCTGGATTTATTCTGTGCTTGAGAAGAATCATTTGCGGCTCATAGGCGAAATTGAGCAGCCGCATATTCGTCCATGGTCAACCGTGATGACGGTGCCTACGAACGCTGGGATGCTTTACTTCAAAGCCTCGGCCTCTATTTTTGCACACGAGACAGCTCTCACTGATTACCTCGCCAGTTTTCAACCTGAAATCTTTCCAGGATTGCTGGCAGTTGATACGAAGCGTCATTGGATGTTAATGCGCGACGCAGGTACGCCTCTCCGCCAATTCGTTCGAGCAGAAAAATCCATTGCCCGCTGGAAAGATGTGTTGCCTCTTTATGTGGACTTGCAAAAAGCAATGGCGGAACGTACCACTCATTTGCTGGCCCTTGGCGTAATGGATCGCCGCCTGGTGAAATTGCCTGAACTGTTTGAGAAACTGATCACTGATGAATCTGCGATGCTGCTCGATCAGGAAGAAAGTCTCACTTCCGAAGAATATGCACGATTAAAGAACTACGGACCCGAGTTTGCGCGGATGTGTGAAAAGCTGACCTCCTTTGGAATCCCTGAATCGATCCACCACGATGATTTTCATGATGGCAATATTTTCGTCCAGGATGATGGGAAGATTATTCTTACGGACTGGGGTGAGAGCGCGGTCACGCATCCATTTTTTACCCTGGTTGTCATCATGCGCAGTGTTGATAATTCTTTGGGGATGGATTTTTCACCGGAATCGGACCAGGTACGTGACATGTATCTCGAGCATTGGACTTCCTATGCGCCGATCGATGAATTGAGATCCATTGTCAAACTGGCACAGCGTATTGGTTACGTGAATCGCGCATTGACGTGGAAAATAAGTCTTGACAACATGCCAGAGGAGCTTAAGTCTGAATATGCAATTGCTGTCCCCTCTTATTTGAAGGATTTTATTAATAATCCTGATTAAAGTTATTTCATTTTTTCAATCGCGATACTGGTTTTTGAGGTTATTCAGGGTTGACTAATTTTCAGTGATTCAAATTCCAAATCAACAGGTAAGTCTGTGGGGGATGAAAATCCGATGCCGATATTCCCTTCCGGGAAATCATATTTTATTTTGACGGTTTCTATTGGGATACCATTAACCGCGAGAGAGAGTTCATTTCCTTTGCAGGTGGCTGTGTATACATTTTTTACTTTTCCAGAAAGGATTTTTTTAGTGCCAGCTTTCCCACCCTGTAGCACTTCACCATCCCGACCAATTACATAGATTGCGTACGTTTGATCATTTGAAATGATGAATTCGTACCACCCATTGTCACTATAGCGACAGATCAAGCTAATTCCGTTTGCATTATTCCCAGTATTTGTAACCGTAACTTCCAGTTGCACGTCCGTATATTTGAAAGCATTATTTATCAGATAGCCCTCGGGTGCATCTCCTTTCGGAGAAATATGGACAATCAGTTTTCCATTTTTTGAAGTGTAATCAAATTCGCTTTTCTCTTTGCCGCTTTTTTTGAAAAATTCCCAAGTGTCAAGGTTTCGATCAAATTCTTCAGTATAAAAACCTTGAGGTGCGGGAGTTGCCGTATCAGCGATGATGGTTGGAGAAGGTAAGGTTGTAGGCTTAATTTCCTGAGTGGGTGCAGCAGTAGGGGACTGCTTTGTGAATGGAAATATGCCACTCAAGAAACTCGCTCCCACCATCAAAGCCAGGATGACAAAGATCGCAATGCCAGCATAAATCGCCATTGGCATTGTTGATGACTGTTTTATTGAGCCTCTTGCCGATTCGGAAGGCACTACCTTCTCGAAATTGTCCTGCGGTCTCTTAGAACGGACAATAGCTGGCTGAGTCGGCCTCTCTTTGGCGGCAGGTATTCTCGCCGAGACAGGTATTGATTCCTCCTTGATCAATTTCGCCAGTAATTCCTTAGCGGCTCCGACACCCTGATCATAGTTCATACTTGTGAAATCCACATATTGAAATCTGCGCAAACGAAGTGGAATTTCACATTCCTGGAGTAAAACCGGAAATATCCGTTTGCCGTGGTCAATGGCATATCCAATTTCATCCTTCGCGTTCTCAGATGCGATGGATGCAGGTGTTAAGATGGTCATAAAAATCCCGCATTCTCGCAGGGCCTTTTCGATTTCATCGTCCCAGCGAGCTCCCGCGGGAATATCCAACTGGTCCAGCCAGACTGGAAACCCTGCCGATTTCAACTCTTTGGCAAGTTTTACCGCAAACTCTTTGTTGATTCTTGAATAGCTAATGAAAGTGTGGCGTTGCTTTTCTGGGGCCAAAGATATCCTCCACGATCTGCCTAAAATGATTCGCCAGAATCATTATACGACCAAAATTATCTAAATTCAATCAAGGTGTTAGTGAAAACATAAAAAAAGCAGGGCGGGATCAAATCCCGCCCTGCGTCATTCCTGTGGCACGGGCAAATTTTCACACAAAGTCTTATATTTCTCCTGTCCAAAGAGGGTACTCCATTGCACCGGGTCAAAATTCCTGACTAGGCGTGAACAAGCAGCTGGGATCAGGTCATCGCCTTTGATCAGCTCAATTTGGTCAATCGCCCAGACCTGAAGCAGTGTGGAAGATGCAGTTGCCAGATACTTTCCGTCGACGGAAAAAGAAGCGCTGTTCACTTTGTCTATATGTGGGATGCGAGCAAGCTCTTTACCAGTACTGTCCAGAAGATGGACATATTTCGCGGTTCCTACGGCAAGCAGATTTCCATCTGGGCTGAATGCAAGTGATACAGCCCGCTCTTTATCGAACGACCCCACAGCTGCGAATTTTCCGTCTTTATATTCCCAAATCGTAACTTTGCCTTTGGAATCAGCGGCGGCAAAGAATGAACCATCTTTGTTGAAATCCAGAAGGGCATTTTCTGCGGAGGCTTTAATGGTGGGGATTTCGCCATCACTGTCTGTGCCAGTGATATGGATTTCCTCAGTCGAGCCTACTGCTAGGAAACGCGAGCTGGTCACAAGAGAAAATACCGGTGCGAATTGCTGTAGTGGGCTTTCAACCCATTGTCCACTTGCGATGTCCCATACCTGAATATTCCCATCTGAGTCGCTGGTTATGAATTGCTGATTGTCTGGCGAAAATGCGATATCTTGTACGGAGGTGGAGACGGCAAGCAGACTGTGAGTACCACGTTCAACATCATAGATGGCTACTTCATTTCCCTCAGTGAGCACACCGAGGCGCGTAGAGTCAGGACTGAAGGCGAGCTTCTTGATTTTCGATTCAAAGGGAGATTCATGGGCGTCCAGTCTAAGCTCCTTCACAACGGATTCCTGATCGGTCGTGAGCAACCAAAGATTGTTTTCACTTGAGACCGCCAGCCGTTCCCCAGAGGGGCTGTATTGCACATGATCTATAAGGCCCTTCGACGGAGTTGACATAGATTTATTTGGCAGATCCATCACCGAAATGTCCCAGATTCCAATCGCCCCGCTTTCATCTGTGGTAACCAGCCACTGGTCATCGTTGCAAAATGCAAGCAAGGAACCGCTGGCCTTCAGAGGGATCTGGAAAATCTCTGCTCCTGTCGTTGCATCCCACACCCTGGCCGTTCGATCATCCCCCGTGGTGGCGATCCACTTCCCATTAGAGCTAAATACAACCTCCGTCACACTGCCATCCTGAGACATAGCGAGTCGTTCCACACCGTTTGAGCTATCCCAGATTCGTATCCGTCGATCAGCGGAGGCTGTAACCAGCCGGGAGCCGTCCGGGCTGAAGGCAAGATCACGGATCAGGGTCTGGTTGGCAATACGGAAAAGCTCCTTTTTAATGCTGAGATTGATGACTGCCGTATTGTCGTTACCGGCGGTGGCTACCTTGTTGTCCTTTGAACTGAAGGCAAGCGCCAGCACTCCGCCTCTATGAAGAAAATTGGGAAATTTCTCATTGGGACTGCTTAAGTTCCAGATCGATACACCACCTGTTTCAGATCCAACCACGAGCCAGGTACCGTTTGGACTGAATCCCATCACGTTTGGTCTATGGCCGGTATAGAGCGGAGCACTGATCTTACCGGTGTTCGCGTTGAAGACCGGGATCTCGCCGTCGTCATATGCCACAGCCACCTGTCCTCCATTCAGAGGACGGAAGGCGATTTTACGGACGGGTATTTCGAGAGGGGTATATTCACTCGACAAATTCTGATCTTTGACATCTACCAGCTGGACAGTACTGTTGCGAGGTTTAACACGCTGATAGGTATGTAGTACGCTCCCGGTTGCAGGATCTAATACTTTAACGAGGCCGGACTGATCACCCATCGCAATAAGAGAACCATCCCGACTGAAAGCGACTGCATTGACAGGGGACGGGCTGGTCGGTGTGCAAAAAATCTCGCTTACGGTTTTCTCAATTTGCCACGCGCAGGCTGTACCATCGGCGCTGGCAGTCACAAAGATGCTGCCCGCCTGGTTGAATGCCAGAGCGTTGATCTTCCCTGCCTGGGAGAGCTGTTTGACCGGATGAGGTAACAGACGAATGTTCCTGCGAAGGATTTCCTCCGCTTCATCAGAAGGTTCTCTGCGCATTGAGTCGATGGCAAGCAGGGTGCTTGTGTAGAGTTCCCCTGGACGGCTCTGATAGATTTGTGCCCTGGCAGCGCTGCGCTGGGCTTCTGCCAAGACTTCATTTTCCTCGGCAATCTGTCTTTGTTTCGCTTCCTCGGCCTGCGCTGTTACAGCGATCTGTCTTTGACTGGCTTCCTGCGCTTGTGCCGTTACCGCAATCTGTCTCTGCCTGGCTTCCTCGACCTGGGCCGTTACGGCACGATCCCGCTGGACTTGGGCCTCATCTCTTGCCTGAGTCGCAAGGAAAGACAGGACGGCCAGAGCGATCACCGCAAATCCTGTCACAAGAAGGGTAATCATTCGATTTCTTTCGCTTCGCTGACTGTAATCGATAAAGGTTTTTTGCAGGTCTGTGGGGACTGGGTCCTTTGCGGTCGCGGTCGCGAGCATGTGACGAGCATTGCGTAGATCTCTGCCGCGCAGAAGCAGACTAGGATCTTTCTTACGGTGCCATTCCAGAGAGCGCACTTGCAGACGGCGGTGCTCCTCCAGCCAGTCCAAGTCGAGCTCGATGGCCGTCTTAACCTTTGCCAGTCCCTCCTCAAAATTGTCTGTCTCGCGAATGAACGTCCAGTTCAGCTTTCTAATATTGTCAGGCGTTATTTTCGGGTCAACGTCGCGCAAAACAATAGGGATGATCCGTTTGTTGTTAATCGCGGCGCGGGTGATTTCCACTTTGCAAACTTCAGATGCGATGGAATCAGGGCTGATCAAAAAAATGAAAGCATCTGAGGCTTCGATGCCGCGAAAAATCTGTTCGAGCCAGTCCACCGCGGGCGGAATGGACTCCCAATCCACCCAGACGTCCTGCTGGATGGATTTAAACGCTTCGATCAGCTTATGAGCAGTCGCGGAGTCTTTTCTGGAGTAGGAAACAAATAATTTTGCCATGAATCACCTTTGCTATTTCACGCAATTCTACCTGATATGTCAAGCGGTATCATTTCTTTTTTATGGTAAAACAGAGTTTATGATAGAAGATCCCAACCAATTTTCGCGCGACGCCTGGGACGCCAATGCGGAAGTCTGGGACTCACGCATGGGTGACGAAGGCAACGACTTCTTTCGAATCCTTCAATGGCCCGTTATCGTTTCCTTTTTGGACCTTCAACCAGGTCAGCACATCCTGGACATCGCCTGCGGCAACGGGCTCACCTCACGCAAACTGGCTGCATCCGGAGTGCACGTGACGGCCTTCGACTTCTCTGCAAATCTGCTAGAAAAAGCTAAAGCCCGTGAGAACCCCAATTCTCTCATTTCTTATCATGTTATTGATGCGACAAATGAAGAACAACTTCTGTCCCTGGGTGAACAGGCTTTCGATTCGGCTCTTTCTAACATGGCTTTGTTCGATATGGCTGATATTGAACCACTATTTCGAACATTACTCAGACTCCTCAAACCAAACGGAACCTTTGTCTTTTCTTTGATGCATCCTGCCTTCAACAATGCCTCCTCCATGCACGTGATGGAAGAGATCGATGATGAAGGAGAGATCAAGACCGTTTACTCGGTAAAAATCTCTCGCTACATCACGCCTTATCAGGCAAAAGGACTCGCTTTACGCAATCAGCCCAAACCACAGATGTACTTTGAGCGTCCCTTGCGGTACTACCTAAATCTTGGCTTTCAAAACGGATTTGTGCTGGACGGTTTTGAAGAACGCGCCTTCCCGCCTGATGTCCCGCAAAACTTCCCATTGGGATGGGGAGGAAACTTTAGCGAAATCCCACCTGTGCTGGTTGCACGTTTTCGTAAATCATAGCGGCGACCCGCCAAGGTGGATCAGACTTGCTCAACTGCAGAACACCCTGCCAAACATCGCGATAAAGAGCATTGTTGGGTCGCCCCTACTTATTAATCGTACAACTCTCTTCTGAAAAATTCAGGAAGTGCAAAAGCCGCCTTGTGAATTTCAGGATTGATGTAATTGTTTGTTCCTGGGGGCAGAGCAGTTCTTAATCCGTTTTCCCATGGAGTATCCGACACATACATAAAGCCGATCCCGCCGCCCGGGTAAGTGGGGATGTTGGCGTAATAGTAGGCCGGATTCCTGGTTAGTTCCATGGCAGAATGATAAATCTGCTTGATCAGCGCAGTATCAAAGAAGGGCTGTTCACATTGAGTCGCCGCGGCTCCGCCAGGGACAAGCGCGCCCACCATCAGCTTGTAGAACTCATCGGAGAACAGACGCTCTGCCATCCCGATGGGATCGGTCGTATCCGAGATGATCACGTCGAACTGACCAGGATTTTCCTCAAGATAACCAAAAGCGTCGCGCACAAGCAGTCTGGTACGCGGATCCAACCAGGGGTCCCCGAAAGAAGCGGAGAAGTGTTCGCGCGAAAGGTCCACCACGCGCTGATCCAATTCGCAAACCACTGCCTCCTCCACCGATGGATATCTCAGCACTTGTTGCAGTGAGCCACCATCGCCACCTCCAACAATGAGCACGCGCTTCGCTTTTCCCACGGCGAGCATCGGCACGTGGACGATCATCTCGTGATAACCCATATTGTCGCGTTCGGTCAGTTGGATGATGCCATCCAGGATCATCGCATTGCCAAAAAACTCGGTTTCGACAAATTGCAAATGCTGGTATTGCGTTTGTTCATCTGCCAGGATTCGTTTTATTCGCACACCCTTGCGGTAATAAGGATGCAGTTCTTCTGTAAACCAAATACTCATAAGCCCTGCACAGCAAATGGGATTCGTTCCACTTCCGCCTCACGGTCGATCTTACGAAGCGCAAAATTATCCGCGCCAAAGGCTTCCTTAATGCGCTGGATCAATGGCATCATATCCTTGCCGATCGCGCAGGTGAAAAGATCAATAGCGCAATAATCGTATTCGGGCCAGGCATGCAGACTTGCATGCGACTCTGCGAGAAGCAAAAAACAGGTAAAGCCATGTGGGCTGAACTTGTAAAAGCCCTCATCCACAACCGTCAAGCCGCTTTCATGCACGGCTTGCGCAAACAGCGAGTATGCCCGCTCGCTATCGATGAGAATCTCATGGTTGCAGTTGGAGAGATCGAAAATAAAGTGCTCTCCCAGTTTCAAAGTCGCGTTCACTCACACCTCCAGGGTTACAGGGTGCCGCCCGAGATACTAAACTTCCTATTGGATTTAGACATGACAGTGGCTGGGAAAAGTCAAGTTATGCATAACTCAGGCGGTAAAAATAGAAAGAACCCATCCGAAAGCACGATCTTTTTATTTCAAAACGATCCGCAAGATGTATGCCTTGCGTAACGAGTGAAACAGCCTTTGGATAGACTCTGGTCGGGCATTTATACTATGTCCTGTTGGGATGTCAATCTTTTTATAAGTTTTTATTTATCATCAAAATGTCATCTTCTATTGAAACTCGGTATGACATCTGAGACGATCTACTATAATCCTGCTCCGTTTGGCTTTATGAAATCAATATGATCTATCTCCTCATTGAGTTTGTGGACGAACTTGTCTTCGGCGTTGGCGAAACAGCCTGGCCTTTATTTCGCAATGACCTCCATCTGACCTATACCCAAATTGGTTTACTGCTCAGCCTACCTGGAATTATCGCTGCATTCATTGAACCTTTCATTGGTATCCTCGGTGATGTATGGAAGCGCCGCATGCTCATTTTTACAGGCGGTATCCTCTTTACACTTTCATTATTCATGACTAGCGTAAGTTATTCCTTCGTCTTTCTGCTGGCCTCCTTTGTCCTTTTCTTTCCCTCTTCTGGTGCATTCGTCAGTCTTTCACAAGCGAACTTAATGGATTCAGATACAACGCGTCATGAACAAAATATGGCGCGCTGGACCTTTGCAGGATCGCTGGGAGTCTTATCGGGCCCTTTACTTCTTGGATTGTTTGTCTACTTCGGCTTGGGATGGCGCGGAACGTACACTGCGCTCGCATCTTTCTCCACTCTTTGCCTGCTCGCAGCGTTAAGATATTTACCTCCCGATTTCATTTCCACTTCTTCCTTTCCGTCCCTGCGCGTGGTCTTTGATGGATTCCGCACTGCATTCGCAGCTCTCAAACGCGCAGATGTGTGGCGCTGGCTGCTCCTGCTCGAATTTGCAGATTTGATGATGGATGTTTTGTTCAGCTATCTTGCTTTATACTTTGTGGATGTGGCACGGGCCACGGAAGCGCAGGCAGGCATTGCTGTAACTATTTGGCTTGCCATGGGACTCATCACTGACTTCCTTTTTATTCCTTTCATTGATCGTCAAAAAGATTCCATTCGATTCCTCCGCATGACAGCAGTTATGGAACTGTTTGCATTTGCTGCTTTTCTGCTTATGCCAGGCTTTATCCCTAAATTGATTGTGGTGATCGCCGTGAATCTATTTAACACGGGTTGGTATCCTATTTTACAGGGACGGTTATACTCAAGCCTGCCCGGTCAAAGCGCGAGCATTATGGCGATTGGTTCCGTCACCGCTCCATTTGCAAAGTTCTTTCCATTCCTCATTGGCTTCCTCGCCGACCAATTCGGTCTCCAAACCGCAATATGGATTCTCATCCTTGGTCCAATTGCACTGCTTGTCGGCTTACCGCGGCGAAGCATAAATCTGATACCCGAAACATGACATCCAATCACTCACTTTATTTCCATATTCCCTTTTGCGCCCACCGCTGCGCATACTGCGACTTTAACACCTATGCAGGACAGGAAGAAATGATTCCCGCCTATGTTGACGCGCTGTGTAATGAAATTGAATTTGTAGGCTCTCACGCTAAGCGGAGATCGAGCGATAGCGAGATCGCGGTCGAGGTGCCATTGCAGGCGCATACCATCTTCTTCGGTGGTGGAACTCCTTCCCTCCTCTCACCAAAACAATTCGAATGTGTTTTCAAATCAATTCATAATAATTTCAAATTAACCGACGATGTTGAAATCACTATCGAAGCGAATCCAGGCACAGTCTCTTACGAAAACCTACTTCATTTGCGAAAAATCGGAATCAATCGTATCAGCTATGGCGTCCAATCCGCAAATACAGAAGAACTTCATATGCTCGAACGCGCTCATAATTTCTTTGACGTCATCGAAGCTGTCAGGTCGGCGCGTATGGCGGGCTTTGATAACTTAAATCTTGATCTCATCTACGGCTTGCCGGAACAAAGCCTATCCACCTGGCAAACAACCGTCAAACGGATTCTCGACCTGCACCCGGAGCATATCTCTGCCTACGCCTTGACTCTCGAGCATGGCACTCCCTTTGGAAGATGGTCATCCAAAGGATTGCTTCCCCTCCCTGACCCGGATCTTGCCGCGGATATGTATGAATGGGTAGGTGAAACCCTCGAAGCAAATGGCTATGTTCAATATGAAATATCCAACTGGGCTTTGCATGGTCAAACGTCAAAGGTCAAAGGTCAACATGCGACGTTTGACGTTCGAACTTTGACGCCTGTGTTTGCCTGCCGCCATAACCTCCAATACTGGCACAGTCTTCCATACCTCGCTTTCGGCGCGGGCGCCCATGGATATGCCAATGGCTACCGCTACTCAAACATCTTACGGATCAAAACCTATGTTGAAAGGCTGGCCACTACCAGCCGGCCACTGGATACTGCCTTTCCTCTTACTCCCGTCACCCTCAATCACCACAAACAAACTCTGACCGATGATATGTCTGAATATATGTTGAACAACCTCCGCTTGGTAAAAGCCGGGGCTTCGGATGCAGATTTCAAATCCAGATTTGGAAATGGGTTGATGGATATCTATGCAGCCGAGGTGGAAGAACTGATCTGTCTTGGTCTGCTGGAGCGGGATGGAGATTCGATCAAATTAACCAAACGCGGGCGTTTGCTTGGCAATCAGGTCTTCATACGATTTGTGTAAATTGCTCTAGCCACTGTACTTTGCGCAACAGCCCCGTGGGACGACTGAGATGCTAAAATAAGCGGTTGCGTGACTACCCCATCACAGTCTTCCAAATCGCGGGAGCAATATCCGTTAAATCTTTCATTTCGCGCGTAAATTCATCTCGTGCCGATTTATTACCGATCACGAATGCAGGCACGTCTGCCTCCGTATGCCTTCGAGTGGAAAGATCTTCCATGTTGCCATGATCGGAGGTGACCAGGATCAAACCATCCTTCCAGTCTTCGACAAGTCCATCAACCACTTCATCGAATGTTTCCATTAAACGGATGGCATTCTCCATTTGCTGTTTGTGACCGGCGTAATCGCTGGCCCAGTATTCAAATAACGAGAAGTCATACTCTTTCGCAAGCGCGCCCAGTTTTCGTCCCGCCTGATGCGGATCCATTATAGGCGCTTCAGAAAAACCCAACATGCTGCGCCATCCCTCTCCGGTGAAATCCGCTGAAAGTGCGCGCCCAGAAAACAGATCATCATGTTTAAAGAGGGGAAGCCCGGCGTTAACAACTGCCTGTGGAATGGAGGAATACAAACGCTTGCCTGAATCGATCCCGTCAAAATAGCGCGGCGGATAGGCATTGAGCAAGGTAGTCTTTCTGCCCTCTTTTACAAACCTTGAAAATAAGGTTGCTTCCTTCAAATAGGCCGCAACTTCCGGGTTTGGCTTTGGCCCGTAGTGATAACCCAACTCAGCCGGGATATTGATGCCTGTCAACAAAATTGCTTGTCCCGTTGCAGATTGAGGAAGTCCACTCACGCCAACGGCAGGATCAACTGCCACTAATGTTGCATGGTCTCCATGAAAGGGCGCGGTGTCCTTGAGCAACGATCTTCCATCCAGCAATCGGTTCAAGTTGGGCATCTTTGCGCGTGCCAATGGATTCGTTTCCGGATTGTTTTCTCCCAAACCAATTCCATCCATAAATATAAATAGGACTCGCATAAGGGCGGATTATACCCTTCACGGTCACAATTGCACTTTCTTACGCTGTGGAAGATGCAATTGTGACCGGGGTATTATATAATCAACTCATGCCCCAATTGGATTTGAAAAAATTAAACTCGTATCGCGCCAGGACCTTTCGCCTGCCGCCGTCTCCGCGCGTTACCTCCCCGAAGGCAGCGCTCGAGTTCGTCAACACCCGCGGCTTCATTTATTTTTGGCCGATCAAAGGCATTGATCTTCCCAGCCTATGGACAGCCGTGGCTGGCAACCGTGTCGTTGCCGATAAGCATGATGACCCGGGTCATATCACCTGGGGCTGGAAGGATAACGCGCTGGGAAAGAAGACCTGGTATTACGCCAAGATCCTTCGTAAAAAAGCAACCATGATCTCACTAAATGTTGCCCCGTATTTTTACGCGCTATCAGAAAATTATGGTTCACCCGAAGAAGACTATTTGCTCGCTTATGAAGAAGGCCGATTAACACAAGCTGCGAAACAGGTTTATGAGTCACTGTTGAAAGAAGGCGCATTGAACACCATTGACTTACGCCGCGCCGCGAAGTTGACCAATGCCAAAGAATCTGAATTCAACAAAGCACTTGAAGTACTGCAATCGGACTTCAAGATATTGCCTGTCGGTGTCTCTGACGCAGGGGCGTGGAAATATTCGTTCATCTACGAGATCGTTTCGCGGCATTATCCCGATCTACCTGAAAAGGCGCGCTTTATCAGCGAAGCTGAGGCGCGGAGAAAACTGGTCGAGCTCTACTTTGAATCAGTGGGCGCGGCGCAGGAACGCGACGTGAGCAAACTCTTCGGGTGGCAAAAGGAATTGATCACACGCACATTGACCAGTTTGGTCGAGAAACGAAAGTTGGTTGAGACAGAACATCCTAAAGAAAAAGGGCAGTGGTTTGCGTTAATCGAAATATCTTGAGGAGATTATTCAATGCTTGAAATCGCGATCATGATCGAAGGTCAGAATGGATTGACATGGCCTCGCTGGCAGAAGATAGCCCAGCTTGTTGAAGACGCGAGTTTCGTTGGGCTTTTCCGGTCGGATCATTTCACCAATTCCAATCCACCAGATCTGGAGTCACTGGAATTATGGACATCGCTCACCTGGCTGGCCTGTAATACCAAACACCTCGAGTTCGGTCCATTGGTGACGCCGTTCTCCTTTCGACATCCGGTGCATACTGCGCGCATGGCCTCCGCTGTAGATGATCTCTCGAACGGACGGTTGATTCTCGGGCTGGGCGCCGGCTGGAATGAGCGTGAGCATCATCTTTTCGGTTTTGATCTATTGGAACCTGAGGCGCGTTTTGAGCGTTTTAACGAAGGAATGGAAGTTGTGACTCGTTTGTTGCAAAGCGACGAGCCGGTCACATTCGACGGTCGCTTCTTTCAACTACGCGGTGCAACGCTCCTGCCACGTCCACACCGACGCGGCGGTCCCAAAATTTTAGTTGGCGGCAATGGTGTCAGACGGACATTATCTTATGTGGTGCGCTATGCCGATGAGTGGAATTGCGTCTCACTTAATCCGCAGGAATTTACCCATATGAATGCGAAGCTGACCGATAGGCTCACGGCTGCCGGAAGAAAGCCCGAATCGGTGCGCCGTTCGATGATGACGGGTTGCGTTTTTGGCAAGGATGATGCCATCCTCAACGAAAAGCTGGCTGCACGTGGGAAATCTTTGGAGCAACTACGAAAGGATGGGACCGTTGCGGGACACATAGGCGCAGTTCAGGAACAACTACAGGAACTGGAACAAGCAGGTCTGCAGCGGATCATGTTGCAATGGCTGGATTTGGATGATCTGGAAAGTTTGGAAGTGCTGGCTAAAGGTGTTCTTTAGTTCTCAAATACCCTGTTGCAGAAAAATCAAAAATCGTCCATAATAGCTGGATACTCTTCAGCAAGCGGAGGTAAATCTGGTGAGTTCGGCAGGGGTGAATTCAAGGTCGCTTTGGCGGGTTATTTATCTCGGTATCCTGCTTGTAATTTCTTTTGCCTTGTCATCCTGTGGTCCTCCAGCCTCTGTTTCAGCCGCTACAACGAATAGCCCTGCTTCGCCTGAAACTGGCCCCGTCACGGTAAAAATTCTAAATCCTAATGTCGAACGTGCAATCGTTCGCGTTTTAGGAACGGAGCAGGTAGATACATTAGATGAAGATATTCTTGCTTTGAAGTCATGTTCTAACAACCAATACATATCCGTTTGGGCGCCTGGTTATTTTATAGAAACATTTCAATGTAACGGAAGTCCCAAAACTGAATACTCCATTACATTAAAACCTCTGGATGCTGTTGATAATCCCAACTATGCGTGGAATACTGCTCTGAATTGTGCTGCATGCCATTTGAACCCATCCTCGGGACTAAATGAATATGAGGAGTGGAATGTAGATGGCCATTCCAACGCGTTTGCAAAAGCTTATTTTTGGAATATGTATTTGGGGACAAGTCAAAATCTCGCCTCTCAAACCGGTCCGGGTTTTCGTTTGGATTATCCCAATGAGAATGGGAATTGTGCTTTTTGTCATGTGCCAGCGGCACTGTCAGCATTGCAGCAGGGAACAGATTTGAGAACACAGGGTGGACAACCCCTAGAAGAGGGNATTACCTGTGATGTATGCCACAAAGNTACTGATGTGCTGATAGGNGAAGATGACCGCCCGAATGCAGAACGGCCTGGTGTACTNTCCTTGGCTTTATTGCGGCCAAGTTCGGGTGAATCGTTCTCTATTGGTCCCTGGCCAGATCATAAGCTTGGAATATCTGCAAATCCTGCTAGCTTTAATCATGATACCGCTTGTTCCCAAATTTTTAGTGAAGGCAAGTTTTGTGCAGCTTGCCATTATGGAAAATTTTTTGATACAGTGATTTACAACTCATATGGTGAGTGGCTTGACAGCATTTACAGCCAAAAGCAGATTAATTCCCTAGATAATCAGAATTATCGTTCATGTCAGGATTGTCATATGCAATCCTCGCAGCCAATTGACGGGTCCTCGTGGGCAGGACGCACCGCGTGTTCTCAAGACAATGATTCGTTTCGAGATTTTAGCCACAATATGATGAAACGGGATAATACTGGTGATCCTATCCTGGTTCAGCAAGCGGCAACGGTAACAATTGAAGCACAAAAAGAGCAAGGGAAGACCAAGGTTATAGTAAATGTCGTCAACACTCGTGCAGGACACAAGCTTCCAACAGACTCACCATTGCGCCACCTTATCCTTGTTGTCGAGGTAAAGGATAAAAATGATAAGTTGCTTGCCCAGGTGGATGGACCCACAATTCCAGAGTGGGGAGGTTCAGGTGACCAGCCCGAAGATTATGCAGGGAAACCAGGCATAATTTACGCCAACATCCTAAAAGATAAAGCTACGAATACAGTACCCGTTGTTGCCTATTGGAATCCTGCTATTGCCGGATGGGAAAACTCCGATACACGTTTGCTTCCGTTGAAGGATGTGCAGAGTATTTATTACTTTGTAGCACCCTCTAAAGGGATTACTACGATTACTGCTAGATTAATTTATCGGTATGCGTTCATTGATCTGATTCGTCAGAAGGGCTGGCCTGTAAAAGATATCCTTGTCAATTGGGCATCTGCCGTCGTTCCTTGAACTGCAAATAAACGGCAACTTAAACCTTCTTTTGTCGTACAATATTAATGAGTTAATTTTCACAAGGAGAGTGCTTTCATGCGACAAAATCGAACCAATCTCTTTCTCGGCATTCTGCTGATATTGATCGGCGGGTGGCTGGTTATTACCCGCCAAGTCCCGGCTGTCCAAAACTGGATTGATCATAATTTCGCCTGGCCTATGTGGACAATTGGGGCTGGGCTGCTCGTGTTTATCATCGGCCTGCTGACTGGCGCGCCGGGCATGTCTATTCCGGCTTCCATTATCGCGGGAATCGGTGGGATTTTGTACTATCAAAATCAAACCGGCGACTTTGGATCTTGGTCTTACATGTGGGCCTTGATTCCCGGCTTTGTTGGGGTTGGCACCATACTGGCTGGCCTGCTGGGCGAAAACACGCGCAGAAACCTCGGTCATGGATTGAACCTCATCGTCATCAGTATCGTGATGTTCCTTATCTTTGCAACGTTCTTTGGCGGCCTCTCTATTCTGGGTGATTATGGAGTGGCAGTCATCCTCATTTTGTTGGGCTTGTATATTCTGATCCGCGGATTTACACGTAGCGGAAGCGGATATCGAGGTCAAGATGAAACGCGATAATATCTTTTGGGGAAGTGCTCTCATCATTGTTGGCATACTTCTCTACCTACAAACGCAGGGATACATCCGGAATGTTTTCCAATATTTCTGGCCGCTTGCCCTGATCCTCGTCGGCGGCTGGATCATTCTCGGGGTTTATTGGAAACCTGCGGCTTCTCCCGAGGAATCTTTTTCAGTTCCGTTGGGTGCGGCGCAGGGTGTGAAATATCACTTTTCACATGGGGCAGGCCAGCTTGAGATCAGCGGAGGCGCGCCTGCAGGACAAGCCTTGGTTGGTACATCTGCCGCCGGGATGAATCGAAACAGTCAATTAAACGGAGACCGGCTCGATGTTCGCGTGGAAGCGGGTCCATCATTTGTCCCGTTTGTCGGTCCCAGCCAGGGCGTATGGCGATTCCAACTTGCGCAGAATGTTCCGGTCTTGTTGACAGTGGAGTCGGGCGCAAGCTTCATGAATATCGATTTGACAGATGTGCTCGTAACGCGCTTTGCCTTGAAGACCGGAGCCAGCAGCACGAATGTCACGATGCCTGCACATGGCACATCCCTTTTGGATGTTGAGTCTGGCGCGGCTTCGCTGAACATTCGCGTCCCTGAAGCCACCGCAGCGCGAATCCGGGTGAAGGAAAGTGTGATGGCGCTGGATGTGGATACGAATCGATTCCCACGCCTGGACTCTGGTATTTATCAATCATCCAATTTTGACACAGCCTCTGACCGCTCGGAAATCAATATTGAATCTGGGCTCGGTTCGGTGTCTGTGAAGTGATCAGGAGAATAAATATGCGACGTTATGACCCGCGATTATTACTCGGTGTTTTGCTTGTGTTGGGCGGCATACTCTCCTTGCTCGATGCTATGAATGTCATCTCCAATGGTGGCGGCATCTTTTGGGGGTTGATTTTCACTGCCGGCGGATTGATCTTTCTTTATATGCTGATCAACAATCGCGAGAATTGGTGGGCAGCATTTCCAGCTTTTACGTTACTTGGGTTGGCTGTTTCCTCATTTCTACCGAAATCACTGGGAGTGTATGATGGATTGGTCTTCTTTGCCGGCATCAGCCTTGGGTTTTGGTGGGTATATTTCACAGGTAGGGAGCGCTGGTGGGCGATCATCCCGGCCGGCGTATTGCTCACCCTCGGGATCGTCTCATCCGTAAATAATGCGACCAGTGATCTGGCTACAGGCGGACTCTTCTTCCTGGGTCTTGGACTGACTTTCATACTGGTTGCCGTCCTGCCGGGTGGAAATGGGCGTTCGTGGGCGTTGATTCCCGGAACGATCCTTCTGCTCTTTGGCGCGTTGCTTGGAACACCTTTTAGAGGCATCACAGATTATCTATGGCCTGCTGTGCTTATCATTCTGGGTGGATATTTTGTTGTACGGTTTTTTATCAATCGCCCTTCCTCATAGATAGGCTGTAAATGCAGAAACGGGAGTGCTAAAGCACTCCCGTTTCCGTTTTACCTGCCCTCACCCAGTATCTCAAATTAATCCAACTAATCCTTCAATCCTTGCAGGAGGATGGCTTGTACCTGCTTGTGTGCATCCTTCCAGCGGGAAGATACTCCATCTGCCAGGCGCTCCAAAATATCTTTACCAGCCTGCGGATGCTCTCTGCAAAACTTGCGCAACTCGCTACCACGCACACGGACTGCCTTCACCTCTTCGATCGCTATCGCTGAAGATGTATATTTCTCGCTCCCAACGACCGCTGACCAGCCAAATAATCCACCTTTTTCCACATGCGATACGGTGATCGGTGTTCCATCGTATGGCTTAAATGACATCTCAACCTTGCCAGTAATGATGAAGTAAAGAAAATCCGCTGGTGTACCTTGTTGAAAAACAAGCGTGCCTGCCTGACATGATAAACTCTCAAATAATGGCTTAATCAACTCCATCAGATCCTCATCCAAATCCTTAAAAATCTCTATATGATCCACAATCCATTGAACCTTTCGGTCATATTATCCCGATAGGTGACTCTCGTTCCAGTGGCAAACATCATGATTTGAATGACATTTGTCCTTATTTTAAAATCAGTGGTTTTTGTAGGAGTATACTTATTCAAAAATGCAATTAAATCAACAAAATATGACCGAATCAAAACCCTTGCTCCACCCGCGGAAAACCCTGCCTCTTGTTTTCCTGGGGTTTGGATTAATTCTCATTGCCGTATCATCTTATTTCATTCTGCGTGAATCCGTGTCGCAGACGGACTTTTCAACGGTTCCCGTTAAAGTAAACTTTGCCGCCCCCAAACTGACTCTGACGGATATCGAGGGAGTGTCTCATTCTCTTGCGGATTATCGCGGACAGGTGGTGCTGGTCAATTTGTGGGCGACGTGGTGTCCTCCCTGCCAGGAAGAGATGCCAACCCTGCAGTCTTTTTACAACAAGCACCGGGATCAAGGATTTATCGTGGTTGCCATCAATGATGGTGATCCCACCCAAGATGTTCTGCAATTCGTGAGAGACTTTAAACTCACTTTCCCAATCTGGCTGGACCCAACTTACGTCGCGACAGAACAGGCGTTTACATCATTGAACCTTCCCACTTCATTTGTGATCGATCGCAACGGTGTTGTCCAACTCCAATGGGTGGGTGGCATCAGCGGAAAAATGCTCGATAAACACGTCACTCCTCTGATTACGGAGCAACAATGAAAGTAGCTGTTCAATGGCAGGATCATATGACATTTATTGGCAGTCCAGATTCCGGATTCCCGATCCAAATGGATGCCGATTCATCCTTTGGAGGAACGAACAACGGGGTACGCCCGATGGAAATGATCGCGCTGGGACTGGCTGGCTGCACCGCTATGGATGTTATTTCGATCCTGCAGAAGAAACGCCAGCAGGTGACACAGTTTGAAGTGCGGGTGAACGCACCGCGTTCAGCCGAGCATCCCAAAGTGTTCACCCATGCTCTTATTACTTATATTGTCACCGGGAAGAATGTGGATGAATCTGCATTACTCCGCTCCATCGAACTTGCGGCTACAAAATATTGCCCTGCCCAATTTATGCTTGCCCAGCTATTTCCAATGGAATTACATTATGAAATTTATGAAGAAGATGAGGATGGAACCCGGAAATTATCCTCTCAGGGGTTTTGGCAGGAGCTATCGGTGGAATAAACGCATCACTAGGGAGCTTGAGACTTTATATCAGACATAATCTGGCTTTGAAAATCTGAGCACTGACAGGCGGTCACAATCGCCGCGCCGCGCGTGAGAGTTCCTTCATAGGCTTGTGAGCCATTATGTACAACCCAGCCTTCAAGATCAAAGGCAAGTGGACCATCAGCGAGGATCCACTCGCCATTATATTTGCGAGCAATATGGACGTGTGTACCGGTCACATGGCCGCCTTCACACGAAGGATACCCAATGGGTTCACCGGCTTTCACTTCTTTGCCAAGCGGGACGCGTGCTTCCGTCGCCAAATGCAAATAGTATAGCACCCAGCCTGTGCGCTCATCGCCGTCTTTATCTAAGTCAATCACTGTACCATCAATGTCAGAGCGCAGCACAAGTCCATCTGCCATCGCGGTTGCATATTGATCTGATGCAACCGTATAACAGCCTGTCGTATCGGAAGCTGGAGCAAAATCGATGGCTGAAAACGGCTGACCCGATCCCCAGCCGGTGTGAGGTCCGCCCGTGTATGCCCATAAATGGCCGGCAACAAAAGGAAATTGCAATTCAGGCTGTTGTAGACTGCCGGGCAAAATGACAACGGGGTGGGCCCATGGATCGCCAAAAAGGGTCTTATAAATGCGCGCCAGACCTTCAGGTCCAATAGCAGCATAATATTTATCCCCAGAATAGATTTGTGAGAAGTAATATTGTAACGCCACTGACCCGGCGTTTTGCCAGGGGTCAGGCCGCATGAGCGAGCCATCCAACAGCTCAAGTTCAGTGAGTTTTCCAGCGCGCCAACTATAATATCCATTATTAAGGATATTCGCCGCAATCACCATTTGAAGATAGGGAGTTTCATAATTCACGCGTCGAAAGCCAAGCATATACTTCCCTGAGGGGGCGCTTGGCTGGGTGAGCGCACCCGTTTGATACTCAAGCAAGGCAAGCAATAACTGTGGACTGACACTGTAATTTTGGGCCACATAATCGATCGCTTCGGCACCGCTGCGCGTCAAGTCCCCGGCATAAACACGATAATACTTTAGCCAACCGGAAGTTGACTCAACGAAGGCGCTTGTGCTAAATCCAATTTGAGCCGGACCGTTGACAAAAGCCTGATCTGAAATGCTTTGAAATGCAGTGCCCCACAACGGCAGAAAATAGATCGGGATTTTCATCGGCAGGCCCGGCGGCATGGTGGTCGCTTCGCGGGGGACGATAGGGTTGGCCGCCAGGATCTCATCCACTGTCGTATTGAAGCGCGCGGCCAGGGCTGGCAGCGTATCTCCATTTTGTGCGTTGTAATCGACAAGTTCGCCAGGAGCGTAATTGGGTCTTTCAGAAGTAGGTGCAGGGACCGGGGTGGGAGCAAGCGGCGTGATCATATTTTTAATGATGCTTGTCGACTGGCTGGGTGCGCAGGCTGCCAATAGGATCGCTACGATCAGCAAGTTCAAAAAACGCAGAGATGATCCTTTCCCTCTGCGTTTTTTGAAATCTTCTATCAATTTTGACAATCCCGGTTTTGTTTGAAGACTACTCGTCATTATCGTCCCGCAGAATTACGGCCAGTGACTGAGCATACAAATCAGCCGTGATCACTTTATCGCCTTTGACGAGTTTCCCCTGATAAGGCTTATCGCCTGCGTAGGCCGTCCACCCGCTCAACACAAATGGAAGCGGACCCGCTGCTAGTACCCATTCACCGTTATATTTTCGCGCGACATGGAGGTGAGTGCCTGTAGCAACTCCTCCTTCACAGGAAGGATGTCCGATATGATCATCCTGTTCCACCCAGACCCCTTTTGCGACGCGGTCATTTGTGGCGACATGCAGATACAAAATATTCCAGCCGGTTTGCTCGGAACCGTCGCCATCCAGATCTACCACCACAACACCATTTCCAGAACGGACAACCAGGCCCGGCGCCGAAGCCACAATCCATTTATCGGAAGAAAGGCAACCGGTCTCCTGGCTGGGCGGAGCAAAGTCTAAGGCGGCCAGCGGCCCATCATGTTCCCAGGCGCCGTGCGGGCCGCCGGTGAACGCCCAGGCGGCATGAAGCTCGAAAGGCAGCGATATCTGCGGCTGGCTAATGCTCGGGGGGAAGATGGGACCGGTCGCTTCGGCGCGTGACCACGGATCACCAAACATAGCTTGATAATAAGAGGTAAACCCGCTGGTCTGGTCCATGATTCGCAGCCATTCATTGAAGGTGTGGTTGCGGGAAAAATAATACATGAGACTCACTGTGCCGGCGTTCAAGGTTGGGTCAATGCGGAGCTGCGTGCCATCGCTGAATGTGAGCTCGACCAATTTGCCTGCGCGCCAATCATAGTAACCGGTTGTAAGCTGGTTGATCGCCCAGACCAATTGCATGAACATCCCTTTATAGCGATAACTCTCATAGCCCAAAGGATAATTAATTCGAAAGTCGTTTTCCGGACGGCCGCGTACCCACTGCGCTTCGTAATCAAGGATGGCAAGCAATAATCGCGGATTAACGGAATTCTCGTATGCCAGCCGCTCGATCTCACGAGCCCCCGAGGTCCAGCCTGTGGTGCCAAGATACTCACGATAACCAGAAATATATCCGCCCGCCTCTTTTACATAATTTGAGATGTCAAAGTCAAGGGCAGTTGCTGAGAAAATCAACTCATTATCGGGAATCATTTGCAGCGCAGGTGTAGAAGGAAGAGAATGATCAAGCGTATCTGGAATGATGAGCAACGTGCCGGGATCTAAAAGGCCTTCTGCAGGCAGAACCTTGGGAGATGCGATCGCGTTCACATCCACCCCAAACCGGATTGCCACAGCTGGAAGCCAATCCCCGCTTTGGGCATAATACAACACGGTCGGAGTATTAACGCTGGGAACCAGTGTGTTGTCAGTAAGGGAAGCAACTTCCTGTGTAACGAATGCCTCGCTGAACGTAGGGGCAGGAGTGACAGGATCAACTGTTCCAACTACAAAAGGGCCGATTTCTGCGGGAGTCCGTGTCGCAACGACAGCCGGAGCCGGAGAGGCCGTTGAAGGATTTCCACCCAACGGAGTCGGGGTTGCGTACTGTCCCCACAAGGAAGCATTTCCTACGCAGGATGCCAGCAAAAAAGAGGCTGCGATTAAAAAACTGATAAGTCGTTTCACGAAATAAGTCCGCTCGAAGGAATTATACCTGTATAAAGAATTGGAGCCCGTAGTTTTCGTGCAGCACCTGACTTCGGGAGCACGGCTCTGCCAGGAATAATTTCGCACTCCAAATAGATTTATTTTGAAATCTGATTCTGTCCGGCGAATACACCTTCCATTGCTTCCAGGACAGTAGAGCCACGTGTCAAAAAACCATCGTATTCTGTGCCATTTCCACTTGAAACCCAGCCATCTAGATTGAACGGTAGGTTTCCATCGGCTGGGATCCATTCGCCGTTATATTTTCGAGCAAGATGAACATGGGTACCATTCGAGACACCGCCTTCGCAGGACGGGTGACCGATCCGCTCGCCCGCGTAGACGTAGGTATTGGGCTGGACACGTTCACGGGTTTCAACATGCATGTACAAAACATTCCAGCCGGTTTGCTCGTACCCGTCGTTATCCAAATCCTGGATCACTGCGCCATCCTCGGCGCGTACGATCCATCCATCTGCTACCGCGACAACCCACGCGTCGCTGCTCACACAACCCGCCGGTTCGCCGGGCGGAGCGAAATCAATCGCGGCCCAGGCCGAGCCTGAATCCCAGCCTCCATGCGGTCCGCCGGTGAATGACCAAGTTGCGCCTTGCTCGAAGGGCAGTTGCATCGGAGGCTGAATCAAATTTGCGGGAAGTAAGGAAGGGATATCAAAATCGAATGGGGAACCGAAGAGTTGTTTATAGGTTGCAAAGAAACCCAGATCGCTGACATCATAATCCCAGAAGGGACGGTTGTTGAATAGGGAAAGAAAATATTGCAGACCCGCGGTCCCGGCGTTAATGGTGGGATCAAGCGGCACATAGGAGCCATCACTTAGTGGCAGAGTGGAAAGTGCAGCGACGCGCCATAAATAATAACCACGATTTAAATTATTGGCTGCCCACGAAATTTGCCGATACAGACCTGCATAATAATTATCATTAAAACCAAGTGGGTAATCTACGTTTTCCGGCGTGGAGTTGGTCACCCAGCCACTTCGATATTCAAGAAGTGCAAGTAACAGACGTGGGTTGACTGAATAACTCTGCGCAACACGCGTGATAATTTGTATCCCGCTCAGGATTTCGCCATTCACATCCTGTGTGTAATTTGCCAGGTAACCATTATGTTCATGAACAAACGAATCGACATCAAATTGCGCGCTGGCAGGTCCATATACTAATTCTGAATCAGGGATCAGTTTGAAGGATGTTCCTCGATTGGGATCTGCTTCCACGGGCGGGATATCCAAAACCGTTCCCACCATAAGGATGCTCGATTCATTCAACCCATTGGCCTGCATCAGCGCCTCGAGCGTAATCCCATATTTCTGTGCAATATTGCCAAGCGTATCCCCGGCCTGAATGGTATATTGATCCAGTGCATCGCGCTGGGTTGGAAGGGCGTGTGGCAGATCAGGTGTTGGAGTCGACTGAGCTGAATTTGGATTGCGCGGGGAAACATTTACAGTAATAGGTGCACGCGTGGGAGTAGGTCCCGCTATTTTGGTTGCACGGACAAACTCATTGAGCTCAACCGGCGCGACCTGAGAGCCTGATCCATTGACCGGAGCAAACGGATCGTAGGTTGGATATAAATTGGATGGGCTGCTCGTGGAACAGGAGGGAACGAAAACCGTAAGGAGCAGAAAGAAAACGGTCAATCGTTGTGATTCAGAAATGAACATTTGATGAATTCTACCAAAGCGAAGCCGCCAATCAGGAATAAATCATGACTTTGTTATACCCGTTTAATCGGCGATTGCTCTACGTTCAGCCATGGATTTCTGTGCTGAAGATCCTTTTGTGAAGACCAATAACATTAATACATTAAGGGCAACATTAGCCAGGATGATTGAGATCATTGCACCTGCTCCAATTCGCACGAAAGCCTGACCGATTAACCACGGCAAGATCATACCTCCCAGTCCGGCACCCACGAGGAACCAGCCTGTGATCGTCCCTGTGATGTGCATGCGCTCTTCCGCCAGGGTTAGGAACGTAGGGAAGATGGATGCCTGCGAAATACCAAATAGGATCGTCCCAATCCACAAAAGTGTGGCTGACTCATTGAAGAAGAGGATCAACCCCAAACTGACCAGGCAGCCCGCAAAGTCAATAGAAAGGATTGTCATGGGCCTGGCGCGCATCGAAACCCAGATCCCCAGCAAACGCCCCAGAGTGAATGATCCCCAAAATGCAGAGGTCAAATAAGCAGCTGTCACTTCTGTTCCGAAATTTAGCTTGAACGCATAGGTGTAGATCCATGCGCCGTAGCCTGCTTCGCCACCCACATAAAGCACAAAGCATAAGACCATAATCGCGACCGGGATGACAGGGAACGGGGCATTCTCATGGTGAGCCGGAATAGTGCGCGCAACCGGACTCGGCAAATTCCAGATCCATATCGCCAGCGGGAATGCAGCCAATGCAAAAAACCAATAGACCCAATGGATATCGCCGGTGATCGCGAGGGCCTGGGCAACAATCAGCGGTGCAATGAATGACCCAAGCCCAAAGAAGGCATGTAAGCCATTCATATAGGGACCAACCGTCTCATTATGAACCCAAAGTAATAGTGTATTACAGCCTACATCCAGGGCGCCTTTGGCGAGTCCCAGGATCAGAATCACAGTAAAGAATGCTGCTCGGGATGAAATAACCGGGACCAGCACAATGCTAACGCCGAGGAGGATAAGAACACTCGCCATGAATCGGTGACCGGGAACGCGGTCATAAATGCGCCCGCCGATATAGGAACCAACCAGATAGCCCAGTGAACCGAAAAAGAAAATTAGACTGATCTGATCCAGGGTGCTGGAAGTATGCGCGGCAAGCTTAAGAAGAGCGGGTCCATCGGCAGCGACGGTCAGACCGAGAAGAATAAATGCGAGATAGTATGCAGTAGTCGTGATGTTTTTTTGATTCATGGGAGTCCGTTTTCTATTTAATTTCCTTTTTCATATGGATGCCAGTGATTTGATACCCCATTTTCTTATACAGTTCCTGCGCCGTAATGTTATCACCAAAAACGTGCAGCCCAACCGATTCCACATTCATGGATTTAAGTTTTTCATCCATTGCGGTCAATGCTTGTTTGCCATAACCTTTGCCACGAAATGCTTCGTCAATTATAAAATCGTAAATGAAAGCCTTTTGATCTTTAACCTGCACCCACAACATACCAATATTATTATTCTGCCCATCAACAATGGACCAGAGATATTGATCTTTGGAATGAATGCCATCCGGCAAAAGAGTCTCGAATTCTTTTCTTGATCTTTCGAGCGCGCCTTCGGCAGGCCAGTTCCCGTTCCTTACATGGTCTTCTGCATATCCACGGATCTCACGTTTTAGAAACCGGTTGAAATCTTCCTGTTGCATGGGTTCCAATGTGATCATGGTTCTTTTCCTCTACGAATTCAGCCCTGAAAGCCGGTGGCAAGGGTGTAGCTTTCGAGCCTCTCAATCCTGTCTTTATGTTCTTCCAGCATGGCGTCTACCGCATCCCGCATGGAAATGATGCCTGTAAGGTTCCCCTCCTCTACGACTGGTAAGTGACGGATATGATGTCGCATCATCAGGGCCAGGCAAGTCTCGATGGACGTGTCCGTCGTAACGGTGTACATCATCTCTGTCATGACCTCGCGCAGAGGTGTTTCCTTTGCAATCCGGCCTTCGACCTCTACTCGCATGATATAGTCCCGCTCAGTAAAGATGCCAATGGCCTTGCCTTTCTCCACGACCAGAACCGCCCCGATGTGGGCGTCTGCCATCAAGCGGATGGCCCTATATATCGTTTCATTCGCTTTGATTGCGTAGCGGCTGCCATCTGTTTTCGCGCCAATCAGATCTGCTACGGTTGCCATGTTCCTGAACCTCCTTTGCTGGTCTACAGGGAGAGTAGGGTTCCTGCCCTCCAAAACATGGATGTGTTGGTCACAGTATAGCAAAAATGAAGCCAGGGAGTCTACAGGTTTTTTTCAAGCGCCTCTTCAAGAGTTTCCTCTTCATTCAACAGGCTTAAGGCAAACCCGACATGGATCCGAGATCAATCCAGAATTTTGTGGGCATCTAGCCATTTCCAGATCAATTCCAGTGCCTGGGGCACCAGCGCGGCGGTCTCTCCAGAAAGCTGCCGCGAGAAAAGGAAGCGATATCCCAGCACGGAAAGTAATGCCGCATCCGGCTTTCTTCCGTACAACGTTTCACACATGGAGAGCAGCGATTGCGGCGTCAGATGATGCGTAAAGGGTGATCTCTGAAATTCGCTTTCTACATCGACCAGGCGGACAGGTTCAGGGATATTGCCAGTATGTGCATCTACAAAGCAAACATATTCATAAGCACTGATATCTTCCGCCATCTCCGGCGTGAGTTGAAGGTAAAACGCAAAATCAATAAGTGGGGATTCTGGAAACTCATCTTCATAAGATTCAGGGGATGGCAAACCAAGCTTTATTGTGAGTGCATGCAGAATATGCCAGGCAACGCCATCATCTTCGCGGTCCGGGTTTCCATAGCCAATAAGCAATGCTTTTTTCAAGTAATATCCCTTTTCCAATCGTTCCGTTAAAGAACCAGACCAGATACATGGAATGTTAACACACTCTTGTATCTGGCCTGTGGGAATTATTTTTGATATTCGAAAACCGTGGTTTCTATTAAATTGTTACTCGCCGTAACCAGTCCCAAGAATATAGCTTTCCAGTTTGACAATGGCACCTTTCTGTTCGGCGAGCAGCCCTTCCGCGAGGCGGCGGATCGAGACAACTCCGACCACGCGATCTTTCTCGAGCACGGGCAGATGGCGGACATGATACTTACCCATTAATTCTGCACATTCTTCCAGGCTGGTCTCTGGTTTGATCAAAACCATTTGACTGGTCATGACCTCAGAGACAATTGTATCCCGGGCAGACCGGCCTTTGACTTCGCCTTCGCGCGCGTAGTCACGTTCTGTGAAGATGCCAACGATTTTTTCATCTTCGGTGACCAGCACGGCGCCGGTATTGCCTTCACGCATCACTTGAAGAGCATCAAAGACGGTGGCGTTGGATCGGATGGTGTAAATTTTTGTTTCGGCTTTCTCGTCAATTATCTTTCGAACTGTCGTCATGGTTGATCTCCTTTGGTTAAACAGGAAAACCTAGTCTCGTTTCAGGGTTTTGACCAAGGTGCCATCCGGGGCGACGATGTCAAGCTGGATGGGCATCTGACCCACTGCGTGAGTTGAGCACGAAAGGCACGGGTCATACGCACGAATGGCTGCCTCCACACGATTTAGCATGCCTTCATGGATGTCAGGGCCTTTTACATAGGTTTTGGCAACACTGTCAACGGCATTGCTCATAGCCCAGTTGTTATGTCCGGTCGAAACGATCAAATTGACTTTGAGCAGTTTGCCGTTTTCATCGGCCGTGTAATCGTGGATGAGTGTGCCGCGCGGCGCTTCGATCACGCCGACACCATGTCCCTTGTAATCTTTGCGCGTGTTGAGAATATCCGTGCTGAGGATGTCAGGATCTTCGCACAAGACGCGAATTCTTTCCACAGCAAATAGTGCTTCGATGAGACGAGCGTAGTGATAATACAACGTATTTTCCACGGGCTTGCCGTTATTCAAACTCTTGAAAACTTTCAGCTCGTCATTTGCCAGTGGGGTATCGATCTTTTCGGCAAGGTTCAACCGTCCCAGCGGACCGACGCGATATACGCCTTCGGGATATCCCATCTTCTTATAATACGGGAACTTCAGATACGACCACGGTTCAACATGTTCGGCGATAAAGTCCAGATAATTGGCGATGGGGAAGCGTTCCAGTTCCGCGCCTTCGCGGCTGATGAGACGGACATTGCCATCGTACAGTTCAAGTCCGTTTTCAGGTGTGGTCAGGCCGAAATATCCGGTGGGGAACACCGCGAACTTATTGATGTCCTCCATGTTCTTTTCCGCCCAATCCTTCATGATCTGCAAACCAATTTGAAGGGTTTCGATAGCTGTATCTACGCCCTCCAAAATGGTGTCACGCTCCAACATTGTCAGGCTTTTATTCACGCCGCCAGGCACTGCAAAGACCGGATGGATCTTTCGCCCACCCAACGTTTTGATCACTTGTTGACCAAATTTTCTCAATTGGACAGCTTTTACGGTCAATTCAGGGTTCGCGCCGATCAAGCCAACCACATTTCGGATTTCCGGCGCGGCATCAAAACCGAGTAACAGGTCTGGCCCGGCAAGCTCAAAAAAGTGCATGCCGTGGCTTTGAACGATCTGTCCCATGTGCATCAATTCGCGCAGCAGGCTGGCAGGGCGGGGAGGAGTTTGACCTGTGAGCGCGTCGGATGCTTTCGCAGCCGCCAGGTGATGGCTGACCGGACAGATCCCACAGATGCGCGGAGTGATCTGCGGCATTTCAAAGTAAAGACGGCCCTCGCAGAATTTTTCAAAGCCGCGAAATTCATTGACATGCATATAGGCTCGTTCGACGGTTCCATCATCCTTCATGTGGATGGTTACCTTGGCATGGCCTTCAATACGAGTAACGGGTTCAATGGTAATTTTTTGTGTCATGATAATCTCCAGTAATACTGAACTCGGCTGCTAATGCCAGTGCAGATACTCATCCTTCAATTCCGGTTTGCGTCCCTGCGCCAGTTCGGCGAGGACATAGAAGATCGTGTCTGCATCGGGCGGGCAACCCGGAACGTTATAGTCCACAGGAACGACCTCATGGATGGCGCGTGCCTCTGTCATGGTCGCCAGTTCAGGGTCGTTGGGAATCTGACTGCCGGGTTCATTGCTTTCCGCTTCCACGTAGGCGCGTTTGAGCGCCGCTTCCACTCCGCAGAAATTTCGCATAGCTGGCACACCACCGAACACCGCGCAATCTCCCAGTGCTACCAGGATCTTGGCGCGTGAACGCATTTTATGAGCAACTTCCTCATTGGCACTGTTGTTGACACCACCTTCCAGGATTCCCACGTCCACGCCACTCTCATCAGGTTCCTTCAGATCAGTGATCGGCGTTGAGCGTAGATCGGCAAGCTCAACGATCTTCAATATGCGTTCATCCATATCGAGCAGGGACATATGGCAGCCTGCGCAGCCACAGATCCAATCGGAAGCAATTTTCGGTTTGTTCATAAGTTCCTCTAGACGGTACCGCATGCTGATGTAAACCTGAGTGTAGATTTTGGTTTACACAACAATGCAATGCTTATTTGTTAATTTGACGAGCGGTAATCCAAAGCGACGCTGGATTTGCGACCCAGGATGGCCTGTTGCCAGTTCGTTTCAAGTGAAATGTTCATCTGCGTTGCAAGTTCGCTCAATACAGTTAAGTTGTCATGTACATTTTCAGGGGACGAAAGGATCTTCTCTGCTTTTTGTACACGTCCGTCCAGGTTGATATAGTGCCCTTCCTGTTCCGACCAAATAGTGACCGGTAAAACGACATCCGCCTGTTCAGTAAGCTTGGATTCGTAACTGGCTTGCACAACCAGATAAGGTGCCTTGGAAACACGCTCCACCAAAGATCTGGAAGCATAGCCATCACCCAGGGCAACATACACAGCTTTTTGACCATTCAACTCGAAGACTTGGTCCAGACCCAGCAGAGCAGCGGTCAGACTGTTGGTCTCGCCCTTAATGGAAAGTAGTCCTGCACGTTCGCNATCGACTGCACCGACCAGAANTGCAAGTTTATAAAGTTCCTCAACGAGACGTTCATTNCGCTGGGCAGTAATGCCTTTGCCAAACAGGATCACAGGCGTGATGGAGTTGGCCAGTATGCGTGCAGTCTGGGCGAGTTGCTCAAGCGAGATTCCCGTTACACGGACAGCTTCCTCGATATATGTGTCTGGATCAGGGATCTTCACGGGTGAACGTCCCAAGCCTTCTTTAACGATGATCGCCTGAAGTCCCTGAAGGAGCGCCAGGTCTGAACCAGGTTTGTTTTTGAGGCTGAGATTTGCGAGTTCATCCAGTTCGTTTTCTTCGGGATCGATATTGATCACACGTGTTCCCTTGGGCAGATTGCGCTTGAACATAAAACCAGCCACCATATGCGTGCGTCCAACGTCGGCGCCAATAGATAAAATAGTATCAGCATTGCGCAAAACATCCAGTTTGCCTTCAAAAGTTCCTTGTTTCTCAGCAAACTGTGAAACCACTGCTGTAGGCATCCCCTCTTCACCACTAGTCACAAGCTCACTTCCGGCAAATAGGTCTTTGAATGCAGTCAGGGTCTCCGCAGACAGGCGGGTGGATGCAATCGCTGCAATGCCATCTTTGTCAGAAGCAAGCCGTGCCAGTTTGCCCGCGACGGCCTTCAATGCCTCTTCCCAGGAAACAGGTTCAAATTTGCCGTTTTTCTTTATCAATGGGGCGGTAATGCGCTTCCGAGATTCGTTGATTGCAGCATAGCGTCCATGTTCACATAGAACACCATGATTGACACTTCCATCCCAGTCGCCTTCGATACGGACGATTCGGTTATCACGTATCATCAGCTTCGCCGAACAACCGACCGAGCATCCTACACAGATCGATTTAATTTCCGTAAGGTCTTTATCATGCATCTGATAAGCGCTGGTCCGGTCGATGATGGCGCCGGTGGGGCAGACTTGAACGCAACTTCCGCATTTAATACAGGTGCTTTCGCCCAGTGGGACATCAGTATCGGCAACGATCATGCTCTTGGCGCCGCGTTCGGCAACAGAGAGAGTAAAGTTACCAGCCATCTCGGCGCAGGCGCGCACACAACGGCGGCATAAAATGCAGCGATTGTTATCCAGCACAAAGTATGGGTGGGATGTATCCACTACAAAGTTGTTCCAACCCGGTTGAATGGGCCAGTGGGTCATCTCTTCGTGGTAGGCCGCGTTTTGCAATTCACAATCCCCACCGCTTACCTGACAGAATGGGCAGAAGTGATTGCGCTCGCTGAACAACATCGAGAGCACAAATTTCCTCGATTTCTTCAGCGCTTCCGTTTCCGTGTTGACTACCATGCCGTTGTTGACCGGCAGTGTGCAGGATGCCATCGGCACGCGCACGCCCTGTACTTCGACAATGCACAAGCGGCAGCCACCATACGGAGTCAATTCCTTATGATCACACAGTCTGGGAATGTGTATACCGGCCATTTCTGCGGCACGCAAAACTGTCGTTCCCTCGGGAACTTCAAGCTGTTTTCCATTGATTGTTATCTGTACCATGCGTTCCTCTTTTTTACTTTAAGCAAGTTCAACTTCCGGGAGCATTTCACAGATCCCTGCGGGACAGCTTCCCAGACGAATGTGCGCTTCAACTTCCGTTCTAAAATGTTTCAACATGTCGCGGATCGGAACCGCGGCGGTCTGACCCAAGCCGCAGTTTGCCGCTCTTTCCATTTCCTGGCCCAGGCTGATCAGGACATCAAGATCTTCGAGCTTGCCCTGTCCTTTCGAGATACGGTCCACAATCTCATAGGCGCGTTGTGTGCCCACACGACAGGGTGTGCATTTTCCACATGACTCAAAGCGGAAGAATTGCAGCAGGACTTTGACCAGGTCCACGATACAGGTGTTCTGATCGCAGATCAGCAAAGCACCCGAACCGAGTGAAACCCCCGCTTTGCGAAAGGACTCAAAGTCCATGGGTGTATCCTGCAGGCTGGCGGGGATGATCGATCCACTTGAACCACCGGTCTGTGCCAACCTCAACACACTGCCAGGCTTCAGCCCTTTGGCATAGATGTTGATCACTTCGCGCAGCGTGATTCCCATCGGCACTTCGATCACGCCGCTGAAATTGACATTGCCCATGATCGTATACACTTTTGTACCCGGACTGGATGGCGTGCCAAACGACCGATACCACTCGGCTCCATTGCGAATAATAGCAGGGATGTTTGCCAGAGTTTCCACGTTATTGACAAGCGTGGGTTTGTTCCATAAACCATGAGTCACCGGGTAAGGTGGACGCGCTCGTGGTTCACCGCGCTTGCCCTCGATTGATTCGATGAGTGCTGTTTCTTCTCCACAGACGTATGCACCTGCGCCTGTGTGCAGATGGATGTGAAAATTAAAGTCAGTATTGAAAATGTTGTTGCCAAGGAAACCGAATTCCTCTGCCTGCTCGATGGCGTGCTGCAAGCGGCGATAGGCGAGACCATACTCCCCGCGGATGTAGATATAGCCTTCATCCGCACCGAGGGCATAACCGGCAATGGTCATCGCTTCGAGGATGGTATGGGGATCACCCTCAAGGACAATACGATCTTTGAAGGTGCCAGGTTCGCTCTCGTCCGCGTTGCAGATGATATATTTCTTTTCACCCTTCGCCATGCGGACGAACTTCCACTTGCGTCCGGTGGGGAAGCCCGCGCCGCCGCGTCCCTGCAGGCCGGATTTCTCGATGGTCTCGATCACCTGTTCAGGAGTCATTTCGGACAGGGCTTTGCCGAGGGCCTGATACCCATTCTCGGTAATAAATTCTTCGAGGTTCTCCGGGTCGATGCGGCCGGCGCGCTCCAGCACGATCCGCTGCTCGGCAGGGTTGTAACCCTTATGGGCGCGCAGCCAGCCGATGTTGCCGCTCAATTGCTTGGGCGGAGCAACAAGGTCAGTTGCAATGCGTCCTTTATAGAGGTGTTCCTCTACAAGAAAACGGGCGTCTTCAACTTTCACAGGCCCATAGACCGTTGCCTCAGGATAGACAACCACCAGGGGAAGAATATTGGAAGTTCCAATATTGGCTAGCGTGGAGATTTCCACTTCACCCTGAAGATCGTAGGCGGTCAATGCTTCAGTCAAGTGTTGGATCAATTCATTCGCACCGAGACGAACGCTCTCGGGATCATTGGACACCAGGATCATGGCACGTTTAGTTTGCATGGCGAAGTCCTACTCGTACCGTTCTAAAATTTCATCGATCTGATCAGGGTTGACATTCCCGTAGAGATCGTCATCGATCAATACAACAGGACTCACACTGCAAAGTCCCAAACAGGAGGTTGTGACCAGAGTCCACTTTTTGTCTGCGCTTGTTTCACCATTATTCAGATCGAGAGCTTCGCAAAGTGAATCCCAAACAGCTTTGCCTCCCACCACATGGCAGGGAGCATTCTCACAGAACTTGATGACGTGGCGGCCCCTGGGATTTGTGGAGAGCATGTCATAAAAACTGGCAAGCCCAAAAAGCTGGCTTTTTGAAACATAAACATGTTCCTGTTCAGCGTTGAGCTGCTTGCGAACTTCCTGAAACGCTTCCGCTGGAATATAGCCAAGAGCGTGATTGATCTCGCTCAGAATGGGAATCAACGCGTCTCGTTTTGCTCCATGTTTTTCGATCGCTTCTTGCACAATCGCAGAGACGTCGCGTTCAATTGTTGGTGCAATCATCAGACCTCCGTAAGGATTTTCCTCTCCTAAGATTCAACTGCAATAGCATTGAAGTTACAAACCTGCACGCAGATGCCACAGCGGATGCATGTATTTTCATCAATGTGATGAACTTGCCGTCGTTCGCCACGAATAGCTTCTACAGGGCAGTTGCGGGCGCAAACCATGCAACCGGTGCAGCTCGGCTGGATCGCCATGCTTATCAGCTGCTTGCAAACTTTTGCCGGACAACGTTTTTCGTAGATATGCGCTTCATATTCGGCGCGAAAATTTCTCAGCGTGCTGATGACAGGAACTGGCGCGCCTTGACCGAGTCCACATAAGCTGTTGCGCGAAACTTCAAAGCATAAGTCTTCCAATTTTTCGAGGTCGCCATCTTCGCCTTTGCCATCGCAGATCTTCTGCAAGAGTTCCAGAATGCGGCGTGTGCCCACACGACAGGGTGTACATTTGCCGCAGGATTCGGCTTGCGTAAAGTCCATGAAGAAGCGGGCAATATCCACCATGCAGGAGGCCTCATCCATCACGACGAGTCCTCCCGATCCCATCATGGAACCGGCTTTAGATAAAGCTTCGTAGTCGAGTGGCAGGTCAAGGTGCTGCTCGGTGAGACATCCACCCATCGGACCGCCTGTTTGTACGGCCTTGAATTTCCTGCCTTCTTTGATCCCACCAGCAACATCAAAGATGATTTCGCGCAGTGTAATGCCCATTGGCACTTCGATCAGGCCCGGCTTGACGACATTTCCGCCAACCGCAAAAGTCTTGGTGCCCTTGGATTTTTCCGTGCCCATCTTGGCATACCATGCCGCACCATTCATAATGATCTGAGGTACGTTCGAATACGTTTCAACGTTATTGTTATTGCTGGGTTTGTCCCACACGCCTTTGACAGAGGGGAAGGGGGGACGGGGATGCGGCTCACCACGCATACCCATAATGGATGCGATTAAAGCTGTCTCTTCGCCGCAGACAAACGCACCCGCGCCAACTCGTACTTCAAGATCGAAGCTGAAATGGGTTCCGAGAATGTTCTTGCCTAAGAATCCAAATTCGCGCGCCTGAGTGATCGCGATATTGAGAGTCTCCACGGCAACTGGATATTCGGCACGGCAATAAATATACCCATAGCTTGCGCCTACTGCGTATCCACCGATGAGCATCCCTTCAATTACTGAGTGCGGATCACCTTCGAGCACACGGCGATTCATGAATGCGCCCGGGTCGCCTTCATCTGCATTGCAGATCATATACTTCGGGTTATCGGGCACCTCGCGTGTAATAGCCCATTTTTTCGCAGCTGGAAAGCCGGCGCCGCCGCGTCCCCGTAAACCTGATTTCAAAACCTCATCAATCACGCCTTCGGGTGTCATCTCGAACAACACCCTACCAAGAGCCTGATAGCCATCCGTTGCCAGGTAATCTTCGATATTGTTCGGGTCGATCTGACCGCAGTTGCGCAACACAACGCGAACTTCCTTGGGGCGCAGAGCACCTAGTTCTTCATCTACGATTGGCTTGATAATTTCGCGGAACCGTTCGACAACTCTGCCCTTTAGAAAATGTTCTTCAACAAGATAGGGAATGTCATCTGGCGTCATGCCAACGTAATGGACACCTTCTGGATAAACCATCATTTCTGGTCCATTGTCGCAGCCACCAATACGCGACGTTTCAAGTACTTGAATTTCGTCGTTCAAACCCTGTGCAATAAATTCATCCTGTAATGCATCAACGACTTCATGAGCACCTTTTGCGAGGCACTCCGGGTCAACGCATACTAAAACATGTGAGCGATAAAACGCCATACAAAACTCCAAACCAAAAGATCTAATACTAAAAGTTAGATCTGAATAATATTTTCCTTTACGGGCTGTCCATTCTGAACATGCTGCTTCATGATCTTCTCTGCAACCTGTGCATTCACCTTGCCGTACACAACCTTGGGTTGACCCCCAAACATCACCTGAACGATTGGTTCCTGTTCACACAGCCCGATGCAGCCGGTTTGCGTCACGGTCACGCCGCTTACTTTCTCGGTTTCGATGTAATTCAGTACACTTTTCATCGTGTCGCGCGCCCCGGCAGCAATTCCACACGTTCCCATTGCAACGATGACCTGTACGTTTCCGACTGTTGCTTTCATTTGTTTCTTCTGCAGCGCTTCTTCACGGATGCGCTTAAGTTCTTCAAGAGATTTAATTGCAGGCATATATTCTCCTTTGTTATTCAGGTACGGTTTGTAGCGCAACAGGTTCGATGCCTTCTTCGAATATGCCGCGCAGAAACTTCAATACTTCCGGTTCGGTCAGCGAAATATCTCCAAGTTCGCTTTTTAATTCGGCACTCTCAAAAAGAAAGTCACGACTCTTTTTGTCCTGGTCCGTCACGCGATATAAGAACGTCCAATCGATTTGTGGATGAGAGATCAGCAGGGTTAAGAAGGTGGATGACAGATCCCCAAGCGGCATCCGGTCAATGTGGCTGTAACGAAACTCCGCCTCCACCCAGGTTCCTTTGCCGGTTTCCGATTGTAGGCTGAAACTCCCCTCCGCCATTTCTGCGGCCAACTTCAAAAGCGGAATTCCAAGACCGACATTGCGCGTGGTGCGGGTCGTGTAAAACGGATCCTGCACACGCTCAGCGGTTGCAGCATCCATGCCGCATCCATCGTCGATGACAGAAGCTGAAAGACGGTCATGGAACAGGTCTTCATGGACGTGAATGCTGATGTTGTTACTCTCTGCGGCCACACTGTTTTCAGCAATATCAAGCAAGTGTAGGGCGATCTCTCTCATTCCTGTTAGCTCTGAACTTTCTTTAAGATTTGTGGGAATTTATTGGGCCGTTGTTTTCCCTGCACATCATCGTTGACAACGATCACCGGCGCCTGACTGCACGCACCCACGCAGCGACATTCTTCCAGGGTGATCTGACCATCGGGTGTGGTTTGACCCAGCTCGATGTTTAGCATTTGTTTGGCTTTTTCGATCAATTGAGGCACACCCGCGACATAACAGGCTGTCCCCAGACAAAACTTGATCGTATTTTTGCCGCGCGGTTGCGTTTTAAAGAAGGAATAGAAAGTGACCACGCCATGCACCTGACTGGGCGGGATATTCAGGCTTTGGGCGATGTACCTCTGCATACAAGGGGAGACGTGACCGATTTTTCCCTGTACTTCGTTCAGCACCAGCATTACAGCGCCAGGTCGTTCCTTATTCTCGGCAATTGCCTGGTCAATAATGATCTTCTGCTCCGTCTTATTGAGCGGATCATTTTCCGGAATTTCTTTTAAGAAGCGGGTCATAATTGGATACCTTTGACAATAATTGTGATTATTTTCACAATTTAGTTTAATCGTTCATTCTGAAATCGTCAATCGCCAAATGTCATAAAAAATGGGTAACTTTTCAGGATTTTGCATTTCTTTCAATATAAACGTCACGCCCATCCATATGATTGAAGGCCAGGCGCATCTCCATCAAGGTGGGGGCGGTGAGTGTAAAAATGGTCGTGCCCAGAAAATCGTCCAGTTGATGAACATCTCCATCTTGCACAAGTTCGTAATGGCGCAATGATGGGAAAGTGGCTATGGCTTTCTCCGGGGTGATATGACGCGAAATCTCGAGGGCGAGCAAATGCCATTTTTCCGAGATCAACCCCAGGGTTGGAAAGAGACCGTAAGAAAACCGTTCGACATGAGCCGGGATCACCAATCCGCCCAGTGCGTCGACACGTTCAAAAATTTCATCAATTGAGAAGCCCGTGGAGGTTAATAACAGGCGTGTTTCACTGCGGATATAATCCCCGGTCTCATCCACCACAAATTGCTCGCCAAAAAATCCGGGTTGGTTTAGCAGATCAGGAAGTGAATTGTCCACCTGTTCCTGCCAGGCTTCCAGTGTATCAAGCTTTTCAAATAAGGTGAGCAGATGCACATCTTCGCGCGATTGCACTTCCATGCCTGGCAGGACAGTCAGATTTGTGCCTTCAGCCGCTTTTTGAACAGCGGACACATTTGCGCTCGAGTTATGGTCTGTAACGGCGATCAGGTCAATATCGTGTTCGAGGGCCTTCTGTACGATGAGCGGTGGAATCATCGTCACATCGGCACAAGGTGACAGCACCGTATGGACGTGCAGGTCGGCTCGAAATTTTTTCATTCTCAGATGATGGTTCAATTACAAACGCCCATCCCCCAAAGTTTCCCATTGACCTCGTAGGTAGGCAGGGAGGTCGATAAAAGGATCACGCCTTGCTGATTCGCTTTGGCGATGGACGCAGAGTCGGGTTGAGCATTCTCAGTAATGACGACGGCCGCTACTTCGGTCAGTGCCGCAACTGCCACAATATTCAGATGTGCCTGGAGCGTGGTCCAGACGTGTCCCTTTTTTGCTCCAGCCATGACACAGGAGAGCAGGTCAGAGCTGTAGCCACCGCTGGTTGTGATACTCGCAAAATCGCGAGGCTCTGTTAATACGGTCAGGTTGAGTTGGTCAATGATTTGTTGAAGGTTCATCGGTTTGTCCCTCCCGGCGTCCGCCGAAAGTTTGATTTGGAATGAGGATTCGCATGACAAGCTTGGTACCTTTGCCCACCGTTGAGCCAAGATCGATGGTGTCCACACATCGTTTCATGTTGACCAGGCCCATGCCGGCCCCAAAGCCCATCTCACGCACCTGTTCGGTGGCGGTTGAATAACCCGGCTGAAAAACTCTTTCTGTATCCGGGATGCCTGGCCCATCATCTGTAGCGGACATCGTGATGCGGTGAGGCTCCACTTCGAGCTTTAAGATGCCGCCGTTGGTGGTATGGATGATGAGATTCATTTCTGCCTCATAGACGGCGATACTGCAGCGTCTTGTGATCTGAGCATCAGCGCCCAATCGGATCAGCGCGCGTTTGATGTAGCTGGAAGCTTTTCCACCCTGGGTAAAGTCCCGCGCTTTGATCGTATATCGAAGCACGAGAGTCGTCCGTTCAGAAATAATATCTTCGAAAAGATGGCTGGCGCGATACCGACGGACTTCCTCTTCCTTGTAGTCTCTCTGCAAGGCCACAAGGATGCCGCGCGTGATATCTCCCTTGGTGATCATGCCAACAATCTTGCTGCTTTCATCCACGACTGGCAGGCGTCCGAGACCCTTCTCAGTGAATGTGCGCATGGCTTTGACGATGGAGTCGTAATTCGCAACGGTCACCACTTCGCGGGTCATGTACTGGCTGGTAGGCGCTGAGAGATCATTTTTTTGAAGTGCCCTCACAATGTCTTCAAGACTCAGGACGCCGGCAAGTTTTTCATTTTCCACGACTGGGAGACCGGAAATACGATTCATCCGTAGAACGTCGAGCACTTTGGAAAGCGGCATATCCGGGGTTGCTGTTTTTACATCTGCTGTCATCACCTCGTGGATTTTTAGATCGTAGGAAAGTTCCTCGACGCGGCTAATATCATGAGCATCCTGGTCGGTAATGGGTCGGCCATGACGTCCATAGATTTCCTGCTCAGTCGGAGTTCTAGTTGGTGGACACATTTGATTCAAAGCTTGGAAGTCCGGCTTTGTGGAGGCGTCCGCACAGCTCGAACATTCCAAAGGGACTTGTGATCAACGGCATATTTTCCTGTGTTGCAATATTTAGAGTCTCAGCTTGGGGTTGTTTGCCGCGTACAAAGATGATCGCCCGAAACTCGGCGATCTGTGCCGTTCGCACTACTTGTGGATTCGTCAGGCCAGTCAACAGAACAGCCTTGGGCTGACTGGAAGCCAGTACATCACTCATCAGGTCCGCCCCACAGCCACCGCGTATTTTTATATTCATATCCACATCCGGATTTAATGGCGTTCCATCAACCAATTTAATAATGTCTTTCAGATGCATCGAATAAGGATCCTTTCACTGGTCTTAAACAGGCAAGTACAGAATTTTCTGCTCTGATATATTAAGTCTGATACCTTTTAAATGTCAGAGACATTCTTCTTTAATTTATAGTGATAAATTTCACAAATGACTGGCAAAAAAGAGCCGCCCAAACGAGGGCGGCTTGGAGAATGACATTATATATTGAAGTGGCTTTGTTTGTCATCACCAGGTAGGGCGAGTCAGTGCGAAGAACTTCGTTGTATTTCGTTGTGCATGGTGAGAGAGCAGTGTTCTGCAATGATCTGTAGTGTGCTGTGTGGTTGCAAACTCGCCGCTACTGACTGTTATTATACGGATACGCTATTCCTTGGTAAGTTCCATTCTTCATATTTTAGGAGGATATTTGTCATAATATATTGGAAGTTCATGTTTCCAGTGTTACAGGGGTTCCAAGGCGCAATGTATTCTGAATTTCTGCTATTGAATCAACGTACATGATTAGTTCCTGAATCTTCTCTTCACTTGCGCCTGCATTGACTTTGACACGATACACGATATGCGAGGCTGGCTTTCTCTCGGCTTCAAAATCTCCCTCTACTTCCACTTCTACACTCTCCACTTTAACATCACGTTTTGCAGCTTCACGATAAATGTCGTTGCAGAAACAGGTCGCGAGTGCGAGAAAAAGAAGCTCGCCGCCTGAAACGCTTGACCCGCCGGTTGGTTTTGGTGCTATGGAGAGAGGCTGTTCCTTTTCCCCAACTTTAAGGATGACTTGATGATGATTGGAGTCGTTTTGAACGCGGGCAATGAATTTCATAAGTTCCCTCTAGAGGCCAACACGCTGCGAATTTGAATACACATTGAAACGATCCCGCCTGGCATAACCGATCAATGTGATCCCATATCGTTCCGCCATTTCAATGGAGAGGGAACTCGGTGACGTGCGCGAGATCAAAATGGGTGCCTGGAGGCGCGCTGCTTTCTGCAGCATCTCTGAGCTGATGCGACCGGTCGTAATTAAGATTCTCGTCTCTGGCCAAACATTGTTCATCAAACACATCCCGGCGATCTTATCGAGCGTGTTGTGCCTGCCAATATCCTCTGCAACAAAGATGATTTTTTCTCCATCCCCCAATGCGGATGTATGGACTCCGCCCGTTTCGCGATACAACTCCTGAGACTCGAACAGCATTTCGACAAGATGACCAATTGCTTCAGGCGGGACTTTGGGCCGGTCGCCGTTAAACGAGACATCCACGCGTGCCAGCGCGTCCACCGCCGTAACACCGCCCGTGCAACCAGAGGTCCGTCGCCAGGATTGAGGCTGTTCCACGCTGCGGTTCAGCCAGACGTCCACGTTGTCGCCGTGTTCACAGACGCGCACATCCTCCACTTCATCCATCGACTCGATAACGCCTTCGTTGAAGAGGAAGCCGACTGCCATGGCTTCCAAATTGACGGGTGTGCACATGGATGTCAGCCAGGCCTGGCCATTGACCGTTAGTGAAACCGGACTTTCGACGATGGTCTCCGCGTCGAACGGCTTCCATTTTTTAAACTCATATCTTTGGTAATGGATCGCTTTTTGAGGGGATATCATTCTCACTCCAACCGGTAAATCTTTTCGTCACACCAGGTGCCAGTGTTGCGAGCGAACTTCGTGAGCGAAGCAATCTCTGACTATGAAGGGATTGCTGCATCGGGCGGAGCCTTCCTCGCAATAACATGTAGTTTATATCTTATCCCAATTTTCAGGCAATTTGGGTGGTAACCAGTCTGGGTCAGGCGTCCAATGCAGCCATGAGCCATCATATGGATACTGGCGCCTTTCAAGTTTCTCAAATATTTCAGGCTTGGCTGCTTCAATTGCCTCTATCCATTCTGGAAAGATGATTTTATTTTGAATGGCTTTTTGATAATCCTCCACGTCTTTCCATTCGTAGCTGAAGTCAGGATTGATAACCAGGTCGAGATCCAAATCCAAAGTGTCAATCCCACAATGACTTCGCTGGAACGGCAATTGAAAATTGATGTAATAACACAGAAACTGATTGCTTTCATCATTCCAAAAGTACATTGTCGAATAATATTTTTCAGGTTCCAAGAGCAGCAATAAGCGGTTTGTACGCCAGAAATACTTTTCTTGCTGCCAATCCTTTTCTTTGAAATTCCAGCGGCGCTTGTAACTATTTTTCCCCTGCGAGTATCCTTCCGGACCGATACATTCAGTCCCTGGCAGGAGAGTCAATACCATTTCTTCCGGATTGTGTTTTACAACAATGACTGTTTGCGCATGCCAAACACGTTCTCTATAAATACCCCTCCAGGAAATTACATCACCGGGTTTCCAAAAACCAGTCATCTATTTCCATTATCCTTTTCTTGTCACTTGTCATAGGCTGAACCTTTGCTGCCTATTTTTCATGTACTACGCAGTTCTTAATCGCCATCCAGGCTGGGTTTGTTTCTGACATGAATTGTTCGTCAACTTTATAAAAATTCATTCTTAGCTTTTGAATACGGAAAAACTGTCTTACCGGGGGAGAGTCACCATCATATTGGTACGGCAGAAAGTTTTCCGGATGCGGTGCCGACATCAAAAGTTGTCCCTCGACTTGTGGGATATTTGCCGGAGGAGTTACATAGTATTTGGCACTTTCCATAACATAACCATTATTTTGACATATCACAGGAGCTCCAAAAGCCAGGCGTTTGGACGAAAATTCGAATTTTGGAAACCTGGCTTGTGCTTCTGCAACAAATTCTCGCGGGTAGCTTAGACGATAGGTATAGACGAAATTCCACGCAGCCTGAATAAAGATTACTACTAAAATCATGGTCGCGACCTTGTGCCCTGAAGTTACGCGATTTTCAATTTGAACTAATCCCTGAGCCGATAGAAGCGCTAGAAATGGAATGATTTGTCGCGCGAGCCTCCCATAAACCACAAAGTAGTTGAGAATAACGGATGGAATAAATAAGCAAAGGTAAATGAATAGGATTCCTCCCAGCCACAACTTCACGTCCTGTCGTGGATAATTGTATTGACTAATAACAGCTGTAATGGACAATGCTCCCAGAATCAGGATTATTATATGTTCAGTATGCCAAAAATATTCAAAGGGTAGACTCCAGCCTTCTTCAAAGCTGCCTTGGGTGATTGATGCTGCAAACAGACCATAGGCCGAGATCATGTTTGTCCCTGACTGCAGCATGGCAATGACCAATAAGGCAAACGGCGTAATAAAACCTGCTGATGTGAATATGGTCTTTTGCAGAACCTCGGTTATTCTTTCGCTATGTATCAGAATATTCGCGAGCATTACAAATCCGGCAAGCGACCAGTATCCGTTATAGGTAATAAAGCAGAGGAAACTCAGGCAACCACAAGCGAATGAGGTTTTCGCGGTCTGATTTCGCGCGAGGGCAACATATGAAGCCAAAAGCCCAAATGACATCGCCATATCATAGGGAAACAAGTGTCTGGCATAATACAACAGCGAGAGGCATGCTGAAGCAATCAGGAGCGCGTAAAGAGATTCATTTGAAGTGACATGGCCGCGTTGGGAAAGTAAAAAGATAAGATAGAGGTTTAAGACAGAAAAAAGACCAAAAAAGATTGCAGGGAATACCAAACTTGTGCCAACAAGGTGCTCCATCAGGGCAGGTATGACTCCAATCACCTTGAACCCAAGATGTTCCGGGGAAAAGGTAAATTGCTTCAGTGCTTCCCCAAAGTGACCTTGCAATAAGAATTTAGCGGCATTCCGGGAAACTTCATAGCGCGTCTCATCTGAAATGTAGTATTGTCCCCCACGGAAGATAAGCATCCATCGCAGAATAAGGGAGACTAACAGAACACCAGCCACGATCCAAATGGGTCTGGGTTTGAACGTTCCTGAATTACTAATTTTCATGCCAGAGATTTTCTTGAAATGTAAAATACGGTTCTGATTACATTTCAGTGACTAAAACTTGGCTTGTTGTATTGGTTATGTAACTACCAAGTATAACCCTCGAAAACATACCTTGCTCAGTGGATGAAAGTTCTATTGTGCTTTTCCCTTTTCTGAATTGCGATGCGCTTTATAGAAGACATCCGGGTCAGCCAGGAATGCACCCAGACAGGATTCGGTGCAGAGATAGATTGTCCGGCCGCGATATTCGACGCGCGGGAAATAGGCCGGATCCGTGTCGCAGAATTTTCGTCCGCAGAGGGTGACGAAACGGGGGTATTTCTTTTGATCTAAAGAATGTTCAGGCATTTGAAAGAAAATAACATCCGGGCCGCAGTGCGGTGTAAATGTCGCAAAGGACGATGACTTGCACAGCGCAAACCTTTCTCGCCTATTGAACTTCAGCGATGAAAACTTCAAACGGACTGATAATTAATCCGCGCGGAGGTTTGGCTGTCTTTAATCGTTCAGCGCTGGAAAACAGGATTTGTAGATCGTGGCTCTTAATCTCTTTGACGCGCGAAAAATCCAGTTCAAGCTTTTTCGAGGAAAAGTTCAAAATAACAAGGATCGTCTGCTCATTAGATTTTCGGATAAAGGCGAAATAATCATTTGCAGTGTTGTTCAGGGGAATATATTCTCCTGCGATCAAAGCCGGTGAATTTTTACGCACTTGCAAAAGATGTTTGTAGTAGTTCAGCAGGGAACTCGGGTTGTGCTGCTGATCCCGAACGTTGATACCATTTTTGTAATTTGGATTGATAGGAAGCCATGTTGCTACATTTGATGGAGAGAATCCCGCGTTGGGATTGTTGGACCATTGCATGGGGGTACGATTTTTGTCGCGGGTCATGGCAGCAGTGCGTTGCATGGCTTCGTCGGGATGTACGCCCATGTCGGTGACAATCGCGTGGTAATACCAGGAACCCATGGTGTCTTTTACCTGAGAGATATCGGTGAGCATGTAATCGGTCATGCCGATCTCTTCTCCGTTATACAGGAAAGGCGTTCCTTTGAGTGTCAGGACCAGCGCAGCATGCAGACGCGCTAAGGCCGCGTCGTGTAGTCTGTCTCCATAGCGCGTGCGGATGCGCGAACAGTCATGGTTACCGAGCGTGTTGCAGGGCCAGCCTTTTAGCGGAATGGCATCCAGCTGAGTCAAACGCTCCTTTTGGTTGCGCCGGATATGGCTGGGCGTGAGTCGTTCCGTCCGCATCAGCGGGAAGTTAAACACGAGATTAAGTTCATCATTTCCATTGCCCATAAAGGCAATGTTGTCATCCTCGCCAACCAACATGCGATCGCCCTCATATTCGTCGAGGATGGCGCGTAGCTCTTTCATCAGTTCATGCAGGCCAGGTTGACCCCATTGATTTTTGAACATGTCGTACCAGTATTTTTCAACCTGCTTTTTCTCAGCCGGGGTTTGCGCCAACTCGGATGCGCGTCGGAGCCCAGCCAGATCAAAGGGAACATTGTGTGGTGTGAGATTGACATCTTCATAGATCGTGCCAATGGCATCCAGACGGTAACCATCCACACCGAGATCGAGCCAGAAGCGCGCCGCCTCCCACATCGCTTTTTTGACCTCAGGATTATGCCAGTTTAGATCGGGCTGTTGTTTCATAAAGTAGTGATAATAATATTGAGCGCGTTCAGGAACATATGTCCAGGCCTCGCCATCGAAGCAGGATTGCCAATTGTTCGGAGGCGTATCCACCCAGATATACCAATCGGCCTTGGGATTGTCGCGGCTGGATTTTGATTCAAGGAACCAGGGATGCTCGTCGGACGTGTGATTCAGCACGAGGTCCAGAATGACGCGTATGTTTCTTGCATGCGCTTCGCGCAGAAATATTTTGAAATCCTCCAGCGTGCCATACTCCGGTGCGACGTTGGTGTAGTCGGAAATGTCGTAGCCGCAATCCCAGTTAGGGGAGGGGAAGTGTGGCGAGAGCCAGATGGCATCCACACCCAGATCAGAAAGATAGTCAAGTTTTTCGATCATTCCTTTAAAATCGCCGATACCATCTCCGTTGCCATCAGCAAACGAACGTGGATAGATTTGATAAAAGACTGCAGTTTGCCACCATTTCAAATTTGACATGACTCGTTTCCTTATATGCATTGATTCTGAATGTTGCCTAAAATGCAAAAGTCAGGAGACCCTCACCTGCACTGCACCGAACGCACGAATTGCTCACTGGCACCGTACCTGATTTGCTAAGCAAATCATGCGGTCTGGCAAATCGGGTGCAACTGTCGACACGCTCAGGCCAACGCTTTTGACTCCAATTTGCCAACAACCTTTACACAGGGGCGCGAAAAAACCTCTTCTTGATGAGGGGCATCGGGGAGTTCACTTGTCAGATCCTGTCCCGCAAAATGCAATTGCTCATGCAAGTCAGTCCGCCATTTGGGGCAGTCGCTCACATCATAAACGATGCCGTGATAGGCGATAAATTTTCTCGTGCCGCGTTCCCCTGTGTTGTGTCTGAGTTCCATTTGTGTGACGATGTTGTCCGGGATGTTCATGCGGCGAATTATACAGGGTACGACCGTGCAATCAAGAAAATCTCCTGCAACAGTGCAGGAGATTGCTTTATTTATGTTTTTCGGCAATTTTTTTTATGACCGTCATATTACGTGTTGTACCCGGCATTTTAAGAATCTTCTCGATGAAATTATTTGAAAAAATAGATTTGTCCCGATCATAGCGCAGGTTATAGACTTCCCGCCCCTTGACTGCGAAATCATCCGCATTACTTTTGAAGGTTAGCAAGACCGCCTGATGTTTTTTGTCAGGCTTTTCCTTCAGAAAGCCGACATGGACTGTTTCGTCGGCTTTTGCCGTGAACGGACTTTTATTAGCGATCGTTTGGACCTCCCGAATCGTCCTCACGAAGAGCCTGGTCTTATATCCCGTAGCTTTTTCAACCTGGTTCTCGATTTGTGTTTCCAATGAGGCAGTATTTTCTTCATCGGACTCGAAAATGACATTTCCGGATTGAATGTACGTTTGCACATTTTCCAGGCCAAGGGACTCGAATATTTGCTTCAGGTCTGCCATTTTTATGATGGTATTTCCGCCGACATTGATCGCGCGAAGGAAGGCAACATATTTAGTCATCAGCACTCAACGACAATTTAGAGAAGCACAAACATTTGATCGAATCCCCCGATTACAAAGATCTCCCGAATATGTTCATTGCAGTTCCAAATGCTTATGGATTTCCCTTTTGCCCGGGCATTTTCCTGAAGTTTCAGCAGGGAACGAATGACTGAGGAATCAATAAACGTCGCGTTGGTCATATCCACGCGAATCTCTTTTGCAGGATCAATGCTGAGAGCCTCGGCAATTGCACTGCCTAGATTATCCTGGGTCGAAAAATCAATATCTCCCGCTAAAATGATGCGGGCAATCTCTCCTCTAACCTCTACGATTGCAGGCACGATGGTCTCCTTCCTGCCTCATGACTTCTAATCGGCGCTATAAATTTTAGAAGGCTGGAATGATTACATTATAAAGAAAAAACTCCTGTTTTGTATATCAAAATTCCTGCCCCATCCATCTCACGCGCTGGACCCTGACAATTATTTTATGGAGCTAAACTGTGTTTGCCAGCACCACCGGCAACCTAAGGAAATTTCCATATTGTTGCGTTGCCATGATAATGGCCCGATTTTGGTCCTCCGTTAGCATCGTGAACGGGACCAACTCGATCACAACTTCATTCTTCTTGATTGTGCGATTCCACGTGCCGGCCGCTTGACCGTCAATCATAATCGCATACTGGGCGAGAATACTTCTCCGCGCATCTAATTTATTCGTGTGTGAAACATCAAATATTGCCGTGCGATCTGTATATCCCACGGTATATTCATCGTAGTCTGGCAATAAGTTTACAGTGGGGGATGATTTCATTGTCAATCTAGAAGCCATAAACCAATAGGTTTGATTCCCGATAACTTCCTGATCAAACTGAGACTTTACTGATTCGATTCCTTTGCGCGCGTCGCTGATTGTGAGGCCTGACCACCACACAAAATCTGCTAAGGTGGCAGGACCATGACTTGTAAAATATCGTTTCGTAAGCTCTGCCAAGGCCTCCTCACGTTCCAGCGTTTTGGATTGTGGAGCTCTTTCCTCCAGTAATGCATAGGTATGCTGTTTCCCTCGTCTTGCCCCGCTGCAAATAATTTCATCCAATTCCGCTCGCGCCATGAGATGACCCAAGCGTAACCCATCTGTAGGGACGCCGGATTTTAAAAGGATTTGCCCAAGTTCTGGACGTGTCAGCTGTTTATTCCCGCGCAGGACTGTGGTCAAAACAGTATTGCTTTTTTTAAAGATGGCTTTATCCAACCCTAATTGACGGTTCATGTATTCCATCGCGGCACGGACGCGGGGTGCAGTAAGCCCAAGCATCCAGCGAATATCCAAAGGTGTGACAAAATGCCAGGTGGGGCGCAAAACGTGAGTACGGAGGATTTCACCCTCTGCAAATGCCTGCTCGATGGCGGCATCCGTCAGCCCCTTTGTGCGTTGAGCAACTGCCCATCTTGCACCAGCATAATCCTGCGACTGAACAGCGCCCAACCAGGCAACAACCTGGCTAGGCTGGGTAAATTTTGTTTGAGAAAGTAACTGGTTGTGGAGTCTTTGCCCAAGAAGTTCTAGAGTCATGACGAGGCAGTATACCGTAAATTATTGCTGGTCTTATTCTAAATTGACTTTTTACATTGATTTACAGGGGTGAAGAAAATTTTAGATATTCGCTCCGAACAGTTTCAGTTCAATGTCATCCTCTGAAAGCTTGACCATCTTCTCGAATTGCAGGCCGATCTTTTCGAGGACCCGGATCGAGCCTTGGTTTTGGGGATCAACGATCGCGACGATGCGATTCAATTTGACCTTATCTCTGGCATATTCTTTTACAGCCTGCGCGGCTTCGACAGCGTAGCCCTTTGACCAAAATTTCGGGAGGAATGCATAGCCAATATCAACATCCTCCAAAGTATCCCGTTTGATCAAGCCACACATCCCAATGGACTCGTTAGTCTCTTTTAATTTGACCAAATACAAACCAAAACCGTTTTTGGCATAACTGGCAACGGGTCCATTTAAAATATATGAATTCGCACCCTCTATAGTTCTAATGCCTCTATCCCCAATGTTACGAATAAAGGATGGTTCATTCAATAGCTCCAGGATAAATTCGGCATCTTCAGTGGAAAGCTGGCGAAGAAGTAAGCGTTCTGTTTCGAGCATTGTCAAAGGAGCAACTCCCATTATCTTTTCCCGCGATCCACCACTGCCTTGACCAGCTTTACTGCGATACTCCCGCCAGGCACAAGCATCCCAACCGCATCGGCAGTGACATCGAAGAAGAGATCGCGCGTGAGAATCCCCTTGATCTGATCGCTCCATTTTTTGCCGCCGCTGCGAATATCACCCAACAAAGCATCGAACTCGACGATCACTCGCTTCCCTTTACTGGCCCACTCATATTCGAAGGCGTAGACCGGACGGAAGTTAATCTCAATCGTCTCAACGTCCACACGTTCCTCATGAATGATCTGTGCTTTTGTCACAGGCTGGATTACTTCGGCGAGCACCTGACGCACGATCGCCGTGGCTCGCATCTCAGGGGGAACCACCAGCATATCCTCGGGCGCAAAGTGCTCCAGGTCTGTGATCTCAGTTTTTGTGAAAGGCTGAAAGCGACTTAAGTCCGTCTTTTGTCCGGAGAGGCCTTCGAAAAAGCGAGTGACACGACGTTCCTCCACACAATGCTCTATCCCATTCAATGTGAAGGATGGGCTGCTTTTGGAATTGATCATCAGCTTTTGTCCCAGCACGGTAATTTCGCGTACTTCCTCTCCTTTAATTGGGATCGTATACACCTGCTGGCGGTCGTACTTTGTCCGGCTTGCCACTGTCACCACCCAATATGGCTCAAGGCGATTCTCAACGGAAATTACCTGGATATCATTTGGGTTAGGCCGGGAGACCAATGTCCCGAACATGCCAGCCACGAGGCTGGTCTTTTTCTTTTCTATTCGGTCACGGGCTACTTCCAATGAAATTTGGGGAACAAAATAATAAGCATGTTCCTCTGCAAGACTGATTTCCATGAGTGCTCCTCTCGGTTCTTGCGATAAGTAAAAAAGTGCCGACCAGGATTCTAAGTCTGGTTCTCCTATTATAGGAGGTCTGCGCCTGAAAAGAATAATATTTCCATGTGTGTTATGGAATGTTCAGGACTGTATCCGAAGCAATCGTTTGGATGATTTTAGCGTTTTCTTTCGATACACCAGAGTGGTAAGTCAATCCATCCGGGCTTTCGTGAAAGATCACAGCGTAGAAAACACAGGCAGCCAGATAGGTTCCCTGCTCGGTGGGATGACTGCCATCTTCCTGCCAAAGATTTACTTCACGGTGTTGTTTCACTACGGCTAGCCAGGCGGATCCAACGGGAGCAAAAAGTGTGTTCAGTTCCTGGGCGAGCCCCATATATCCATCATTGATTTGGGTCTGCATGCTTTCATAATTGGTCATGCCATTCGCTGGCATTCCATCTCGGTGCGCCCAGGTGATAAAGAAAATTGGCGTAGCCTCAATATTCTTGATTTTTTGAACGAGCTCTCGCGCCGCAGGATACATTTCCTGGTTTCTCACTTGTGTGATCGCAGGGATTTGACTTTGCTCTTGCAGGACTACAAAATTCCATTTTGTCGAATTTAATAAATGGAGAGTCTCTATCGATACGGCGTGATCGGCTAATCTCCAACCTCCCTGAGCGGACATTCCAACTTCCACATTGTGTCCACCAGACCCGGCTAATTTTGCGAATGTATTTGGGAGATCGTTGACGAAGGTATAGCTATTTCCGATAAAAAGGACTCGTGTGCATGAAGTATCCTGAGCATCGCTGCAATCTGCTGTGAAGGAGCAACTCCATACAGTAAATAAAAGGATTGCCAGCAACAAGAGGCGTTTCATGTTGTTGCAATACTTATTTTGACCAAAATCCTTCGTGAACTGCGCGGGCCTCCCTATTGAGCTCGGAGGCCGGCCCAATGACCTCCACATGCCGCTGACTCCGAGAGAAGACTTCCGTGCAGGGAAGTAGTAAATGCTCAGGCGAAGGACCGATCATTTCATACAGATCGACTTCACTCAACGCAAAAACGACCCGCCCCACATTTCCCCAATGGATCGCGCCTGCACACATCGCGCAGGGCTCTGTACTTGTGTAAAGGGTGCAGCTTGATAGCTTTTCAGGGGTGAAATGTTGACTCGCAAGCCGCATCAGATTCGTCTCGGCATGACCGGTACAGTCACTTTCAGTAACGACTGTATTTTCAGCGTGCAGCAACACTTGATTTTTATCATCCACGAGAATCGCCCCAAAAGGATGATTGCCATGATCACGCGCGGCTTGAGCAACTTCAATCGCTGTCCGAAGGTGTTCGAGGTCCGTATTGTTCAAGGGAATTCCTCAACATTCAAATCATTTGAGATTTCAACTGATCAATTCAGGATAGGCTTTGAGAACTTCGCCGTACTCCTTCGCGGCTTCTTCCCACTCGGTACTGCCGCTGGTGATCGCCAGATGGAGCGCCAGCAATCGACCCACGCATTGATTACCCAGGGCAAGTCGGTCATCGAATTGCTTCTTGAATACTCCACTCACCGTGGCAATGAAGCCAAACACTGCAACCAGGCCGCAGGCAAGGACCCAGCCGCCATCTTCTGCTTGTGCGGCCGCCTGACGGAACAATTCGTTCCCGCCCATTGCAGCCGCGAGCGAGGCAATTAACGTGGCAGCCGCAGGCGATATAACATTTGTTACAAATAGTTGCGTATCGGTTCGACGAACACGGCTTACTTTTTCTCTGGCATTCGCCAGACTGGTTTTCACCAATTGTGTGAATGCTGCATGATCCTGCTGCAAAGGATTCGCCGCACGCCGCGCCGTAGCTTTGTTGTCAGCCATACTCACCTCCAACAGAAGAGTCCGCATATCAACAGATTGCTTACACTTAAATCTGATTATAGCATTGCGAAAAAGCGCTTGACTTAAGCGAGTATTCCACCCCAGATTGCTGGATCGATGTCGGCAATGGTTTGCGAAAACGTCCAGCGATGACCGCCGATATCTTCCACAGTGTATTGTCGTTCGCCGAAGGGATAGTCTGTTGGCGGACTGATAATATGTGCACCAGACCCCTTTACACGTTCATAGTGACTGTCAATATCCTCCACGTGGACCATGATGGAAGAAATACCTGGCACTTTGCGCTCGATCACAACGATTGAGCTTTCACCAAAGGTCAGCTGACAACGATGGTTCCCGATCCTGAGCCGCTCTTTGAATCCAAAAGTTTGGCTTAGCCAGGTAGCGGCTGTGCCAACATCCTCATAAGGAAGTTCGGGAATGATCACGCCGGGAGGCATGGATCGATTTGTGATCATAATTGCTCCTCCTTTACGCAGGTCAATCCCTCAACAGGTCATATGGATACGGCAATGGCACATCACTGGCCTGGTCAAGTTTCTTCATTTGCTCAGCGGATAGTATCCATCCCGTTGCGCCCAAATTGTCTTCAAGGTGTGCCATTTTCCTCACACCGATAATCGGAGCGGTAATGCCAGGACGGTTCAGTACCCAGTTCAATGCCACTTGCGCGGGCGTTTTTTCTGTTTCTTTTGCAATGGCCAGCAATTCATCGATCACGCCCCACGTCCGCTCGTTGGCATAGTTGGACCAACGCTCACCCCATCTATTTTTTTCCGCGTCGCTGATTCGCGTGTCGGCTGGTGGCGCAGACATATCTCGGCGATACTTACCGCTTAACCAGCCACCCCGCAGCGGACTCCAGGGAATCACGCCCACGCCTTCCTCGCGGCAAACCGGGAGCAGCTCCCATTCAATAGACCGGTCAAGCAGATTGTAAAGAGGTTGGAGGCAGGTGAAAGGTTCCCATCCGTTGGCGAGACTCACGTCAATCGCTTTTTGAAGTTGATAACCTGCCACATTGCTCGCGCCCAAATAGCGGACCTTCCCGGCCTGTATGAGGGAGTTAAGCGCGCTGAGTGTTTCTTCAATTGGAGTAGCCCAATCCCATCTATGGATTTGGTAGATATCAATATAATCCGTGCCGAGGCGGCGAAGACTGTTTTCGACTCCATCCAGGATATGTTTACGACTCAAACCGAAATCGTTTGTGCCAGACCCCATGCTAAAGCGGACCTTGGTCGCGAGCACAAAATCGGCGCGGTTCTTCGCTTTTAACCAGCGCCCCAGGATTTCTTCAGATATTCCGGCGGAGTACACATCGGCGGTGTCGATGAAGTTGCCACCCACCTCCACGAAGTGATCCAAAATCTTGAAACTATCTTCTTCGGTTGTTTCACGACCGAACGTCATGGCGCCCAGGCAAAGCTCGCTAACGCGCAAGCCAGTTGTTCCCATTTGACGATACTTCATGCTCGACTCCTCATTTTATATTGATCCCGTCGTCCAATTTCGGAAGGAAAACGATCAGAAATAGGACTACAGCGATGTAGATCAGGTAGCTCAAAAGTGGCAACGAATGCGCTAATAAAACTGCGCAAAGATACAAGACATTGACAATGATATAGACGGGTGTATGACTCCGCATATATTTTTTATTAAAATCAGGGATTGCGAGATGGGGGTGATACCAAACATAGACCATCATCACATATCCAACCGCATTGCAGGCGATCAAAGTGAGTCCGTAAATAATGATCGGCCAGGCATGAAAGGGATAACGACCCAGCAGCGAGGTTGGAAAGGGAATAAAGCTGACACACAGCAGGAGTAATATATTCAACCATAGAAAACTACGGTCTGTTTTTCTCATCGCGTGCATGGAGTTATGATGGGTAACCCAATATACCCCGATGATAATAAAGCTCATCACATAGGCCAGGATGCGCGGCAGCAGCGATGACAGTGTTGCTGCAAATTGGCTATAGTCCACCTCCGGAAAACGAATATCCAGGATCAACAAAGTGATCACAATGGCGAACACACCGTCACTGAATGCTTCCAGGCGAGACTTTTCCATACAGTGATTATACGGGCAATTAATGAGGTGGTAAGTTTTCCTCATCTAAAAGAGACTGCCAGACTTGCGCCGGCGCGCATGGTTTGCTTAGCAAATTGAAGTTAGCGCTCCTTGAGGAGGGTAGCGGGGAGGTTCAACCCTATAAACAAACATCTCCCACGGTGCAAACGGGAGATGTTGCTTTCACAGCTTTCATCTCAAGATGAAAGTTTATGGCCTGTCGATTTTCTTAATTGATTCTCCAATCACCCAATCAGGTCCAGGGCATTCATTTGGAATTGGCTGTTTCAACCATAACCATGTAGGATTTGAGAGATCACCTCCATCCCCAATGGTCACAAAATCACCTACGCTTGCCAATACCTCTCCGGTACCGCTATCGATGACCTGCACAATTCCCTGTTCTGTACGGGTGGAAAATCTCGGATCCCAGATGAGCAGAAAATTATCTCCTGCCAGTAAATTTTTCGCTCTACTCACTCGTAAACAGCCATTATCAAGTACCAACTTTCCCTCAATCCATGGGGTATCAATATAGACACTTGGAGGTTTTATCTTTTGGGGGAAGTGAGCGCCAAGGGGAGGAGCAGTGGCTATTCCATAGAATACTTTTGCAAGGAAAACAATTAAGATCAGCACGATTGAGATCAGCGGGATGCGTTTGCACATGATTTTTAATTTGTACAAAAATCTATGGCCCATCAATTTTCTTAATGTACTCTCCCACAATATAATAAGGGCCGGGACAATCCTCTGGTAGAGGATTCGCCAACCCCATCCATGTTGGATTATCGTCAAAGCCACCACCAACCGCCACATAATCTCCCACACTTGCTAGAGCCTTCCCTGTCTTATTATCAATAACTTGCACAGCCCCTTGTTTCGTGCTAGTCGAAAATCTCGGATCCCAAATAAGCAAGATAGTAGCTCCATTTACTGCCCCATCTACTCCATTCACTCGCAAACAGCCATTTTCAAGCACTAACTCTCCTTTAATCAACGCTTCCATGTACGCATTTGGTGTGTTTATTATCTGGGGAAAATGTGTACCAAGCGATGATGTGTTGACAGGTGTGCTTGTGGGCACACGAGCTGCCTGACCCGCACAGGCAGTTAACATTAAGAAAATACACATTGGGATTAACAGCTGTTTACGCATAGTTGGATTTCCTTAGGAAGAGCAAAAAAGAGTTTTATAGCAAGGCTCTCACACAATCCTACAACTTAATGAATTGACTTTCAAGTGAGTGTACCGATATTGCTTAATCCCCTTATAATTGCCGTCACTCACTAAACGCAAATCTTAGATTCAAAATCGTAAATCAAAAATCTTATGCCTACTCAACTCATCGAATGTATCCCAAACTTTTCCGAAGCGCGGCGACCTGAAGTAATTGATCAGATTGTCGCGGCCATCCAATCGGTGGACGATGTCAAGCTCCTTGGGCGCTCCTCGGATCTCGACCATAACCGAACCGTGCTTACCTTTGCGGGTTCTCCCTTCGCCGTGGAAGAAGCCGCGTTCCGCGCCATCAAAACCGCCTCCGAACTGATCGACCTCAACAACCATACCGGCGAGCATCCGCGCATTGGCGCGACCGATGTTGTTCCATTTGTTCCACTCGATGGCGCGAGCATGGACGATTGTGTCGAGATGGCGAAGCGGCTTGGGGAACGCGTCGGGAACGAGCTCAGCATCCCCGTCTATTTGTACGAAGCAGCGGCGACGCGTCCCGAACGCGCCAATCTTGAAAACATCCGCAGAGGGCAATACGAGGGACTCAAAGCTGAGATCGAATCCAACCCTGAGCGCGAACCCGATTTCGGTCCTGCAAAAGTGGGAACGGCTGGCGCAACGGTCATCGGCGCGCGCAATTCGCTTATCGCGTTCAATGTCTATCTCACCACCGACGATGTGGACATCGCCAAGAAAATTGCTAAAGTCATCCGGAATTCATCCGGTGGGCTTCGCCATGTCAAGGCGTTGGGCTTGCTTGTGGAAGGACATGCGCAGGTCTCGATGAATCTCACCAATTTTCGTGAGTCGCCAATCGCCCGGGTCGTTGAAATGATTCGACGCGAAGCCCAGAGATATGGCGTTGCCATTCGTCACAGCGAACTGGTCGGATTGATCCCTCAGGAAGCTTTGGTGGATGCGGCAGTCTGGTACACTCAACTGGATGCGTTTGACAAAGAGCAGATTTTGGAATCTCGACTCTTCGACACGTCCGCTTCTGCTCCTCAACCGAAGACTGCTTCCTTTATAGAAGAGTTAGCTGCTCCGACCGCGACTCCAGGAGGTGGCTCCGCGGCTGCGTATGCAGGAGCGATGGGCGCGGGTCTCGTCGCGATGGTTGCAGGACTCACGATCGGCAAAAAGAAATATGCTGAGGTCGAAGCGCAGATGCAAGCCATCCGGGTGATGGCGGAGGGCTTGCGCAAAGAACTAACGCAAGCCGTGGATGATGACTCTTCCGCATTCGAAGCCGTGATGGGCGCGTTCAGACTCCCGAAAGAAACGGAAGAACAGCAGACAAAGCGTACGGCTGCGATCCATGTGGCAACCCTCAATGCTGCCCATGTTCCGCTGAATGTTGCCAAGGACGCGGTCAAGGTGATGGAACTTGCCTTGAAATGTGCGAAAGAGGCAAATATCAATGCCATTAGCGACTCCATGTCGGGCTTTTCGATGTCGCGCGCCGCGCTCACTGCGGCCGGTTATAACGTGAAGATCAATCTCAATTCGTTGGAAGATAAATCAGTGGGGGAGAAGATGCTGGAAGAGTTGAAAGGACTCGACGCAAAAGCAGAGCAGCTTGAAAAAGAAATCCGCGGGATCATGCACTCGCGGGGAGGGATTTGATAATATGTCATTGCGAGCGCTCTTTGCGAAGCAATCTCCTCTTTAACGGCGAAATCCTGTCTCTAAAATCTTGTATTTAGAAGGTGGAGATTGCTTCGTCCCAACGAACGCTCCTCGCAATGACATGATAATTTTATGAAATGCCTGTTGAATCTTATTCTCTTATTCTTCCTTGCATCCTGTGCAAATATTGAAGTGACTAAACCACCTGTTATTATCAACACAGAAGCGATTCCAACAAATACATTCTTATCTCCCACGTCTTTTCCAACAACCACCCCCACCATAGAAATTGCCTGCGATCCATTCAGCGTAGAGTATTGCATCACAGCAGGCCATTTCATTTTTCAACGCCCGATCCATCTGCCAGCGAATGATCTGGTGGATGAGACCTATCTATATGGATCAACAGCCAAGGGGACGCGTGAACCGCACCACGGTGTTGAGTTTCCCAACCGGAGCGGGACGCCTGTCTACGCTGCAGCGAACGGAACGGTAGTCTTTGCGGGTCCAGATGTAGCAGCGATTTACTCGCCATGGCCAAATTTCTATGGCAACCTTGTCGTCCTCCAACATAAGGACAATTTATTCACCTTATACGCGCATCTTTCAAAGATCGACGTGGAAACCAATGGAGTAGTTGGTGTCGGAACCAAGATCGGCGAGGTTGGTAGAACCGGAGTGGCGGTCGGCAGTCATCTGCATTTCGAAGTCCGTCGTGGAGATGTCCAGGATTATTTTTCGACACAAAATCCTGAACTGTGGTTGAACCCTGCAAAAGATGCAAGCGGGGAACCTCTTGGGACGCTGATGATATCCGTTGTCGATGAGGATCGCAAACTCGTCAAGTATGCCGAGTTCACGATCAGATATTCTTCAGATCAGTCCCAGAAAAAAATTAAATCCTACTATGGCACAACGTATCCAGCCGATATGTTGAAGGGGAATGAAAATGCAGTCCTGGGGGAATTGCCCGCCGGCCATTATCGTATTGCCATTGAAAGGAACGGCAAAGTCTACGAACGTTGGGTTGAAGTAGAATCAGAGATGCTTACACAAGTTGTTTTTGTAGTGAAATGAAGTGACTGTCACTTCCTGTGCTCCGCTCGGGAATTCCCGAAAAGTGACAGTCACCTAAATAATCAAATTGGAGAGAATATGGGACTCAAACCTGATCACTGGATCCGCAAGATGGCGCACGAATACCGCATGATCGAACCATTTGAAGAGAAACAAGTCCGCAATGGAGTTGTCTCCTACGGTGTTTCGTCGTATGGATACGATGTCCGCGTGGCGGATGAATTTAAGATTTTTACAAATGTCTTTTCTGCAACTGTAGACCCCAAGAACTTCGATACCAAATCCATGGTGGATTACATCGGCGACGTGTGCACCATCCCGCCGAATTCATTTGCGCTGGCGCGCACCGTCGAATACTTTCGCATTCCGCGCAAAGTGCTAACAATTTGTCTGGGAAAATCCACCTATGCGCGTTGTGGGATTATTGTCAACGTCACACCATTTGAGCCAGAGTGGGAAGGCTTTGTCACGCTCGAGATCTCCAACACAACGCCTCTCCCTGCAAAAATCTATGCTAATGAAGGTTTAGCCCAGGTATTATTCTTTGAAGCCGATGAGGAATGCGAAACTTCCTACGCCGATAAGAAAGGAAAATACCAGAAGCAACAGTCCATTGTGCTGCCGAAGTTATGAGTGATATCTTTGAAAAGATGTAAATCGGTGAGTGTAGTCAGAGCACTGCTGAAACAACAAAGATAAATGAAGTAGCGATGAAATTCAAATTTGCTCTTTCACAAGAAAACCTGGTTCAGGGGGTGGCTCTGTTGACCGCTGCCATGGGGGTGGTGAACGTCATTTCAGCCGTTCTCCCTTCGATGAGGGATCGCCTGCGCTTGCTACGTTTATTGGGAGAATATTCACCGTTCAGTATTAGGGCTGGAGGACATCTTGTGTCGGCCCTAGCAGGATTCGCTTTACTACTACTTTCCGTCAGCCTCTGGCGGCGCAAACAGCTTGGGTGGTTGTTGACACTTTTGATCCTGATCATTTCCATTCCAGTCCATCTCTTGAAGGGGTTAGACTATGAAGAAGCCACGTTGGCTCTATTGCTGGCTGGCTTGTTGGTTTATTTACGTCCAAACTTCCATGCTCGGTCAGATCCACCCTCCGTTCGGCAGGGTCTACTCACTCTGCTGGCTGCTCTGGCCTTTACGCTGATTTATGGAGTGATTGGTTTCTACTTTCTCGATCGTCACTTTAAGGTCAGCTTTGGATTTTGGTCTGCGCTGCGTCAGACTGTTGTCATGTTCACGCAGTTCTACAACCCGGGCCTTCAGCCGGTTACTGGTTTTGGAAGATATTTTGTTGCCTCAATTTATGTGATCAGCGCCGTAACAATCGGCTATGCCCTGGTCATGCTTTTGCGACCAGTTTTGAGTCGCCGTTTGCAAACGGATGAAGAGCGCGCCCGTGCCTGGGAAATTGTCCGCACTCATGGGCGAACATCCCTGGCGCGTTATACCCTACTGGATGACAAGCTGTTTTTCTTTACGCCAGGTGGTTCATTGATTTCTTATGTTGTTAAAGATAGAGTGGCCTTAGCATTAGGAGATCCGATTGGTTCAAAAGATGATTTTGAAGCTGCAGTTTCTTCTTTCCGGGATTTCTGCTCCAAAAACGATTGGCTCCCCGCCTTCTATCAAGTATCCTCAACCAATATGGAAGCCTATAAATTACAGGAATTCCATACGCTCTCCATTGGTCATGAAGCCATTGTGGATTTAGCCTGCTTTACCCTGGAGGGCAGTCAGAACAAGACTCTACGAAACAGTTATAACAAGTTGGTGCGGCTTGGCTATCATTATGATGTGATCCAGCCGCCTTATTCCGCACGAATGTTGCGTGAATTAAAATTTGTCAGCGACGACTGGCTCACAGCCCATCGCGCCACTGAATTGCGATTTTCCCTGGGTTGGTTCGATCAGGTGTATCTGAATACCTGTCCGATTTTGCTGGTTCGAGACCGTGAAGGTTTTATCGCAGGGTTTGCCAATCTCGTGACTGAATTTCAGGCAAAGGAGATTGCAGTTGACCTGATGCGTTATCTCCAGCACGGTGAATCGGGCCTTATGGACTTCCTGTTTGTATCCTTGTTTCAGTGGGCGCGTGAGCAGGGGTTCTCCACCTTCAATCTGGGATTGAGCGCGCTATCCGGTGTAGGAGAACAATCCGATGACCCGATTGTTGAACGGGCTTTGAATTTTATTTATCAGAACGTCGACCGGTTTTATAACTTTCGCGGTTTACATTCCTTCAAGGAGAAATTTCATCCCACCTGGTCAGAGCGCTATTTGGCTTATCCAGCCATGTCCAATTTGCCAGCCATCAGCGCGGCAATCTTTCGAGCCAGTTTTGGCGGGGAACCTCTTTCACTCATTCGGCGTGGTTAAGAAGCGTAATGATTATCCGCGTTCAATAACAGACCGAGGTGATGAGTCTCGGTCTGTTTCATACACATTCATGAGTTCTTTTTTACATCATCCATGGCCTTTTGAACATTTACGAATGGCAAAATAATCAATCCTGCGATGAAATAAAATATGAGGGAAAGAATTCCATAGCGCAAACTTCCAAAAAGTTGGTTGGCCAAACCGAAGATCAAGGGTCCAGTCCAGGATGTGCCGCGTTCGCTGACCTCATAAAAGGAATAGAACTCGGCTTCTCTGCCTTCTGGGATCATCTGTGCAAACAGACTGCGACTGATGGCCTGCGATCCACCCAATACAAGGGCAATGAAAATTCCAAGGATAAAGAATTGGGTCACGCGTGATTCGCCTTGCAGCCCACCATAGGCATAAATCACTACTCCTGCCCAGATCACAAGACTAACGATAATGGATTGTTTTGCACCAATCCAACCTGCAAGTCTTCCCCAAAAGAGCGCTCCAAAAAACGCTACAAACTGGATCATGAGAATAATAGCGATGAGCGTATCCTGGGGAAGTTCAAGGCCGCCGCGTAGAAGCGGTGCAGCCGCAAAAGTGGAAGAGACCGCGATCACAGTTTGAATCCCATCGTTATAAAGGAAGTAAGCCAGAAGATATTTAAGGGTTTCAGGGAAATTTTTTAACTCACGAAAAGTTATGCCCAATTGTTTGAAGCCAATGCTGAGATAGGTCTCACTAGGGGGCAGGGGACGCGCCGCATGTCGTGCGCGAAGCCGTGACCAGGTAAGGAAGGAAAATCCCAGCCACCAAATGCCCGCTGAGGCCAGGTTGATTCGTACTGCAATGTCACCGGGCACGCCAATATCTTCACTAAAGATAAAGAACGCGAGGTTGAGTGCCAGTAAAATTCCACCACCCAAATAACCCATCGCCCAACCATAGGATGAGACGCGATCACGCTGATCTTCACTGGCAATATCTGGAAGATAGGCATTGTAAAACACAATGGCTGCACCGAACGCAAGATTTGCCAATATGAATAATACGCCTCCAAGCCACCAGAGTTCTCCTGTAATAAGGAACATGGCAATGGTGGCAAGCGCTCCAAAGGTGGCAAAGATTTGCATCAAGCGTTTGCGTAAATGGGAATAATCTGCGATCGCACCGAGGATGGGGAGGAACAAAACTTGAAGTCCCACTGAAAAGGAAATGCAATAGGGCAGAAATGAGTCAGGCGCAATGGGAATTCCAAAGAAACGAGCCAGGCCATCTGTGCTTGTCTTGGCGGATTCTGCTGCGAGTGAGGCGATATAGGGGCCGAGAAAAACTGTTCCAACTGTTGTGCTGAACGCAGAGTTGGCCCAATCATACATTGCCCAGCCGAAGATTTCACGTCGATCGTTCGTCGTTGCTTGCGGTGTCGTCATCCTACCTCCGGTGATCTAATTTTGTCTATTCTAACAATCAAAACCCCATTTGCCTGTTTTGGGTTGCGAAAATATAAGAATGTGATAGAATCTGCACATTCCTAAAAAGGAAAGGGGATAGAAATCAAAGCAAGACCCCCTTGCGCATAAATGGACTTTCGTATATAATCAGCTTTTGCTATCCCGCCAAATGTCGCGGGATGGATTTGTGTGTTAACCCGACTCACCAGCCCCAGGCCAGGAGTGAATTGAATGTCTTCTCTACCCCGCAAAAGTTACGCGCGTATTCCCATTGATATCAAACTACCCAACCTGATCGAAGTCCAGCTC